>Ga0116144_10000113_pt1 | contig 106248 bp, 79 predicted proteins | sample AD_UKC035_MetaG_FD_89746 | JGI IMG/M metagenome (GOLD analysis project Ga0116144, IMG submission 89746) | Active sludge microbial communities of municipal wastewater-treating anaerobic digesters from USA - AD_UKC035_MetaG | ecosystem: Engineered > Bioreactor > Anaerobic > Digestate | place...
CCATATAGAGACCCCGGTCAGGAAGGACGGAAAGAAGGGCGATCATCCCCCGGAAAAAGAAATATACCAGCCGTTTCATCAGCCGCCAAAATTAATTACCTTGCTTGGTAGAAGTGTCATTTTAGCCCGGCAGAACCCAGAACTAATGAAAAACAGAAGACAATTCTTAAAAATGGCTCCAACCCTGGCCGGTCTTCCCCTGGCCGGTCTGGACGACAAACCGACAGTGCAACCGCCGGTCATTGTTTCCACCTGGGATTTTGGAAAGGATGCAAATGAAGCAGCCCTTCGGGTACTCGAAACTCAGGGTTCGGCCCTGGATGCCGTAGAATCAGGAGTGCATGTACCCGAAAACGATCCGGCCAATCAAAGTGTGGGATATGGCGGATTGCCGGATCGGGACGGCATTGTGACCCTGGATGCCTGCATCATGGACCACCGGGGAAGGGCCGGTTCGGTCAGCGGTTTGGAGCATATCAGGCATCCCATTTCCGTTGCCCGCCGGGTGATGGAGAAAACACCTCATGTCATGCTGGTGGGTGACGGGGCTCTTCAATTTGCCTTATCCGAAGGTTTTCAAAAAGAAAATCTGCTTACCGATAAATCAAAGGAAGCTTGGGAAAAATGGAGGGTCACTTCCAAATACCAGCCTCAGATCAATATCGAAAATCACGATACCATTGGTATGATCGTTTGGGATCATAAAAGGCAATTCGCAGGGGCATGCACCACCAGCGGCCTTGCTTATAAAATGCACGGCAGGGTGGGAGACAGCCCGATTATCGGCGCGGGCCTTTATGTCGACCAGGCCGTGGGGGCGGCCACCGGGACTGGACTGGGTGAAGTGGTTTTACGCCAGTGTTCCGCTTTCCTCATCGTGGAACTGATGCATAACGGAAAATCCCCACAAAAAGCCTGTGAAGAAGCCATCCGCCGGATTGTACTCGCCAATGCCAATTACCGTGATTTCCAGGTTGGATTTATTGCTGTCAACAGCAAGGGCCAGGTTGGTGCTTATTCCATTCAGCCCGGCTTCACCTATGCTCTGTACCAGAATGGGAAGCACCAGATCCTGCCTTCAAAATCCTACCTGGTATGACCCATACCCTTTCCATCATCTATCCACAGCCTATATTTGCCGCCGGTCTTGTGAAAACTATTGAAAACCATCCTGTTATGAGTTTTCAATGTGTCGGACAAACTTCATCGGCACGTGAAGCCTTGATCAGGGCTTCTGACTGGATCACCGACCTGGTCATTATAGGAATCCATTCCAAAGGACTTGAAGAACTGAAACTCATTGAAGCCATCCGTAAAAAATCCAAAAAGGTTCATATTCTGATCATTGCCGGGCAGGAACACCTGGATGTGGTCCGTCGCGGCCTGGTTAAAGGGGCAAACGGATTCATCTATGCTCATTCCGACCCGCCTGTTCTCCTGGAAGCCATTGAGGCTATCTTTCAAAAACAAGTCTTCCTCCCCGGAGGATTCCGGATCCATCCTGTTCCCGTCCCGGCTCCCAATACACTGAGGATCAGCGGAAGGGCCGATTTCCATATTACGGACCGGGAGATCCAGGTCCTTAAACTGATCTGCCGCGGGTTCAACAATAAACAAATTTCGAACGATCTGTTTATTTCCGTGCAGACCGTAGCCGTGCACCGCAAAAACCTTTTCAGGAAATTGGGGGTCAAAAACAGCATTTCCCTGATCCAGCTCGCGATGGAAAAGAAAATGATCGGCTGAGGCAGGAAAATTTAACCAAAAAGGGGATAAATCCCATTGATAATCAAGCTACTTTTGTCCCGATTGCTCAATTTTGGGTGATCCGAATTTAGAACCAGAACTTAGACAATTGGAGTAAAGTGCAATGCTTTCACTCATATCCCTTTTTTAATAAAAGCTTACATAAGCTTTTAGCGCCTGGTTTGTCTGTTTTATTGATTTTCAGTTTTACCCCAATACAGGGCCAACCTAAAAACCTCATTCACGGAACAAATAAAGCGAGGGACAGCGCCCAGGTTTTCACCGGCGATAAATACTTTGATTCCGGAGGGCCCGGTGGAAGTAAACTTACGGATCAACCCGGCAATTATTCCAACTGTTCCGATCCTTTCAATGAAAATGCCAACTGTACTTCTTACTTTACCCTTTGTTCCAATGAGGATACGGTTTCAGTAAATTTTATTGCCTACCAGATTGTAACCGGCGACCGGCTCAGAATTTTTTCAGGTTCAAAACCTTCCGGCCCCCTGCTTTTCAACAGCTTGACCCAGGGGGTTTCCCTGAATGGAATGAAACTGACCACCGGGACTTATATCAAAAGCAAAGCCCCCGACGGCTGCCTCACCTTCGAATGGTTTTGTACCACCATTGCCAATTCCATCGGATGGGAGGCGGACATCATCGTGATTGGGAAAAACCAGCCGGAAGACAGCCTTTGTAACCCTTCCTGTAAACCGCTTGCTTTGGTCCGGATTCCCCTCGATACCTGTTATAAATTATTAGGAGCGAATGAACTGATCCTGGATTACCATCCCACCTGCGCCTATTCGCTTCAACTGTATTATCCTTTCGGATCAGACCAGTTGTCGCCACCTGCCGTAAATGCCACCCATCTCAACAATACCTTCTTATATGAAATAAAATCGGGGGATGGGCCGACTTGTTTTGGTTATATTCAGGTAGAACAGGAAAGTTTGCCGGTTGAAATCTGCGGGAGGGACACGGTGGATTGCACCTGGTGGCAGAAAAACCAGGATTTGAAACCGGAGGTCAGCACTTGTTCCGGGATCCGGTATTCCATCAGGAAAACTACGTTTATCTCTCTGGATTGTGATGATCAGTTTTCCGGAATGGTGGTCCGGGAAATCAGTTTTGGAGGAATCCCCGACTCGATTTGTATCGATACCCTCTTCTTGATCAAGCCGTTCCTGGACTCACTCGTGTGCCCATCCGATCTTAAAGTACCCTGTAACCTGGAGGGCCTGGACAAGGATCCGGCGAAACTGTCGCCAAGCCACCTCATGACCATTCTTGATATGGATGGGGACCGTCGAATGGATGCGGATCCTGCCCGCCTGCTCATCCCTGAATGGAAAGGCAACGGAGCCCTCGATACTTCCGGTGCTTGCGGCATGGTCGTCTCCTGGAACGATTTTCTGATTCCGGGATGCGGCAATAGTTTTAAGATACGAAGGCAGTGGACGATTGGTTATAAATGCGGCGGCAGGGATACGGTCTGCATTCAAAACATAAGTATAGTGGACGAAAGCCCTCCCGAACTGGCTGCGGTCACTTCCATGGAGTTTGTGGCAGATCCTTCAGCCTGCAAAGCCTCTGTGATGCTGGATTCGGTGCCGGGAATAGAAGACTGTAACAAAGTGCAGCAGCGTTTGGAAATCACGTATCCAGACCCGGTAAATCCGGGCAAGCAAATTCTTATCTCGGGCGCCCTGCCCATCAAATTATCGTTGGCTCCGGGAGGATATAAAGCTAAGTTCATTTTTTCTGATCCTTGTTTCAACGCAGTACGGCAGGAAGTTTGTATCCAGGTGGCCGATTACCAGGGGCCGGTATTAAAATTAAAACAACAGGACTTTTTTCTCGAACCGCAGATGTGCTGGAGAAGGGTTTATGCCGGGGATCTGGACAGTTCCAGCGCAGACCTTTGCTGCGCCAAGCTGCATTTTGCCATTGCCTATGAGGATACACTTTCCCATTACCGGGAGCAATGGCTGGATTGGATCGCGGGAAATTGCCAGGGAACGGATGGGTATCCGGCGCATAAGGATTTTTACGACCGGTTGATCGACCAATGGCTCACCGCATTTGTATTTGATGACTACCTGGACCTGGCCGCCTGTGAATCCCGGCAGGTGGTGGTCCGGGCCTATGAAGCCTGCAGGATTCCTGTTCCGGATCCCTCTTTTAAAGGCAGCGGCCATCAATGGTTTTGTTATATGACCATTCCCGAATTCCGCGGATGGATGAATGGGGGCGGCCGGATTGGTCAATATGATTTGATGTGCCATTCGGCCTGGACGGCTGGTGAAGACTTGTCTTTCAAATATCCTTCCCTGGAAGCCCTAAACGATTCCATTTCCTGCAGCGCCTTGTACGACCGGGAAAACCTCAACCGCATCCTTTTGCAATATGATGAAAAAACCGTACCTCTCCGGATCAGGGATACCTCAAGCCCTGAAATAGGCAGCCTTCCGGACCTGGTGGTCTATGTTGACGGTATGCCGGATGCGAATATCACCTGCACCGGCGAGACATACCAAGCAGGAAGCTGGCCCGGAGCCATTACCTGTAATTGTGACACGGGCCATTTCGAAACCTTTTATGGAGGCCCGCTCCGAAACGACGCGGTCTATGATGAACAGGGTCAATACCACTATCCCGCATGTCAGCCCTACGATCCATCGATCAAACCCAGACCTATTTATTGCAGTTCCTTGTTGAAGGCAGAATATACGGTTCCCGGATCCCTGGTTCCGGATTCCCTGTTTTACCAACCCGTTTTCGGCACCGTGGCCCAGGGAAGACAATTTCACATCACAGGGACTTGTACGGAGGGTTATACGGTTTCATACCAGGATGTCCCCACTCTCGACCCCTGCGGAGCCGGAACCATTATCAGGGAATGGACCATCACCAATGCCTGCGGCCAGACCTTTATGGCCAGTCAAGTCCTTAAAATTCAAGCCAGATCTGATTTTGAAGTCCTTTTTCCTGCGGATACCATCCTGGATTGTACGGATTTGCAGTCCCTGGAACCGCTGACTTTGTCTCAGCCGCTGATTAAGGATGCGGAGGCAGAATCTTTGGACATGAGTTTTATTGATGAATACGCAGAAGATACGGGCTCTTCCTGCAGGGTGATCCACCGGATTTGGACCATTACGGACCGATGCACCTATCAGCCTTCGGCACCGCATGGGCCTGATGTCATTCTCCATGACAGCATGGTCGCTGATCCTGTCGACCGGTATTGTGTTTACCGGGCGCTTAAAGACAACGGGGATGGCTATATGCGATATACCCAGCAAATCCGTTTTGTGGACCGGACACCGCCCCGGTTATCGTTCAGGGATACCGTGATCTATACTGGCGCTGCTTGCGTTTCAGAGGGTTTTTCCCTGTTCCCAACGGTATCAGATGACTGCACCGGGACTGCTTCCATAAGGATTCAGGCCTGGCTTGACCTGGGTATGGACAATACCCTTGACCAAGAGTTTCCCCCGGGTATTCCATTGGATATACCGGGAGGCTTTGGACCTGGAATTTTCGGACTCCATATTATTGCGGAGGATCTATGCAGCAACCGGGACACCTGTATAATAAAGATTGAAATAAAGGAAGGGGGAGTGCCATCCGCATTTTGTTTGCCCGGCACAGCAATTATTGACATTCCTGCCTCAGGCCAGGTGACCATTTACGCCCGGGACTTGGATGCCGGTTCGTTGGCAGGATGCACGCCGGGCCCCCTCAGGTTTAGTTTCAGTCCGGATCCGGCGGACAGCATCAGGTCCTATACCTGTGACAGTGCTGGTACCAAAACACTTCCAATCTGGCTGACCAATGAAGGCGGCTTTCAGGCACAGTGCGAGACCCAAATCCGACTGCTTCCCGGACCCGATGCTTGTATCCCTTCAGCTGAAATCCGGGTAAAGGGCAGGGTTTTCACAGGACTTAAGATTGGAATTAAACAGGTTAACATAGGTTTTGAACCCCTGGAAACTGACACGCTGACCGATGCGGAGGGATATTACAGTTCGAGCCCTTTGCCAGCGGGGCTGTCCCTGACCGTGAGACCATCCAAAACGGATGGTCCCTTGAACGGGGTTAGCACCATGGATCTCCTGTTGATGGAAAAACACATCCTGGGTCAAAGCCTGATCACGGATCCTTTAAGCCTGATCGCTGCCGACGTCAACCGGTCGGGATCAGTGACGGTCTCCGACCTGATCGAACTGAGGCGCCTGATCCTGGGCTCGATAAACACCTTTGTGAACAATACCAGCTGGCGGTTTATGCCTGCCGGCCACCTGTTTACCAATCCGGCCAAACCCTGGCTTTTCCCGGAAACGATCGAATTTAAGAACCTCATGGGTCCAATAACCAATGCCGACTTTATCGGGGTTAAAACCGGGGATGTCAATTATACGGTTGGAGCGGGTTTGAGTGGTCTGGAATCCAGGGATCGTGATAGGGTTGACTTGAAAGTGGAAACCACAGAAGAAGGAGGTGAACTGAAGATCCGCATTTTTTTGGCTGAACCATTGACCCAGGTGGACGCCCTGCAATTGGGAATCGCCTTGCCGGGAAGCCTGCAATCCATTGAATGCTCCGGGGGCCAGCTTTCGATCCGTCCGGACCAATATAACCTGCTCCATGGAAATCAAATCCGAATAGCATGGGTGAACGGACAGGGCAAGAATTTAAATGAAACAGAACCCCTCCTGGAATTTACAGGTAAAAAGGGAGGTGCGTTATTGCAGACGCAACTTATCGACTCTGGAATTTTCGAATCCTTCCTAAGCATTTCAGGTAAACCAAGGACTTTGTACTGCCAAGCGGTGAAGGCTGCCGGGATCCAGTTGAGAGCATTCCCAAATCCATCCAGTGACCGGGTGAATATAGAATTTTATTTGCCGGAGGGAGGGCAAAATGAAATCGAAATTTTTACCATGAATGGAAAAAAAATCTATATGTCGGAAAGCACATTATACCCGGGATTAAACCGTATACTATTGAGAAAAAGTGATTTAGGAGGGCCAGGAATCTATTATTTTAAAATTCGTACACGACATACTTTTGAGAACTTAACATTTATATTGTTTTAAACAAGATAGTTATGAATAATAAAAGATGCTAATGTTAAAAATACCCAAAAAAGGGTATAAGTATCCCTAAGCCATAAAATTATATTTGTTGGACATAAGACCTGAATTTTACACATTTTTCTTTCTGCAAAACCCATAGTCTCATGAAAAAAACGATACTTTTATTTACTATTGTTTTTTGCTGTTTCTCAGTTCAAACAAGCATATCCCAGATATTACACCCTGATTATCAGGACACGGTTACCATTATTATCAACGGAGATACGACCTACCTAGACAATGGTGGCGCAGGAAATTACCCGGACTGCACTGGAGCAGGCGGGATGCCTTCTGACGCGATTGATACTTGCACGAGCATTCTAACGATTTGTGCGCCCGGAGGAACTCTCTGTGTGATTTTTGACACCCTTGATCTCTTCGCTGGGGGTGATGCATTGTCTGCATTTGATGGTATCTTGGGCAGTGCAAGTATAGGATCTTTTCAAGAAGGAGATACTATTGCCAGTTCTGGAGAATGTCTGACATTTTCATTCTATGGAACCTCTTTAAACAATGACACCGGTTGGGTAGCGCGAATTATCTACAAACTCCCCCCTCCCGATCCCGGTGAATGCAACCTGGTCTGCAATGATCATCTGAACGTTTCCATGCCCGCAGATACCTGTTATAAAGTTATAGAACCCGACGATCTGTTAGAAAACCCCTTGGAGGGTTGCATTTACCAGGTGGCCCTGGCTCATCCTTTCGGGACTGCGCGGCCTCCCTTTATTGCACCCGATGCGGTCAACCGCTCCCATATTGGATACACCTTTATATATAGTGTATATGTACTCGATGAAAACAGCAACCGAGTTAACTCCTGTTGGGGTTATGTGACTATTGAGGATAAAGCTCCGCCGCAACCCATGTGCAAGGATGCAACCATTTCCTGTTTCCAGGTCGAATACCTGAACAGGCTGGTCAATACCGTGGTGGACAACTGCGCACAGTCCGGCAAATCGGTGATCACCAGCATGACCTTCTCGGATTGGGGATGCGACAGCGCCGCCTATATCGGGCAGGTGGTCCGCACCATCGTTTCCTGGGATACCTGGGGCAACAGCGGGACCTGCAACGACACCCTGACCATCCGTAAAGATTCCCTGGAACTGGTCAAATGTCCCGATCTGATCGAGCTGGAATGCGAAGATTGTAATCCCGCCATTGTATTCAGCGATGATAAAGATGATCCAAATTATCCTGACCCGGATTTCTTGCTCGAACTTCAGGAAGACGGATGCCTCAGCGACACTTTGATGATCGTGCCTATGATCCGGGATTCTGTTCTTGTAGTCCAGGGCGATACCTGCTATTATGTGGATTCCTGTGTCAATATGTGGCCCGTCCTCGGCGGTTTCTGTAAAATGACCGTCGGATATACGGATCAGGTCCTTACCATCTGCCCGGATGGCTCCGGTTTCAAGATCCGCCGCGAATGGAGGATTGTGGATTGGTGCCGCAACGGGGAAGACACTGTGTGTGTACAATACATCAAGGTGGTGGATGATGAAGGGCCAAGATTCACAGGGGATCCTGAAGATCTCTTCCATTATGCTTTTGCTTCCCAGCATGACTGCCAAGCCAATGTCACCATCCCGGGGTTGGAGTATGAAGACTGTTCGGATGGAGTGATCCAGACTTATGTTATCGAATACCTTGACGAAAGCCACCCGGGTAAAGTCAGTGTGCTCACGGGAACCCTGCCTGCAACGATCAAACTGCCGGCTTCAGCGGCTACCCTTCTCCCACCCGGTGAAGGCGAAGGCGATGAAATCTTTGCAATAGGCGGACTGAAATGTTTTTACGGAGACGTGACCCTGCAGGACCCCTGCTACAATGCCAGTCATGTTCCTATATTCATCTGTGTTATTGACAATACTCCTCCCACACCGGTTTGCGATGAATACACCCAGACTACAGTAGACCCGGCCACCTGTTGGGCCCGGGTTTATGCCCATGACCTGGACAACGGCAGCCGCGACAATTGTTGCAATACCCTGCATTTTGCAGTGGCTACCATGGCAGATATCGATACGGCCACGGCTCATCTTAAAGCCGATCTCGAAGCCTGCGGATCTTCTTATGTATGGCATAAGGATAACAAAGCGGCCCACGAATGGCTGATCAACCAATACATCAACTGTTATGTATTCAAGGATTATGTCGACCTGACCCAGTGCGGCAACAACCAGGTGGTCCTGCGGGTTTATGAAGCGTGCGGGATACCGAGATACGATCCCCACGTATTCCCCTGCAGCCCCCACGAGTGGTTCTGTTACAACGCTTACACCACGGACCGGATGTGGAGAAATTACCTGAAACTGCATGTCGACGGTCAAAAACTGGATCCCTGTTCCGCACCCGGGCAACTATACTGTAAGAAGGATTATTTCAAATGGCTGATCAATGTCGCAGACAGCGATGGCGACGGAGTCAGTAGTTTTATTCAGTTGATTATCCCGGCTTACGATGGAGCCACTATACTTCCAATGGACATTCTCGCCCTTTTGAGCATACCCAGTATCTGCACGCCATTCTTATTCGATGATCAAATCGCCTTTGGCCTCCGCGCCGCCTTACCCCAAAACGCATCGGACTTCAGCGGGGCTCCAGGCAACACTTGCAGCCAATTGCGTTACAACGATTGTATGGTCAACATCCTGGTGGACGACAAACAACCCGCCGTCTGTGAAGATCCGGATGATATCTTCTGGTTCTGCGACAATGTTTCGGATCAGGTGACGGTCAATGGTCACAGGCGGTATTACAATTACTGGAGGTCTGACCGGGTGGAATATGCGGATAAAGTGTGCTACAGCAATGGTGGAGACACTCCCTGGCTTGATGGGACCGCAGAGCACAAAGGATCCAAAGACTACGATCCTACGGAGAATGCCGAAGACGGCTCCTGTTATTACTATCCTGAAAAATCAGTCTACAACGAAATCGAATGTGTGGAAGAATTTGATGATGACCTGACCGACACCGCTGACCCGACCGGGAAAGCATACGGCTGGTACGGCTGTAATATCTACGGCGGGTATCACGACGGCAAAGACAATTGCATCAGCAGCTACTCCAGACAACTTGGTCTTGAAGGTACAGCTGCTGGCCGGAACGGAGGGTACAACAGCTGGGCACCGGTTTATTGCCACACCTGGTTATGCCTTGACCGGAAGGATTCCGGCGGTAAGATCGATCCCAAATCGGCTTTCTTTGAGCCTGTATTTGACAGCAATGCCGACGGCGAACTCCTGGAACCGGGAGAAGGCGAATTCCTGGTATGGGACAACTGTTCCACTCCTGAACTCGTAAGCTCCGTGGATGATGGTTTCATCGACAATTGCGGCAATGGCTGGATCCGCCGGACCTGGACTTTCAGCACCGGCTGCGAAAACGAAACCATCGTTTGCGACCAGAAAATCATTACCAAACACCGGTCCGATTTTGAAGTGGTATTCCCTGCTGACTTAATCGTTACCTGTGAAGAGGATGACCTTGGTTCAGATGGCAAAGGCGGACCCAGTCCGGATGCAACGGGCCGCCCGATGATCATGGATGACGATTGCGAACTGGTCGGAGTGAATTATTCTGACGAGAGGTTTGATGTGATCCCGGACGCCTGCTATAAAATTGTCAGGACCTGGAAACTGATAGACTGGTGTAAATTCAATCCCAACCAGCACGAACGCGATCCTGAAGTGATCGTTGACGACAGGCTGGTGGCCGATCCGCTCAACAGGTATTGTGTTTACCGCAATTTGAAAGACGATGGGGACGGCTTTATGACTTATACCCAGATCATCAAAGTGATCGACGAGACCGCTCCTGAGGCCGGAGTGATTGCCGATACGACCTTCTGTGTTTACACGGGTTATGACGGTGCCGGTGCGGAAGATTTCTCCGATTGCACTCCTGGTACCTATACCAGCCCCAATTTCAGCGCTAACGATCAGTGCACTCCTTCCGCGGAGATCCGTTTCCGTTGGTTGCTGGATCTGGACAGTGATGGATCGATCGATGATTTCAGCGGTGTCGGTGTGAAGTATTTTACGCACAGTGAACTGACGCCTGGTACCCATACCGTTTCCGTCATTGCCGAAGACCGCTGCGGAAATGCCGATACCAGCTATTTCGAAATTACCGTGAAGGATTGCAAACGGCCGACTCCTTATTGTTACAATGGGATTGCGACGGTCATCATGCCTTCTTCGGGCAGCGTGACCATCTGGGCTTCTGACCTGGATGCAGGCAGTTTTGACAACTGCACCGCGCACGACCATCTTATTTTCTCATTCGATGAAGCGGGCCTGCAGCCGAGCCTCACCCTCACCTGCGATTCCATCCCGAACGGAGTGAGTTTCACCAAGGTGATCCGCATTTGGGTGACCGACGAGGAAGGAAATAAAGATTATTGCGAAACGTTTATCGTATTGCAGGATAATGCAGGTAACCGTTGTCCGGATGTGGCCGGAGTAAACGGGACCATAGCCGGTAAAGTGGCTACGGAAAGCACCGAGCCGGTGGAACATGTGATTCTGGAAGCCAAGTCCGCAGGACAGAACCTACCTGTCTTTAAAACAGACGTGAAGGGGACTTATTCCTTCAGCGGCCTGCCCATGAACAAAAACTACAGCATCATCCCAGGCAGGAACGATGATCCGATGAACGGGGTGAGCACCATTGACCTGGTATTGATCCAGAAACACATCCTGGGTGTGCTCCCGCTGAACAGCGCTTACAAGGTGATTGCTTCGGATATTGATAAAAGCAACGATATCACCGCTGTTGATCTGGTTGAACTCCGGAAACTGATTCTTACCGTATACGACAAACTCCCGAACAACACGTCCTGGAGGTTTGTACCGAAGTCGCATACTTTCAACAATATCAATAATCCTTGGGGCTTCCCCGAGAAAATAGATATCTCGAACCTGACGAAAGATGAACTCAACCGGGACTTCGTTGGAATCAAGGTGGGTGACGTGAATGGCAATGTTGTTCCCCACAGTTTACTTGGAGGGGAGGCAAGGGACAATGGGTCTAGCCTGAAATTCCGGACGGAAGACCGGCTGGTTAAAGCAGGGGAAGAAACCGTGATCGCCTTCACGGCTGATAATTTCCGGAATATCGAGGGATACCAGTTCAGTCTTTCACTCAAAGGCCTCGAATTGAAAGGGGTAAAGAATGGCTTGTTAAACCTGAATGAAAACAACTTCGGTTTGACCCGCCTCGGGGAAGGATATATCACCACTTCCTGGAACGAAAGCAACGGCATCAGTGCGGGAAGCAATGAGATCCTGTTCAGCATCACCGTCAAAGCGACGAAAGCAGTGCAATTGAGTGAAAGCCTGGTCATCAATTCAAGATTTACCAGGGCCGAAGCTTATGATGGAGTGAAGAGCATGGGGGTCAGCCTCGAAGTGGGTCATAAAGCAGGTTCCGGATACGCCCTGCATCAAAATACGCCCAACCCGTTCAAATCGGCTACGGTGATCGCTTATGAATTGCCTAAAGCTGAAAAGGTAACCTTGAAACTCACCGATGTCACGGGGAAAATAATCCGTGTTTATCAGCGTGAAGGCGTGAAGGGGTACAATCAGTTGAAAGTCAACCGTAATGAAGTAGGTGGGGCAGGGGTGCTCTACTACACGATTGAGACGAAAGATTTTGGCGCTACAAGGAAGATGATCCTGGTCGATTGATCAGGTCTTCCTTGACGTTTTTGGTCGGAATATTTACAAAGAGCCGGAGGGTTTTACCTCCGGCTCTTTTTTATTTTGCCAAATTTTAAAAATTGGAACGATTTTGGCAGAATAAGTTCCGTGAGATAGACCCCTGTGCGGAGAATTAACTCAAAACCAAAGCGTTATTAACAATTAAAGCATTTTTAAAATCGTTATTGAAGGAAGCCGGCAAAGCCCATATCTTTGCTGACTTTTGATAAATTATAATTTGTAATGTGTTAAACAACTGATATCCATGAATTTCCTACGCAGTTTGATCTTCTTCCTCCTTTGCTCCTCTTCCCTTATGGCGGGTAATCCCAAATTCACCATATCCTCCGAAGCAGGGAATACAAACGATGAAGTCACCATTAAGTTTACGGTGAGCGATTTTATAGATATCGCGGGCATCCAATGGACCCTGCGCTGGGATCCCACCTGCCTTCAATACGTCAGCATTCAGGATTTTAACTTACCCGAACTCAACATCAACTCCTTTAATGTTTCAAAGACCTCTCAAGGCCAGATCAACACGGTCTGGTATTACCAACAGGGAGCTTCAAAAAATAATGGGGATGTCATTTTTACCATCAAATTCAAGCTGATCGGTGCAGATGGGAGATCCTGCGGTGTGGAGTTTTCAAACAATCCTCTCCCTATTGAAATTTCGGATAAAAACGCCATGAAGTGTACGGAAACCACTACAAACGGCAAAGTGGATATCGGTAATGTGACTACCCCAACCGGTTTTGTGATCAGTGCAGGCAACACCCAGGCTGCGAAGGACCAGGAAGTCTGTGTACCGGTGCGGGTCTCCGGATTTAAAAGCGTAAACGCCATGCAGTTTTCAATGGGCTGGGATACCAGCAAGATCAAATTCACCAAAATCCAGAATTTTTCCGGTCTGACTTCCTTTGACCAGAGCAGCTTCAACCTGGCACTGGTCAATGCCGGTAAGCTGGTATGTGTCTGGTTTGATCAGAATACGACCGGTCAGACGGTGACCGACAATACCGCGATTTTTGAAATCTGTTTTAGATACACGGGAGTTTGCCCCGGATCAGGTACCGTTAATTTTACGGATGATCCTACTAAAACGGTCGTTAATTCCACGACAGGCGCTTTAACCGTCACCAAAACATCCGGAACCATCACTGCTTCCAACTGCAGTTCTGCACTCGCCGTGAGTGTTACGAAAACCACCCATCCCTGTCCGGGCCAGAACAATGGCGGTATTGAGATCAGTGCCACCGGAGGTTCGGGTGCAATCACCTACACGTGGACCAATAACTCCACCAGCCAGAATCTAAGTGGTGTAGGCGCGGGCAGTTATAACGTCACGGTCAAAGACGGAACCGGAGCCACCGCCACGCTGAACGCAGCGGTTAACCTGGCCGCACTGGCGGTGACCTCCTCCAAAACAGATCCGGCACAGGGACAATCCAACGGCGTGATCACGCTGACGGTCACCGGTGGAAACACCAATTATACCTATAAATGGAGCAACAATGCAACCACCAAGGACATCAACAATCTGGCAGCCGGTTCTTATTCCTATACCGTTACAGACGCAAACAATTGTACGGTAACGGGAACCGTGGCTCTTGGACCGGGGAGTACCGTGCTCGACATCGCTTCTGTGACGCCGACCAATATCTCCTGCAAGGGGGACGCTACCGGGGCCATTGATATTGCCATCAGCGGGGGGACCAGCCCCTTCACTTATGCCTGGACCGGTCCTGGAAATTTTTCTGCCAACACCGAGGACCTGACCGGCCTCAAAGCGGGAACTTACAAAGTGACCGTCAAAGACGGTGCAAATGCCACCAAGACTTCAAATGATATCATCATCACGGAGCCGGCCACCGCGCTGAAAATTACGGCAAGGGTAAAACCCGTGTCCATCGCCGGCAACGATGGAGAAGTCATTACGACGGTGACCGGCGGGACCCCTGCGTATCAATACCGGTGGAACAACGGTTCGACCAACAGCAGCCTGACCAGCCTAGCCCAGGGAAGCTATAGCATCACGGTGACCGATTCGAGGGGTTGCACGGCCAATGCCACCTTTAATGTCAATCCTTCGGCCGGAAGTGAATGTTTCACCTCCCAGCGGGTATTTACCCCCAATGGGGATGGAATCAATGAATTGTTTGTCATCAACTGTGCGGAAACCTTATCCAACCAGTTGCTGGTCTTCAACCGGTGGAACCAACTGGTTTTCAAGGCAGACAATTATGCAAACAACTGGCTGGGTACGGATCAGCAAGGCATCAACCTTCCGGATGGTGTTTATTTCTGGGTATTGAAGGATGCCAGCGGGGTGACCAGTGCAGTGTATAAAGGCCATGTCACCTTGTTGAGGACGCTGAATTAATAATGTCAAAATCTACCCATCCCGGTACAAAAACAGTAATATGAAAAAAATTTTATTCCTCGCAGTATGCTTTTGGTCGGCCAATCTCGGTTTGAAGGCGCAGGAAGAGGCTATTTATTCCCAGTATTTATTTCATCCTATCCTCGTCAATCCTGCTTATGCCGGATTTCTGCCTGACCATGAGTTGTTGTTCAATTTCAGAAACACGCATGCCGGTTTCCCGGGTTCTCCCCAAACCTATACCCTGGCATTTAATGGCCCGATAGCGCCTAAACTCGGTTTTGTAGGACTTTTAAACAACGATAAGGCTGGCGATCTGAACCGGTTCCGGGGCCAGGCCGGCCTGGCCTATATGTTTAAAATGGGTACGGTCAAGATGAATGCAGGGCTGGCGGCACAGTATCAGAAATTTCAACTGGCCAACGGCGCCATCCTGGATTCAGGCATCGATCCCTCCGACCCTCTGATCCGCGCCGCCGCCGACGGGCTTAATTTTTTCAATACCTCCATCGGGGTTTACGGAGAAAACGACGGGAAACTCTTTTTTGGCTTATCGGTCGTAGACCTGGTCAGGACGAGGATTGATGACATTCAATCCCCCACAGATGAAAGTTCCTTCTTTAAATATTATAATGCCTGGGTGGGCTACCGCTGGAATATCGCCAATTATAACTTCACCGTTGAACCTTCCGTGATGATCAAGCGGCTGAGAAATGTGCCCTTTCAAACCGATTTTAATGTTCGGTTGTCATTCCTGGATGATCAACTGTTCGGTGGATTGACTTATACTGCAGGCGGTTTCAGTAAAACGTCTTTCCTGCTCGGAACCAGGATCAATACCTTCCGCTTGTACTATTCTTATGATGTGGCCCTGGAGGATTTCCAGAAATACAACAACGGTTCTCATGAACTTTCCCTTTCATTCAGGATACCTTCGGTAGTGGGAAAGAACAACCAATAAGATTTTTTGATGCTTCATAATGAGCCCGGGCATTTCCGGGCTTTTTTTTTGTAATGCCCTTATGCATACCATTTAGTATTCATATTTAAGATCATCATACTCATCCATCAATACATGGGGGACGCTTGTATATAGAAATCTGGTGGAAGGGGAATAAATTTAACTTAAATCAATCCCTGAACAAGACGCCATTTCCTACATTTATGCCACCCTCCTTCTTTTTATTTATTAATTCAAGGATATACTATGAAAAAGTTGATGGTGTTTTTTATCGGGGTGGCCATGTTCTGTATCCCGAGTTTAGCTAAAGCTTCACTGGAAATTTATTGTCCCAATGATAAAGAAATCACCTATGCCGCTTATCAGGCCGGCAAATACTATGACAAACCGGTGGTCCACGGCGGATATTATACTTTATATGGCCCCTGGATTTATAAACACCTGAATTGCGGAAGCGGTTATGTAGAAGTGCGCTGGGAGATCCTGGACCATTACGGCAGAAAATATTATTGCAATCAGACCATCTGGGTGACCAACCCGTCTTCCCCCGCGCCCATCTCCATTTGGTGCCCCAAGGAAAAAGTGGTGTACTGCGATCAGGTGGATACCATGCAATACCCCCAACCCATAGTGACCGGCGGAAGTTACTGGTTGTATGGTCCCTGGGTTTCCAAATCCCTGAACGAATGTGGAGTCGGGAGCATCTGGGTGGAATGGAAGATCGTGGATGGTTGCGGAAAAGCCTATTTCTGCAAAATTGGCGTTTGGGTAAAACCAAGGAACACCTATGCCAAAATCTGGTGGCCCAAGGATTTTGAAGCGGACCTCTGCACCGACCAGACCGATCCCAAATACCTTCCCTGGCCGTATGGCTATCCCAAAGTCGACCAGTATAATCCCTGTGCCAAATACGGGATCAGTTATAAAGATGAAGAATATACCTTCCCCAACGATACCGGGATCTGTAAGAAAATCGTTCGCTGGTGGACCGTAATAGACTGGTGTACATATAACCCGAATTCCTACGGGTATTATACTCCCGGAAAATGGACCCATGCCCAGTTGATCAAGATTGTAAGCCGTTCCAAACCGGACATTTCCTGCGTCCCAGACATTACGGTTGGCCAGGAGACCTATGCCCAATCCGCATGGGTGGACATCCCGGTACCCCAGGTTACCAGTTCCTGCAGCGGCAAAACGGTGATCTCCCACAACTCCATATATGCCACTTCACCCGGGGCCGATGCAAGCGGGATTTACCCACTCGGCAAAACCAAGGTTATTTTTACGGTCCGGGACGCTTGCGGCAACACGGATACCTGCTCCACGACGGTTACCGTGCTGGATATGACCGCCCCAACCCCATACTGTATCGGATCGCTGATCACCAGCATTGCCTGGCATGCCGACGGCGTTTACACCATCCTGGATCCGAAAAAATTCGATGTGGGCTCTTTCGACAACCTGACCCCTAAACATAAACTGAAATTCGAAGCCGTACCAAACCGGTTCACTTGTGACAGCCTGGGTGCACGTCAGGTGAGAATTTGGGTGACTGATGAGGCGGGCAACAAGGACTATTGTACCGTAACCCTGATTCTCCAGGATAACCTGGGAATGTGTCCGCCCCCGGTATTGCCCGAAGACACCTTATTCATCGAAGGATCCTTGCTCAGCACAGGGGATGCTCCCATTGACAGTGTGACCATCACGGTGTATTCAGACGATACGACAGGGAGTCTTGCTTTGGATGGTACTTATCGGGCAGAAGGCCTGACGGCCGGCTCCAACTACATCATTACCCATTCAAAATCAGACCAATTCCTCAAAGGCGTGTCTGCAAGCGATTATAAGTTGCTGACCGATCACATTCAGGGCTACGATACTCTTGATCATCCTTATCAGCTGCTGGCTGCTGATATCAACGGGGATGACACCATCAATGTGGAAGATGCCTACCTGCTTGGTTACTACCTCTTGTCCGGAAGTCAGGTACCACCTTCACAGGCTTCCTGGAGGTTCGTTCCATCTGATTATGATTTATCCCTCATCCAGGTCCTGTCCAATTCAATTGCGCAGGTCCCGCGTCACCGCATATTTAACCCGCTGAACGCAAGTGTTTCCGGGGCTGATTTTACTGGTGTTAAGATCGGTGACCTTGATTTTAGCCTCCAGGAAGAGATCTCAGCTCTTGAATTTCAATCGGGCAGTCCAGCCAAAGCGGAATTCGTTAACCCGGGTTATTGGGTGAAAAAACAAAGGATAAACGAGGCGGAGGCAAGCGGCAAAAGGGCGGCGACTTTGGTAACGGTAAAAGAGAGCACCAGCCTTTTTCCAAACCCATTTAATCAGTTTACTTCGCTTCAGTTCTCCAGCCCGGCTGATGGGCAGGGTATCCTGAGGATCTTCGACCTTAACGGAAAGCTCGTATATTCCAGACTGGAATCGGTAAGTCCTGGTGTCAATCTGGTCAGAATTGAAGGCAGCAACCTCAGGCAAAAGGGGATTTATATCTATAATTTGACCTTGCCTGGCATGAATTTGAATGGAAAACTCACTTTTATCGATTGATTTCCATTTACATTAGCCCACCCATTTCGTTATAAAGTATTGCTATAAAGTTATTAACATATTAATTATATTAATAATATGTTAAAGCAATATTAAATAGCTAACTATTTAAGGGTATTTTAGCATTTTATATATTACATATTTTTGTAATGTTTAATATTATTAAAAACAGTTAAATATAGTTATCACTATTTTTTAATGTGTTTTCAACTATTAAACTCCCATCCCAAAATTTTGATCTGCTTCTGAAGGCGGAGTTTTAGGCAAATGCCTCTGCTCTGCCTCCTGCAAGCTCATCTCATTTCAAACAGTATCGGGTTGAGTTCCTGTCCTCTTCAGGCGGGCCGGCCTGGAATTCATTTTGTCATTGACCAAAAATTGTTTGATATGAATCCTATTATGAACTTGGGTAAAGGAATCTTCCTGGTGTTGGCGCTGCTGACCCTGCCATTAAACACCATCCATTCTCAATGCTTCCTGGAGAATGGCACATATTATACCGCACCATGCGATACAAACCTGGCAGACTTTCTTCATCCCGACACTTCGGATATCGGGAACTGCCCCAATATCGTCTCGGTGGAAGCGAATCTGCCTTTTCAGACCATTATGAATGGATGCGATTCCGCGTGTTTCTCCCTGCTGATCAGGCAGTGGAGGGTGAATTTCAGTTCCGGTCCGGATACGCTCCTGGTGGATACCATTTGTTTCACACCAATTTCCCTGGCGGAGGTATTCTGTCCCAGGGATACCGTAATCTACTGCAACGGAGGCCTGGCCGATACCAGTGTGGCGGCCCTGGGCTCTCCACTGCATAACAACGGAATCCCCTGCAACATTTTGGTCAACGGCCCGACCCAGATCCTCTGGTCGAGCACTTCCCTGGGTTGTCTGAAATTCACGAGGCAATGGCTGGTCATGGACTGGTGCACCCTTGAAATTGACACCTGCAGGCAGACCATCGAGGTCCGCGATACGACCGACCCGTCTATTTCAGTCATTCCCTTGCTTCAGGATTTCAGCACCTCGGGAGATGCATGCACCGGCAGCGTGATCTTTCCAGTTGCCACGGTGAGCGACAATTGCGCGGCCCCGGGCCAGATTTCCGTAAAGATCGAGGTGGCAGGTCAGACCCTGAATTCCAATGGAGGGATTGTCCACAATGTCCCCCAGGGCACCCACCAGGCTGTTTATATAGCGACGGACGGTTGCGGCAACTCCAGTACCGATACCACCGTGGTATCGGTGATCGATAAGGTCGGACCGATCGCCATTTGTAAAAGCGCTAAAAGCATCCAGCTTTCCCAGACCGGGATCCTGGTCATGCCGGCCACCGCATTTGACAACGGAAGTTTTGATCTGTGCGACCCTGAAATAACCGTTAAAGTCAAACGGATTCCGTCTTCCTCATTCTGTGCCATGCCATACAACCAGGTGCACAAGTTCGACGATATGGTCAAATTCTGCTGCATGGATGCCAATAAAGACATTATGGTCATTGTCCGGGTCTACCAGGGATTCATTCCGGCAGGGCCCATCAGCATCGATGCCTTTTCCAATCCGTATACCGAATGTATGGTAATGGTCAGGGTCCTGGATAAAGTTGGACCGGTGATCAGTTGTCCGGCCGATACCACCATAGATTGCCGGGATATCCATAAGAAAAGGGTTCGGAGCTTAACCGATTACGGAACACCCGTCGTATCGGACCTCTGTCTGGATACCGTATGGATCGACAGCCTTCCCCAACTCGGGGTTTGTAATACCGGGGTCATCATCCGGAGAATCAATGCCCGGGACGATGCCGGCAACGTTTCGACCTGTTCGCAAAAAATATTTGTCATCAATACGGATCCATTTGACGGAAAGGATACGGCCGATATCGCCTGGCCCAAGGATACCACCTTTTTTGTCTGTTCGGCCAATACCAGTCCCGCCAATACAGGTTTTCCGGTGATCAAAGATGCTTCCTGCAGCCAGATCGTCTTTGGCTCCCAGGATGAAGTTTTTCAATATGTGCCCAACGCCTGCAGGAAAATACTCAGAAGGTGGACTGCGACCGACTGGTGCCAGCTGTCTCCTACGGACTCAAAGGCCGGCAAATGGTATTACACCCAGAAAATCATTGTGATGGATACGCTGAAACCAATGATTACCGTGCCGGATACCGTGACCGTGAACAGCATGGACTCGATCTGCGGGGCTGTCCAGGTCTCGGTACCCCTGCCCAGCGCCACGGATTGCACCGACTCGGCTTCCCTGATCTGGTCTTTCATAACCGATATTAACGGGGATGGAATTCACGACGGACAGGGGTATGGTAAAGATGCCAGCCAGACCCTGCCGGTGGGCAAACACAAAATCATATTCAGCGTCAATGACCATTGCGGCAACACCTGCAGCGACACCACGGTGGTCATCGTGAGAGATGCCAAAGCGCCCACCCCCCTGGTTATGCATGGCCTGGCCACGGACCTGAGCCTGATGAATGGAGTGGTCATGGCGCGGGTACCTGCTTCCCTGTTTTTTGTACCGGGCAGTGCGGTGGATAATTGTACTCCCTCGGATAAACTGATCTTTTCCTTCTCACCGGATACGAGTGACCGGTTCCGGATATTCACCTGCGACAGCCTCGGGATGCGAACCGTCTACTTGTATGTGACGGACGAAGCGGGCAACCAGGGCGAGGTGATCTCCTATATCCTCATCCAAGACAATTTCGGGTCCTGTCCTGGAGCGGCCTCGGGCATCAAAACCACCGGGGTCGGCGGAAAGATACAAACTGAATGGGGCAGCCATGTGGAGCAGGTGGACATCAAACTCATGCATGGGCAAACGGTCATGCAGGGTGTGAACATGAACCAGGGCCAATATAAAGCCAATGGACTGCAAATAGGGCAATCCTACGAAATCATACCTAAAAAGAATGTGAATCCTTACAATGGAGTGAGTACGCTCGACCTGATCCTGATCCAAAAGCACATTCTGGGACTGCAACCGATCCGGTCCCCGTATAAGCAAATTGCCGCCGACATCGATAAAAACGGTGAAATCAACGGAATCGACCTGGTGGAACTGCGCAAACTGATCCTGGGTATCGATAAAGCCTTTACCAAGAATGAAGCCTGGAGATTTATCGATGCCGGTTACCGATTCCAGGAAAAGGCGGATCCGCTGAAGCAGCCCTTCCGGGAGCAATACCTGATCCGTGACCTGCAATCTCCCATGCAGGTTGATTTTATCGGAGTGAAAATCGGGGATATCAATGAATCCAGCATTCCTTCCGAACTGCTTAATCTTGAAAGCCGGGAGGCGACCCCTGCACTGGCCTTCCATGCCATTGACCAAACTTATTCCTCCGGGGATCTCGTAAGGCTTGAATTCTTTGGCGCTGAACAAACCTCGATCAACGGGTTTCAATTGAGCCTGCATGCCGCGGACCTTGATTTGCTTTCCGTCGAACCGGGTTTGATTCCGGCAGGTCCTGAGTATGTGCACCTGGAAGGGCATACCCTTAAAATGTCCTATCATCAAAGCAATGCCCTTCGTCCGACCGTCGGGATGCCGCTGTTTACCCTGGTGTTCCGGGCCAGGAATGACGGTAGACTCAGCCGCGCCGTCAACCTCGGTTCAGAGCCCTGGCTGCATGCGGAAGTCTATGATGGTGCCCTGAAAGCCTCACCGTTAAAGCTGGATTGGAAGGGAAAGGCAAATCAGTCCTTCAATATGCAACTTGGCCAGAATCGACCCAATCCATTTTTTGAGTCGACGGTCATTGAATACCAACTGCCTGAGTCTTCCCCGGTCACCCTGAAAGTCATGGATCTCCGTGGCAGGACCCTTCTCCTCAGACAGGAATCCGGTACGCGCGGACACAATTCCATTACCCTCAGCCGAAAGGACCTCGGGACCGGTGGAATGTATTATTACACGGTTGAATCGGTTTACGGGACCCTTACCCGAAAAATGATCCTGGCCGATTGATCATCAATTCTTGATTCCCTAAAAATTATTATTATGAAAATAATTAAGGCTAACCTTCCCATCCCAAAAACGAAAGTTAGTTTAATCCAGATCCGCAGGGTGCTGTCCCTGCTCCTCTTCCTGTCTCCTTTGCTGGTAAGAAGCATGGTCCTTCATCAGGGCAATACGGACCATTCCAACTATTACACCCAAAGCCCCTGGCAACCGGTCTATCTCTTGGAAGCCTCCATGGCGGGTATGACTTGTTACACGCAGTTGAACCTTTCCCTGGGGGCCGGAGGTAAGGCCAAAATCCTTCCTTCCATGATCCTGAAGCCCGGTCCGATCAATGACGCGGATTTCATGGTAAGAATATACGGCACGAGCACAGATACCCTCAGTTGCCTGCACAAGGGACAGAAAGTAAAAGTGGAAGTCACTGAAATCGCCACCGGCAACAAATGCTGGACTTTCATTTTGGTCGAGGATAAAATGGCGCCCTCCATTCAATGCAGGGATACTTCCTTTCTTTGTGTCGGCGACCTTTCCTACCTGGATAGCATTCCCGGACTGTACGAGGTGGGGGATAATTGCACGCCGCTGCAGAAACTTAAAATCACCCATATCGATAAGGTCGAGATGCTGGAATGCAGCAGCGATACTTTTTCCGTGGTCCGAAGGACCTGGACCGTCGTGGATCCCTACGGGTGGTCCGGGAGCTGCACGCACAATATTGCATTGTTGCGGCCTCAGAAATCCGATATTGATTTTCCGCAGGATACTACCCTTTATTGTCCCGACACCGATGCCAGTCCTTCCAATACCGGCCAGCCCACCATCGGGGGCCAGCCGCTGGATAAGTTTTGCGGCTGGAGTTTCAGGTATGACGATGTGGTCTTCAATAAATGCGGTCAGACCAAAAAGATCTGGAGGACCTGGTCGGTGCTCGATTGTTGCGCCTTGGAGGATACCACGGTGACCCAATGGATCCTGATCTCCGATACCACCGACCCTGTCATCCAATGCGCCCCGGTCGACAGTGTATCCACCCTTGCTGAATCCTGTGAAGCCAAGTATATCATTCCGGAGATCCTTTCCGCTACCGACAGTTGCCATTCTTCCCTCACCACCATTGTATGGGTGGACAGTCAGTTTATTGCGGTTCCGGGTTCGATGGTCCTCCTTGAAATCGGGACGCATAGCCTGGAATACCAGGTGTCCGATCCCTGCGGCAATACCTATTCATGCATGACCTCCATCGTCGTGGAAGACACCCATGCTCCGGTCTTTTGGTGCACCGACACCATTCAAATCGGCCTGCCGGCTGACCGGGTCATGATCGGGGCGTCCTTTTCGGAAATCGAAGCGGTGGATAATTGCAGCCTGGTTGGGGTCCAGATCCGCCGTAAGACGGATTTTTGCATGGATGGTTCCGACGATACGGTTTTTGGCGACAGCGTCGCCATCTGCTGCAGTGATGTAAATAACCCGTTCGATATTGTATTTATCGCCACCGACATTTATGGCAACGTGGATTCTTGCGTGGTCACCGCGGTGGTGGTGGACAAAAGTCCGCCTGTCCTGACCTGCGAACAGGATACCACGATACTTTGCGGAGAAATCGTCCCGGACTGGAAAGATCCCCTGGCAGGCTTGACGGACAATTGCATGGACAGTATCGCGATCACTATTGATACCCTGATCAACGATGTCAACCTATGCGGTGTCGGACAGACCGTCAGGCAGATTATAGCTACTGATCTGGCCGGTAACAGGGATACCTGCATTCAACGCATTGCAGTCAGTGCAGGGGATACCCTGACCCCGGATGATATCGATCTGGGTACGGATACCGTAAGGGTGATGGGATGCAATCTGGCGCTTCTGCTCCCGGACAGCATCGGATACGTACCACCGGTCGTGGATACTCCGTTGAATGACTGCCACCGGATTTTCATAACCTACATCGATTCGGTTCAGCCGTTGGGCGGTACCAGCCTTTGCCGGATCACCCACCGTTCCTGGCGTGTGGGCGATTCCTGTTACAGTGTTTTTCCCGTCGAGGTTTTGGTCCAGGTCATCCTGCAGGACACCACCGCCCCTGCTCCCCTGCGGGGCGGGATTACCGGGAGGGTGACCAATATAGCAGCCATTCCAATAGAAAAAGTCCATATCGAAGGGAAAAATATGCAGGCCCAGCCCGTATTTGAACAAATGACCGGAGTGGATGGCCAATTTTCATCGGGCCGGCCCGATCCTGCGCTAAAAATCAGGCTGGAGAAAGAGGATCCTGCTGCATTGAATGGAATCAGCACCCTGGACCTGATTAAAATCCAGAAACATATCCTGGGCGAACGAAAGCTTGAGCATCCCTTGCTGGAATACGCAGCCGATGTTGACCGGAACGGACAGGTCAACGTACTTGACCTGCTCACCCTCCGAAAAACTATAATAGGCCTCTCCAATCCGGATTTACCTTGGCATTTTGTGATCCAATCCGCTCCGAGCGCAAGGATACAACCTGGTTCCTGGCTGCCGGAAGAGTACATGTTATTCAGTAAACCTTCGGTCGAGGAATTTATTGGTTTCAAAACAGGAGATGTGAACATGGATGCAGTGGTCAACCATACATACCAGTTGGAAGGCCGCTCGGCTGCCGTCACCGAACTTATTCTTGAAGACAGTGAGGAAGGGCTTTTAATTAAAGCAGCCAAAGATATGCGGATGCTGGGAATGCAACTGAGCCTGGTTTCTGAAGACGGTTGGGCCGGGACCCATCTGGTTTCAGGAATCAACAAACCGCTTGAAGGACATTGGTCGGTCATAAGGAATGAGTTGAAGATCAGTTGGAATGAAAACCAGGCGAGGGTGTTGAAAGCAGGTACAGTATTGTTCATTATAAGAGGGGCCCATTCCAAAAACGTCTTCTCCGGTACTTTGCCTTCAGAGTGGTATGATCATCAGGAAAAAGCCCTGCCGGTTCGTTTGGTGAAATCCGATAAAAAAACGGATCCGGTCAGGATTTCCGCCTTTCCCAACCCGGTCAGCCAACAATTGAATATCCGCTTCCCCGGACAGGGGCCCATCCAATCCTGGAGATTGGTGAACCAGACCGGAAGGATATCCTTAGAGGGCAAATCACCAGGCCATAATGAATGGTCAATAAACATGCAGATCCTGCCTTCCGGGCTTTATTGGCTCGAACTCATTCTGTCAAATGGCCAAATTGAAAGACATAAAGTATTGAAGATTAATTAAAAAAACTTTAGTAAAAAGTTTAAATTATATTAAATTATAATATATTCGCATTAATAAATTTCATTATATATATGTAATTGAAATTTATTTTGACCAAAAATTCAAAACAATGAAAACTACATCCTTCTTGTTTAGGCGGTCTGCATGGGTATTTGCCTTGTTGGTTCAGCTGGCAGTGGATAGCGCTTTTTCAAATACCCTGTTTGCTCCGGCGAGATACCATTATTACCAGATAAATCCATTTGAGGCCTCTGAGGCCCTGGGGGGCAATTGTCATAAGGACAAGCAGCCTCCAGTGGCTCAATTGAAAATGCTTGGCGAGACGGAATGTACATCCCTTCAGGGGGCGCCCTGGTCCGATTTCCTGATCCTTTCTGATAACTGCATTCCGAATGAGCAATTATATGTAACCTATAAGGATTCCACCTATCTGAATTGTGAGGAACAGGTGATCCTCGTATTCAGGAAGTGGAAAATCAAAGACCTGGCGGGCAACACAACCGTAATTGACCAGATGATCCCGGTCCAGAAAATTCCGCTGAAACAAATCGAACTCCCTTTGGACGTCAAGGTGTATTGCCCGGAGCTGCCCGATGCAGCAGCGCTTGGGGAGGCTGTACCCACCTATAAGGGAAAGCCCGTGTCCCATTTTTGCGGGTATACCGTGGATTACAAAGACAAAGCTGCCGTACTATGCGGCAATTCCACAGTGATTACCAGGCATTGGACGATCACCGATTGCTGCAACTCCTATGCCATCGATCATGAGCAGCAGATTTATTACCTGGATACTACCCGGCCGGTCCTTACCTGTCCGGCCCCTATGGTGTTTAAAACGAATGTAAAGGAATGTTATTCCCATCAGCGCATTCCCGGTATCGCCGCCACCGACGGTTGTTCCCCGTTGGGTATTAAAATTCAAGTCGTAGTCGATAATGGGAAAACGTACAAGGTAGGTGACCTGGTCATCCTGTCGGCAGGCAATCATACTTTCGAATACAAGGTGACGGATGCCTGTGGCAACATGTCCACGTGCACGGTCCCGGTCACCGTCGTCGACGGCCAGGGGCCATTGCTGAGTTGCAAGGCCATTGAAGTCTGCCTGATCACTGATTCCATACGGGTGGGTCCGGAGCAACTGGTTGATGAATATTGGGACGATTGCCAGGGATTGAAGAAGGTATCCCTTAAAATCAGAAAATTTGTTGATCTATGCGGGGATCCCAAGGACGACCTGGTTTTTAAAGATTCCGTGACCATTTGTTGTGCAGGTGGGGAAGATGTAGTCCGTGTGGAAATTCAAGCTACCGATGCCGCAGGCAATGTTTCCTATTGCAGGTCGGACATCTATGTTACGAGTAAACTGAATGTTGACATTGAATGCCTGGATACGGTCGAAGTAGATTGCGGGGAACCGCTTCCCGAAATCATACCGGAAGTCATTGCCTGCGGGGATTACGACCTGGACACCAAAATTATTTTTGACAACCGCGACGCCTTCGGCATTGGTACGGTGATCATCCGGTATATAGTGACCACGGCGGGCGGAATGCAAGATTCCTGTCAAACCGTATTTGAAGTGGGTCTGGAAGGAAATCCGTTCGGACCCGAAGACGTGATTTGCCCACCCGGAACCGTCACCATTGCAGGTTGCACTTTCCCTGACATCGCGGGTATACCCGGGATCAGTCTGACGGACACCGCCCGGCCCTGCAGCCAGGTGAATGTCAATCTCCAACTGGATACGTTTACAGACCTGGGAATACCCTGTTTGCGGATTACCCGGACCTGGACGGTGACCGATGTATTGCAACCCGGCCTCCAGGTGATCTGTGTGCAAAACATTGATATCATCGACACCATCGCTCCGGTACTGAGCGGGGCCAGGGACACCACGGTGGTCGCCGGACTCAACTGTACGGCCATCGTTGACCTGCCTGAAGTCATCGCCACGGATTGCGATACCGGTATCGTCGTGACGAATACCTTCAATGCACAGGGGGGCAACCTGGATTCTATTGTTTTCCCGCTTGGACAGACCAGGATCACGTTCTGGGGGGTCGATGCCTGCGGCAACAGGGATTCCTTAAGCATACTCATTACCGTGATAGATACTTCCGGTTTCGGAATTGTTTGCCAGAACGACACCATTGTAAACTGCGGTACGGTTTTCGTTCCCAGACCTGCCGTGATCGAGGCTTCCTGCACACAGGTGGCCACCAATGTATTGACTTCAGACACGGTGAGCAACAAATGCGACATCACTCATATCCACTTCAAAAGAGTGGTTACGGATACCCTGGGCAGGAAGGATTCCTGCACCTTTACCGTCACTTTCCGTGCATCGGATACCCTTTTCTGCAACCAGATCCAATGGCCTAAAGACACCTTGCTGGCCAGCTGCGGGAAGAGCATACATCCGGACAGTCTGAATTTGAAGCCCATATTTACATTTAATGCCGGTTCCTGCGCCCGTGTTGTAGTTACCTATAAAGACACCAGCCTCGCCGGTGGAGGAGGGACCTGCACCAACATTACACGTAGGATATGGACCGTAAGCGATACCTGTGCCATCCCTCCCGTCGTCTGCCGCGATACCCAGCTGATTTCCGTCGTGGACACCTCCAGGCCCATCCTCCAGGTGCCCAAGGACACCTGCGTATTTCTTGCTTTCCCGGCCCTTTGCGATACCTTGCTCGGTTTCCTGGGAAATGCCACCGCGCAGGATTGTGATCCCGCCGTGATCATAAAATCCGTGGTCATCGGCACTACGGACACCGGAGGGGCTTCCTTGGTCAGAAGATATGGACTCGGTGATACCCGGGTGCTGGTCATTGCCCAGGACGCCTGTGGCAACCGGGCCCTGGATACCGTGTTGATACAGGTAAAGGATACGGTCAGGCCCGATGCCGTTTGTGTCAAGTCCAATAATTATTTCAATGACCAGGGACTGGTGAGGGTCAATGCCAGGACCTTCAATGGAGGAAGCACCGACAATTGTACTCCTCCGGCTATGTTGCGATTTTCCTGGACTAAAAACCTGGCGGATACGATCCTCGAGGTTAACTGTGATGTGATCAAAATCATCAGGGCCTCCGGGGATACCATTCTCGATTCAGTGATCGTCATGCCCTTTGAACGGAATTTTAATCTCTGGGTCACGGATGCCAGCGGCAATCAGGATACCTGTGTGGGCAACCGTTTTCTTGCCTTCTTTGATACCCTGAACCTATGCGGAAAGAATGCCATCAAAAACCTTTCTTCCATCACCGGGAAAATTTCCATGGAAAACGGACTGGCCGTTCCCAAGGTCATTCTCTCAGCCATCGGGGATGAGCAATATCAACATCTTTCCGATGAACAGGGGACCTATATGTTTGATAAGATCAATCCCGGCATATATAAGATGTTTCCGTATAAAAACGACGATACCCGGTCCGGAATCAGCACGGCAGACCTGATCGCCATCCAAAGACATATTCTCGGCGAAAAAATACTCAATCCGACCCAGCAGATCGCGGCGGATATCAATAAGGATGAGGTCGTCACCACCCTGGATTTGATTGAATTGCGCAAAGTGATTGTCGGGATCTATGAGGTGTTCCCGCAAAATACTTCCTGGCGCTTCTTTGACCAGTCTCTGATGGAAAAAATGGACGATCATTCCGTTATGAAGGAGATGGAAAATCCATTCGTGGAAGCCGCGGAGAAAGAAACCAGCCAGCTGAATTTCATGGCTGTAAAAATCGGAGATGTAAACGGGAGCACCGTTCCACAGTTTGCAGCCCTTGAAAGCCGGGAACAATCAACCAGATGGCTGAATATCCCCGCCTGGAACCTGAACGAAGGGGAACAGGTCGAATTGCCCTTATCCCTGAATCTTGATGATCTGGTCGCCCTCCAGGCCAGTATTTTCTTTGAGGACCTGGATATCCTGGGTATCAAGGAGGAGCCGGGAGCGTTGATCAAACCCCACTTCGTGGCCACCAATCAGCTGGGAAAAGGGTATTTTAATTTCAGTTGGATTAAATCCGGACCCGCTTTCCCGGCGCAAGCTACTCACCTCGTAAGCCTGGTTCTCCGGGCAAGGCGTGACCTGGCTTTATCCGAAAAGGTCACCCTGGTACACAAATCCCTGGCTCCTGAAGCCTATCACCAGGGAGGATCCGTCTCCGCTCTTCAATTGCGATTTGAACCCATGCAGACCGGTAAAATCCTGGACCGGGGCATTGTACTCAATCAAAATATTCCCAACCCTTTTACGGGAAGTACCCGGATCCGCTTCTCGCTGCCGGAAGCCGGGGAAACCAAGTGGACCTTTATGGACATTACCGGCCGCGTGATCCGGAGCTGGAGTCTGCCTTTCGACCGGGGCAGCCATGAAATGGTCGTGGACAAAGCAGGATTGGGAACGTCCGGCGTCCTTTATTACAGGCTGGATTTCAAGGGATACACAGAGACCCGGAAGATGATCCTTCTGGATTAATTTGCACAGATTTCATTGTTTTATACAGGCCTTATCCGGATAATTCCGGGTAGGGCCTTTTTAATATGCAATAATCCTTTTAATTGTAAAAGTTTTTTATTCAGTATTTAACATATCTAGATTAATGTATAATTATAAAATATTGATTTATAATTATAATATATATTATATAACTATATAATATTAAAAATACCACAAATAGGGTATTAACCCGCATGGATGGCAAGATATATTTGTGACATATTATTATATTATGTAATATGATAATACATGTAAGTCAGAGAATGAATAAAAATTAGATATAATTTGATCATAATATCTAATAGTGCTATCAACCTTCTTTCCAGGTGGACCACACCCGGACTAACCTTTCTGAGATTGGATAATTGATTGTGTGCGCCTATGCTAGCGAGATTCCCCATTGATTGCCGGTATAGCGCTCCCACAGTTTGGGCTGCGAAAGCAACCCAACCCCGATTATTTAATTTAACTAAAACTAAGATCTCATGGAGAAAACTACACGAAACAGAACAAGCCTAAAGGCTAGACCGGGATTATTCCAGGCCCTAATGCTCATTTTTCTTTTTGGTTGGTCGGCCAGTCAACAGTCGGCCATTGCCCAGGGTTGCGCCCTGACCTGCCATAATATTAACCTCTCCTTGGATACCGTGCAGGGAGGGGTTTCCGTAATCCTTCCGGAGCATTTGCTTTCCGGTGAGGCTTCCTGCCCAGGGGGAGGATTCAAGGTGACGGTTTATGCACCGAACGGCGCCCTCATTGGCAACTCGGTTGATTGCAGTTGGGTGGGCTATTCCCTGATCGGTAAAGTGACGGATACTATCAGCGGCAACAGTTGTTGGGCGAAGATCAATGTGGAGGACAAAGCAGGTCCAAACCTGAATTGTGTCAGGGACACCATTCACTGCCTCGAAGTGGATGAATATTCCCTCGGGGCGGACCGGTTCCCTTTTGGCCTTGCTATTGACAATTGCGGGATTAAATCACAGGTTTCCATTTCCATGGTATGCACCGAATATCCCTGTTCCAATACACAATTTGTAGGCCTGTGCATAAGGACGGTCATTGCCACCGACAAGTGGGGACTGACCAGCAGCTGCCAGGACAGCCTCTGGGTATCCAGGGATTCCCTGGACAATTTAATGGGGGTCCGTGACACGGTGCTGGACTGCGCCATCGCGGACACCATGGCCAAAGATGCCAATGGCAACCCGATCCCTCAAAGGGTGGGTACCCCTACCATCTCGGGCATCCCCGTATGGCCCAATAACAACGTTTGTAAGATCCTGAGTAAATATACCGACGTGGTCTATCCGATTTGCGGAAGTAAAAGCAGAAAAATCCGGCGGGAATGGACCATCGTGGATTGGTGTGCCGGCGAGGATACGGTATTGATCCAATGGATTAAAATTGTGGACACCACAAAACCGGTCCTGGTCGACCGGGGTGAAATGTCCGCTTATGTAGGACCTCACAATTGCCAGGCTCCCGTGGACCTTACAAGTCCCGGAGCCACAGATTGCTCCGGCATCAAAGAAGTTTTTTACTCCGCGGTGGTCCTTTCAGACGGACACGGAGGATTGGGAGCGGTTTACACCGGATATATCAACGGGGGCAGCAAACGTATCTACCTCCCCTCCGGCAGGCATGAAGTACACTTTTTCGTCACCGATCATTGCGGCAATACGGCCCTGGATACCCTGATCATAAACGTCACGGATCATGTCCCCCCGACCCCGGTCTGTGACGAACACACCGCCACTACCCTGGATCCGGTAAGTTGCTGGGCGAGGATCTATGCATCCGACCTGGACAACGGCAGCCGGGATAACTGTTGCGGTACCCTCTACTTCGCAGTGGCCCATATGGATTCCATCACTGCTTATACCGAACTCCTCCGCGGTAAAATCATCTCCAAATACAAAGAATCGGTTTACCACAGCAACCGGGACTTCTTTGAACAGGTGATTGACCGGTGGATCAATTGCCATGTCTTTGAAGAATATATCGATCTCGGTTATTGCGGGGTTAACCAACTCGTGCTGAGGGTATACGAAGCCTGCCTCATACCCAAGTACGATCCGCATGTGCATTCCGATTCAAGGCAGTCGTTTTACTGCAAGGAAGCCTACAATGGACATGATGGGGCCTACAATCAGGCCCAGGATAATGTGGACGCCCTGATCGACTATGTCCTGAAAGGCATTGGAATGAAAGTCCAGCCGAATTTCCCGCTGGGATATCGAAATTACAGCGACTGCATGATATTTGTAAACGTAGCCGATAAGGTGGCTCCGACCTGCGAAGTGGATGCTGAAAAAAAGGTCTACTGCGACGGGGTTCCTTATGTGGAACTGGCCTGGAATTACGGCGGTGGTAAAGATTTGCTGAACTGCTACGGCGCAAATGGAATCTACAGTCCCGATTACCTTGAACTGGATCAATACGACAACGGAGGGAAAATCAATCCTTACGAATACTTTGATAATCCGGTTTTTGAAGACAATTGTGGAACGGTCAAGGTGGATACCACCACCACCGGCTCTATAAACAATTGCGGAGCCGGTGTCCTGACCCGTTCCTGGACCGGTACGGATGAATGCGGCCTGCTGTCCACCACCTGCGCACAAAAACTAAAAGTATTGCACCGCTCGGATTTTGAAGTACTGTTTCCAAAGGATATAGAAACCGTCTGCCTCGACAACCCGGCCCAGTTTAATAATCCCACCGGTGAAAATTATCCGAAAATTTTCGACGATGATTGCGAACACATCGGCATTACCTTCTCGGACCAGCGGTTTGACATCGTAGCCGATGCCTGCTACAAAATCATCCGCACCTGGAAGGTGATCGACTGGTGTGCCTACGATCCGGACCAGCATTACCGCACAAAGGATTATATCGTGGATACGGCCACCGAATACCGGGCCGTCCCGGATAAATACCAGGACCGTTTCTGTCAGTTCAGGTACCTTAAAGACAATAACGACGGTTATATCCTGTATACCCAGATCATAAAAGTCAAAAACACCGTAGCCCCGACCATCGCCGTGGAGGACAGCGTCGTCACCTGCGCCGGCAGCGTCGAAACCTGCCTGGGCCATATCAAACTTAAAGTAAACACTACGGATGATTGTACCCCCGGTCCTGAAATGAGGTGGGTGGTCTATATTGACCGTGGGAATGACGGATCCACAGAACAGACCTCTTATCACAGCGGTTCCACGGTCACGGTGGACTCGGATTTCGAGGTAGGACAGCATAAAATTTCTTTCCTGGTCGAGGACATCTGTGGCAATGAAACCAGAAAAGACTTTGTGATCGATGTGGAATTGTGCAAACTTCCCACTCCGTACCTGCTCAACGGGCTTGCAGTGGACCTGATGCCGATCGACAACAATAATGATGGTAATACGGAATCCGGAATGGTAAGGATCTGGGCCAGTGATTTTGATGCCGGAAGCACAGCCGGCTGCGGGCAGCAGGTGGTCGCTTTCTCCTTCTCCAGCGATACCTCTGACAAATCCAGGACCTATACCTGTGACAGCATAGGCCAAAGGTTTGTGAACATATGGGTTACGGACAGTTACGGAAACCAGGATTTCGCCTCAACCTATATCCTGATCCAGAACAATGCCAATGCCTGCGCCCCGGGTACCCAGGCCATCACCGGCACGATCACAGGCCGGATCAAAACCGAGGATCAGCTCGATGTTGAAAAAGTGAGTGTTCAATTGCAGGGCGCCAACAGCCTGCCTGCGGTGACCAAGGCGGATGGCTTGTATGCCTTCAGCAGCATGAAGATGGGAGGATCCTATAAAGTGATGCCCAAAAAGGACATCAATCCGATGAACGGAGTCTCCACCCTGGACTTGTTGTTGATTCAAAAACACATCCTGGGCCTGCAGCCGCTGAACTCTCCCTATAAACTGATCGCAGCTGACATCAATAAATCGAACGAGATCAGCTCTGTGGACCTGGTGGAATTGCGCAAACTGATCCTGGGCATCTACGACAAATTCCAGGGTAATGAATCCTGGAGGTTTATTCCCAAGTCACACACATTCAAGAACCCGGCCAATCCGTTTGAAAGCGGGTTTCCTGAATACCAGGATATTTCGAGCCTGGGCCATAATTCTTTTGCCGATTTCGTCGGAGTGAAAGTGGGCGATATCAATGGCACTGTAGTCGCCAACCAGTTGTTGGGAAGCGAATCCCGTGCTCCCGGAAAAGAATTCCTTCTCCGGGCCGATGACCTCTCTTTTAATGAAAGAGAGCAAATCCTGGTGCCGGTGTATGCTGCCGATTTACAACTGATTCAGGGCTACCAGTTTACTTTGAGTTTCGATCCAAAAGTCCTGAAGTTAAGCCAGGTCATTCCCGGCGCAAAGGGCATGAGCCAGGTCAATTTCGGATTGCAGCGGGCAGTTGAAGGCCGGATTACCACCAGTTGGACGACCACGCGCGCTTTGGAATCGATGGATCAACCCTTGTTTACCCTGGCTTTCAATACGCTCCGGAAGGGCAGGCTCCATGATCAGCTGTACATCAATTCGAGCGTAACGGTAGCAGAAGCTTACGACAGCCAGCACGATATCCTGAACGTCCGGCTGCAGGTGGGTTCCAAAGATGGAAAGGGTGAATTTGCCCTTCTCCAAAATACCCCGAACCCATTCCTGCATTCCACCCGGATCGGATATCAAATGCCTGAAAGCGGGCAGGGGCTGATGAAAATTTTTGACCTGAATGGCAGGCTCGTGAAGGAGATCAACTTGAAATACCAGAAGGGATACAATGAAATCCGCATGAGCCGCAACGAACTGAAATCATCCGGGGTCCTGTATTATCAATTGCAGGCCGGGAACTTCACCGCAACGAAAAAAATGGTGGTCATAGAGTAAACCATTTTTAAATCATACTGTTTTTGGGATGGGACCCCTCTTTGCCAAAGGGCAAAGGGGGTCTTTTTTTTTATGGTTTGCCCGTGGTGAAATGGAATTTTTGAGCCTAAATCCGGGTTATTTTTGCACGATCAATGGCCAGGGCGCTTGGAATAGATTTCGGATTTAAAAGGACCGGTCTGGCGGTGACAGACCCTCTTCGCATCTGTGTCAACCGGCTGGAAACCATCCCCACGGAAACCTTCGACCAATTCCTGGAGGATTACCTGAAAAGGGAGGAGGTGGACCTGATCGTGTTTGGAGAGCCTTTGCACAGGGATGGCACGGCCACAGCGGTAAGCATGGAGGTGCACGAAAAGGCAAAGAAACTTAAAATAAAATACCCTTCCCTGAAGATTGATTTTCAGGATGAAGAAGGAACCAGCAGAAAAGCGGTCCGCATGCTCATAGACAAGGGAACCCCTAAATCGAAGCGGAACAAGACGTCCATTGACCAGATGAGCGCAGTGTTGATTTTACAGGAATATTTAAAACACTACTAAAATGATTTTGCCCATATATGCCTACGGCCAGCCGGTGTTGAAGCAAACCGGAGAAGAACTTGATTTTGACCGGTTTACCGGTCTGGAGGAATTGATCTCCAATATGTGGGATACCATGTATGCAGCCAAGGGGGTGGGATTGGCCGCTCCCCAGGTCGGGCTGAGCCTCAAGCTGTTTGTAGTGGATACCACTCCTTATGAGGAGGAGGGTAAACCCTTTACCGGCATTAAGAAGGTATTCATTAATCCGGTCAAACTGGATGAACACGGGGAAGCCTGGTCTTTTGAGGAAGGTTGCCTGAGTATCCCTGACCTGCGCGCAGAGGTTGACCGGCCGGAACGGGTAAACCTCTCCTATTTCGATGAAACGGGAACGGTCAGGGAAGAGCTCTTTGACGGGTTGAATGCCCGGGTGATCCAGCATGAATATGATCACATTCAGGGCATTCTCTTCATAGACCTGCTAAAACCCCTAAAAAAACGAATGTTGCAAAGACGGCTGGAAGCCATTAAAAAAGGCCAGGTGGAAGCAGATTACAAGCTGCGCTTTTACCGCAAACCCTGACTGCTCCTCAATTCCAGGCTTCTTTGTATATATTTACCCAAAAGGTCAAACTCGGCATTCACCCTTCGACCGGCATGGATAAACTGGAAGTTGGTATGTTCATAAGTATAAGGGATGATGGAGACCTCAAAACTATCGTTTAAAAGACCGGAAATCGTCAGGCTTACACCGTTTAATGCAATGGAACCCTTGGGAATCACCAATGATTTGAATGGGCTGGGAAGGGTAAACTCAAAAACCCAGCTCCCGCGCCGGTCTGAACGGGCCAGGCAGGTCAGGGTGGTATCCGTATGACCCTGGACAAAATGACCGTCCATCCGGGAGTCAAAACGGATGGAACGTTCCAGATTAATCTGTTCACCCTGCCGGGCATCCGAAAAATGGGTTTTATCCAGGGTCTCCCGGATCAGGGTACAGCGGTGCCATCCGGGACCCAGCTCATCCACCGTAAGACATACACCATCATGGGCAACACTCTGGTCAATTTTTAATTCATTGGAAATCGGGGATTCCACAAAGACCTGAATATTGGATTTATCGGGCCTCAGACCGATGATCTTGCCTGAGGCCTCTATGATACCCGTAAACATATCACCTGACGATTTGGATAAATCCTTTCCGGTCTTCAATGACCTGGGTGGTGTTCTCCTGAAAGCCGAATACCCTGCAGATATAATAGTAGGTTCCTTCACTCAGGTTCCTTCCTTTTTTATCCTGCCCGTTCCACAGGATCTGGGGATCCTCGGTTTCAAACAGGATTTCGCCCCATCGGTTGTAAATCTGAAATTCAATCTTCAGCACCCCTGCATTTATCCTTGGAACAAAAAGATCGTTGGACCCATCGCCATTCGGGGTGAAAGTATTGGCCAGTTCGTATTCAAGGTTGCAGTTAGCCGGACAGACTTCACCGGTCAACCTGCTCTCATTGTCGTTGAAATCCACGGTGGTGATGACGTAGCATCCGGTAAAACCGGAATCGGGAATGTGCTTGAAAGTCGTAGCGGATGCATCGGTAAGGGTAGCGATCAACCTGAAAGCCCCTGCGGATTTATTGTTCTTAAAATAAATGTTGAAAGCCTTAAGGTCGTCGATAAAACAGGTATCGGTATTGCTAAAACCCCAGACCAGTTCATTGGCAATACTGCCATCCGGTTCCTTCGTGACGCAATTACGGTTGATCGAAAGATCCGGGCTGCAGGGGGGGACCGTATCCAATGGTGTGGCACAGGTTTCCTGCGAAAAATTGAACATTGGGCTGGGCAGGCCATTGATTCCATAAGTTCCAATGGACCGGATCCGATAACAATAAGTCGAATTGTTACTCACCGTCTTGTCCCGGAAAAAGGGGGTGGTTGAACTTCCAACCAATTCAAATGCGCCTGAGCCGGACCTTCGGTGGACTTCAAAATTGTAGTTGTTCCACGGAACCTGGGCTTCCCAGGAGAGCAGCACCTGGCGGTCCGAAGCGATGGTTTTGGCATATACCGTGGATGCCGGGAAAGAAGATCCGTAAGGGGTAGGGGAATTACCGGTAAAAAACTGGATCAGATAGGAATAGGGTTTTTCTGAAGTGGAGAGGTTCCGGTCCAAAAAGACAGTATCCGTAAAGGTTTTAAGAAATTCGGAGGTAAACTCCGCCCCGGGGATTGGAGTGAAAACCGTATTGGTATTGAAAATCCCATCCGCCCTCAGTAGGACGAGTTTATAAGGCCCTTTGTTTTTGAGGGTATCCAGGTCGTCCGCGAGCGGCATGGCCCAATGGATCTCTATCTCTCCAAGAGTCGGGTCTGTAGTGTTGACCGTAGCTTTGGTAATAAAGGGAAGGTCCCTCTTGAGCTGGACACAGATCTCTTCAGAAGGAAGGCTTGCGACCCGGTTGTATGAATTGCCTCCGGGCGAGGTCAGTGCAAATTCAGCCAGGATTCTGTAACAATGCGTTTTGCCCGATTCCACCATGTCGTCTTCAAAATAATACGTGTCCTGGTCACGGCTCAGTACATTGGAAGCGATCCGGGTATACCCTCTTCCGGCAAGGCCGGGTGTACAGGAATCGATGAGGAATTGGCTGCTGTTGATCTTCCTCCATACCGAAAACCCTTTAAAATAGTCGTTTACCGTCACGGCACAAGCATTCGGGTAAGTCCAGTTGATCCGGATAAGGTTGTTGTTGGCTGTGGATGAACTCACATTCTCCGGTGGGGGCCCGATGACTTTGATTCTTACCGTTTTAAGGTCAGCGAGACCTGAAGAGTCCTTAAAATTATCAATGGCTCTGAACACCACAGTGAAAGGAATATCAGAAATGTGTTCGCAAGAGGTCTGCCAACTGAAAGTTCCCCTGGCAATTTGGTTCTGGAAACCGGAAGGGGCGTCGAAAACGGCTTTATTTACAGATACATTAAAAGGGCCGCCAAGGGCAAAAATGGCAATTTTCTGACTCAGGTTATTGTCGGAAGCCTGAACCTGGAACTCGACCTTCGAACCGGCAATAATGCACAGGTCATTGGGCACGGTCAGGGAAGGAGGTTCATTGCTGCAATTCTCAATGGTGATCTGCATATCCCGGATGATGGTATTGAGCAGGATCCCATTCCGGTATTCCTTGATCAGGATGGCGATGTTGTATTCTCCTTCCCGCTGTGGCGCAATCCATTCAAAATTGCCCGTAGTCCGGTCCAGGGATATTTTATTGTCCGCTCCGGGTACGATCTGGTCCGGGAAACGGTAATTCGGGACTTCCGAACCGGTAGCCTGGAAAGGGACAATCAGTTCGTATGCCAGGGAATCCCCATCCGGGTCATAGGCGTTCAGGTTGTGGACGAATTTCCGGTCGATGCAGCCAAAATCAATCGGGGGTTGTAAAAGAACCGCTGAATTATTGTATCCCTGAATCGTTGAATTGAGCAGGGTGAGGGTGGTGGCGATGTGGAACTGGATGCCTACGGAATTGGGATAATTAAGATTGAGGATATTTCCCACCCGGTTTGGGTCGGTCATGGTCACCGTATAAGTACCTGTGCCCGGGTAAGTATGTTCGGCGACGTAAAAATTCCTTTTGGTATCGTTTTGCAGGATCTCCCCTTTCCCCAAAGGGCCGTTGATCCGGTAAACGGCCTGCGAGTGGCCATCACCCCAGACCACGGTAACGCTGTCCCGGTCCGCACCGGTACTGCTGGCTTTGGTATAGGTGGTCACGGTAAGGCGAATCGTAAGGGGGCCTATCTGGACATAAGTGATATCCCCTGCGCGGTTGTGGGTGGCGCTGGCTATCCCTGCATAACAGGTCAGAAAGAGGAAAAGCGAAATGCTCCGGAAAATCTTCATATAAAATATAAACGCCGCGGGCCTCAAATTGGTCACCGTTAACAAAAATACCCGTTTTTTTTCTTGCTTTTCATCTGGGGCTTGCAGGAAAAGTTCATGCATTGCGCAGCGATCTTTGGGGATCCGGGGCCCGGCCGCTCCCTGTCAGGAATTACCCATACAATCCATGAGGGCGGTTTTCCAATCCCGGATGGATAGTTGAAAGGTTGATTTGATCTTGTTCAGATTAAATACACTGTAAGAGGGCCTGGCCGCAGGCCGTGGAAAGACTGAGGTGGAAACAGGCTGGACTGAACAGGTATTGCTGCTTCCGGAAACGATATCTGAGGCGAAATCAAACCAACTGGCTTCACCCTCATTGGCGAAATTGAAAATGCCATACCAGGAGGGGTTTCCTGCCTCCGACAAGACCTTGCTCAGAATGGTCAAGGTGGCCGCTGCCATGTCAGGGACATAAGTGGGGGCGCCGATCTGGTCATTGACCACTTCCAGGACAGGTTTCTCGGAGGAAAGCCGTTTTATGGTATTAAAAAAATTATGGCCCTCCCGGCCATATAACCATGAAGTCCGGATAACTAGGGTATGCGGATGATGGTAGAGTGTTTTCTGTTCGCCGGCAAGTTTTGATGCCCCATACACGTTACGGGGATTGCAGGGATCGGTTTCCAGGAGCGGCCGGCGAAGCGCATTGTGATAGACATAGTCGGTGGAAAAATGAATCAGGGGAATTTGTTTTTTCCTGCAGGCAATGGCGACCTGCCTTGGTCCTTCTGCATTTACCAGCCAGGCCCGGTCAGGGGAGGTTTCGGCCAGGTCAACCGAAGTATAGGCTGCCGTGTTCAATACAAGATGAATCCGGTGGGTATCCAGGCAATCCATGAGGCTGTCCGCATCGGTGATATCCAGTCTGGTATGGGACAGGGCCACGGGGTTAAAGGCGTCCTGACTGCCCAACAATTGGTTCAAGGCATGACCCAGTTGTCCCCCAGCCCCGGTGATGAGAATGTTATACACGGGGAATCAGGTTTTCAGGTCCTTCAATAAAGGCAACCGGAGGTCCTTGGTGGATATTTCTATTGGAACCCCGGGATCAGGCCATTCGATCCCCACTGCGGGGTCATTATAGCGCAGTCCCGATTCCGATGATGGGTGGTAATATTCATCGCATTTATATTGGAAGATAGCCGAAGCGCTTAAAACCAGGAAACCATGTGCAAATCCACGGGGAATGAAAAACTGGAGTTGGTTGGCATCATTCAGTTCCACACCGAAATACCGGCCAAAGGTTAAAGAACCCGGTCTCAGATCCACGGCAACATCATATACCGCTCCGGAGGTCACCCGGACCAGTTTGGCCTGCGCGTGCGGCGGATTTTGAAAATGAAGTCCGCGCAACACCCCTTTTTTTGAAAAGGACTGGTTGTCCTGTACAAAATCGGCCTCGATTCCAGCAGCCCGGTAATCCTTATCGGAATAAGACTCATAAAAATAACCACGATGGTCGGCAAAAATGGAGGGCCTGATCAGCAACAGTCCGTCGAGGGGGCAGGGTTCGACCACTAAAGCCATCTTTATTTTTCTTTAAAAAAAATGGAAATGGGGATTCCCGAAAGCGGGTAACGCTCCCGCAACTGATTTTCCAGGTATTGCCTGTAGTTGTTTTGTATATAATCCGGGTTGTTGCAAAAAAAGGCAAAGGCCGGATAGGGCTTGGGTACCTGCGTGACGTATTTAATTTTCACCAGCCTTCCCTTGTAAGCAGGGGGGGGATTTTTGGCGTTGATTTCCGCCAGGAATTCGTTCAGGTCCGACGTCTTTATTTTCTGTTTCCTTCTCTCATAAACGTCCATCGCGCTTTCTACGACCTGAAAAATTCTTTGTTTGTTTTGCGCAGATATGAACAGGATGGGCAGATCGTTGAAAGGGGCGAGCTTGTGTTTTAATGCTTTTTCGTACTGGTGGAGGGTATTGGTATCTTTTTCCACCAAATCCCATTTATTGACCAGGATCAGGATGCCTTTATGTTTTTTGATGGCAAGTCTGAACAAGTTGGAATCCTGCGCTTCGATTCCATGACGGGCATCGATCATAAGGAGACAGACATCACATTCCTCCAGTGATTTGATCGCCCGGATGACGGAATAAAATTCCAGGTCTTCATGCACCTTCGTCTTCCGGCGGATACCGGCCGTATCCACCAATAGCAACTGGTGACCGAATTTATTGTACAGAGTATGGATCGAATCCCGGGTGGTCCCGGGGATATCGGTGACAATATTTCGTTCTTCCCCAAGAAGTGCGTTCAGCAGCGTGGACTTGCCCACATTGGGTTGTCCGATGATGGCGATCTGCGGCAACTGGGATTGCTCCTTTTCTTTGTCCTCCGGTGCGAAAAGTTCAACCACGTCATCCAGCAGTTCACCCACCCCCGATCCGCTGATCGAGGAAAGGAAATAAGTGTTGTCGAACCCAAGGCCATAAAACTCATTGGCCATCAACATCCGCTGGTGGTTGTCGACTTTATTGACCGCAAGGTAAACCGGCTTGTTGCTCCTGCGCAACAGATTGGCCACCTGCTCATCCAGGTCGGTAATGCCCGTGGTGACATCAACCATAAAAATGATGGCGTTTGCTTCATCCACCGCAAAACGGACTTGCTGCCGGACTGCAGCTTCAAAAACATCGTCGGAATGCTGAACGAATCCGCCGGTATCGATGATGGTGAAATTCTTCCCGTTCCACTCACATTCTCCGTAGATCCGGTCCCGGGTCACTCCGCTGGTATCATCGATGATGGCCTGACGTTCCCCGAAAAGTCGGTTGAACAGAGTGGATTTACCCACATTTGGCCTTCCCACAATCGCTACAATGTTGCTCATAATTTTTTCAATAACCGTATTTTTTCAGCGCTTGGGGATTATTCCTCCAGTTTTTTTCAACCTTTACCTGGAGATCGAGATAAACCCCATGACCCAGGAAGGATTCGATTTCCTGGCGGGCCCGGATGCCCAGATCTTTGATGGCCTGGCCTTTCTGGCCCAGGAGAATAGCTTTTTGGCTCTCCCGCTCCACAATGATATAGACAAAAATCCGGGCGAAGGGCGACCCTTCCTTGCCGGTGGTTTCTTTATAGTCTTGCACCTGAACTTCACAGGAGTAAGGGATTTCGTCATGAAACAGCCGGAAAATATTTTCCCGGACGATTTCCGCAACAAAGAACCGTTCATGACGGTCACTCAGGTCTTCTTTGGGATAATAGGGCGGTCCTTCCGGCAAGGCTTCCAACAGGGAGGACATCAGTTCGGGGATATTTTCCAGGGTGAGCGCAGAAACGATAAATGATTTTTGGAACGGATGGACCGCAGCCCATTTGGCCACGTACTCAGCCAGCCTGGCTTTGCCAAAAAGATCGGCTTTGTTGACAACCAGCCAAACGGGCATTTTTGCCCTGGAAAGGGTAGCGGCGATCTCCGGATCAACGGGTTCTGCTGCGGTGGTGCAGAAAAGCAAAATATCGGCATCGTGAAGCCCGGCATGGGCCTGCAGGTTCATCCTCTCCTGCAACATGTATTGCGGCATTTTGATTAGGCCAGGGGCATCCGAAAAAACAACCTGATGGCCGGGGTCATTGTAAATGATGAAAATCCGGTGCCTTGTGGTTTGTGGCCGGTCACTGATGATCGCCAGTTTCTGACCGCAGAACGCTTTAACCAGGCTGGATTTCCCAACATTAGGGTTACCCAGTAAATGCACAAATCCGGACCGGTGTGTTTTTTCCATTTAAAGGTGCAAAGATACTCATTCGCCGGCATGGACCGGGGCCCCGGTCCGGGAACCCCTTGAGGGATGAAAAATAGGACTCAAAACCATGACAATCAGAATATTATTTATCCCTGAGTACCTGATTTTTTTCAGCAGACCCCGGTCGGCGGAAGAGGCTCCATAAAGACAACCGCTTCATCCGGGCTCAGTACCTCAGTCGCCTGGACTGGCTATGCAAGGTCTTTTCCACGATGGCAAATACACCGACCGGATCAAGCCGCCTCCACTCGATGGCATTAAAATTCTTGCCCAGGTGGATATAATGCTGGAGGCCAGCCTGCACCATTTCTTCCTCGACGTGTTCGAGCGTGCCGAGCATGACGATCCATCCTCCTTCTTCCGACAGTTCTTCCTGCCATTCCTCGTAATAACAATCGTCCGAACTGTGAAAGTTGTATACATTGTCCATGATGAGAATGAAGTATTTGATTTCGGACCGGAGGAGTTTTTCGATCACGTTCCTTTTCAGGTACATGATGTCGTTTTGTATCGCATCATTCCACTCCCCAATGAGTTCGATGATGGCGAATTGCTCAGCATAATCGACGAAAAGGATCTTGAGGTACAAGGTACTGGAATCAAATTCATCCCATTGGGGATGGATGTAATAATTGTAGATGGCATGGGTATATTCAAATTCGTTGTATTGCCGCCTGTAAAACGGCGAATGCGGGTCTTCGGAAGCCACATATTGGTCTCGCCATCTGAAAAAAGGTTCTATATCTTGCATACCGGCTCTAACTAGGATGGTAATTTAAAGGATTGTATCATTACAAAGTTTAAATTTCAGGCAAATTAACCGCATTTTTAAGATCAACATCACCGGACCGGAATCAGCTGGAAAATCCACATTGAGCGCTTTCCTGGCCCTGCAATACCAAGACCCTTGGGTCGAAGAATATGCCCGTGTATTTCTGAACCAGGGTCAGGGGATCCGGGATGCAGGCACCCTGGTCAGCCTGGCCCACATCCAGATTGAATGGGAAAACCTGGCTTTAAAAGATGCGGACCGGGTCGTCTTCTGCGACACCGACCCCCTGGTATTATTGATCTGGGCCCATGAAAAATTCAGAAAGCGGCCCCCTGAGTTGGTGGCCCTGGCCAGACACCACCGCTATGACCTTACCCTGCTTTGCAAACCCGACTTGGACTGGGAACCGGATCCTTTGAGGGAAAATCCCCATGACCGGGACAAATTGTTTGACCTTTATCTGGATCATGTGAATAAATTCCGGTTTAACTATGCCATCGTTGAAGGATTGGGGGAAGCACGCCTGAAAAAGGCCCTGGCCACTGTTGATCCTTTTCTGAAAGCACATTAACTTTGTTCCATCTCACGATATCGGGGTGCCTACTGATTGGATTAAATCATGGCTGAGATTATACCCGTTGAACCTGTCCGGGTAATACTGGAAAGGAAACTTAAAAGCTCCGATCACAAACTGTTTTAAACGTTGATCCATGAGCTTAAAAATATTTTCATTGACCCTGGTTCTGTTGTTCACAAGGCCCCTGCAAGGACAGGAAATAATCCTGCAGGTCCTCGGTCCCGACGACCCGGTCAACGGAGTATTGGCTTATTCCCACGACCGCTCCCGGTTCGCCATCTCTGACCGGGAGGGCAAGATGAACTGGAAACTTGTTGCTTTTCCAGATACCATCCATATTTCACACCTCTCCTTTTTGGACCATACTGAAATCATTCAAACTGCTGCCCTTGCCGGCGGGACGCTCCTAATCAGGCTCCAACCCAGAACCATAAACCTGGCCACCGCTGAAATCGCAACCACCTGGGTTAAACCCAATACCCATGTGGTACAGTCCACCCTTAACGAGAGCCAGATTGCCAGCAGGTTCCTGGTGCAGGACATTCCTTATATCATCCAACAGTTTCCTTCCACGGTGACTACCAGCGACGCAGGCAACGGGATCGGATATACCAATGTCCGGATCCGGGGCCTCGACCCCACGCAAGTCAATGTCATGGTCAACGGAGTGCCGCTCAACGATGCGGAATCACAGGCCGTTTTCTGGGTGGATCTGCCCGACCTGATCGCTTCGGCTTCCGCTCTTCAGGTGCAGCGGGGGATAGGCACTTCCGGGGCCGGCCAGGTTGCTTTTGGATCATCCCTGCTCCTCAGCACCTACAAAACGTCCCCCGTGCCCTATGCCCAACTGGAGTCCTCCGTGGGGTCTTTTGCAACTTTAAAAAACAGTCTGCAACTCAATTCCGGTACCTTGGGCAAGGCCTGGAATTTTTCCGGTCGAGTCTCCCGGATCAGGTCCGATGGATATGTGGACCGCGCGGCTTCTTCCCTGTGGTCAGGTGCTTTCAACGCCTCCTATATCGGGACAGGACGGTCTGTACGGTTTTTCATCTTTGATGGCTTCGAAAGGACTTACCAGGCCTGGTATGGATTGCCGGTGCAATATGTTGGCGACAAAGAAAAAAGGACCTACAATCCCGCGGGAACCGAGAAGCCCGGCCTGCCCTACGAGGACCAGATCGACCGTTACCGGCAGACCCATTTTCAGCTCATTCATCAGGAAGATCAGGGTAAACGATGGGCTTTTCAGAACACCTTTCATTTCACACCGGGCAGGGGATTTTATGAAGAATACAAGTCAGGCCAGTCTCCCTCGGATTACCTGCTGGACAGCGGGGATGAACTCGATATTGTCCGCAGGCGAAATCTCGAGAATCATTTCCTGGGCTCCATTCACACGGCCAGGTTCCGGATGGGGGATTATGAAATCAATGGGGGTTTGGCATGGAACCTGTATTCGGGGCGCCATTTTGGCCAGGTCATCCAGGCCGGAAACAAACCCTTGCCTGACCAGCCGGTCTATTACGACAACGAGGCAACCAAATGGTCGGCGATGACTTTCGGAAAAATGACCTGGGACCTCCATCCCTGGTCCCTGATGGCAGACCTTCAGTACCGGAGGATTGGGTATAGCTATCAGCCCGCCTATGACCCTGAACAGGGAATTAAAACAGTACATCATCATTTTTTAAATCCCAAACTTGGATTTACCCTTGCCGTTGGCCCCCATGCCCAGCTTTTCGGTTTCTCCGGTATAGCCCGGCGTGAACCCAACCGGGATGATTATGTGGATGCGGACCGGACGCTTCCGAGGGCAGAGAGGCTTTGGGATCATGAAGCCGGTTTCCGCTGGGGCAGAAGAAACCTGCAGATCGAACAAAATATTTATTACATGATGTACAAAGACCAACTGATCCCGACCGGAAGGCTGAATGACGTAGGCGCGTATATCCGCAGCAACGTGGAAAAGTCCTACCGCCTGGGGTCTGAAACCTCAGTGACCTGGAATCCGGGAAAATTGAATGTACAGGCCAGTCTGACCCTCTCCCGGAACCGTACCCTGAATTATCAGGCTTATTTCGACGACTGGGATTCCGGTACACAGGAAAAGGTGAATTATGGAAGCCAGCCCATCGCTTTTTCTCCCTCCTTTATTGGAAATCTGTCTTCGGAATACCTTTTTTATGATAAACAGGCCGGGCAGACCCGTCATTTTTTATTCCTGGATGGCTCGGTACAGGCGGTAGGTCGTCAATTCCTGGATGGTACCGGGGACCCAAGCGCCTTGCTGCCGGCTTACCGCCATGCCCAACTGGCTTTGCGGTACCGCCTGATCGGTGACAAAATTCCGTCAATGGACTTCCATTTACAGGTCAACAATCTTTTTAACAGCCGCTACGAGTCCAACGGATGGATTTACAGGTTCAGGTCGCCTTCATACAACCCGGTACCGGATGATCCTTATGCGGGTGGGGAAGGGGACCACCGCTATTATCTGAAGGGGCTTTATCCCCAGGCCGGCCGTCATTTTATGTTATCCTGCCGGATCCGATTGGAAGGAAAGGGCGGTTAAAAATTGTAGGTGATCCCAAAACGGTAAACCAGGGGCAGGGTGGTGCTTTGACTGTCTGAAGTCAGGTCATAAAGGAGGTAGATCTCGGATTTGAGGAGTCCCCCGCCTGTATAACCCAATCCGACCAGAAACTGGTTGTCCCCAACTCTTTCCGTTTCCAGCCGGTTGCCATTAAATCCCACCGGAAAGACCCTGTTGATATAACTGAATTCGGTATGCGCAAAAAGCACATTCAGGAATTTTGCGCGGCCGAAAAGCCCGGCGCCATAGTCAAGTCCATTGTATTTGTAGACCGGGCCCCCAAAATTTCTGAACCGGCCGGTGGTATATAAAAACTCAAAACGGGGGCCTGCGGATAAAAAGGAATTGAATTTGTATCCGAGCATGGGAGAGAGGCCGATGCCAAAGGTGTTGCCGTCCAAACCGGCCAGGCCACTTGAAAAATTGATGGTAAAACCTCCCCCGTACCAAAGATGGTCGGCAAAGGATTTCATTTCCGGGGATTGTTCTTTCTGAGGCTGGCGTCGGTAAATCTGGGCTTCCAGCCTGGATGGACTCAAACACAGAACCAGCATCAGGATGGAGAACACGCGGAGGCAGGTATATTTCATAATCGGAGGATGTTGATTAGTTTTCAAAATTAGGCTTTCCGGCCAGAGTCTCTTCCACCCAGGACAGCGCGAGTTCAAATTGTTGTTTTTCATTGAGAAAAGAATTGTCCAGGACCCGGGCCTCCGGCGCTTTTTTCAAAGGCGAATCGGACCGGGTGGAATCGATATGGTCCCTTTCGAGCAGGTTTTGTTTAATCACTTCCTTGTCCAGATTCAGCCCTTTCAGGAGAAGTTCTTTAAACCTTCGTTCCGTCCGGATTTCCAGGTCCGCGGTCATGAATATTTTAAGTTCGGCATCCGGCAAAACCACCGTGCCGATATCGCGGCCATCCATGACCACGCCTTTGTGGATAGCCATTTGTTTTTGCTGCCGGGAAAGGAACCGGCGAACCTGGGGGATCGTGCTGACCGGACTCACTAAGTCCTGGATCTCAGGCATCCGGATCGCTGCGGTGACATCCTCCCCGTTCAGGTAAATCTTGTTTCCCGATTCCGACCAGACACAATCAATTTGAATATGGTCCAGGTGGGGCAGGAGGCTTGCCGGTAAATCCCCGGTGATCTTATGCCGGATGGCATAGAGGGTGACGGCCCGGTACATGGCCCCGCTGTCGATGTACTTGTATTTGAGGTGACGGGCCAGGGCCTGGGCGAGGGTGCTTTTACCACAAGCGGAATAACCGTCTATGGCAATATTTATTTTTTTCGGGACCGCCATCCTATTTTAATTTGAAGAGGCTATACCGGGTCGCCGATATAGCCTCTTGTATTTTTTCGGTGGTACTGGAAATAAGGATCAATATTCATCCTCATTGAACAGAAAATCATCCTTGCGCGGGTAGTCGGGCCAGATATCTTCGATGTTGTCGTAGATTTCGCCTTCATCTTCCATTTGCTGTAAATTTTCTATGACTTCCAGGGGAGCACCCGAACGAATGGCGTAATCGATCAATTCATCACGGGTTGCCGGCCAGGGAGCGTCTTCCAGGTGGTGAGCAAGTTCAAGCGTCCAATACATATGCTAATAGTTTTTCAAATTAACTCAGAAGGGAACCCAAGAGTTCCTGAAAAAACGCACAAATGTATCAAAGAAATATTTTATAATGCAATTAAATTCTCTAATTTGCCAGGATGGGCATCGGAGCTGAAAACCAGGACTTTAATTTTCTAACGCAGGCCATTCAGGAAGCCCTGGCAGGAGTCCGGCGGAAAGAGGGCGGACCTTTCGGGGCGGTCATAGTGAAGGACGGGTTGATCATTGCTGCCGGGAACAACCAGGTATTGCTTACCATGGATCCAACGGCGCACGCCGAGGTGGTGGCGATCCGGCGGGCCTGCCAGGTCCTGGGAAATTACCAGTTGCATGACTGCATCATCTACTCCTCCTGCGAGCCCTGCCCGATGTGCCTGGGGGCCATTTATTGGTCCAGGCCCAAAAAAATCATTTATTCGGCCACCCGCCTGGATGCCGCCGGGGCCGGTTTTGACGATTCGTACATCTATGACCAATTTGCCCTGGAAAACCAGGACAGGAAAATCGAGACCCTTTGTTTACCGGTCCCGGAAAGGATGGATCCGTTCAACTGGTGGGAAAAATGGGGGGATAAATCCTTTTACTGAGCCGGCTAAACCTGATTTGGCGGAAACCCCCTACCGGTGGTGAAATGGATCCGGGGGATCAGAGGATAAGCATGGCGTCGCCATAACTGAAAAAGCGGTATTTTTTCTTCAGGGCCTGCTGGTAAGCTTCCATGATCAGTTCCGTCCCTCCGAAGGCTGCAGCCATGATGAGCAGGCTGGATTTGGGGAGGTGAAAATTGGTAAGCATGGCGTTGGCGATGCTGAAATCATAGGGAGGGTAGATGAATTTATTGGTCCATCCTTCCTGGGGTTTCATCAGGCCATGGGCGGAGACGGCGGTCTCGATGGCCCGCATGACCGTAGTCCCAACCGCGCAGATTTTTTTGTTGTTGGCCATCGCCTTATTTACCGCTTCCACTGCTGCCGGGGGCACCCTGAAATATTCCGCTTCCATTTTGTGCTTGGATAAATCTTCCACGTCGATGCTCCGGAAAGTGCCGAGGCCGACATGCAGGGTGACTTCAGCGAAATGGGCGCCTTTGATTTCCAGGCGCTTCATCAGTTCTTTGGTGAAATGGAGCCCGGCGGTGGGGGCGGCCACGGCGCCGATTTCTTTGGCAAAAACGGTCTGATATCTTTCTTCATCCAGGCTTTCCGCAGGCCTTTTGATGTATTTGGGCAAGGGGGTATGCCCCAGGATTTTCAGCTGGGCCTGGAAGTCGTCGTCGCTTCCATCATGGAAAAACCGGATGGTCCGTCCACGGCTGGTGGTATTGTCCACCACTTCAGCCACCAGGATTTCGTTTCCCTTTTTGTCGTTAAAGTAGAGTTTGTTTCCCACGCGGATCTTACGGGCCGGGTCGACCAAAACGTCCCAGAGCCTGGCTTCCTTATTCAGTTCCCTCAGCAGGAAGACCTCGATCTTGGCGCCGGTTTTTTCTTTCTTGCCGTACATTCTGGCCGGGAAGACCTTGGTATTGTTGAAAATGAAGGTATCCCCGTCTTCAAAGATGTTGAGGATATCTTTAAAATTCTTGTGTTCGATTTTACCGGTATCCCGGTGTACGACCATCAATTTGCTGCCATCCCTTTCTTTGGAAGGATATTGGGCAATGGCATCTTTGGGTAAAACGAAGTTGAACTGGGAAAGTTTGGTGCGCATAAGTTCTTTTTTTACGGAAAAAGAGGTGCAAATTTACAAAAATTCCAGCGGAGAAACCGGCTTATTTTTCAAACAAATTGCAAATACAACCTGACCGCACGGTCGGCTTAGACGCGCATGCGGGGGTAAAAAGGGCGGTTCGCGGTCAAAACGCGGCGGTTCATCGAAAGACGGCCCGGATTCCCGAAAAGCGGTTTAATTTAGAGGGAGCAAAAAATATTTTCCAAGGCCATGTTTTTTCGACTTTTTTATGAAGGAGTGGTGCAATCCTTTTCGCAGCTGGTAGCCAATAAGCTCAGGACTTTTTTGTCTCTCCTGGGCATTACCATTGGCATCTTTTGCATCATATCCGTCCTTTCGGCGGTGGATTCGCTGGAAGACAATATAAAAAGCAGCTTCGAAAAACTGGGAAACGACGTCCTCTACATCACTAAAATGCCCTGGAACGAAGACCCCGGCCAGAATTATTTTAAATACCTGCGCAGGCCAAACGCCACCTACCAGGAACTCGAGGCGGTGAAAACCAAGGTCAGGAACGCATCCATGGTCGCCCTGCAGGTCTTTATCGGGGGCAGCAACCTGAAATACCAAAACAACAGCGTCGGCGGGGCCTTTGTGCTGGCCGTGAGTTACGATTACAACGACCTGTATAAGATAGAATATCAGGGTGGCAGGTTCCTCACCCCCTTTGAGTATGAAAACGGGTCGGACAAGGTGATTATCGGCGCTGAAATCGCGGAAAACCTCTTTAATACCCTCGACCCGGTCGGCAAGTCCATTAAGCTGAAAGACCGGAAAATGGAAGTGGTCGGTGTCATTAAAAAATCCGGCAAGGACCTGATCAACCCGGCTGATTTTGACCGGGCGGTCATCGTCGGGTATAATACCGCTAAAAAGCTGGTGAATGTCAAAAACAACCGCCTGTGGGGCACCAACCTCATGGTAAAAGCCGCTGAAGGGTCAGATCTGGAAGACCTCAAAGCCGAAGTCATTTCCGTACTAAAAGCCGAGAGGCGGCAAAAACCTTATGAAGAACCCAACTTTTCGATCAATGAAATGTCCATCCTCACCAATATCCTGGATAATTTTTTCGGAGTACTCAACCTGGTGGGCATTGTCATCGGATTTTTTGCCATCCTCGTGGGCATGTTCAGCGTGGCAAACATCATGTTTGTCAGTGTCAAGGAACGGACCAACATCATTGGCATCAAGAAGGCGCTCGGCGCGAGACAGTACTTTATCCTCCTTGAATTTTTAATCGAAGCCGTCATCTTGTGCGTCGTCGGAGGCATATTGGGCCTGAGCCTGGTCTTTCTGATCCTTAAAGTGCTTTCCTCCGTCTTCGGATATGTCATGTTCCTTTCCCTCAAGAATATCCTGATTGGAGTCAGCCTCTCCATATTTATCGGTATCCTGGCCGGGTTTATACCGGCATTGAATGCTGCAAAAATGGACCCTGTGGTGGCGATAAGGAAGTAGTCAGTAATCAGTAATCAGTAGTCAGTAGTCAGTAGTCAATAGTCAATAGTCAATAGTCAGCGGTCAGTAGTCAGTAGTCAATAGTCAATAGTCAGCATTCAGCATTCAAGCTCACTGCTCGCAAACGACTCTCGTTTCTCAATAAGTGGTTCGGTCGACTCGACGTGGGGATGGTCGTGCAGATCATAAAAGTGATATTCCAGCTAAGCTGATAGCAGATAGCTGAAAATTGAAAGCTGAAAGCTGATCCCTGGCCTTATTTCGCTTTAGCGGCGACGGCTTTGAATGCCTCAGGATGGTTCATGGCCAGGTCAGCGAGAACCTTCCGGTTGAGCAGGATATTTTTGGAAGAGAGGCCATGGATCAATTTGGAATAAGAAAGGCCTTCCAGACGGGCAGCGGCGTTGATTCGCGCGATCCAAAGGGCCCTGAAAGCCCTTTTCTTGGTTTTGCGGTCCCGGTAAGCGTATTTCCAGGCCCTTTCCAGGGTATGCTTGGCTGCGGTGAGAATGTTTCTACGAGCTCCCCAAAATCCTTTGGTGGCTTTGAGTAATTTTTTCCTTCTTGCTCTGGAGGCAACGTGGTTGACTGAACGTGGCATTTGAAGATGGGTTAGCGGCTTTCCAGGGACTTTTTTAAGGTACTTTGCTCCTGATGGGCCGGGTTAAAAAATGGAAGTCGGTTAACGCAAGGCGAGCATTCGCAATACTCTTTTTTCATCGGCCTGGCTGACCAGGGCCATATCGCGGTTGGCCAGTTTGGCTTTTTTGGATTTCTGGCGAAGCCGGTGGGACGTATTCGCCTGGAATCTTTTGACTTTACCTGTTCCAGTGACGCGAAAACGCTTCTTCGCACTGGAATTTGTTTTCATCTTTGGCATATCGCTTAATTAAAAAGTGGGGCAAAGATAATCTTTTCCTGTGGATCCTGTCAAAAATGTTTGCCCCGGAAATCCGGCTATTTTTTGACCGTTCCTTTGCGGGGGGCAAGCAGGATGAACATTTTTTTCCCTTCCAGTTTGGGGAGGGCCTCCGTAGCGGCGATGTCTTCCAGTTCCTTTATGAATTTGAGCAATAAAAGTTCTCCGCGATCCTTAAAAACCACGCTCCGGCCTTTAAAAAATACATAGGCCCTTACTTTGGACCCTTCCTGAAGGAAATTGCGGGCATGCCTAACCTTAAATTCAAAATCGTGGTCGTCGGTATTGGGGCCAAACCGGATTTCCTTGACCTCGGCCTTGATGGCCTTGGCTTTCAGTTCCTTTTCTTTTTTTTCCTTCTGAAAGAGGTATTTATTGACATCAATGATCCTGCAGACGGGCGGGTCGGCATTCGGTGAGATTTCCACCAGGTCAAGATTAAGCAGCTCAGCCCAGCGCAGGGCCTGCCTGGTCGGATATACGCCCGGCTCAATGGGTGGTTCGTTGTCTATGACCAGTTCGTGAAGATTTTCCCCGACGAGCCGGACCTCGGGGACCCTGATTTCCCCATTGATCCGGAATCCATAATCTTTTTTAATCGGTGCCCCCCGGTAGGGCATTCGTGGCTTAAAAGTGGGCTTTTGCTGCTGCAAGTTTATTTATGTTTGGTTAAAAAATATCAAGCTGGAATAAAGGCAGGCTCCTGCAAACCGCTGACGGAATATTGATTGCATGAAAAATCTGCACCGTAATACAAGGGATCAGCGGACAAAACTAAATAATTATTTTCATACAGGAGGCTGGCCTAGGAAGTCGCTTCCTTGTGAAGCATGATTTTTAATCCGGTCTTTTCCTCATTCAGGGTTGCTTCCAGGATAGACCCTTCTTCCGGTCCTTCATTCAGGATGAATTCGGCCAGCGGATCTTCTATGTATTTCTGTATCGCACGGTTTAAAGGCCTTGCCCCGAACTGAGGATCGAAGCCCTTTTCAGCCACAAACTTTTTAGCTTCAGGGGTCAGTTTCAACTCGTAGTTGAGGTTGCCCAGCCTTTTGGCCAGTCCGTTGAGGGAGAGGTCTATGATCTGGAAGATCTGGTCTTCAGAAAGGCTATTGAAAATGATGACGTCGTCAATCCGGTTGAGGAATTCAGGCGAAAAGGTCTTTTTCAAGGCGTTTTGGATCACCGACTTCGTATTGTCCTCAGCCGCTTCCACGCGGGCCTTGGTAGCAAATCCAACGCCCTGCCCGAAATCTTTCAACTGGCGGACCCCGATATTGGAAGTCATGATGATCAGGGTATTTTTGAAATCGATTTTACGGCCGAGGCCATCGGTGAGTAAACCATCGTCCAGCACCTGGAGCAGGATGTTATAAATATCCGGGTGTGCCTTTTCTATTTCATCCAACAGGATCACCGAATAAGGTTTTCGCCTGACTTTTTCGGTGAGTTGGCCCCCTTCTTCGTACCCGACATAACCCGGAGGCGCCCCGATCAGCCGGCTCACGGAAAACTTCTCCATGTACTCGCTCATATCAATCCGGATCAGCGAATCTTCATTGTCGAAAAGATAGCGGGCAAGGGCTTTGGCAAGTTCGGTTTTTCCGACTCCGGTGGGGCCGAGGAAAATGAAAGTGCCGATCGGTTTTTTAGGGTCTTTGAGCCCAACCCGGTTACGCTGGATGGCTTTGGTGATTTTCTCTATGGCTTCATCCTGCCCGATGATCACTTTTTTCATGTCATCGGTCATATTGACCAGCCGTTTGCTTTCGCTTTGGGCGACCCGTTTGACCGGAATACCCGTCATCATAGCGATGATTTCGGCAATATCGTCCGTATCCACCGGGTATTTTTTGACCTTGGCTTCCTCTTCCCATTGTTCTTTGGCAGATTCCAGTTTGGCCTGCAATTTAGATTCCGTATCCCGGTATTCGGCGGCTTTTTCGTATTGCTGATTTTTTACCGCGCTGTTTTTGAGTTCCTTGATCGCCTCTATTTTTTGCTCGATCTCTTCGATGTGTTTTGGAACATGAATGTTTTTCAGGTGCACCCTGGCGCCCACCTCATCCAGGACGTCAATGGCTTTATCCGGTAAAAAACGGTCGGTGATGTACCGGTCGCTCAGTTTTACACAGGCTTTGATGGCCTCATCGGAATAATTGACGTTGTGATAATCTTCGTACTTGGATTTGATGTTGTTGAGGATGGCTATGGCTTCGTCGGCAGATGGCGGATCCACCATCACTTTCTGAAATCTCCGGTCGAGCGCCCCGTCTTTTTCAATGTACTGGCGGTATTCATCCAGGGTGGAGGCTCCAATGCACTGCAACTCACCCCTGGCCAGGGCCGGCTTAAAAATATTGGAGGCATCCAGCGATCCGGTAGCTCCCCCGGCTCCCACAATGGTATGAATTTCGTCGATGAAAAGAATGACATCCCTGGATTTCTCCAGTTCGTTCATGATGGCTTTCATGCGCTCTTCAAACTGGCCGCGGTATTTGGTGCCGGCCACCAGGGCCGCCAGGTCGAGCATGACAATCCTTTTGTTGTAAAGGGTCCGGCTCACTTTTTTCTGTATAATCCGGAGGGCAAGGCCCTCCACGATGGCGGTCTTGCCGACCCCGGGTTCTCCAATGAGGATCGGGTTATTTTTCTTGCGGCGGCTCAGGATCTGGGAAACCCTCTCGATCTCATTCTCCCGGCCTACGATGGGGTCCAGTTTGTCTTCTTCGGCAAGACGGGTGATGTCCCGGCCGAAATTATCCAGTACGGGAGTGCGGGATTTGTTGCCGCCTTTCCGTGGAAATTTGGAAGAGCCCTCTTCCTCAAAATTGGATTCGGATTCACTTTGGGCCTGGGCAAAATAGTCGCTGTTGGCCAGGTCCTGCTCCTGGATCACATACTGCAACTCCGAACGGAAGGTTTCATAGTCCACGTCCAGTTCACCCAGGATCCGGGTGGCTTCGCTGTCTTTATGTTTTAAAATGGAAAGCATGAGGTGCTCCGGAGCCACAGTGTCCTGTTTCATTTCTTTTGCTTCGAGGTGGCTCAGGCGGTAAATGCGTTCCGCATGTTTGCTCAGGGGTAAATCCTCCCGCACGGCAGCAGAAGGAGGATTATTGGCCAGCTCTTTCTGCAGCACTTTTTCAAGCTTATATTTCAACTCGGTACAGTCGACTTCGAGGCTTTCCAGGACTTTAACAACCAGATTGTCCTTGTCCTTGAGTAAACCAAGGAGGAAATGCTCAGTACCGACAAAATCATGGCGCAGCCGGTTGGCTTCTTCCCGGCTTTTGCGAATCACATCCTGAAATTGCGGTGATCTTTTATTGCTCATTGGTAAAAATTAATGGTCAAACAAGTTTACGGTTTTTAAAACAGATCCACAAATCATTTTAATCATGTACCTGTTCTTGAGAAATTAACAAATTATCCGGCATTAGTTTCATGTTTTATAAAAAATTAAGTAAACACTAACTACTTCCGGTTTTGCATTTCTTTTAACCGATTTTAAATCCTCAAATTTCGACCCAAATGCCTTTTATGGACAAAAAAATCTAATTTTGCGTCTCAAAATGACGAAATGACATGAAATACGCAATCGATAAGGAAGACAGATATGCCATTTTAAAGTTAAATGAGGAGAATTTGAACTCGTTGATCGCCCCGGACCTTAAATCGGAATTTATATTTCTGAGGAACGAAGGGGTGCGAAACCTGATCCTGGACCTGTCCCAGGTCAAATATGTGGATTCGTCAGGTTTGTCTTCTATATTGACTGCCAATAGGTTGTGGAAGGATTTTGGTTCTTTCATCGTCACCGGCGTCCAACACGCCCCCGTGCAGAAACTCATTGAAATTTCCCGGCTTGAAACCATTCTCAACCTCGTGCCCACGGTCCAGGAATCCATTGAATTTGCCATGATGGAAGATCTTCAGAAAGAGCTGGAAGACGGCAGCGACGAGTGACCGGTAAGCCTCTCACACCCCATGGCCCGCTTTGAAGTACTCATCCTGGGGAGCAGTTCCGCCCTCCCGGCCTATGGGCGGCACCCTTCGGCTCAGCTGGTCAATCTCCACGAAAACCTTTTCCTGATCGATTGCGGGGAAGGCACTCAAAGCCGTCTCGCCGAATTTGGATGCAAGATGCACCGCATCCGGGCTGTTTTTATTTCGCATCTTCACGGGGACCATTACTTTGGACTGCCCGGATTGCTTACTTCCCTGAACCTCCTGGGCAGGACCGGGCCCCTGGATGTGTTCTGCCCTGAAGGCCTTGAACCCCTGATGGATGAAATCCTCCGCCTGGGACAAGGCGAGTTGCAATACAAAATCCAATGGCATACCCTGGTTGCAGGCGGGAAGAAAAAAATTTTTGAAGACCGGGTGATGGAAGTATTTTCATTTCCGCTGGCCCACCGGATCACCACCTTTGGATTTATGTTTTGTGAGAAACCCGGTATGCGTAAATTAAGACCGGAAAAGATCGCAGGCAGGGCTATTTCCTACGAAACGCTTAAAAAGCTCAAGGCGGGTATCGATGTCGTGGAAGAGTCCGGCCCGACTTATCTGTTCAGCGAATTTACAGAAGATCTTCCATCGCCCAGGAAGTATGCCTATTGTTCGGATACCCTGCCCCTGCACGGCCTGGTTTCCATCATCCGCGAAGCGGACCTCCTTTACCACGAGAGCACTTATATGGAAGAACACCTGGAAAAAGCAGGTCTGAATTATCACAGCACCGCCTCACAGGCCGGTGCGATGGCTGCCTCAGCCAAAGTCAAAAAACTGATCGTCGGTCATTTTTCATCCAGGTATAAGCTTTTGGATGAGCTCCTGGCCGAAGCAAGAGCCGTTTTCCCAAATTCGGAATTGGCCCTGGAAGGCAAAAAATTTGAAGTAGGCGGCTAAGGAAGGAAAAAGTGACTCCGCTGGGACTCGAACCCAGGGCCCATACATTAAAAGTGTATTGCTCTACCGACTGAGCTACGGAGTCAACCCTTTTGTATAAAGCGCTGCAAAGATATCTTTTTTTGATAAAATACCAAGCAATCGTCCAGATCAAAAATGGGCTCGACGATGCATCAGAAGGGCAGGTCGTCTTCAAATTCGGGTGGGGCGGAGGTAGCCGGAGGAAAGGAAGACGGAGCCTGTGGTCCACTGGCTTTGGCAGACGGCGATGCCGGGCTGCCGGGGGAATCGGATTCGGTCACCCGCCAGGCTTTCACATCGGTGTACCACCGGCCATTGTATTCCCGGCTTTCGATATCAAAATCGATACTGAGATCGGTCCCCGGGATCAGTTTAAGTCCTCCCAATTTATCGCCCCAAACCGAAACACAGATCTTTCTCGGGTATTGGCCTTCCGTTTCGACGATGATCTCCTGTTTTCTCCATTCCCCGTTTTTGCCTTGCCCGGTCTGTGCCGGAAGCACTTGTACCAGTTTTGCCGTGATTTGCATAAGCCTTTAAATATATAAGTTAATCAATTGTTCATAGAGTTCCTGCTTGCCGCTGAGTTGGGCGGGTTCGCCGTTTTGAAAAGCCAGGTCCCTCAGGTTTTCGAGGGTCATTTTGCCTTCTTCAAACAATTTGCCCTGTCCCTGGTCGAAGGATGTGTAACGGGCAGTCAGCCACTGGCTGTAGGGCGACTCCCGGAGCATCTGATCGGCTATGATCAGCGACCTGGCAAAAAGGTCCATTCCGTGGATATGAGCGATAAACAGGTCTTCCAGGTCGGTGCTGTTTCGGCGGATTTTGGCGTCAAAATTTATACCCCCTCCCTGGAGGCCGCCGGCCCTGAGGATGACCAGCATGGCTTCCACCGTTTCGTAAAGGTTGAGGGTGAACTGGTCGGTATCCCAACCGTTTTGTTGATCGCCCCGGTTGGCATCGATGCTTCCCAGCATGCCGGCATCGGCCGCCACCTGCAGTTCATGCTGGAAGGTATGCCCCGAGAGGGTGGCATGGTTGACTTCGACGTTGATTTTAAAATCCTTTTCCAGCCCATGGGCCCTTAGAAAGCCGATGACGGTTTCGCAATCGTAATCATACTGGTGTTTGGTGGGCTCCATGGGTTTGGGTTCAATAAAAAAATGGCCTTTAAATCCCTGTTTCCGGGCATAGTCCCTGGCCATTTGCAGGAACCTAGCCAGGTGTTCCTTTTCTCTTTGCATGTCTGTATTCAACAGGGAGAGGTAACCTTCCCGACCCCCCCAGAAAACATAATTTTCTCCTCCAAGCGTTATGGTCGCATCCAGAGCGTTCTTAACCTGAGTGGCTGCATAAGTGAGAACGCGGAAATCCGGATTGGTAGCCGCCCCATTCATATACCTGGGATGGGAAAACAGGTTGGCGGTGCCCCAAAGCAGGCGGATACCGGATTCTTCCTGTTTGGTTTTGGCGTAACCGGTGATCGCCTGCAACCTTTTTTCCGACTCCGCCAGGGTGTCCGCTTCCTCGACCAGGTCAAAATCATGAAAACAATAATAGGGCGCCCCGACTTTGCTGATAAATTCAAAGGCGGCATCCATTTTATTTTTTGCCCGCTCCATGGGATCACGGCCTTCGAGCCAGGGCATGGGACGCGTGACCGATCCGAAAGGATCCGCGTTGCCATTGCAGAAGCTGTGCCAATAAGCAACGGCAAATTTCAGATGGTCTTTCATCTTTTTCCCGTTTACCACACGCTCCGGTTCGTACCATTTGAAGGCCAGTGGATTCTTTGACTGGCGCCCTTCGAACTGGATTTTTCCAATCCCCTTGAAATATTCCCGGTTCCCGATGGTGATTTTTCTAGTCATGTTATTTTTAGTTTTTCTTTTCTTGAATAACGAGGTTGATGTTTGGGGTGCCGAGATTTTCTCCCGGGTGGTCGGGGTCGGCCAATTCGATTTCAATATGGTTGTTCTGCCGGGCTTCAAGACGGTTAGCCCCGGCCTCCTTTTCAAAGCGGATCTGATCTACTTTAAAACTGTAAAACGTATTGAAGCTTCCCCCGATATTAAAATGTTTGACAACGAGGGTATTGCTGCCGTTATCCAGAGGGAGTTCGATAAATCGGACATGGTCGGGCGGGTGCGCGTATCCGGTGGAATAGAGCTGTTTACCGTTGAGCCAGATCATAAAGACGTCATCGGTACCCATGGCGCAAATCTTTTTTTCCGGCTGGGAAGCGAGGATGTTGAACAGGTAGTAGCAGGCAGACATCGGCGGCATGGTCACCTGAAGGAATTTTCCTTCTTCCGATCCCGGTATGGGATTCCAGGGAGTCAGGTCACTGCCCCATCCTTCAGTGGGGGACATATAAGAGATCAGTGCGGGATGACTGTTCATATCCAGTCCGGGATATGGTCCTTTCAGGTTGGCAATGCTCGGTACCGCATTCGTTGATTCAGGGGCCTGACGAAAGGTCTTGTATTTGCTCAAGTCCAGGATTTCCTCATGCCCGTTTACCTTCAGTCTGATCCGCTTGTTTTTTTCTTCCTGGGTGTAGAAAAGCATCATGGAATAGTCTATGTCTTTAGGATTGGAGATATCCCAGCTATACCGTGTAACTGAAGGCGCCGCGGAATAATAATTGGTACCGTCCATCCCCCAGGAGATGTTCGCGTTGCGGGCATTCAGTTCATATTTTCCAGACGCGTCGGAATAAACCAGCTTTGCAGGGGTGATATCCAACTGGTCTCCCATATACTGAAGCCTTAAAATGGTTGAAGGTTCAAAACGGAGCGGGATCATGCCCAGGTCAATGGTAGTCACTTTGCCTGTCACCGAATAGCTTGCAATTTCTGCAGGATTGACCAGGGACCAGATCCCAGAAATAGGATTGTTAAGCCCGTAGAGAATCAGGCTCCCTTCATCGGGAATCCGGGTAATATGTATAAATACGTTTCCGGGCGAATAGGTGAAAACTCCCCAGGGCTTATCACTGATCGGGAAGGGCCTCGTATTGTAAATCGCTTCGCTATGCAGGTTCAGCCATTGACCCATCCCGAGAATGAGTTCTTTTTCAAAAGGATCGACGGAGCCATCTCCCTTTGGCCCGATATTGATAAGGAAGTTACCCCCTTTGCTTACGACCTGGGTAAGGTCGGACAGCATTTCCTGGAGCCTTTTGTTGAGGTCCGGTCGTTCCTGCCAGGAGCGGTAGCCCCAGGTTGCTTTATTAATGGACACCGGAGTTTGCCATGGTTGGTCAAACTTAACTTCCGGGATCTGGTTGTCACCCAGGACGATAAAATCCCCCTGGCCGTTGCCCAGGCGCCCGCTGATCAGGCATTCCGGTTGAAGATCCTTGACTACTTTGCGGATTTCCTTGCTCTGCGCGGGGGTGAGGGTCCCCATATCAAACCAGATTTCGCGGAGCGGGCCGTAATGCTGGCAAAGTTCGGTCACCTGGTTGACGTTAAGCCTATGCAGGGCTTCGGAAATGGAATCCGCATTGTGGCCGGATACCGGCGTGGCGCCCTCTGGTGCGTTCCAGTCGATCAACGAGTAATAAACACCGAATCCCAGGCCGATCTTCTTACAGGCCTCCGACATTTCACTTACGAGGTCTCTTTTGAATGGGCTCGCTTTGGTAATGCTGAATTCCGAGTGCCGGCTGTCAAACATGCAAAATCCATCATGGTGTTTTGCGGTGATGATTACAGACTTCAGTCCGCCGCGATAGGCCAGATTGGCGATGGAATCCGCATTCCAGGAATCCGGATTGAATTGAGCGGCGGATGCGCGGTATTCCTCCGCCGGGATGGGTGCATGGGCCATGATTTGTTCACTGTAGCCCTTGGTCACCGGCTGGCCCTGGTAGACTCCTCCATACATCGAGTACAGACCAAAGTGGACAAACAGGCTCAGTTTATCATTCTTCCATTTGGTGATGGTTTCGTTTTCCCCTTCGGTAAAGGGTACCAGGGTAGGAATAAAAGCTTCTTTTTTACAAGCAGGCAGGAAGGCCAAAAAGGTCAGGAAAACCGTAAGGTACCGGATCATAGGGTGGACAATAAGGTTTTTTCCAATTGATTTTTCCATGTATGGTAAAGTTCGTTTAGGACGGAACCCAAGGCAGGGTCCGGACTGAGTTCTTCTATTCGATGCAGGGTTTCGAAAGCGGTGGACGGAGTATACACCCCCAGGCCAATGCCGGCTCCGCGTGCAGCACCGGTTGCTCCATCCGTATCGTAAAACTCCAGAGGCACCTGGAGCAAGCTGCTGAACATTTGACGAAAGACGGGGCTGAGGAATAAATTCGCCTTACCGGCCTTGATCGCCCTTGGGGTCATGCCGTTGGCCGTCATGATATCCACCCCATAACGGAGTGCATATACAATGCCTTCCTGGATGGCCCTGGCCAGGTGCCCAATTCCATGGCGGTTAAAATCGAGATTCATCAAATGGCTCTGAACCATCCGGTTGCCTAACATCCGCTCCGCCCCATTGCCAAAAGGATAAAACAACAAGTGGTCCGAACCGGCCGGGACCTGGGCGGCTTGCTGGTTAAGTTTATCGTAGGTCATGGTGCCCCCCAGGTTTTTTTTCAACCAGGAGTTGGCGATGCCGGTCCCGTTGACACAGAGCAGAATACCAATTCTGGGATCCGTGGCTGTATGGTTGACATGAGCGAATGCATTGATCCGGGATTGTTCATCCGTGGCCAGTTTCTGTTGGACCCCATATACGACTCCGGAAGTACCTGCGGTGGCCGCTATTTCTCCCGGCCGGAGTACGTTGAGGGAAAAGGCATTATTGGGCTGATCTCCTGCCCGGTAACAAACCGGGGTGCCCGGGTGAAGCCCTGTTTCGGAGGCGGCCTGTGAGCTCAGCCGGCCCTGGATCGCAAAGGTCGGTACCAGGGAAGGGCACCAACTTTCTGGGATCCGGTAGTGCCGGAATAAAGGCAGGGCCAGGCTGTCCTGGGCAAAGTCCCAAAACATTCCTTCACTGAGGGCCGGGACCGTGGTGTTGATTTCCCCCGTAAGTTTAAAATTGATAAAATCGCCGGGAAGCAGGAAGGCATGCACCTGTTCAGCGAGGGAGGGTTCATTTTCAATGACCCACCTGAGTTTGGAGGCTGTGAAATTACCCGGTGAATTCAAAAGGTGGCCGAGGCAATAGGAGGTTCCAAGATCCTTAAAAGCGGCATCGCCGATCGGTACGCTGCGACTGTCGCACCAGATTATGGATGGCCTTAGGACCTGCCCTTTATGATCGATTAATACCAGGCCGTGCATCTGATAACTGATGCCGATGGCGGATATATCCCGCCCGGGTATGCCCGTCTGGACCAGGATTTTCCGGACCAGGGCTTTTATATGATCCCACCATACCTCCGGTTCCTGTTCGGCCCATCCGGGGTGGAGTGACCGCATGGGCATCTCTTGGTCCGGCACGGATGCCGTTGCCAGGGCCCGCTGGGACGATAGTTCGATCAGCGAGGCTTTGATAAAAGAACTGCCCAAATCAATACCGAGGATATACATAAAATCAGGGCTCAAAAATAACAACATAATGCCGATCCGCTCCATAAATACCCTGCCTGATCCCACCGTTTCAATCGAATAGGCTTAATTTCACCATTGATTGAACCATGGATAGTCAGGATGAACGTTTGGATGTCCGGGTGGTGTTTGCTTTTGCTGCCGTGTACATCATCTGGGGATCCACTTATCTGGGTATTTATTTTGCCATCCTGACCTGGCCTCCCATGATCCTTGGGGCCGCCCGATTTATCATCATGGGAGTACTGATGTATTCCTATATCCATTTTGTAAAGAAGGAGAGGCTGGACCTGCCCTTGTTCCGTTTTGGACTGATATCCGGATTTCTGATGTTTTTTATCGGCAACGGGGCAGTCATTCTTGCTGAAAAGCAACTGCCCTCCGGTCTGGTATCCATTATCGCCGGGACCGTCCCGTTTTGGTTGTTGCTGCTGGATAAAAGGTCCGGTGCCGCCCGGTTCAGGAACATGCTTACCTGGCTGGGCCTGATCCTTGGTTTTGCCGGGGTCATCCTGCTTTTTACCGGCAGGCTGGAGTCGGTACGCATGGATTCGGGAATGATCTGGAGTTACCTCATCCTGATCGTGGGCACCCTGGGCTGGACCACCGGGACGCTTTATTCGAAATACCATGAAGTGAAAGGATCGGTGCTTGCCAAGGTCAGCGTGCAGGTCCTGTGCGCAGGTTTCCTCTTTTTACTGGCCGCCTGGATCAAAGGGGAATTCAGGGGTTTCAGCCTGTCTCAGGTGAGCGATACTTCCTGGATCGCCCTTTGGTACCTGATCTTTTTCGGATCCATGATCGGTTATTTCTGTTATATGTGGTTATTGAACAGGGTTTCACCCCATGCGGTGGGCACTTACGCCTATGTAAATCCGGTGGTAGCCGTCATCCTGGGAAATGTACTGGCAGGGGAAATTTTATCAAGCCGGGAATTCATCGCCCTGTTCTTGATCACCGGGGGATTATTGATTTTGTACCTGAGCAAGAAGCCTTGGGCTCCCAGATTCAGATGATTTCAATTTCGCTGACGAACAGGAACCCGTTGACCGGATCGTCGTCGGCGGGCAGCCGATTACTGACCACGATTTTTACAAAACGCAGCCTGCGGTCAATCCGCGGAACGGCCCAGGTCACCAGGCCGTCTTCCGGGTGCGCTTCAAAGTTTTCCACTTTGGTTTTGATCAATTGGAAATTTTCACCGTCCCCGGAGCCGTAAATGCTTACCTGGAGTGGTGGAAAAATTCCTTTTTTTACCAGGGAGAGGGAATGAATAAGAATGGAGTTGACCGGTCTTGACTGCCCGAGGTCAAATATGGTCTCGAGGTCCTGGTTTTCATAACCCAGCCATTTTTTTGATTTAAAATCGAGGTCCCCTTTGAGGCCGTCGCAAAGCACCAGGGCGCCTTCACTCATATACTGGGGCGAAGGGGTGGTCAACAGCCGGGCTTTGTATTTTGCTTTTGAATAAACTTCATCACGAATAAAACCGGACAGGCCGTCGGGGTTGATGGCTATGGCCAGGATAGGGGAGCTGTGGTTCAGTTTTACCGGACCGGTATAAAGGTTTGAAGCCACTGAGGGCAGGCTGTAGTTTTGGGAATAATAGATATTGGCTTCGGGATCATTGGTGGACATGGTGACCACCAGGCTGTCTTCGAAGGGTTTGCCCGGCGGGGTCAGGGTGACTTCCGGCATGTTTTGATAAAAACCGATTTCAGAAATATTGACAGTGTTGCGGAAATCCGTGAAAATGATTCTCGCTTTTTGGGTCCTCACCCAGGGAAAACGCAGGAGGCGGGTATAGCCTACCGTGGTCCCGCTGGCTTTTTTTATCCACTGGCCATCCTCCAGGATTTCAAGTTGAAACCCGGCCACCCGCTGGCCTAACTCAATCTGTTCACAGATCTTCAGGATATTGAACCAGACCGGTTTTTGCCATTCAAAGGAAATAAAAGGCGCGGCATTGCCTTCATCCGGGCTCCAGTACGTATCCCGGTGGCCGTCGTTGGTATTTTTGGGCAGGTGACTGATGGTGAAATCATTATCATCCGCGCGGGCGGCCCGGGCCAGGTCATTGGAAAAGATCTGCCTGAGGCTGTTGCTGAACACTTTCAGGATGGTGGCATCTTTTTCAGGAATGAGACCCTGTCTGTCCGGGGGGATGTTCAATAAAAGGACGCTGTTTTTCCCTACCGAATTAAAATAGATGTCCAGCAGTTTTTCGGGTGATTTCACGAGTCGGTCCTCCGAAGCATGATAGAACCATCCCGGCCGGATGGAAACATCCACTTCGGAAGGATACCATTTCATCGCACCGGCAACACCCAATTGTTCCAGGTTGGCTATTTCTTCACGGGTTTCATCGAGGACGGGCTTTACCATATTGTCGTGGAGATCGTCCGCGGTGACCGGGATGGAATCCTGAATGGGAATCACGCTCCACTCCGTCTCCCGGCCGTAGCCGGATTCGGTGCCCACCCACCGGACGTCGGGGCCCATAATGGCAATGACGGCCTGAGGTTGAAGTTCCCTGACCAGCCTAAAATATCCCTGCCAGTCGTACACCTGTTTTTTACCGTTTGGCCCTTCCCCGACGGCGCCGTCAAACCAGACTTCATCCACGGGGCCATAGTTGGTCAGCAATTCACGCAGTTGTCTTTTGTAATAATCGTTGTAGGCTTCAGATCCGTAAGTCGGCTCATGCCTGTCCCAGGGAGAGAGGTATAAACCCAACTTCATATTCTGTCTGACGCAGGCATCGGCCAGTTCCTTGACCACATCACCCTGTCCGTTTTTCCAAAGGCTGTTTTTTACAGAATGGCTGGTGAATGCGCTTGGCCAGAGGCAAAAACCGTCATGGTGTTTTGCGGTGAGGATCACGAGACGGAACCCCGCTTCTTTCAAAACGGAGACCCATTGATTTGCATCCAGGTTGGTGGGAAGGAAAATCTTCGGGTCTTCCTGGCCGTCCCCCCACTCGTTGTCCGTAAACGTATTCACCCCGAAATGAAGGAAAGCGGTCATCTCCAGCTTTTGCCATTCCAGTTGACGGGGGGTGGGAATTACGTGCGCGGCCTTAAATAAGATATCCCCATGGTCGTCTGTGGAATCAATCAGGATTAAGTTGGCAAACCGGGTCTCCTCATTCCCAAAACGGCAGGCCGAAAGGACGAGCAGGAAAAACAGGAATAAAATTGAATTTTTGAGCAGGCCGTACATGAGTCTGTCTCAAAAGTAGGAAATTAAACAGGTTCAGACAGTCCGGACCCCCTTATCTGAGTTCTGCATTTATCGTTTGGAGCACGGAATTTCCGGGACAGAGTTCGTAATATTCCAGGGCATTGAGTGGCGTGTCCACGGTATTCAGGATATCGTGCAGATTTTTGCGTTCCGCCTCGTAATACAACAAGCCGGTTACCACTTCCTGGTTCATCCGCGAACGGTGGATTTTGGTAAGGGAAGAAATCCGGTCCGTGGGGTCCCAGTCCAGGGCCAGTTTATTGATCTGGAGATAGGTGCCGTCATGCATGGTGATGCGCCCGGACTCCCCGCTGGCAATGTCCGAGGTGATTTCTTCGGCAAGGGGGACAAAATCAAGCTCGGCAACGGTCTCGAGATGGTCCCGGACATAATCATAGGATTTGGTCGAGCCTTTGTTGTTGTTGAAGGTGACACAGGGGGAAATGACATCGATAAAGGCAAAACCCGGAAAAGAGACGGCGGCTTTGATCAGGGGGATCAATTGCTCCTTATCCCCGGAGAAGCTCCGGGCGACAAAACTGGCACCCAATTCGAGGGCCATTCCGGCCATGTCGATGGTTTCAAACAAATTGGTATGCCCTGATTTGTTGATGCTTCCGGGATCGGCCGTAGCCGAATCCTGGCCCTTGGTGAGCCCGTAACAACCGTTGTTCATGACGATGTACACCATATTGAGATTGCGCCGGATGGCATGCACAAACTGGCCCATGCCGATGGAAGCGGAGTCCCCATCCCCCGAAACACCCAGGTAGATGAGGTCTTTGTTGGCCAGGTAAGCGCCGGTGGCCACGGAAGGCATCCGGCCATGCACGGAATTAAAGCCATGGCTGTTGCCCAGGAAATAAGTCGGTGTTTTGGAACTGCATCCTATACCGGAGAGTTTTGCAACCCGGTGCGGCGGAATGGACAATTCAAATATGCCTTGCACGATGGCCGCGCTGATGGAATCATGTCCACAGCCGGCACAAAGGGTGGACAAGGCCCCTTCGTATTCTTTCCGGGTATATCCGAGTTTGTTTTTGGCAGCCTCAGGATGCCGAAAAGCTGGTTTTACGTAAGTCATGTTGATCGGTTAAGGTGGTTGAAGCATACCCGATGTGTTCCATGATTTTGTCATGGATCAGCATTCCGGTGATGGGGAGACCATCGTAATTAAGTACCGGGATCAGCCGGGCAGGGTCTACATCCAGTTCATTGATAAGGAGGGTTCTCATTTGGGCATCGCGGTTTTGCTCGACTACAAATATTTTCTGGTGGTCCTGGATAAAATCGGCAATGGAAGGATGGAAAGGGAAGGCCCGGATCCGGCCCAGATCGAGATGGATTCCCTTCTCTTCGAGCAGGTCGGCCGCTTCCAGGGATGAACTCTCCGAGGTCCCGAAATAAAGCATGCCCATTTTATTTTCCTGTTCCTGATTCTGCCATTCAGGAGCCGGCAGGTAATTTTTAATAGTGTCCCATTTCTTCAGAAGCCGGTCCATATTCCGCACATAAGGCTCTGATTCTTCGGTGTACCGGGCCATTTCGTCCCTGGAAGTACCGCGGGTAAAAAAACTGCCCTTGGTGGGATGGGTTCCCGGGATGGTCCGGTAGGGAATTCCGTCTCCATCCACATCCAGGTACCGGCCGAATTCTTTGATCTCATCGAGTTGGGCGGCATTCAGCACCTTGCCTCTTTTATAATTTCTGCGGTCGTCCCAAACCAGGGGCTGACTGCTGTGTTCGTTCATGCCGAGGTCGAGATCGCTCATGAGGATGATCGGAGTCTGCAACTGTTCGGCCAAGTCAAAGGCCTCTGCGGTCATTTCAAAACATTCCCTGGGGGTGCTCGGGAAGAGCAGGGGGTGCTTGGTGTCCCCATGTGAGGCATAGGCACAGGCGAGGATATCGGATTGCTGGGTTCGGGTGGGCATGCCGGTCGATGGGCCACCCCGCTGGACGTCGATCAGTACGAGGGGGATCTCTGCAAAATAGGCCAGTCCCAGGAATTCACTCATCAAGGAAATACCCGGCCCGCTGGTGGCCGTAAATCCGCGGGCTCCGTTCCAATTTGCCCCGATGGCTATCCCTATGGCCGCCAATTCATCTTCAGCCTGTACGAAGGCAAATTTTTTCTTGCCGGTTTTAGGGTCCAGGCGGTAGGAGGAAGCATATTCGTCAAAGGCCGACATCAGGGAGGTCGACGGGGTGATGGGATACCAGGCCGCGACGGTAGCTCCTCCATAGAGGGCGCCCAGGGCACAGGCACTGTTGCCATCGATCATGATCAGGTCTTTGTTTAGGTCGCGTCGTTCAATCCTGAATTTGGACGGAAGTTCAAAATGATCAATCAGGTATTGCCGGCCCAGGTGCAGGGCCTTTACATTGGGGGTGATCAGTTTTTCCTTACCCTTAAACTGGTCCGACACCATTTGTTCAAGGACCGCCATTTCCATATCCAGCAGGGTAGCCACGGCTCCCACATAGACCATGTTTTTAAACAGGAGGCGCTGTCTCGGGTCGGCGTAATTCTGGGCGCAGATTTCGGTCATCGGGATCCCGATATTGTTCACTTCGTCCCGGAGCAAACCCTTCGGCATGGGTTTGGTATTGTCATAGATGAAATACCCTCCGGCCGAAACGCTGGCAATGTCCTTGGCCAGGCTCTGCGGATTGATGCTGACCATGATATCTATTCCGTTTCTCCGTCCGAGATGGCCTTTTTCATTGACCCGGATCTCATACCAGGTGGGCAGGCCCTGGATGTTGGAGGGGAAGATGTTTTTAGGTGAAACAGGCACCCCCATCCGGAAAATAGCTTTTGCAAATAGGTTGTTTGCACTGGCCGATCCGGTGCCGTTGACATTGGCAAACCGGATGACGCAGTCGTTTATTTTTTCTATACGTGACATGGAGTCCCTGCTTTAGCGGTGTTGTACAAGAATCGCTGCATATCCCAGGCAGCAGTCGGGCATCGTTCGGCGCATAAACCGCAATGGAGGCAAACGTTTTCATCTTTGACCATTACCCTTTTGGTGGCCAGGGGGGAGGAAACGTAAAGATCCTGGCTCAATAGCTGCGCGGGTGCGTTGAGGCGGCCCCGGAGATCCTCTTCCTCGCCGTTGTGGGTAAAGGTGATGCAGGAGGTAGGGCAGATGTCGGCACAGGCGTCGCATTCAATGCAGCGTTCAGCGGTAAAGACCGTCTGGACGTCGCAATTGAGGCATCGCTGGGCTTCCTTGAAAGCAAGCAGGTCATCAAACCCCAGTTCGACTTCCTTCTTCCTGTTGGTAAGGGTTTCCGATTTACTGGCGTGAGGCACTTTGTACCTGAGGTCGGTGACTACGGTGCTGTCATAGCTCCATTCATGAATACCCATTTTCTGGGTAACCAGGTTGGTCAGGGGATCCGGCCGGTTGTAAAGGTCCTCTCCATTGCAGAAAAGATCGATGGACACGGCCGCCTGGTGGCCCTGGGCCACCGCCGTGATCACATTCTTAGGACCGAAGGCCGCGTCGCCGCCGAAAAATACCCGGGGAAGGGTGGAGCCAAAAGTGATTTTGTCCACCAGGGGCATTCCCCATTTATCGAATTCAAGCCCAAGATCCTTTTCGATCCAGGGAAAAGCATTTTCCTGGCCTATGGCAATGATGACGTCATCGGCCTCAAAAAATATATCCGGTTCGCCGGTGGGTACCAGGGAGCGTTTCCCTTGGTCATCATATTGGGCAGCCACCTTCTCAAACAGCATTCCCCTGAGCTTGCCGTTTTCATGGACAAAGGCTTTTGGGTTATGGAGATTGAAAAAAGGAATGTCTTCGTGTTGGGCGTCTTCAATTTCCCAGGGTGAGGCTTTCATCTCATCAAACGGACTCCGCACCACCACTTTTACGTCGGTGCCGCCCAGGCGGCGTGAAGTCCTGCAACAATCCATGGCCGTGTTGCCCCCGCCCAGGACCAGGACTTTTTTGCCGATCTTATCCACATGGTTAAACGCCACATTGGCCAGCCATTCAATGCCAATGTGAATATTGGCCTGAATTTCCTTTCGTCCGGGGAGCCCGGACAGGTCTTTGCCCCGCGGGGCCCCGGTACCGACAAATACCGCATCGTAACCGGACTCCAGCAGGTCTTTGAGACTGTGTACATAGGTTTTGAAATGCGTGGATATGCCTCCAATGCCCAGGACATATCCCACCTCTTCATTCAACACCTCCTCCGGGAGGCGGAAGGCCGGGATTTGAGACCGCATCATGCCTCCGCCCAGGGGCTGTTCATCATAGAGGTCGATTTCATATCCGAGGGGGGCCAGGTCACGGGCTACCGTCAGGGAAGCGGGGCCTGCGCCCACAAGAGCAATTCGTTTACCATTGCCGGTTTCCGGTGCCGAGGGCATCCTGGAGACCACTTCACCTTTAAAATCCGCAGCGACGCGTTTGAGACGGCATATGGCCACGGGCTCTTTTTCCACCCGGCCGCGGCGGCAGGCAGGCTCACAGGGCCGGTCACAGGTCCTTCCGAGGATCCCCGGGAAGACATTGGATTCCCAGTTGACCATATAGGCGTCGCTGTATCGTTCAGCGGCTATAAGTCGGATATATTCAGGTACCGGGGTATGGGCAGGACAGGCGTATTGACAGTCGACTACTTTATGAAAGTACTCTGGGTCTTTAATATTTGTCGGTTCCAAACAATTTATCTTAAAAATTTTGGGACGAAAATTACGGTTTTTAAGCGATTTACTGTGGTGAAAAAAAATTGCCGCCGGGGTTCCGACGACAATCTTTCTGTTCACTCCTGCCGGCATTTCCTGCCGGCAAGTCAAGGCCTGGTAAACAACAGGAGAGACCGTAATCATGTGGTCTCTCCCGAAGTCGGTCCACCGCGGGGGTGTTTAAAGGTTGGGTTGAGGGGTATAGCGGAGATAGGGTTTGATTTTCCGGAACCCTTTGGGAAATCTCTTTTCCGCATCGGCATCGGATATGGATGGAAGGATGATCACATCCTCCCCGTTTTTCCAGTTGACGGGGGTGGCCACCCCGCTGTTAGCGGTTAGTTGCAGGGAGTCGATGACCCGGAGGATTTCATCAAAGTTTCTGCCGGTGGATGGCGGATAGGTGATGGATAATTTCAGTTTCTTATCCGGTCCGATGATAAATACGCTGCGCACCGTGGTCTTTTCAGCGGCCCCGGGATGGATCATATCATACAGCTCAGCCACGTGGCGGTTTTCATCGGCGATGAGGGGATAATTGACCTTGGTCACCTGGGTCTCTTCAATGTCGTGGATCCAGGTGGTATGGGAAGCCAGCGGGTCGACGCTCAGGGCAAGGATTTTTACATTGCGATTGTCAAATTCGGGCTTCAATTTGGACATGTATCCCAGTTCGGTAGTGCAGACGGGGGTGAAGTCTGCGGGATGGGAAAACAGGACCGCCCAGCTGTTGCCGAGCCAGTCAAAAAAGTCAATTTCTCCCTGGGAGGTTTGAGCTTTAAAATTCGGGACGAGGTCCCCAAGTCTAAGTGCCATAGTTTTTTGAAATTAAATAATTAAGGAATTAAAGAATTAATAAAATGAATAATTAAGGGGTTGTCATGGTCATTGTTGGAATATTAGTAGGTGGGCATGGACTGGTCAATTTCTTTGGCCCAGGCCAGGATGCCCCCTTCCAGATTATACAGGTTGTCAAATCCGTATTTTTCCTGCAGCATTTCAATGACATCGGCGCTTCTTTTGCCGCTGCGGCAATGCACGATCACCTGCTTGTCTTTCGAAATTTTCTGCACGTGGCTGGTGACTTCGCTTTTGGGCATGAGTTCGCCGTGGATATTTGCGATTTCATATTCATAGGCTTCACGGACATCCACGATCTGGATATTGGCATTCCGGTCGATCAACTCCTGGAGTTGTTTGACATTGATGGACTTGACGGGCAGTTTTTCGGCCTGGTCGGTAGGTTTTTCAAAGCCGCAGAACTGCTGATAGTCAATGAGACCGGTCTGGCTGGGATTTTCGCCATTGAGGGGATTGTCCTTGCGCCTTTTTATTTTGAGGGTACGGGTTTCAAACGTTGCGGCATCAAACAAAAACAACCTTCCGCTAAGAGGTTCCCCAACCCCGGACAGGACTTTGATCACCTCACTGGCCTGGATGCTTCCCAGGATTCCGGGCAGGACGCCCAATACTCCGCCCTCCGCACAACTGGGTACGAGTCCCGGGGGTGGCGGGGTCGGAAAGAGGTCCCTGTAATTGGGGCCCAGCTCCCCGGCTTTATTTTTATAATTAAAAACGGTGGCCTGCCCTTCGAACCGGTAGATGGAGGCATAGACATTGACCTTTCCCAGGAGTACGCAGGCATCATTGACGAGATAACGGGTTGGAAAATTGTCGGTTCCGTCCGCCACGACATCGTAATCCCGTATGATGTCCAGGGCATTGTCGCTGGTCAGCGCGGTCTGGTGGGGAATGATTTTGATAAAGGGGTTTAGGGCTTCCAGTCTTTTTTTCGCGGCGATCACTTTGGGGATCCCGAGATCATCCCTCGTAAAGAGCACCTGTCTCTGCAGGTTGCTGTCATCGACTACATCAAAATCAACCAGGCCAATGGTCCCAACGCCCGCAGCAGCAAGGTACAGGAGGAGGGGAGCCCCGAGGCCACCGGTGCCCACGACCAGGACTTTGGCCTGTTTCAGTTTTTTCTGGCCTTCGATATTAAATTCCGGAAGGATGAGATGCCGGCTGTACCGGGCCAGTTCTTCCGGTGAAAATTTTATTTCTCCGTTCACGGTCATTTATTATTGATTTTTAAAAGGTTCGCAATCAGAGGCCGCCGGCGATGGCCGGAATGATGCTGATGGTATCGCCCGGGTTGACCCGGGTCTCCTGTCCTTCCAGGTCCTCAATATCGTTTTCCCCGATAAAAATCCGGACAAAGCCCCTCAGTTTCTGATCTTCATTAAAGAGGTGTTTGTCCAGGTCGGGAAATTGTTGGGTGAGGTCGCGGATGGATTCCAGGACGGTGCCTTCCTGGACGGCTACCGCGGCCTGGTTTGAAGTGAATTTTCGCAAGGGGGTAGGGATGATGATTTTTGCCATATGAGTTTAATTATTTGAATGGTAGTTGATTTTTAGAGTTTCTTCCTGGAATACCCGTTGTTCGGAAAGCCTCCAGGACCGGGTATCGAGGGCCTGTCCCTGGTGGACGCTGGTGATGAAATAAGACAACTCCGGAAGGGCGTCCTCGAGGTCGCGTGCGGAAGGCCTTGGGGGATGGTCCGGATGGGAATGGAAGACCCCCACCAGCAGTTTGTTGTTTTCCAGGGCATAACGTTCAGCGCGCATAAATTCCAGGGGAGGGATGGTGTAATGCACTTTGTGGTTTTCATTGCTGTTGTTGACTACCTCACGGACCTCCTCTGCACGCAACGGTTGACCGGCTTCGCCAAATATAAATCCGCAGCATTCATAGGGGTAGGTCTTTTCCGCGATATCGTGGATGGCCTTCAGTACCGATGGTTTGATCTCAATGTCCATGATCATTTATAGACTTCCTGGTATTTGGATGCGTCGTCGGCAAACAGGGTGACAATGGTTCCTTCTTCCATGGTCTTTGCGACCTGCAGGGCCCCGGTCAGATTGGCTGCGGCGGAAGGGCTGATGAGCAGGCCTTCTTTTTTGGCCACCTCATCGATCAGTTTAAAGGCATCATAGGATGAAACCTGCAGGATCTGGTCTGGCGTGCCGGGATCGTAGATTCCGGGGACTTCCGCGGTTTCCAGGTGTTTCCAGCCTTCCAGGCCGTGAAGCGGCCCATCGGGTTGAAGGGCGATACACCGGATGGCCGGGTTATAGGTCTTTAGCCTTTTGCTGGTCCCGGTAAAGGAGCCGGTGGTCCCGAGGCCAGCCACAAAATGGGTGATATAGCCGGAAGACTGGCGCCAGATTTCAGGGGCTGTGCTGTGGTAATGGGCCTTCCAGTTGTTTTCATTGTTGTATTGATCACAATAAAAATAGGGTTGATCCATTTTGGCATAGATTGCAAGGGCAAGCTGCCTGGATTCGTCGGTCCCTCCGTAGGGAGAACTGAGGACTAGTTCCGCGCCCAGTTTTTTCAGAATTTGCTGTCGCATCCTGGAGGCGTTTTCCGGCATGACGAGTTTGATTTTCAGGCCCAGGCTGGCGGCGAGGGTGGCCAGTGCAATCCCGGTATTGCCGCTGGTTGCATCCAGGATGGTATGATGGGGCTGAAGCTCCCCGGTATGAATGGCTTGCCTGAGCATATTATACGCGGGGCGGCTTTTTACGCTGCCCCCAAACTGCTGCCATTCCAGTTTGGCGAAAATTTTCACCTTTTCGGTGGAAAAATGATGAAGGGGGAAAAGCGGGGTGCCGCCCACCCATCTTCCCAGGGATTCCACCGATTTCACCAGGTCCGTATTGCTCCAGGTAATGGTCTCGTTCATATCCGTTTTATAAATCAGAAAGCCTTCCGGGTTTTATCTCGAAAGGCTTTCTGAATGATTCTGAAATTATTTATTGCATCATTAGATGACCTTTCGAAAACAACCCTTTACAACAACAATACGCACAGGTACAAGCCGGTCCGGCTGCCTCATTTGTGGTATTTGTTTTGTAATAAATGGTCATTTTCAAATCTGGTCTAAAATCAAAAAGCCTTCGGGTTTTTCTGACCAGAAGGCTTTTTGATATTTTATTATATCCGTTAACTTCTATGTCAGATGAGGATGCCTACAGCAACAACAACATGCACAACATATACCGATAACAGATTTCATTGTTTCTTGTTCACAAAAGTACAATTGCCGTGCCAGTTTTGCAAATCATCGTTTCTTTCATTCCGTTAATTGAGTGTTAAGAATCCGGCATTTCCATACCCCTGGCATTTGCCCGGAAAAAGAGAAAGGAGCATAATACTATTTTAGCAAAGAATAGTATAAATAAAAACTTAGAACGTGCGGAAGTGGTTGTCGTAATCGGCCTTGCCGGGAAAAAAGGTTCAGAGGGATTCCGGATCGCGGGTCCGGATTACCATTCCATCTGGTCACTTTTCGACTTGTCCTCGTCGTGGATCGAGTCGTCGTGGTTGTCGTGATTTTCATCGCGGTGGGCAAACTGGTCGTAGTCAAAATCCGGAAGGAGGTTGGTTTTTACATGATTGACCACATCCTGGAGGCCTTCTACAAAGCGGTTGAAATCTTCTTTGTACAGGAAAATCTGGTGGCGGATATAACCATTGCCGTCAGACCGCCGGGTGCTTTCCGTAAGTGTGAGGTAATAATCATTGCCCCTTGTCTTCATTACATCGAAAAAATAAGTGCGTTTACGCCCGGCTTTCACCTTGTGGGAGTACACGCTTAAATTACGTTGGGTACCATCGTTTTCCACGGTAAGGTTAAGTTTTTGATTGGTACCAAATATACAATTTTGAAACCAATCAAAAAACCTCGACTTCACCGGGTGCGTTGGACTCTTCCCATTTTTGCCGCTCGAGGAGTTTATAATAAAGTCCTTTTTTCCGCAGCAGTTCGTCGTGGGTGCCGGATTCTTCCAGGCGCCCTTTATGGAGGACAAGGATCTGGTTGAAGCCCATCAGGTGGTTGAGGCGGTGGGTGATCAGGATGGCGGTTTTGTGATTCAATACCTGTTCAAAGGCCTGGATGATATTTTTTTCGGTCCGGGTATCCACTGCGCTGAGGCAATCGTCAAGCAACAGGATATCGGGATTCATGGCCAATGCCCTGGCTATGGCTACCCTTTGTTTTTGCCCGCCAGACAGGCTGACCCCCCTTTCTCCAAGGATGGTCTGCATTTTATCCGGCAGTTGCCTGATCTCCTCTTCTATGGCCGCATGCCTTGCCGTTTGCCAGACCACCTCTTCGCCGAGTGAAGGTGCGCCCAGGCGGATATTGTTGTGGATGGTTTCTGAAAACAGGAAATGATCCTGCGGCACATACCCGATTTTTTTTCTCAGGGCATTCAGGTCATAGTCTTTGATGTTGACCCCATCCACGAGGATTTCCCCGGAGGTGACGTCAAACAGCCTTAATAAAAGTTCTGCAATGGTGGTTTTGCCTGCGGCCGTCCTACCGATGACGGCCAGGCGCGAGCCGGGTTCGATGACAAAGGATACCCGGTCCAGGGCAAGGGTCCCGGTATTGGGATAAATAAAACTTACCTCCTTAAATTCTATCCTGCCCTGCAACTTCTCCGGCTTGTAAGTGCCGGTGGATTCCACGGCTGGTTTAAGGGTAAGGAATTCATTGATCCTCTTCATCGAGGCCTCAGCCTGCTGCACGATGGAAGCCAGCCAGCCGATGGCGGTCACCGGCCAGGTCAGCATGTTGATGTAGATCACAAACTCGGCGATATTCCCGGCCGTCACCGCACCGGATTGAACCCGGTAAACCCCTGCCCATACGATGATTACGGTACTCAGGCCGGTAAGCAGCATGATCAGCGGGAAAAACAAGGCATTGACCCGGGAAAGGTCGAGGGTGTGGGTCTTGTACTCTTCGGTTTCCTCCCTGAAAAACCCGGACATGGCTTTTTCCTGCGTATAGGATTTGACGATCCGGATACCCGAAAAGACCTCCTGCGCAATGCTGGTAAGTTTGGCCAGCTGACGTTGGATCAGGGTGCTTTTACGGTTGATCAGGGTGCTTACATAATAAATGGATATGGAAAGGAAGGGGAGGGGCAGGAGGGTGAGCAGGGATAAAGTAAGGTCCACCTTGACCATACTAAAAACCACCAGGACGATCAGGGCCGCGAGATCAATCGCATACAATACGGCGGGACCCAGGTACATCCTGACCTTTGAAACATCTTCCGTAATCCTGGACATCAGGTCCCCCGTGGTCTGGCGGCGGTAGAAGGACTGGTCCAGGGTCGAATAGTGGGTAAAAATATTTTTGCGGAGGTCATATTCAATCAGCCTGGAGATTACGATGATGGTCTGTCGCATGAAATACATGAATATCCCCATCAATACTGCGCAACCGAATACGATCAGGCCAAAACGAACCAGTTGGGGAGCCAACCTTTGACGGGATTCCGTATCGGGATTTTTTAATTCTTCGACCACCAGGTCCAGGGCGTCCCGGATCATCTGGGGCTGGACAATCCGGAAATAATTCATCAACAGGACAAAAACAATGCCCGCCAGGAAACGCCATTTATATTTTAGAAAATAAGTATTGAGGGTCCAGAGCTGTTTCAACGAAGCGACAATTAGGATTGCAGACAAAAATAATAGAAATCAACGGGTGGGTGATTTTTTATCCCGGTTTAATCCCCCTTTCGAAGACGGATGGATTTCTTACGGGGTGCTGAAGTCCAGATAGGGCAATAACTTTTTCCAAAAGGTCGAATCAAAAGCCTGAATCCGGATTACTGCAGCCGGATCCTTAAACGGGCCGTGCTGGCGGATATAGTTTGCCAATATGCGGCTCTCTTTTACGCTAAGGTAGGGATGAGCTTTTTTAAGGGGCAGGTCCAGGTGAACCCGGATGAGTCGGGTGATCGGCGAAGGGATCAGATAGGGCTCGATCGCATGGTAAGTGGAATCGGGTAAGCCATAGACTTCTTTCAGTTGCCCGCGCTCATGGAAACCGCCTAATGCCTCCCTGAAGTTTATTATCCTCCTGGCCAGCACGGGCCCTATTCCGGGCAGGCGTTCCCAGGCAGAAGTGTCCGATCGGTTCAGGTCGACGGTTTCCGGGGAGGGGGGGATCTCGTCCGCTATCGGGTTTTCAGAATGAGGATTCGCATCCGGTTCTTCCTGTTCAAATACCAGGAAAGGCAGGATGCGTTGAAGCAGTGAGTCTTGCAGGCCGTATACGCGGCTTAGATCTGCCGGTTTTAAAAACCGTCCACCTTTTTTCCGGTAGTTGTCCAGGGTATATGCCACTTTGAGCGGCAAGCCTGCCGCGGTCAGATCCCGGACACTCGCGGTGTTGGGGTTGAGGCTAAGGTTGAGGTTGAGGCTAAGGTTAAGGTTAAGGGCTGTGCCTTTCGCTTTGCCGGCATTTTCAAATACCAGGTGAGGGGTTAATTTATCCAGCAGGGACTGATCCATGCCGTAAATTTTACCGAGTTCCTGCGAAGACTTGATCTTTCCTCCTTTTGCCAGGTATTTCATCCAGGTGCCGGCTACCCTTTTGGGAACGCCGGCTTCCAGGAGCAGGTCCAGGGTAACCCGGTTGGGATCGATGCGGAGCGCAGTTGGCACTGAGGTCTTGGATTCCACAGGGGATTCCAGGGAGGAGGGGCCGGGATTTACATCTTCCCCTTTCTCCAAAGGAAGAATGACATAGCCGGATTGCGGTGGAAAAAAATGGATATACAAATAGACCAGGCCAAGAATAAATACCATAAATAAGAGGGCAAACTGGGATTTGCGCTGATGAAGGGTGTACCTGAAAAAAGCCGGGAAAGGTTTGAATTTCATTTTAATCGGATGCGCAGATAAGGAGATTCAACCGGTCGAGGGGAAGGACCATCTTTTAGGTCCGCGGCAAATGAAATTAAATCGGGAAGGCCAGGTTTTTTTTGGGTGGTTATTGAAGGGGTTGCGGCAGGCCTGTTTTTTAGCAAGGGCTGGAATTTGGAGTATTCTGACTTGGTCTTTTGATCTTCCAGGGCGATCTCGAAATGCTTTTCTCCGAAGATAATTTGATTTCCTTCCAGGCGCAGGGGGCCTGAGAGCAAGGATTGTTTTCCAGGATGGAAGTAAATGATGTTCTCTTCCCGGAGTTTGTATTTTTCCAGGTAGGAGCGTGGAATTTTCATACTGTCCTGAATAAGGTAGAGAAAAGCATTTTCCCGGTGTTTTATCCACAGCCAGGGCCGGTTTTTATGGGTCCCCGCGACCAATTCCGTTTTGGTTTGGTTCCTCTTTTCTTCGAGGATGAGGACAGACAGGAAAAGGATGCCGCACAACAACATGCAGTTGAAGGAAAACCGGGTTTTTTGAAAATGAACGTAAGCCATCCCTCCACTGAGCAGGATCAGAAAAAGGGTATCTGCCAGGCTTGGCCACCAGCCCTGGATCTTACCCAGCGGCAGGGTGTAGATCCAGGAGACCGTTTCGTTCATCCAAAGTACCCCATACCGGAATGGGATACTGATCCAGGGTACCAGATGCCCGGCCAGGGGCCATAGGGCCAGGGTAAACAATCCGCCTCCCAGGATCAGGTAAGAGAACGGGGTGCTGATCAGCCCCGTGAGCCAGAAATAAAAGGCAAACTGGTGGAAATGGAATCCGACCACCGGGTATATAGCCAGTTGGGCGGCACAGGAAGCGGCGATCACCTTCACCAAGACCTGGACTATCCTGTTTTCAACGGTGATCAGGGTACGGAAGGGTTCATACAACAGAAATAAACCGGCCATGGCCAGAAAAGACAACTGAAAGCCGATGTTGTAAATATCGAAAGGGTTGATGCATAAAAGCACAAAGGCGGCTGCCGCAAGGATATTGACCGGTGAAGAATCCCGGAGCAGGAGCCTGGACACGGTGAGAAATGAAAACATCAGGGCGGCCCGGAGTATAGCCGGCGCTGCCCCGGTAAGCAGGGCATAAGCCCAGATGATCCCGATCAATAAAAGAGCCTGGAGCTGCACCGGTTTTTTCTTGCCGATCCGGATAAAACCGAACAAATACTGGAAAATATGGGCCATGATTCCGACATGAAGCCCGGAAACGGCCAGGATATGCACCGCCCCGGTGGCCGAATAGGCATTGAACAGGTCCTGGTCCATTTTTTTATATGACCCCAGCAACATGGCCGAAGCCACCGGATAATCCCTGTCCGAGGGAACCGCTTCGCGGATATACCCGTCCAGCCGGGCCCTTAAGGATTCCAGTAAACCGGGACCTGGGTGATGCACGACCCTGAAATCAGCGGTATCCAGATAGGTGAAATGGTGAATATTTCGCCGGTGGAGGAAAAGGTTCCAGTCAAACTCAAAGGGAAATGAAGGTTTAAAAGGCTCCTGGATGCGGAAGCGGGCCTGGATGACATCCCCTGAAGAAGGGTTATAAGAACCGGGCTTTGGTATCCGGATCAGCAGGTTGCCATGAACGTTCCGGTTGATTGAATCGCCGATCTCAAGGAAGGTCCTGCTGTACCCATTCCAATAACGCTCTTTTTCGTCGACCTGGTGAATTTCAACAACCAGTTCCTGGTACTGTTTTTCCGGATCAAAAAAGTGATTTGGCAAGGTCCTATCATCCCTCAGGGCCGCCCAGGCAAAACCCAGGGCCCACCAGGCCCCCAGGGAAGCCAAACCAAACCATGGGGCGGGCATCACCTGCCGTTTGGCCCGGCGGTGAGCCCCGATCATTGCCAAAAGGGATGGGACCAGGACTGCCAGGCCAAGCAGCAAGGATCCTGTCGTGCGGTTTGAGCAAAGGATGCCCAGGGCGAAAGGGATTAGGATTCTCACAAAAGGAACTCTCGCCCAGGGTAGCTCATATTCCGTTCCTGACCGCCAGGGCATGGGCGGTCAGGAACTGGAAGGGCTGTACTTAAAGCGCCCGAAAAACCAGACCACTACAAAACAAAGGAGGGGTACGATATACGCTTTCTGGATGCTGCCGGTGCTGTCTGAAATCATACCCATGAACAAGGGGAACACGGCGCCCCCGAAAATAGCCATTACCAGGAAGGAGGATGCGATTTTCGTTTCTTCGCCCAGCCCTTTGATCCCAAGTGCAAAAATGGTGGGAAACATGATGGACATAAAAAACGGGACGGCGGCTATGGCATACACCGCCACTTTCCCTGAAGTGACGAGGGCCAGGGCCAACAAGCCGATGTTGATCAGGCTGTAAAGGGAGAGCAGCCTGGCAGGGGCTACATATTTCATGAGCCAGGTGCCAACAAAACGGCCGACCATAAATCCCACCATGGCTACGCTTCCCCAGATATAAGCGGCTGTTTTTTCAGGCATGTCGATCAGGAAACGGGTCAGGCGAATGAAAAAACTGCCAACACAAACCTGGGCTCCGACATAGAAGAGTTGGGCGATCACGGCCCACAGCACATGCCGGTGCCGGAATACTTTCAGTGAAAAGGAATGGCCCGTATCCGAGCTGTCTTCCTCCTTGATGTCCGGAATATGGGAGAACAGAAAAAACAAGCCAACCGTAAAAACGACGGCAGCCATGACCAGGTATGGGATCTTCACGCTGGATGCTTCAAAAGACAGGTACTGATTCAGTTGATCTACGGGGAGGGCAGCCAGTTCCTCTCCCGTTTTTTCAATACCGGAGAGGATAAATTGCCCGCCGATGATGGGTGCGAGAAAAGCGCCCACTCCGTTGAAGGATTGGGCAAAATTGAGCCGTTGTTCAGAGGTGGCGGGATCACCCAATTTGGTGATATAAGGGTTGGCCACGGTTTCAAGAAAAGTGGCCCCGCTCGCAATGATGAACAAAGCGGTCAGAAACATCGTATAACTCCTTGCCCCGGCGGCCGGATAAAACAGGAGCGCCCCAACCGTATACAAACCCAGTCCAAGCAGGATCCCGTTTTTATAACCGTATTTATGCATAAACCACCCGGCAGGCAAGGCCATCAGAAAATAACCCAGGTACACCGCTGAGTCAATCAGGGCAGACTGGGTATCGGTCAACTGGCAGGCTTTCTTGAGGTGGGGAATGAGGATGGGATTCAGGTTGTGGAGAAAAGCCCATAAAAAGAAAAGGCTGGTCACCAGGATAAAAGGCAAGAGGTAATTTTTTTTCAAGGATTGCATAAGACAGGTTAGGCTAGGATGATTGGAATAGGCCGGGAGGGTTAAAACGCATCATGAAATATTGATCTGTCCTTCATAGACCTGTACGGCTTCGCCACAAAGCCAGATCTGGTCATAACGTCCGGGACCCAGGCGCTCAAAACGGACAGTAAGGGGGCCTCCCCTCGCTTGAAGGGTGATTTCTTTTTCACCGTTGGTTTTATCCAGTTCGGCCAAAGCCAGTGCCGCTGCGGTAGCCCCTGTTCCGCAGGCCCAGGTTTCATCTTCCACCCCGCGTTCGTAGGTGCGGATCAGAAACCGGTCATTCTCCTTTTCCACAAAATTGACATTGATGCCTCCTGGAAACCGGTCCGAATAGCGGATCTCCCTGCCCTTTTCGACGACCGGGAAATCCGCGAGTCCGGAGACCAGGGATATATAGTGCGGAGAACCGGTATTCAGCACGGCATGGTGGTCGTGCAATTCAATCCAGGCGACCGGATTCATTTTCAATTCCACATAATCCGGGCGAACGATGCGGGCTTCGTGCAGGCCGTCGGAGGCCTTAAAACGGGTAAGTTCCCCGGCAAGGCCCAGGCGGTAAGCCAGGGCTGCGATGCAGCGGCCCCCATTCCCGCAAAGACTTCCCGGATTCCCGTCGGCGTTATAATATATCATATCAAAGTCCGCTTCGCTGTCTTTTTCCAGAAACATTAAACCATCTGCCCCGATTCCAAAATGCCGGTGGCAGAGCCGATGGACGGTATCCGTTGATTTAACACGGTCAAAATCATGGTTCCTGTTGTCGATCAGGATAAAATCATTGCCTGCTCCATGATATTTATAAAACGGTATTTTCATAGCAGGTTGATGATCAAATTTTTTTATAAAAATAACTTTAGTCTCTGAATAATATATAGGGGCTTTTATATCTTGTCCGGTAATTCAAATCCGGATTGGGCCCCTCATCAATCTGCCGAAGCAAAGCATGCGGATATTGTTGTTCTTTTTGTGGTTGACCCTGGGCCTGGTCTATTTCCTCATCTGGAATGAGCGGGAAACCTGTTGTACCCAGGGCTTCCGCCCATCCGATACTTCCCAAATCCTCTCAGATCACCCTGCAGGTAACCAGGCATTGGACCTGTCGCAGGATAGCGGTGCCTTGAGCGGCATGGTGGAGGAAAACCCGGAGACCACTGACGCAGAAAGCCCTGAAATGGGATGTATTCTTTTCCGCTGGGCAAAAGCCGAACCGGCTTTAAGGCCCTGTTTTGACCACATCCGGGATTCCCTGATCAACGGTTTGGACGAAGGCCAGATGATCGAAATCATCGGCTATTATTTCGAAGATGAAAACCGGATCATGGCTTCCGGTGACCTGGGGCTGCTGCGTGCCGTTCAGACCAGGGACCTTTTTTCAAATCATGTGGACCAGAGCCGCCTGAAAGTAAGAAGCAGGAGTATTCCCCTGCGTGATTCCATGGAAGGGAAATTATTTGAATCCCTCCTGATGCACCGGATTTATTACAATGACCAGGTCAAAGAACTGGATGAAAAGACACTGATTTATTTTGCATACGGTACCAATGGACAACTGGACAACCGGGTCCTTGAGGCCTATGCCCAGCAGTTGGTCAGCCGGCTGAAAAACACCCGGGATGACATCCTGCTGGTCGGGCATACCGATGATGATGCCACCGAGGAGTCCAACCTCAAGCTGGGCCTGCAAAGAGCAGAACTCATCAAATACCTGCTGGTCAACAAGGGCCTGCCCGCGGGCAGGATCAAAACTTCTTCCAAAGGGGAGTCCAGCCCGATCGCGCCAAACAACACCGAAGCTAACCGCAGCCTCAACCGCAGGGTTGAGCTCTTCCTCGTCCCAAAACAATAATCAAATGAATATGGATTCCCTGCAAATCTCATTGTGTGACCTGCCCTGGTGGGCAGTCCTGGCCTCCTGGCTCTTGCCGGCCTTGCTTGGTTATTTCTGGGGTATCCTGCAATATGGCAGATATAAAAATAAAGCCAAGAAGGCGGAAAAAGAACTTTCTTCCGCGAGCAAACGGATCGTAAACCTGGAAAATGAGGTCAATGAATGCCGTAAGGCCTATGAGAAAGTGAGCCGGGAAAAAGACAAATTAACACAGCCCCCTGCCCCGGCTCAGGTACATGCCCCTGGCCAGGACCACACCGGATCGCCTGCCTCAGTGGAAAATATCACCACGACGGAGATCATTCATGCCACCCGAAACATCTTTGGATATTCCATCCGGCGAAACGACCTGAAAATTGTGGATGGCATCGACCCTAAAATTGAAAAATTATTGCACGAGATCGGGATATACACCTGGGCCGACCTGGAAAGCGTGGACCTCCACTACCTGTCCAATGTGCTCCGGGAAGCGGGTTATCCGCAGGTGAATGTGGAATCCTGGGCCTACGAAAGCGCCCTGGCCCGACAAGAAAAATGGGACGAGCTCAAAGCGTTTCAGGAAAAAGAAAAATCCTGATGTACAAGTTTTAGACCAGATCATCGCCTGAAAAGCCCCTGCCCAGCTGCTGGGGTTTCTCAAGCATTTGCCGGGCCACCCAGCCCGCCACCAAACCAAAGGCAAATCCTCCGATATGCGCCCACCAGGCCACGCCGCTTACCTGGGCCCGGTCGGTGATGGTCCCCAGGGAAAAGAATCCGCTGATCAACTGCTGGATGATCCAGAATCCCAGGAAATAAATAGCCGGCATATAAAAGGACCGGAAAAAATAAACCACCAGTACCCGGATACGCGATGCCGGAAAAAGGACCAGGTAAGCTCCCAGAACTGCGGAAATCGCCCCGCTGGCCCCCACCGCGGGAACCGTGCTTCCGGGACCGGCCAGGACATGGGCCATGGTGGCGGCCAGGCCGCCGGCCAGGTAAAAGAGGATAAAATTAAAGTTGCCGATGACCGCTTCAATATTGTCTGCAAAGACCCATAAAAAAAGCATGTTCCCGATCAGGTGTACCCAGCCGCCGTGAAGGAACATAGAGGTCAGCAAGGTATACAGGTGTTTGCCCTGCAGAATCTCGGAGGGGATGGATCCGAACTTCAGCACAAATTGTTCCAGAACCGGCGGAGGCATCAGGGCCTGGTAAATGAACACGGCCAGGTTGAGCCCGATAAAGAGATAGGCAAAATAGGGCTTTCTGCCGCCTTGCACCTGATCGTCACCGATGGGGAATATCATATGAATATTAAAAACAAAAAAGGAACAAGATAGTTTCTTTGCTTTCGAGGAGCTTAGATCAGGCCTTCGCGTACCAGGTCGTGCAGGTGGATCATGCCTACGTATATTTCATCCCGCAGCACCACCAGTTGGCTGATGTTGTGGCTGCGCATGGTTTCGAGGGCGGACATGGCCAGGGCCTGGTCCTCGATGCATTTCGGATTCGGATTCATGATTTCGGCCGCAAGGACCGTCCGGTAATCCGGACTTTTTTCCAGCATGCGACGGAGGTCTCCGTCCGTAATGATCCCTGCCGGCCGGCCGGATTCATCAGTGACTACCGTGGCTCCCAACCTGTTTTTGGATATGGTCAGGATGACCTGACCCAGCGTGTCCGAAGGAGCGTTTACCGGCTTTCCGTGCAGGGGATAGATGTCGTATACATGCAGGTACAGTTGTTTACCCAGGGAGCCGGCAGGATGGAATTTGGCAAAGTCCTCTGCCGTGAATCCGCGCAGGTGAAGCAGGCTCACGGCCAGGGCGTCACCGGCGGCCATCTGGGCGGCCGTGCTGGCGGTAGGGGCCAGGTTGTTGGGATCGGCCTCCTTGTCCACCGGTGTTATGATTTTGTAATCGGCTTGCATGGCCAGGTAGGAATCCGGCTTGGCCGTGATGGCCACCACCGGGCATCCAATGTTTTTTGCAATAGGAATGACGAGCCTTAACTCTTCGGTCTCCCCGCTTTTTGAAAAACAACAGAGGAAGTCCCCCCTGGAGAGCATGCCGATATCTCCGTGAACAGCATCGGCGGCGTGCAGGAACAGGGCGGAAGTCCCGGTGGAATTCAGGGTGGCCACCACTTTTTGGGCGACCAGGGCGCTTTTGCCAATCCCGCAGCAAACGACCCGGGCCCTGGACCGGTAGATCGCTTCCACGCAGTCCGCGAAAGAACTTTTCAAATGATTTGCTAATGCGGAAAGGGCCTCTATTTCGATTCCGATGCATCGCCTGGCTATATCCAAAATCTCCTTTTCCAAATCGCGAAAAAAATGTAATTTCGGCTCCTTTTTAAAAAGACCTAAAAGTAATAAAACATCGCAAGCCGCCATTATTAGATGACCAAACGGAATAAAATTTAAAAAAGGGCTCGCTTTTTTTAATGGGAAAGATGAAATATCTTCAGTAAATTACAGGGACGATGAGTGAAACATTAGCGCAGAAGAAAAAAAACAAAACCACCAGAACCACCGCCGCTACAAAACCCTCTAAAAGCAAGGATAAAGCCTCGTATGGACTGACGGAAGCCCTCCAGCAATATTTCGGATTTGACCAGTTTAAAGACCAGCAGGAAGAAATCATACAGAGCGTGCTGGATGGCAAGGATACTTTTGTGATCATGCCCACCGGAGGAGGAAAATCCCTCTGTTACCAGCTGCCCGCCCTGATGATGGAAGGCACGGCTATTGTGGTCTCTCCCCTGATCGCACTGATGAAAAACCAGGTCGATTCGATCCGCGGTTATAGCCAGGGTGATGAGGTTGCCCATTTCCTTAACTCATCATTAACACGGACCCAGATCAGGCAGGTCAAGGAGTCCATCACCAATAAACACACCAAACTCCTTTATGTAGCTCCTGAGACCCTGACCAAGGATGAAAACCTGGAGTTCCTGCGGGGGGTTCAGGTTTCCCTGATCGCCGTGGACGAAGCCCACTGTATTTCCGAATGGGGCCATGATTTCCGGCCCGAGTACCGGAGGATCCGGGAGATGATCGATGCCCTGGGCCACTCCGTGCCAGTGATGGCCCTGACCGCGACCGCCACCCCAAAGGTGCAGTCCGACATCGTAAAAACCCTGGATATGAAGAATCACCGGGTTTTTAAATCTTCCTTCAACCGCACCAACCTGTACTATGAAATCCGGCCCAAAGTCAGCAAATCACAGACCATCAAGGAAATCATCCAGATCCTGAGGACCCAGCCGGGAGGTTCCGCCATTGTCTATGTGCAGTCCCGGAAATCTACGGAAGAACTCGCCCAGGTGCTCGAAGTCAACGGCATTAAAGCCGCTCCTTATCATGCCGGCCTGGACACCAAATTGCGGGCCAAGATCCAGGACGATTTCCTCATGCAGGAGATCGATGTGATCTGCGCGACGATCGCTTTTGGTATGGGCATCGATAAACCCGATGTACGTTTTGTGATCCACTACGACATCCCCAAAAGCATTGAAAATTATTACCAGGAAACCGGCCGGGCCGGCCGGGACGGCCTCGAAGGAAGGTGCGTCGCTTTTTATTCCGCAAAAGACATCCTTACCCTGGAAAAATTTCTGCGGGATAAGGACGCGGCGGAACGGGAAATGGGGGCCCACCTCCTGGATGAGGTGGTCGCTTTTGCCGAAACCGCGGCCTGCAGAAGGGTTTTCCTGCTGAATTATTTTGGCGAACAGTTTGCCTCGGAAGATTGCCACCAGATGTGTGACAATTGCCGTCATCCGAAAGAGAAGGTGGAGGTCAAACAGGACATGAAACTGGTGCTTCAATCCATTCAGCAAACCAAGGAAAATTACCTGGTAAACCTGATCGTCGATTTTATTACCGGCAAGGCGACCAAGGAAATCAAGGATTACGGATTTGATGAATATGACCTCTTTGGGAAAGGACATGATCATGAACCCCTGTACTGGCATTCCATCTGCAGGCATGGAATCCTGAACGGACTCATCCTGAAAGACATCGAACAATACGGCACGCTCAAACTGACCGAGGCGGGCCGGAAATTCATAGGCAAACCCACTTCGATCAAAATTCCCCTGAATACCAATTTTGAAGCCCAGGCCGAGCTGGACGAAGAGGAAGCGGAAGCCCGGGTGGTCGCCCTGGACCAAACCCTGTATAAAATGCTGGACGATCTGCGCAAGTCCCTTTCCAGGACGCTCAAAGTCCCGCCTTATGTGATTTTCCAGGATGGTTCCCTCCAGGACATGGCCACCGAATATCCGGTCACCCTGGAGGACCTGGCCAAGGTCAATGGGGTCAACCTCAACAAGGCGCAGCGGTACGGTAAAAAATTCGTAGAGCTGATCGCGAAATATGTGGAAGAAAATGAGATCGACCGGCCGCAGGAAATCCAGATCAAACAAATCGCAGACAAATCCAAAACCAAGGTGGCCATCATCCAGTCCATCGACCGGAAAATGCCCCTGGAAGACATCGCCCGCACCTGCCAGATGAAAATGGATGAGCTCATGGACGAGATGGACATCATCGTCACCTCCGGCACCAAGCTCAACCTGGATTATTACCTGGAAGACAATGTGGATGAAACCATCCAGGAGGAGATCTACGATTATTTTATGTCCGCTGAAAGCGATGATGCCGAATTGGCCTACAAATCCCTGAAAGAAGAAGACATCACGATCGAGGAAATAAAATTGGTAAGACTGAAATTTTTGTCGGAAATGGCGATGTAGGAGTCAATAGTCAATAGTCAATAGTCAATAGTCAATAGTCAATTAGTTAATAGTCAGTTGTTAACAGTTTTAAATCAGACGGGCTATTTCAACGGACCATTGGCCGTGGATCACTGATTCCTGACCTGATACCTGACTACTGACTACTGATTCCTGACTACTGACTACTGATACCTGACTACTGACTACTGATACCTGACTACTGACTACTGCTTATGCTGATCTGGATCATCAACGGCCCCAATCTGAACCTTCTGGGAAGGAGGGAACCAGAAATTTATGGCCACCGCAGTTTTGAACAATATTTTGAAGAATTAAAAGCCGCCTTTCCCCGGCTGGACCTGCGGTATTTCCAGTCCAATCATGAAGGCGCCATCCTCGATCATCTGCAGTCCATTGGTTTTGGCCAGTCGGATGGCTTGGTTTTTAACCCGGCCGCTTTCACCCATACTTCCATTGCCATCGGCGACTGCCTGGCCGCCATCCAACTACCCTGCGTGGAAGTACATATCTCGGACATATACAAGCGGGAGGCCTTCCGCCACCATTCCTACATAAAACCTTATTGTATAGACAGCATTGTGGGCCAGGGCCTGGATGGGTACCGGTCGGCCGTGGCAAAACTGTCGGAGTATTTGTCCGCAAGGGAAGCGCGGACGCAATCTTAGATTGTCCTCAAACTTGAATAAGTTGACGTGAAACCGCATGTCCCGGCCTATCATCTTTGTATTGTCAATCAAGTTTATCCCTTTATACTAAAAGATTGATGGTGAAAGGACGGAAAATCCAGAGTAGCAGCTGGATGAGTCCAAGACGGCAATTTCTTACTGAAAATCAAGTCCAATAGGTGGTAGGAAAAGAAGTTGCCGTCCACCCTTTTTTTAAGCATTTCTGAATCGTCCTGCTGATTACTCCAAATTTTTTTTCAAGCCCTGGGTTGGGGCAAACTGAGGTCAATGAGGCGAAGCCGGTGACGGGCATTCAATTTTTTTTCTCCTTTCAAAAAAAGGCTTGAGTAAAGCCAGACCAGAGCCGTGCCCCCGGCTACGGCAAAATGAAAAGGGTAGAGGGGCGGCTTGAATACATATTGAGCCAGGCTGAAAAAACTCCATTGAATAAAAAATTTCCGCATGGTCCGGGCCAGGGCGCCCCGGCTCCCTGGGCTGACATCAAAACCGTCCAGGTCCCGGATAGGAAGACAATAGGTGTCCGAAACGATGATGCATTGAGCGGGCAGGTCAAAGCCTTTTATGGTATAAGTATCCCAGGCCGATCCGGCTTCACCCTTGAAATGAACGCGAATCTGGCTGCCCACCGGATATTTCCTCGGTTTGACCCTTCCACTGCTTTCGAGGATCAGGAATGCCTGGCCGGGCACATGGATTCCCGGCAAAAGAAGAAAAAAAAGAAGAAGGAATTTCCTGTCCCGCATATCAGGCTAAAGAAACGAATTTTCCAAAGGAAGCTGCTAAATCCGGGGTTAATACACTCAGTTGTGTAAAGTATTATAGATAAAATGTAAAATAAACTTGACAAATTGTAAACCAGCATTTACTTTTGTCTTTATAAACATTATTTATGACCTCTTTATTATTGCCCCATCGATTCAAAAAACCAGGCTGGTTCATTTTGATCCCGGCCGCCCTGGCAGGCATCCTCATCAGCATTATGGATTTCGATGCCCAATTACTGAAAGGAACCGTGTTTGCCATTGCCAATGATCCTTTATTAGGCGAGGACCATTTTTTTTCTTTTATCAAAACCGACCTCACCAATACCGTGGTCGGATCGCTGTTTATCATCGGGGGCCTCCTGGTTGGTTTTTCGAGGGAAAAGAAGGAAGATGAATTTATAGCCAATCTCAGGCTGACCTCCTTGTTGTGGGCCGTGTGGGTCAGTTATATCCTCCTGTTGCTGGCATTCTTATTTATCTACGGCGCGGTCTTTTTTTCCGTGATGGTATACAATATGTTTACGGTGCTGATCATATTTATCATCCGTTTCAATTTCCTCCTTTACAAAAACGCGGTACCGGCGAATGAAAAATAATATCCGGGTCGAGCGTGCCATAAAAGGTTATACCCAGGAAGAACTGGCCAACCGGGTCTCCGTCAGCAGGCAGACCATCAATGCGATCGAAGCCAATAAATATATTCCTTCCACCGCACTGGCCATTAAAATTGCCAGGGAATTTGGCAAGAGGGTGGAGGACATTTTTTATCTGGATGATACCGACTGAGTACCGGTTCTTCTTTTCCGTTTTGGATCAAAGAGCAGGTCCGGACCCGGATCCAAGGTTCGGTCAGAACAAAAAGATTCGTCCGTGTGCCGTGAAAGCGGCAGCTCAGACGGGCCGTTCATAAACCCATTCCCAAACCGGCCCGTCATCCGGGTCGATCACGATACCGGAATTCCGGAATCCGTTTTTTTCAAGGATGCGGCTGGAAAAATTAATTTCCGGGAGGGTCCTGGCCGTCACGGTCAGGCTGGGGTCCGTCATCAAGGCAAGCCGGGTTAAAGCACGGCAAATAGCGCCTCCCAGGCCTTTTTGCCTGAAGGGCTCAAAGACGCCATAGGCGATCTCGATCCTGCCTTCCCGGGGTGGGCCTTTGTATCCGGCGGATCCTACGATCCTTTCCCCATGTTGAACAAAATACCCGATCCAGGGAGGCTGGTAGCCCACCCGGTGGTAATATTCCACGGACATTTCCAGGGTTTCCTTTCCTTCCGGGAATGAAAAAAAGGATTGGTTATCATCCATTTCCTGTTCAATGGGTAAGAGGATCAGGTCCCCGGATGGTCCGGGATGCAGGAAGCGATGGTTCATGGCCGGGCAAGGTAGGCATTGGGCACATTGGCCGGTTCATACTTAATCCCGTAAGCGTGCCGGAGCAATTTGCTGACCGTCTCCGCGATCACGGTTTCACTCCGGTGCATTTGGGGCAGCAGGCCCATCATGGCATAAGATATGGGATTCACCGCGGGAATGAGGGTCTCCCACTCATAGCCTTTACCCCAGATCAGTCCGGGCACGGTGACCTGGAGCTTGGCGGCGCGGTCCAGCAGGAAAGTCAGCATATCCGCCGACTGATTCGAATTCTGATTGACGGTATGGAAGACCGGGGTTTGTCCGCCAAAACCGAATTCATCAAAACCGGCGGCCGAATTGATGTCCGCACCGTACCGGAAGAGGAGGTCTGCACAGGCCACATGATTGAATTCTGCGCAAAGGTGGAGGAGGCTGACTTCATGCATCGGGGTATAAGCGCACCGCATGGAATAGGTTTTGTGGATCAGGGCCCCGTCGGCAGCCAATAATTTTTCCAATGCCGGGGCATCGTCCAGGAGGACCGCCACCAGTGCCGGGTCTTCTCCTTTCAGGCCGAAATCGACAAAGGCCTTTACGCATAAGCTGAACCTCGGGCTTCGGGTGTACTCACTGGTGAGTTCCCGGAAAAGGGGTATGCCCTGGTAGAGGTCATTGGGGCTGATCCCCCGGGCAAAGGAAGACCGGATGCCCTCCACATCGTGGAGTTCGATGGCTGTGATCAGGGAGCCAAGGTCCTTCATAAGGAAAAATAGATATAAAAATTAATGATGGGCTTACCGCTTCCTATTCCGCAGACCTGTACCCATTGCCATTTCTATTCCTTGGTGGGAACGACCATCACCGGGACTTTGGAATGGCGCACGACGGATTCGGCGATGCTGCCGACCAGGAAATGGACCAGCCCGGTCCGGCCATGGGTGCCCATGACAATGAGGTCCGCTCCCCAGTCTTCCGCGGTTTGCAGGATTTCATCCTGGGGATTTCCTTCGGGGGTGAGTTTGGACAGCCTGGACGGATCATGGGACTGTTCCGCCAGCTGGTCAATGGTTTGCTGGGCTTCTTTCCGGAGCATCTCTTCCGCCTCCATAGGAAGGATCCCCGCGTCCACGTTGCCTATGGCTTTCGCGGCATCCACCACAAAGACCAGGGCCACGGCCGCATTGGTCTCCTGGGCGAGCTCAAACCCTTTTTTGGCGGCATTTACGGCATAGTCGCTGCTGTCGACTGCAATTAATATTTTGGAAAATGGCATGTTGAATAATTTTGATTAAAGGTAAGGTGAAAATGGGAAGTAGTAGGTAAGTTAGCAAGTTAGCAAGTTAGCAAGTTAGCAAGTTGGCAAGTTGGCAAGTTAGTAAGTTGGGAAGTTGGCCTCCGTTCTGAGATATTTTAATTGAAACGATCGCAGTCAGCATATGGCCCCAACCAAACGGTTGATCAACTTACTGCTTTGCCAAAAGATTCACTTATAAACTATCTTCTATTTTTACGATCAGAAGCCTTCATATGAAATATATTTTTGCCTGTTTGTTATGCCTGAACCTCTTCGGCGGGTACGGTCAAACCCTGCCCACCCTGTTTGAAACGAGCCAAGCCCGGGAAACGCCGGATTACTGGGAAATCATCCGCTGGTGGAAAACCCTGGACCAGCACTCGGACAAGGTGCACCTGCGTACCATGGGCATGACAGATGCCGGCCAACCCCTGCACCTGGCGGTGGTCTCGCAAGCGGGGGATACGGATTTTGAGCGCATGCGGAAGGAAAACAAAAGGGTGATCCTGGTCAACAACGGCATACACCCGGGGGAGCCCGACGGGATCGACGCGAGCATGCTGCTGGCCAGGGATATTGCTTTTGGAAAGATCCGCATGCCGGACCAACTCGTTCTTGCGATCATCCCGGTGTACAATATCGGAGGTTGCCTGGACCGGAGTCCCGATTACCGGGTGGACCAGAACGGGCCGGAGGCTTTTGGTTTTCGCGGCAATTCCCAAAACCTGGACCTCAACCGCGATTTTATCAAATGCGATTCCAAAGAGGCCCGTGCTTTCGCAGAAATTTTCCACCTGGCCGATCCGGACGTATTCCTGGACAACCATGTGAGTAACGGGGCGGATTACCAGCACATCATGACCCTGATCTGCAGCCAGCACAATAAACTGGGCGGAATCATGGGTGAATTCATGAATAAGGATTTTGAACCGGGCATTTATGCCTCCATGAAAAAGAAAGGCTATGATCTGATCCCCTATGTCAATGCATTCGGGGACCGCGTGGACCAGGGATGGCCGGAATTTATGGACGGGCCCCGCTACAGCAGCGGTTATGCGGCGCTCTGGCATAGTTTTTCCTTTGTTGCTGAAACCCATATGCTCAAAGCCTATGACCAGCGCGTCCAGGCCACCTACGAACTCATGCTCAGTTTTATGGATTTTACCTCCGGCCACAGTAAACAAATAAAAGAACTCAGGGAAGCCACAAAAAATCAGGTAAAATCCCAGCGGGAATTCACCATTACCTGGAATCCCGACCGGACCCGTTCATCGGAACGGCTTTATAAGGGATATGAATCCGGGTACAGGAAAAGCGAGGTCTCGGGCCTGGACAGGCTCTATTATGACCGCACCAGACCCTATGAAAAGACCATCCCCTTCTACAATCATTATTTACCCGGCCAGAAGGTCCAAAAAGCTTCAGCCTATGTGATTCCGCAGGGCTGGTGGAAAGTAATCGATTTGCTCCGGTTAAATAAGGTCAATATGATGCCCCTCGACCGGGATACCCTCATGGAGGTGGAGGTTTACCGGATTGAAGAATACGAATCCTCTTCCCGGCCTTTTGAAGGCCATCACATCAATACTAAAGTCAGGACCAGCATCTCAGTGGGAAAAATGTCCTTCCGGAAAGGGGATTATCTGGTTCCCCTGGACCAGGTTGCCAACCGTTTCCTGGTGGAGGTCCTCGAGCCCGCCGCGCCGGATTCTTATTTTACCTGGAATTTTTTCGATGCCGTCCTTGGACAGAAAGAGGGATACAGCGCTTACGCTTTTGAAGACATTGCCGCGGAATACCTGCAAAGGCATCCTGATCTCAAAGAAAAACTGGCTGAGCGAAGGCAATCCGACAGCACCTTTGCCCGGAGCGCCCGGGCTCAGCTTTATTATGTTTATGAACATTCACCCTGGATTGAGCCGGCGTTTATGAGGTATCCGGTTTATAGAGTCAATAGTCAGTAGTCAATAGTCAGTAGTCAGGAATCAGACATCAGTAGTCAGTTAGCAAGTTAGTGTGCTCGTATCTCGTATCTCGTTTCTCGCATCTCGCATCTCGCATCTCGCATCTCGTATCTCGTATCTCGTTTCTCGTATCTCTGGTATTTTATTCCTCTATATCACCAGATCACCCAAAGGGGTAAGAATAGTCCAGTCTCCGCGAAATAGCTTTGGGTACACATCCTGATTTTAAATGAAGTACCTTCTGATATTCTTGTCCCTCTTTTCTCAAATCCAGGCCTTTGCTCAAAAAAGGTTCGATATCCGGATCCAGAGCGAGTCGAGGTTGCGCGAAGCCATTGTTTCAGTACCTACCACCCCTCCGCCGCCTGGGGGCTATCCCATCGTTTTTATGTGTCACGGCACCTCCGGGGAGGCGTCCAATTTTTATAACCCAGTAGGCTGGAAGGAATTGGGACAGGCCGAAAATTTTATCACCGTATTTCCCTCGGCACTGGTTTGGTGTTACCTTGATCAGAGAGAGGATAATAAAGAGACCCATCTTTCAAAATTTGTATGCGGGGATTTATTGTCGCAGGTGTGCGAAAAGGATATGAATGCGTTGATCAGCGATATCCTTTTTTTTAAGAAAATAATCCAGCTGATCTCGGATACCCTGAAGGTGGACCAAAATAAAATCTTTATGACCGGATTTTCCAACGGAAGCTCCATGGCTCATAAGATTTCCATGGAAGCCACCGATGTTTTTTCCGCTTCCGGCGGTTCGAGTGGAGCCTTGCACGCCCTGGACTCCACCACTCCCAGGTCACGGAGGATCCCGATGTGGTATATGGTGGGGACCAGGGATGACCGGTATTTCAGTGACCTCTTTCCGGTGGAACTGCCCTTTGGCGGGGATTCCATTTTGATCTATTTGCAGGGCAGCATTCGAAGGGCCCTGGTTTGCCAGGGACTTACGGAGGAATTCACTAAAACGGTAACCCCGGTAAGCCATATTTATACCTGGAACACCTGCAGGACCGGCGAAGCCTGCGCCCCTTACGTATTTATGCTCAATAAGGATCAGACCCATGAATACCCCAACGGCCAAAACCACCCGGTAGACGCCCCTAAAATCCTCTGGAATTTTTTTAATAAGCCTCCGGCCGTGAAGATGACCACTCCCATCCGGGAAACAAAATCCTCCGGTGTGGAGCTGGTATTCTATCCCAATCCTGCTACGGATTTTCTTAGTATAAAATTTAAAGGCCTTAAACCGGGACCAGGATACTTGAAGATTGTAAATGGATCCGGCAAGGTCATGGTCCGACAAAATATATTGGCGGAAGGCGCCGACCGTGTGGATCTCAGCGGATGGCCCTCCGGAATCTATTATGCGATGTTCACCTCCCGGACCGGAAGCCTGGTAAAATTATTTACGAAGGTTTAGAGCGACCGGTTTTACATTCTTCAGCGATCATTCATTTTCCGGCCCGTAATAAAAAATGACCGCACCGCTGCCAAAGGATTTTGTTTTCAAAAGTTTAAGATTTATCCGGCCATCTATACTTTTAAACAAGGACATGCCTTTTCCAGCAATCACCGGGTGGACGCAGAGCTGGAATTCATCGATTAAATTTAAGTTCAGGGCTGCCGCGATCAGGCTTGGGCTGCCAATCAGGATGTCTTTGTTCCCATTCCCGTTTGATGAGGGAAGGGTGGACTTGAGCTCCATGATTTCTTCCCTAAGGCCTTGTTTTGCCAACCTTGAATTTCTCCACCAGATATCTTCCGGTTGGAGGGTGTTGGAGAAAACAATTTTGGTAATGCGGTCGATGCTGAGTGCGAATTCATCCAAGGCTTTATTGCCGGAGGGATTTTTTATCAAGCCCGGCCAGAATTCCATCAGCTGATAGGTGATCCTGCCATAGAGGACGGCGTCCCCGCTGTTTAACAGTTCCTCATAATGATGGTGGACTTCTTCATCAGGATTGACGGAGGTGTGATCGAAATTCCCGTCCAGGGTCATATTGATGGCGGCAATGATTCTCCTCATTTGGCGGCTTTTTTTCTCCCGAAATATAAGCCTCTTCCCGTTATCCCCTCTTCATCATAACTTACTTCAAAACCCGATTCGTGGAATGCCTTATTCATTTCATCCTGGGTAAACAGGGCCAATTCGTGTTTTTCTTTGATATGTCTTACTCCTTTTTCCGGAGTCCCGACTAAATAATGGAAATTCAAGAGGGACAAACGACCTTTGGAAGCGCTCCGGTTCATGCGGCAAATTTTTAAATGTTCTCCTTCGTAGGTCAGCATATGGATTTTTCCATCCTGCCAATGATCAGGAGTCAGCCAGGGCTCCACGAAAACAAGGCCATCTTCTTCCAGGTGCTGGTAAAAGCAAGTCAGCGCAGACTTCAGTTTTTTATACGTTTTTACATAAGCGATGGAACTGAAGAGGCAAAGGATTACCTCATATTTTTTCCCCAGTTTAAAATTTATCATGTTTTCAATATAATAATGCCCCGAGGGATTTTTCCTCTTCGCGATTTCGATAAATCCTTCGTGGAGGTCCAGTCCGTCGATTTGAAACTCGTCTTGCAAATATTTGTGGTGTTCGGCGGTGCCGCAACCGATATCCAGGACCGTTTTGGCCCCGGGCCGGATGCGTTTTATCCTTTGGATCAGATCTCCGGCTTCCTTCTGATAATCCTTGAAACGATAAAGCAAATCGTAGAACTCTGCGCTTTCAGTAAACATGTCATTTATTTAAGAATCGTGATCCTTTTCCTTGATTAGGACCCTTCCAAGTATATGCGCCTTATTCTGGAATTCACATGCTGCATCAGACCTTTATTAAATTTCAATACAGGTCCAGGTCAGATCTTTTGCCCAAAGGTAAGGAGATTGTGGTCCGGATCGAGCACGGAGAATTCCCTCTGCCCCCAGGGTTTGTTCTCGAGGGGTCCGTTCGGGTGGATGGAAATGTGGCGATCCAAGAGGGACCGGTACAGTTCATCAATATTATCTGTCCGGATATAGACCTGCCCGTAATTCTCCTTTGGATCCAGTCCGGGGAATCCAAAAAAGTGGATCTGGACCTGGTCTTTTTCCACCATCAGGTAAGCCGGGTGGTCCATGGATCCGAATTCGTTAAAACCAAGCCGGTGGATATAAAATTCCCGGGTGGCGGCTTTGTCGCGCATGGGGAGCTTGGGGTGGATGGCAGTGAGCATGGGTGAGGTGGGGTTTGAAGCAATTTGTTAGGTGAAAGTATTCAGTACTTCATTTCTATCAATACCATTGTTCCAGTCTTTTCTTATCTGTTGCCGGCAGGTATTTTTTAGCAAGCGATATGGGAGAAGCCAGGTGGTGATCAATCCAGAAAGCCAGCTTCCTTTCGTCTCCCTTGGATTCAAGGGCCAGCCAGATGGCTACCGTAAAAGCCCCCCATTTCTTATCGACGGGGCCCCTGGACAGATTGCTTACGATGCTGTTTTTGGAGGCTTCGTCGGGGGACGGAGAGGATGCAGCCGCCAGGAGCCGGTCCGTAAAAACAGGGTACAGGCTTGCCAAGGTTTTTATTGTTATTCCCGGCAAGACCCCATCTGCGGGCAGCCATTTAGAGGAGAGAGAACGGTACATGCCAATGCCTTCATACAGGCATTCCCAAAGGATGCTGTCCTTAAAAGTTCTGAGCTCAAAATGGTTTAATTCCGCCCATTGTTTGTGCAGCAAATGGGTAAATTCATGGGCAAATATGCGGTCTATCCGGCCGGAGTTTTCCGGTATAGCAGCAGGGCCGTAATTGTTATACAGGGCCCTGAGGTCAAGGCATACTGTATTCAACCCAAAAGTAAATCCGTCGTCGTTTCCGGAATTTCCCATAAACAGAATCGTGGTATCGGGGGCTATACAATTTCTGAAGGGGATGGCCAGGGAATCCAAAATCAGGCCCCAACCGGCTTTTTTAGATTCAATCAAATGGATCCATTCCTTTTGTTCCTGGCTTAAGGGCAGCGCCAAAGCGGCAACCGAGTCCAGCGCCGGTTTGGACATTCTAGAAGCCAATGCCGATTTCCATCCGGAGGTCATTTTATCATCGGCAAGACAAAGCACCGGAATGATGACTTTAGGTGGTGCCGGATGGCTTTGATGGCCACCTTGTTTTACCAGTCCCCATCCGGTCAAAAGGGTCAGGGTAATCCATAAAAAAATAGCATTCCCCATAATCCGTTATACCTGCAAATTTATTAATTCGGTGAAATTATCGGTCGAAACCGATCCATTTGGATTATGTCGGGCCTTTCCTTTTAACCGCCCGGATGCACATAAATGCCGGAAATTCGTTCAACTCCCTGAAATGTTTTGGATCCAATGGCTCAAATTCCTTGCTGGGTTTGGGTTCAACCAACTCGTCAATGTAAAAACCATTCCCGGTCAGGGGGGATAAACATGCACTCAATGGCCTTCTATAACTATGTACTTCCACCGGGGAGCCAAAACCTCTCCAGGTGCATTTTACGGGTTCAATTTCAAAGTATTTTTTTGACTTAAAAAAATTAAATTCATAAAAGGGATGTTGAATGGAAATCACCAGCACCCCACCGGATTTTAATACCCGGTGAAATTCTTTAATGGTCATGGACCAGTCTTCGATATAATGCAAGGCCAGGGCACATAGGACGATATCGCAGGAATGATCTCCGATCCGTTCCAGCGGCTTGGACAGGTCATGAACAAAAAAGGTGCCCCGACCGGGGTTCCTTTGAATAGCCAGGTCCACCATTTTCGGGCTGAGGTCAAAACCGGTGACCAGGGCTCCCAGGTCCATTAAGATTTCGGCATATACGCCCGGACCGCAGGCCGCATCAAGGATCGTTTTCCCCTTTACGTTTGGCAGCAAGCGTAGGGTATTGGGCCGGTCGTAATAGGCGTTATGAGGTTTATGCATAACCAGGGCGTTGTAGGCTTCGGCCATTTGTTCATAAGCCGCCAGGATCTTTTCTTTTGACATTGGATTACCCGGCGTTTTCTAAAATATCGGTGGCGGTCTTATGGCCGAGCTGTTCGGCCAGCCCGATCAGCAGTCCTTCATGGCCCCGGAGGTAACAAAGCCGGTAGGCGTCTTCGAACCGGACCACTTCGCCTACGAGTTGAGCACCGTGCCTGGTGAGCCTGCTCACCAACTCATCGAGGCGGTCCACCGTAAACATGATACGAAGATACCCAAGTGCGTTCACAGGAGCCGTCCGATGGTCGGATACGGTGGGTGGGTCGAGAAAGCGTGAAAGTTCGAGCCGGCTGTGGCCATCGGGGGTCACCATCATCGCAATTTCAACGGTTTGGGAACCCAGCCCGGTTACCCTTCCGGCCCATTCCCCTTCAACCAGGGCTCGTCCCTCCAGTTTCAGGCCGATTTCCGTAAAAAAGGAAATGGCCTTGTCAAGGGACTCCACCACGACGCCGACGTTGTGCATTTGCAATATTTTACTTTTAGTCATGAACCAGGGCTTTGAATGATTTCTTAATGTAAGAGGTCTGTAAGGGCGGCTCCGTTGGCGGTGCCTTCCATCCTTCGTCCGGGTATGTCCGCCTTCATGGCTTTAGTTTATACCCTAAAAAACTTCCGAGAAATTTTGCTCCATTGGCAATTAAAAAAATGATAAGGAATTCGGCCCATCGGACACCGGCTGCGGTGACAATAATCAGGTCCAGCAAAACATAAATGAGGGGAAACAGAAAAACCAGAGTGGTCAAATTCGGATATTTCTTTTTCTTCCAATACCGGACGACCAGAAAGAAGATGATAAATCCAAAAATGCCTGAAATATAGGGGGCGGAGGACAGGGCATGGGCATCATACACTGCAGCGTCTTGTCCGGGATTAATGAGATAGGAATAAACGGCCACTTCGAGGAATGAAATAAGCACTAAGGTGATCATGGTCAGCATAGCCAACCCGATTAATTTTAAAACCGCATATTTTTTCATGGCCTTTTTTTAGTGTTTAAAAAAGTAAATTAAAAATACTACCAGGGTCCATTTTTCTTAACCTGGTAAAACCGGGAACCGTCAAACCGAAAAAGGCCTTGCCCTGCACCCCACCACATATTTCCCGCCCGGTCCTGGTACATGCTTTGAACACAACAGGTCAATCCTTCCGCGGAAGTAAACACGGTAAAGGCTTTTGGATGGGGTAGTGGAAGAGAAGGGTCAAATCTCGTGGTACAACCCCGGGCAGTGACCCAAATAATACCTGATGCTTCGATAATGAGGCCTCAGAATTCGGTCCCGCATAATCCGTCCCGGGGTGTGTATTCCGTCAATGTATGGCCATCAAATTTGCAAATTCCGTTTTTCATGGTAAACCACATATTTCCGGCTTTATCTTCTGCCAGACCCCCTGCATAGTTATCTCCCAGACCTTCTTTTTCTGCAATATTGCTGAGGTTTACCCCGTCATAACGAAAGACCCCTCTGTTCGAAGAAGCAATCCAAATATTGCCCCTTTGGTCTTCCAGGATACCGGTGACGTTTATTGGAGGGAGTGGGTTGAATAATGAAAAGCTTTGGCCGCCCACAGTGTCCGCAGAGGGGTTATACTTGAAAACACCCCCATGGGTGCCAATCCATATCCTGCCTGATTGGTCAACGAGGATGCCTTTCCGTGTGATGTCGAGTTGGCTCAGTCCGTCTTTCTGGTTGTAATTTCTGAAGCCTGCCTGCGCTGCCACTCCGGTAGGCAGGGATTTTCCTGGGGCCCCGGCGGCACCGTATTTATATACCCCCTGGTCCGTCCCAAACCAGAGATTCCCGTTTTTATCTTCATTGATGGCATAAACCGTGTTCTGATGGAAACCATCGGGACTGGAAAAATAGGTCAGGGTTTTTCCATCATACCGCACCACGCCCTCGCCTATGGTGCCAAACCATAAATGGCCCCTGGAATCCTGGAAAATGCTCCGGATATACTGACTGACCAGGGTCGTGTCAAAATCGGGAGCCATGGCAGCGGCCGCAAAGTTTTTAATTACCCTTGGGCTGGATATGGATGGAATGGGGACTTGCGAAGAATTTATTATTTCTTGTCCCTTGCAGGAAGTAAGAATGGACAAAAAGAAACAAAATATTAATTTGTTCATGGAGTGTTATAAACTTGATGGAGCAAAAAGCTTCCGCCCTGGCTGCCAAAGATACAATGAACTGGTATCAAATAATCCCCTGTGGACCCGGCTCCACGGTGGGTTTCTGCGTTGAATTCAGGCAGGAATATTTTAACTTTATTCCCGGCAGTTTAAACGGTACGGGCATGCTTCATTAACGCATTAGCTCCGGAGAATAAAAGTTATATATTCGAAAATGTTAAAACGGGACTTGCATTTTATTTTAAATGGTTTGTTTATTTTATCCGCTGGTTTTGGTTTTATACTTTGCACTTGCACCGATCCATTAAACCATGAATCGGTACCCAAAGGGGAAGCCTATTTGTCTTTTACCGGTAATGGGGCATGGTGTTGGTTTTCAGATCCGAGGGCCATATATTTTGAGGGGAAGCATCGAAGAACTTTTGCCGGATGGGTTGATGACTCCGGGAATATTACGGTGGGTTTCTATGACCACGACTTGAAACGTATCGAAACAACAGTATTACATAAAAACTTCGAGAAGGATGATCACGACCACCCCAGTTTGTTGATGGACAGACAGGGAAAACTGATGGTGTTTTATTCCAGGCATGCGAGCCCGGATCCGATTTACCTGCTGAAAGCAAAACATGCCGAAGACCTTTCGGAATGGGAGCCGCCCTTGAGATTGGATTTAAACGACTCGATAACATACCCGGGAGGGTCCAATACCTATACTTATACAAACCTCTGCCGATTGGCCGACGAAAAGGACAGGCTTTATCTTTTTTGGCGGGGCGCGGATTTTAAACCCAATCTTTCAACCTCGGATGATGGAGGTAAAGTATGGAGCCCGGGGAAAATATTCATTCTTCCTGACCGGATTTATAAAGACCGGAGACCTTATTTAAAAGTCGCTTCGGACAACAAAGCGGTCATTCATTTCGCCTTTACGGACGGGCATCCGAATGTGGAACCGGCAAACTCCATCTACTATGTAAAATATTCCGGCAACGCGTTCTACAAAGCCGGTGGTGAAAAGATAGCCGATTGGTCAGCCCTGCCCATTCAACCTAAATCGGCGGACCTGGTTTATGATGCAACCAAAACGAATGAGAAAGCCTGGATATGGGATGTTGCTGAAAATGAAGAAGGTAAGCCGGTAATCGTATTTTCCACCTTCCCCAATGACACCAGCCACGTTTGTTACTATAGTATCTGGGATAATAATCAGTGGATGAATCATAGGCTGGTCGATTCAGGTCCATGGTTTCCGCAGACCCCGGAGGGTGAAAAGGAGCGGGAACCTTATTATTCAGGAGGTATCGTTTTAGATCACGAGGATCCTTCCAACCTCTATTTATCCAGGTTAAAAAATAAAAAGTTCGAAATTGAAAAATGGAGCACTGCCAATAAGGGTGTGGATTGGAAGGTGGAGGAGATTACCCACAATTCTGAAAACCATAACGTTCGGCCAGTGGTGATCCGGAATTATTCAGAACCCGATTCCTTGAAAGTATTATGGATGAACGTCGAAAAATACCTTCATTACACGGATTACCGGGCTTCGATTAAAATGAATATAAGGTAATGGTTCAGGTTTGAATTGCGGGGAAATTTTTGTTTGGAAAATCGGATTTCGTAAACATGAGGTAGAGAAAACAGTGCGTCTGCATTATGCCTCACGTTGTCCGATGGCCTGAGGTTTGAAATCATTTTTCTTGATATTTGTAAAGGTTTGTCAGACAGTTATATAGCAGTTATTTTCAATTGTATATCTTTGCCGGAAAATGGAGGGTGAACTCCCTCTTTATTCGATCCATGTATAACCAGCGTACAAAAATCAAGGCCCTGCTCAGCTCCGAAGCCACCCATTTTCAGACTACCGTCATGGGCTGGGTGCGCAGTTTCCGCAACAACCAGTTTATCGCCCTCAATGACGGGAGCACCAATAATAACCTCCAGGTGGTGGTGGAACTGGGCATGCTGGATGAAAGCAACCTCAAAAGGATCACCATAGGCGCCTGCATCCGGGCCAGCGGGGAACTCCTGCCCTCCATGGGAAAGGGCCAGAAGGTGGAACTCAAGGCCAGCGCCATCGAAATCCTGGGCGACAGCGATGCCGAGACCTTTCCCATCCAGCCCAAGAGGCATAGTCTCGAATTCCTCAGGGAGAATGCGCACCTGCGCTTCCGAACCAATACTTTCGGGGCCGTATTCCGAGTGCGCCACGCCCTGGCCTTCGCGATCCACCAGTTTTTTAATTCCAAGGGATTTGTATATATGCATACCCCCGTGATCACGGGCAGTGATGCCGAAGGAGCCGGGGAAATGTTCCGGGTGACCACCCTTCCGATCGACGGCAGCGCCCCGCGCAACGAGGACGGCAGCATCAATTTCAAATCCGACTTTTTCGGCCGGAGCACCAACCTCACGGTGAGTGGCCAGCTGGAAGGGGAACTCGCCGCCATGGCCTTCAGCGAAATTTATACCTTCGGTCCCACCTTCCGGGCGGAAAACAGCAATACGCCCCGCCACCTAGCCGAATTCTGGATGATCGAACCCGAGATGGCCTTCTACGACCTCGAAGACAATGCCAACCTCGCCGAAGAATTTATCAAATATATCATCCGTTACGCCACTGAATACTGCAGCGAAGACCTTGCCTTCCTGGCTCAGCGACTGGAAGAGGAAGAAAAAGCCCTGCCCCAGGAAAAACGCAGCGGCATGGGCCTCCTGGAAAAGCTGGATTTTGTGGTTAAGAATCATTTCGAACGCATCACCTATACCCAGGCCATCGACATCCTCCGGGAAAGCAACCACAACAAAAAGAAAAAATTCCAATACCCCATCGACCAGTGGGGCATCGACCTCCAGAGCGAGCACGAACGATACCTGGTGGAAAAACACTTCCAGAAGCCGGTGATCCTCACCAACTATCCCGCCAAAATCAAGGCCTTTTACATGAGGCTCGATGAAAACTGCCCCCCGGACCGCCAAACCGTCGCCGCCATGGATATCCTGGCCCCCGGGATCGGAGAAATCGTAGGCGGCAGCCAACGCGAAGAGCGTATGGACCACCTGCTCCGCCGCATGAGGGAAATGCATATCCCCGAAAAAGAACTCTGGTGGTACCTCGACACCCGGCGCTTCGGTTCCTGCGTGCATTCGGGTTTCGGCCTCGGCTTTGAGCGCCTGGTCCAGTTTGTCACAGGCATGAACAATATCCGTGATGTGATCGCCTTTCCTCGGTATCCGGGGAATGCGGAGTTTTAGGAGTCACCAGTCAGTATTCAGTAATCAGCTGCCGATGCATTGCATCGGGATAGCAATCTGCCGTGGCTGACCCAAAAGAGTTTGCTACTCTAACTTAAAAGCCCGATACCCTCTGAAACTTCAAATACTCTAACTTAATATCTCCGTGCCCTCCGCGAACTTCGTGCGAACCATAAACACATTTTTGATGCCGAAGGCATCAAAAACCTACCCAAGAAGGCACACGGAGATCAGGAGAGCACGGAGGAGAGTTTTTTTCCAGAATTAAAACTCCTCTGAAACTCAAATACTCCAACTTAATATCTCCGTGCCCTCCGCGAACTCCGTGCGAACCATAAACACATTTTTGATGCCGAAGGCATCAAAAACCTACCCAAGAAGGCACACGGAGATCAGGAGAGCACGGAGGAGAGTTTTTTTCCAGTATTAAAACTCCTCTGAAACGTATCCACCCGGCCAAGTACATATACTCGGATTAGCGGTATGAATAAAGAAGGGTTAGTTATTTGGCTAAGGGCAGCAATTCATCCACCCGGTTTATCGGATGAGAGGGTAATGC
>Ga0116144_10000116_pt1 | contig 104313 bp, 94 predicted proteins | sample AD_UKC035_MetaG_FD_89746 | JGI IMG/M metagenome (GOLD analysis project Ga0116144, IMG submission 89746) | Active sludge microbial communities of municipal wastewater-treating anaerobic digesters from USA - AD_UKC035_MetaG | ecosystem: Engineered > Bioreactor > Anaerobic > Digestate | place...
ACCCTTGCTCGGGCCACACGGTGCATCGAGCCTCCCGATTGCGCCGGTTGCTTCGTCAATCGCTTCTTGGACCGAGTCCGGTCCTCCGGCCGCCGCGAAGCGAATGCTTCACAGGCTCTGAGGCCTGGCTGAGCAGCCCGGTTGCGCCGGTGCTGGAAGCTGACGTTCTGCGCCGCGCCCTGGCCGCGGCCGACGCCGGCGCGCCGCTGCTGCTGCGCTGAGCCGCCGCCGGCGGCCGCACCCCCTTGATCGAGGGGACGCCGCGCGGGCCGCGCCGCGCCCCCTGCAACGCCTTCGCAACGCTGCCGGCGGCCCAATACCCACAAGGCCCGCCCGGGCCGCGGGCAACCGGCCAGCCAGGCCGCACCATGCGACGCCTTCGAGGCTTCCCGCTGCGCCGGCGAACCGCAAACACCTGAGAGGACCTGGCCATGACACACCGATTCCCGAAGAGAACGGCCCTGCTGGCCGTGATGCTGCTGGGCCTGGGCGCGGCGGCACTGGCCGCGCCGGCAACGATTTACGAGCTGGCGCCGGTGACGCCCGGGCACACCGAGACCCATGCCGCCGGACTGAACAACCAGGCGCAAGTGGTTGGGCACTCGGCGGCAGAGGTGCATCTCGGCGGCGCCGTGCTGCGACAAAGCCTGCCCGCGTTCTGGAACACGCCCACCGGGCCCGCGGGCAACCCGGTACCCGGCCTGGCGCTGCCTTCCACGCTGGACAGCCACGGCACCGCGGTGGCCATCAACGACGCCGGCCAGGTGGCCGGCAGCTACAACGGGCGCGCATACCGCTGGACCCCCAGCTCGCCAGGGGTGTACGCCAACGCCGGCCTGGCGCTGGGCATGCCCGCCGAGCCGCACGCCCACAGCCAGACGGCGGCCGACATCAACAGCCAGGGTAGCGTGGTGGGCAGCTACTGGCGTTGTGCCTTCGACAACTGCGGCAACGGCGGCATGGGCAACACCCGAGCCTGGCGTTGGGACACCGCAGGTGGCGTGCAAGCCATAGGCCCCCACAGCGGCTTCTGGACCTATGCACAGGCCATCAACAACGCCGGTGACACGCTGGTCGCCAACACGCCGGCCAACAACAGCCGGCTGATACAGATCATCGCCGCCGACGGCACCGTCACCGACGTGCCGCTGCCCGGACACATCTCCGCGCTCGACGTCACGATGGACATGAACGATCAGCGGCAAATCGCTGCCACCCGTTTCGTCGGCGACGGCAGCGTCCGGCAGGCCCTGGTCTGGAGCGAGGGAGCGGAGTACGCTCTGTCGCACCTGGCCCCTGGCCTGGGGGGCCGGATCACGGCCATCAACAGCTTGGGCTGGGTGGTGGGCAGCGAAGCGGTGAGCGCGTCGGACTGGGTGGCGGCGCTGTGGGTGGGCACCTCGCTGGTGTTCGACCTCAACCACCTGTTGGATGCCGACGACGCCGAGCTTTGGCGACTGACCGAGGCCGTGGACATCAACGACCAGGGCTGGCTCACCGGCAACGGCTGGTACCGGTCCACGGTGAACGCCGAGTACCAGCGCCGCGGCTTCCTGCTGCAGCTGAGCGCCGACTTCATAGGGGGCCTGCCACCGCCCGGGGAACTGTTCCCGCCGCCGTCGAGCCCGGTGCCGCTGCCGGGCACGCTGGCCCTCACGGCGCTGGCACTGCTGCTGACCGTGACGCGCCGTCAGAAAGCGTAGGACAGGCTGGGCCGCAAGCGTTCCGGGAAGTCATCTTCCTTCCCTCCGCCAAGAACGACTTCGCCGAGGTCGGCGTCCATGCCGCGATCGGCGGCGTCCTGCCGAGCTGGCGGCTGCTGCGGCACTGGCGCGCACTGCGGCCGCCACTCGCAGCGGCGACTCCCGCCTTCCTGGGATGGCCGCGGCCTCCCGCCGCGCCGATAGTGGCGGCACCACCCGCACCCGAGGAGTCCCGCCATGCCCACCCTGCGCCGCTGGATGCTGTCCGGCCTGCTGGCCGCCGCCGCCCACAGCCCGTCGCTGGCCGCCGCGCCGGCCTACGGCGTCACCGACCTCGGCAACATCTTCCCCACCGGCGTCAACGACAGCGCCTGGGTCAGCGGCTACGACGGGCGCGCGCTGCTCTGGCGGCCGGGCCTCGGGATCACGGACCTGGGCATCTTCGGCGCGCCGCCGGTCGGTGCCGTGTCCAACCGCGCCAACGCCATCAACAACGCCGGTCAGGTGGCCGGATTCACCTGGTCGACGATCGAGTCCGGCTACCGCGCCTTCCTGTGGCAGGACGGTGTCGGCCTGACCGACCTCGGCGACCTGCCCGGCGGCGCCACCGCCAGCCGCGCGGAAGCGATCAGCAGCCTGGGCGCCGCCGCCGGCCAGGCCGGCGGTCAGTTCAACAACCACCCGACCTACGGCTACCTGACCTTCGGCCACGCCGTGCGCTTTGCCGCTGCGGACGTGCTGACCGACCTCGAGGCCCATCCGGACGGCACCTTGAACAGCATCGCGCGTGGCATGAACGATCACGGCGTCGTCGTCGGCGAGCGCAGCGTCTCCTTCGGCACCCGGGCCATCGTCTGGGACGACAGCGGCGCCACCGACCTGGGTGCGCTGTGGGGCGTCGTCCCCGCTGGCGCCCAGTCGTTCGCGCGCGACATCAACAACCACGGCCAGGTCGCGCTGCAGCTGCCGCGGGCCGCCGGGGGCAGCACCGCCGCGCTGTGGCAGGCCGGGATCGGCTTCACCGAGATCGGTCGCCTCGCCGGCATGAACGACGCGACCGCCAACGCCGTCAACGACGCCGGCCTGGTGGTCGGCACCTCGGGCCAGCGCGGCTTCGCCTGGACCGCCAGCGGCGGCCTGGTCAACCTCAACGATCGCCTGGACCCGGCAACGGCGGCCGGCTGGCTGATCCAATCGGTCAGCGCCGTCAGCGAAAGCGGCCTCATCGTCGGCCGGGGCTGGCATCCCAGCGTGGGCTACACCGGCGTCCTGCTGACGCCGGTGCCGGAGCCAGCGACGGCGTTGATGCTCGCCGGCGGCATCGCGGCCCTGCTGGCCCGGCGCCGGTCAGGCACAGCGACGCGAACAGTGGCGATCGGAACTTCAATCCCCCTGGATTGCCCCCGAGGCCGGGCGCGGACCTGTCCGCAGAGCCATGAAGTGTCCTGAGGTTGGCGCGGCGCGCCAGCCGGCGCACCAGCCGCCGCTGTGGCTTGACGATAGGTATTCAGCCCACTCCGCGGCGGCATCGGCAGCCGCGGGATCAGGGTTCATCCGAGCGCATTGATCCTCGTACCGAAGCAAGGCCCTGGGCGGGGTGCAGGCATGAAGTGCGCTGCAACGCGCGAGATGCGCTGCTGCAGCGGCCAGAACGCGGCGCTGCGAGGCAGTATCCGGCAGCGGCGAGGCCGGCAGGTCATCATCGTGCGCAGCGGGAAACGGAACGAGGCTTGCGTGGTGATGCTGCCAGCCACGCTCATGCCGGAACTGCGCGGGCATATGCGCCACGCGCGTTCGCTCTGGGAAGCCGACCCGCGCACCGGCGTCGAGCGCCGAAACGCCGGCCTAGAATGGTCGCCAACTCACCCCACCGCCCCAGCCCACGAGCCGCATCGCCGCAGTGAACGAGGAACTGAGCACGCTGGAGGCGCTCTACCGCACGATGGTGCGCATCCGCTGCTTCGAGGATGCCGCCGAGGCCGCGAGTCAGGGCGGCGTGAGCGCCTTCGGCGAAGCCGCGCACGGCCGGGCCCAGGTGCGTGGCCCCCTGCATCTGTCGACCGGGCAGGAAGCGGTGGCGGCGGGCGTGTGCGCTCAGCTGCGGCGCGAGGACTACCTGACCTCCACCCATCGCGGCCACGGCCACACGCTGGCCAAGGGCGCCGACCTCACGCGCATGATGGCGGAGCTCTTCGGCCGCGCCAGCGGCTGCAACGGCGGCAAGGGCGGCTCCATGCACATCGCCGACTTCTCGGTGGGCATGCTGGGCGCCAACGGCGTCGTCGCCGCCGGCCTGCCCATCGCCGTGGGCGCGGCGCACGCGCTGAAGCTGCAGCGCCGCGACGCGATCACCGCCTGCTTCTTCGGCGACGGCGCGATCAACCGCGGCCCCTTCCTCGAAGCGCTGAACTGGGCCCGCGTCTACCGGCTCCCGGTGCTCTTCGTCTGCGAGGACAACCGCTGGAGCGCGACCACCGAGAGCGCAGTGATGACCGCGGGCGCAGGCGCCAGCGCCCGTGCCCAGGCGCTGGACATCGCCGCCGAGCGCGTCGACGGCAACGATGTGCTCGCGGTGCACGCCGCGGCCCGCCGCCTCGTCGACGCGGTGCGCCGCGGCGGCGGGCCGCGGCTGCTGCACGCGGTCACCTACCGCGTCAAGGGCCACGTGTCGGTCGACGCGGCGCCCTACCGCGACCCGGCGCAGGTCGACGCCGCGCGCCGGACCGACCCCATCGCCCGCGCACGTGCCACCTACCTCGCGCTGCCGGGCGCAAGGGCGCGAACGCTGGACGCGATCGACGCCGAGGCCGCCGCCGAGGTGCGCGCCGCGGTCGCGGCCGCCGAGGCCGCGCCCTGGCCCGATGCGGCCGCCGCCTTCACCGACGTTCAGGACACCGGCGCCGGGGTCTGGCGATGAGGATGAGCTACGCCCAAGCCGCGGCCGCGGCGCTGGCGCTCGAGATGCAGGCGCGCGCCGACATCGTCGTGCTCGGCGAGGACGTGGGCCGAGGCGGCATCTTCGGCCAGTACGCCGGCCTGCAGCAGCGTTTCGGCGCCGAGCGGGTCATCGACACGCCGATCAGCGAGGCCGCCATCCTCGGCGCCGGCGTCGGCATGGCGCTGGCGGGGCTCACGCCGGTGGTCGAGATGCGCGTCGTCGACTTCGCGCTCTGCGGCATGGACGAACTCGTCAACCAGGCGGCGAAGAACCGCTTCATGTTCGGCGGCCAGGGGCGCGTGCCGATGGTCGTGCGCATGCCTATCGGCATCTGGGACGCCTCCGCGGCTCAGCACTCGCAGAGCCTGGAAGCCTGGTTCGCGCACCTGCCGGGCGTCGTCGTCGTCGCGCCGGCGACGCCGCAGGACAACGCCTCGCTGCTGCGCGCCGCGCTGGCCTGCGGCGACCCGGTGGTCTACCTCGAGCACAAGACGCTGTGGGCCACGACCGGCGAAGTCGACGACGGCGAGATCGCCACGCTCGGCCGTGCGCGCGTGCGGCGCCGCGGGACGCAGCTCACGCTCGTGAGCTGGAGCCGCCAGCTGATCGCGTGCAAGGAAGCCTGCGATGCGCTCGGCGCCGCGGGAATCGCAGTCGAGCTCATCGACCTCGCCACGCTCTGGCCCTGGGACCGCGAGACCGTGCTCGAATCCTGTGCGCGCACCGGCGCGCTGCTGGTGGTGCACGAGGCGGTGCAGGTCGCGGGCTTCGGCGCCGAGATCGCTGCCAGCGCGGCCGAAGCCACCGGCTGCCGCGTACGCCGCCTGGGCGCGCCGCGGATCCCCGTGGGCTACGCACCGGTGCTGGAAGCGCAGTCGCGCATCGGCGCCGCCGACATCGCCGCCGCGGCGCGCGCGCTGCTCGGGTGAGCGCACACGACCGGCGGGACCTCACGAGCATCGCATGTCCGCATCGCCCGAGCCCGATCGCACGCCGCCTGCCGACCCGGCGGCGGCCGAGGCCAGGCCGCGCGTTCCGCTGGCCATCGAAGACTGGCTGACGGTGATCGTGATGGCCCTGCTGGCGCTCATCACCTTCGCCAACGTGCTCGTGCGCTACTTCAGCAACCAGTCCTTCGCCTGGACCGAGGAGGTCTCGATCTTCCTCATGATCGTGCTGGCGCTGATCGCGGGCTCGGCCGCGGTCGCGCGCAAGCGCCACATCCGCATCGAGTTCTTCGCCGACGGCGGTCCGCCGCGGCGCCGCCGGCGCCTGCAGCGCCTGGCCTCGGCGATGGTCGCGCTGCTCTTCCTGCTGCTGGCCGTGCTCAGCGCGCGCATGGTCTGGGACCACATCCGCTGGGAGGAGACCTCCCCGGGCATCGGCGTGCCGCAGTGGTGGTACTCGATGTGGCTGCCGCTCATCTCGCTGGCCATCGCCGGCCGCGCGATCGGACTCTTCATCCGCCAGGGGCGCCAGCGGCAGGACGACGACGAAAGCCCCTGAGCCGGCTCGCGTCGGGCAAAGCCGCCTTGGCCCCGGCCGCGCCACGCCGCCTCAGCGTGCCCCGTTCGATCGAAGATGTTGCATCACGAGGGCGCGCACGGCGTCCTGCTCGACCACCGCCAGCAGGTGCCCCCCGCGCTCGAAGCTCACCAGCCGCGCCCCCGGTATCAGGCGCGCCGCGTACTCCGCGTTGCGATGGCGCTGCAGGCTGTCGTCGCGCGCATGAACGACGAGCGTGGGCGCGCGGATCGCGGCGATGCGCTCGTCGGGCATCGCCGCGCGATGATCGAACGCGGCGCCGCGGGCGCGCGGCTGCACCGGCTCCATCGTCGCGAGGAGTGCGTCGACGGCCTCTCGCTGCCCCGCGTCGAGCGCCGCCACGACCCGCGCGTCGGCGCCCATGAGCCCCAGGAACCAGGACCGCAGGCCACGGGTCAGCGCCCAATAGCGGAAATCGCCGCGGTAGATCCACATCAGTGCCGCCCCTTGCAGGTCGGCCCTTCGCTGCTCGGCGTCGTCGGACGAGGACACGCCCGCCGAAAGCAGCGTCAGCGAGGACACGCGCTCGGGATACCTGGCCGCGAACAGCAGCGCCGACGGCCCGCCGTGCGAGAACGCGAGCACGGCGACGCGCGGCACCCGCAGGTGGTCGAGCAGCGCTGCGTAGGCCTGTGCCTGCTCCTCGAAGCCGGCGCCCTCGCGATACGTCGACCTCAGGTAGCCGAAGCGCGACGGCGTGATGCGCCGCACCTCGTCGCCCAGCACCAGGCGCCCCAGGAAGTCGCCCTGATCGAAGCCGCCGCCGCTGCCATGGACGACGAGCACCGGCGTGCCGCGGCCGGCAAGCGCGTATTCGACGTCGCCCAGCTGCGTCGCGACGAGCTCGCTTCCAACCGTGATGCGCGCATAGGCGCGCGCCATGTCGCGCCGGAAGGCGAGCGTCAGCGCCAGCGCGGCCACGAGCAGGGCGAACGCCGCGGCCGCGATCATCCACCGCGCGAGGCGCGGGAGGCCGCGCCGGCTCATGGCGCAAACTCGCAGCGCATCTCCAGCAGGCGCCCGCGCCAGTAGGGCTTGCGGCCTTCGGGCAGCAGCCAGGCGACTTCGCCGCGCGTGGGCACGCGCATGCCGCAGCGCGTTTCATAGTCGCTCCAGCGTCCCTCCCAGGGCGTGGGCACGAGGCGCCCGCCCAGGCTGCGGCCACGCGCCTGGGCGCGCACGGCCTCGACCATGCCGTCGGCGCCGAAGACGAAGACGAGGCTGACCGTGTGCGGCCCGTCGACCAGCGTGGCGCGCGCCGAGTGCGCGTCGATGGCCTCCCAGCGCACGCCCTGGCTGGGCAGCAGCGCCGTCGGGTACCAGGGCGCCTCGGCGAGAAAGCGCATCAGCTCGTCGCGGGCGAAGTCGCCCGCCGAGCGCTGCTCGGCCAGCGACAGCAGCCCGGCCAGCGACGGATGCAGGACGCCTTCGCCGGCGATGTAGGCATCGTGCACGTGCACCGCCAGCCCCGGCAGCAGCGGCATGCGCGCAGCCCAGACGAAGCCCGGGCGCCGCGTCTGCACGCGCTGGCGCGAGCTGAACGGCAGCCAGCGCTGGCCCTGCTCGCGGATGTCGAACTGGCCCTCGTGGCGCATGTCGACGGCCGCCACCACGGGCGCCTCGGGCGGCAGCGCAGCGCGCAGGTAGCGCTGCACGACGGGCGCCAGCGCGTCGAGTTCGCCGGCTCGAAGCCCGGCCGGCAGCGGCGCCTGGCGGCTGGCGTCGAGCTGCGAGCGCAGTTCCAGCGACGCCTGCTGCCAGCGCCGCTGCCCCCAGGCCTGCAGCGCGAGTGCCGCCGCTGCCAGCAGAAGCACCGCGGCCCCGATCCAGCTCCAAGCGCCCATCCCCGCCTCCCGTGACCGACTCCTAGAATCCGCCGCCTGCGCCCTGCCCGCCATGATCGCCACCCTGCTCTTCGCCAGCTTCATCGTGCTCATGCTGCTGGGCGTGCCCATCGGCGTCGCGCTCGGGCTGGCGGGCGCGGCCGCGATCGGGCTGGCGAACCCGCAGACGCAGTGGTTCGGGCTGCTCGCGGTGCCGCAGAACTTCTACGCCGGCCTTGGCAAGTATCCGCTGCTGGCGGTGCCGATGTTCGTGCTCGTGGGCTCGATCTTCGATCGCTCGGGCGTGGCCTCGCGGCTCGTCGCCTTCGCCACCGCGCTGGTGGGACGCGGGCCCGGCATGCTGCCCTTGATCGCCATCGCCGTGGCCATGTTCATGGGCGGCATCTCGGGCTCCGGGCCGGCCACCGCGGCGGCCGTGGGCGGCGTCATGATCGCGGCGATGAACCGCGCCGGCTACCCCGGCGCCTACTCGGCCAGCGTCGTCGGCGCGGCCGCCGCCACCGACATCCTCATCCCGCCCTCGATCGCCTTCATCGTCTATTCGGTGCTGGTGCCGGGCGCCTCGGTGCCAGCGTTGTTTGCAGCCGGGCTCGTTCCGGGCGTGCTGGTCGGCATCGCGCTCATCGCGCCCTCGGTGTGGATGGCGCGCCGGCACGGCATGGGCCAGCTCGAGGCCGCGCTGCCCAGGCCGCCGCTGCTGAAGAGCTTCGTCGAATCGATCTGGGGCCTGCTGGCGCCGGTGCTCATCCTCGGCGGCATGCGCATGGGCTGGTTCACGCCCACCGAGGCCGCGGTGGTGGCGGTGTTCTACGGCGTCTTCGTCGGCATGGTGATCCACCGCACCATGGGCTGGCGCGACCTGGTCGAGGCGCTGCGCGAATCGGGCGAGCTCTCGGCGGTGATCCTCGTCGTCGTCGCGCTGGCCGGGATCTTCGCCTACTCGCTCTCGACGCTGGGCGTCATCGACCCGATCACGCAGGGCATCGTCGGCTCGGGCCTGGGCGAGCAGGGCGTGCTGGCGCTGGTCATGCTGCTGCTGGTGGTGGCGGGCATGTTCCTCGACGGCATCTCGATCTTCCTCATCTTCGTGCCGCTGCTGTGGCCGCTGATGCAGCACTACCATTGGGACCCGGTGTGGTTCGGCGTGCTGCTCACGCTGATGGTGGCCATGGGCCAGTTCACGCCGCCGATGGCGGTGAACCTGATGGTTTCCTGCCGCATCGCCGGCGTGAGCATGGAGCACACGGTGCGCTGGGTGCTGCCGCTGGTGCTGGCGATGGGCGTGGTGGTGCTGGCGGTGATCATCTGGCCGCAACTGGCCCTGTGGCTGCCGCGGGCGCTGGGATTCTGAAGATGGACCTTCGACACGACGAGGAGATGACGATGAAGCTGCGATCCTTCCTGAAGCTCTCGCTGGGCACGCTCGCGCTGGTGGCCGCGGGCCTGGCGCCGGTGCAGGCGCAGGTGCCGCCCAACTACAAGGCCGAGTACAAGATGAGCCTCGTCGTGGGCACCGCCTTCCCGTGGGGCAAGGGGGGCGAGATCTGGGCCAACCTGGTGAAGGAGCGCACCCAGGGACGCATCAACATCAAGCTCTACCCGGGCGTGGCGCTGGTGCAGGGCGACCAGACGCGGGAGTTCACCGCGATCCGCCAGGGCGTGATCGACATGGCGATCGGTTCGACGATCAACTGGTCGCCGCAGATCAAGGAGCTCAACCTCTTCTCGATGCCCTTCCTGATGCCCGACTACAAGGCGATCGACGCGCTCACGCACGGCGAGGTCGGCAAGCGCATCTTCGCCACCGTCGACAAGGCCGGCGCGCTGCCCCTGGCCTGGGGCGAGAACGGCTACCGCGAGCTCACCAACAGCAAGCACGCGGTGAAGTCGCCCGCCGACCTCAAGGGACTGAAGATCCGCATCGTCGGCTCGCCGCTGTTCATCGACACCTTCACGGCGCTCGGTGCCAACCCGACGCAGATGAGCTGGGCCGATGCGCAGCCGGCCTTCGCCAGCGGCGCCGTCGACGGGCAGGAGAACCCGATGTCGATCTTCACCGCGGCCAAGCTGCAGAACGTGGGCCAGAAGTACGTGACGATGTGGGGCTACGTCGCCGACCCGCTGATCTTCGTCGTCAACAAGGAGGTGTGGGCGAGCTGGACGCCGCAGGACCAGGAGATCGTGCGCCAGGCGGCGATCGACGCCGGCCGCGAGGAGGTGGCGATCGCGCGCAAGGGCCTGGCCGAGGCCGACAAACCGCTGCTCAAGGAGATCGCCGCGCTCGGCGTGACCATCACCGAGCTCAGCCCCGCCGAGCGCGAGGCCTTCGTCAAGGCCACGCGTCCGGTCTACGACAAGTGGAAGGCGCAGATCGGCGCCGACCTGGTGAGTGCCGCGGAGAAGGCGATCGCCGCCAGCCGCTGAGCGCGCATCCGACGCGCCACCCTCCGGCGCGGTCGCGGGGCCTCCTTCGGGAGGCCTCTTGCGTTTCGGCGCGGGCGGCGCAAGGCACCGACACAGGCTGTTGCAGATCCGCCCATTCGCTCACCAAGCAGGGCTGCACCCGCAGCGGCGACTGGCCGATGCAATGAGGAATCGCGCCCCCGCCGAGGAGATGGTCATGAACCCCCCAAGCTGCGCCGCCCCGAACACTGCGGCCTTCGACATCGCCAACCCGCATGCGCTGGCCACGATCCTCGAGGCCAGCCAGACGAAGAGCATCATCGCCTGCCGCGACATCTTCGACCTGCAGGGCATCAAGCTGTGGGCGCGCGATCAGCCGGTGTCAGCCGCGCTGCAGCGCAAGCTGATGGACCGCAAGCTGCGCAACCCGCTCGAGACCTGCCTGACGGCCGAGGACGGCGTCACCGTGCAGACGCTGACCAACGCGATGTGGCAGCTGCTGGGCTCGAGCTCGCCGCTGACGCCGCTGCTGCGCCCTTGCGCGCCGCGGTTGATGCAGGAGGTCACGCAGCTGCCGCTGCACCCGGTGGCGCAACTGCTGCTGACCGCCTGCCAGGCCTCGCGCCCGGCCTCGTTCGAGCACGCCGTACAGGCGATGGCACTGGCCGGCGCACTGATGATCGAGCAAGGCGGCGGCACCGCCGACGTGCGCGTGGCGATGCTCGGCGGGCTGCTGCACGATCTGGGTGAGATCTACATCGACCCGCGCTACGGGGAGGCCGATGCCGACCGCATGCTCGACCTCGTCAGCTACCAGCAGCTGGTCGTGCATCCGCACGTCGGCAAGCTGCTGCTGTCGCAGCTCACCAACTATCCCGCCACGCTCGCGCGCGCCGTCGGCGAGCACCACGAGCGCCTGGACGGCTCGGGCTACCCGCTGGCCGCGACACGGGAGGCGATTTCGCCGCTGGGCCGGATGCTCGCCGTCGTCGAGGCCACGCTCGGCGTCGTGCGCGGCGAGCAGCCGAGCCTGGCGCGCGCCAGCGTCGCGCTGCGTGTCGTGCCCGGCGAGTTCGACCTGCGCTTCGTGGGCGGCCTGGTCGAGGCCGCGCGCCACGAGCCGCCGCTGCCCGACGGCCACGCGCCCGAGACGTTGAAGCTGCGCCTGGCGCGGCTGGACGGGGGCCTGCTCGCCGCGCAGACCTGCGCCGACGCGCTTTCGGCCAGCGCCGAGAGCGCGACCCTGAAGGCGGCGCTGGCGCTGGCCTCGCACCTTCTGACGCGGCTGCGCACGGGCTGGACCGCGAGCGGCCTGTGGTGCACCGAGGGCATCGCGGGCCAGGATGTTCCCGAGCTCGATGCCGTCGAACGCGAGCTGTCGTTCCGGTTGCGTGCGATCGAGCGTGCGGCGCTGCTGCGCGCCGGTGAGCTCGACGGCGCAGACGCCAAGCGCCTGGCCTTGCTCGGCGACTCGCTGCGTTCGGCCACGCCCTTGGGCTGATCGCCGCCCAAAGGGACCCGTGCCGGCGCGCTCGCGGCCGAAGCGGTCGCGGCAGCTGCCGGCGACAATGCGCCGGTGAGCGACGGCGAGAACGATCCACTGTGGCGACTGCGGCACGCGCTGGCCGGCGTCGCGCTGGCGCTGCTGGCCTCGGTGCTGCTGGCCGCGCTCGCGGGGCGCGTGCTCGGCGATCTCTTCGGCGACAGCTACGGCCTGCGTCTGGCGATCTATCTGGCGTTGCTGCTCTACGTGGTCGTCGGCGCGGTGCTGCTGTTCAAGCGCGTGGCCCAGCACGAGACGCGGCCGCTCTCCGCCGCGCGCGTGCTGCGCTGGCTCGCCAGCCTCTGGCTGTGGCCGCTGCTGCTGGCGCGGCGCCGCGGCTAGAGGCGGCACTGGCCGCACCTCACCGCGACTGCTTGATCAGCCGCCCCGCGGCCGACTGCAGCGGGCGCGCGTTCATCGGGTAGAGGTGGGTGAAGACATCGATCTGTGCCTGCGTCACCGACAGCGGCTGGCGCATCACCAGCCACAGCACGTCCTCGCTGCACGGTGGCGTGGTCAGTGAGCCCATGTAGGTCGCGTAGGCGCGGTCGGCGGGGAGCAACGCCGCGGGATCGATCGGCTGGCTTGCCGGCTGTTCGACACCCCTCTCCAGCGGCAGGTCGTTCCACACGCGCTGCACGACCGGCTGCGGCTCGTCGCCGCGCTGCAGCAGCAGCGCGAGCACGGCCAGCCGCCCCTCGTCGTCCTCGTGCACGAGGTGCAGGCTCATGTCGAAGCGGCGGCCGTCGATACGCTCCTCGGCCGGGTGATGAAAGTGCATCTGCCGCAGCGCGAAGCGCCGGCCGCCGACGGCCATGGTGTTGCCCGGCGCCAGCCGCGCCAGGATGGTGTGGCCGTCGTCGATGACGGCAAAGTCGCTCGGGCGATAGTCGAAGCGGATCGGCTCCAGCTCCACGGCCACGCCGCCACGGATGTCGATCGGACTCTGGCGCCGCCCCGTGGCGCAGAGCGCGAACGCGGGGTCGAGCTCGGCCCAGTGCGCCGGACCGCCCTCCCCGTCGTAGCTCCAGGGGCCGCGGCGCGGCGGCTTCCGCACATGCGCAGGCGCGCGCGCCCTGGTCCGCCGCACGGGCGTCGCCTCGCCGCCCGCGGCCGCCTCGGAGCGGCTCGTCACACGCACGACGCCCGCAGGCGCGCCGGTCCCCGGCGCCGTGGCGCCGAGCTTCTCGGCCAGGCGCTGGCGCAGACGATCGAGGTTGGAAGCCTCGTCGGCGGCGAGCGGCGCCGCGTCGGCGGCCGCGCTCGCCGCCGCAGCCTTGTCGCCCCGTACTTCGGTGCCCGCCTCCGTACGCGCCGCGGTAGGCGCCACCGCCAACAGCACGAGCGTCGCCAGCAAGGCCGAGACGGCGCAGGCCTGCGCGCCGCGATGCGGCTTGGGCGCACGCCGACGCCGGCGCAAGACGCGAAGCAGCAGCGGGCGGGACATGGACAGCGCGCGCGGGGGTGCAGTCATCGGTGGATCTCCCCTGCGCATATCGGCTTGCGCCGCAAGCGCTTGAGCGCCGCGACGCACGCGCAGGCCAAGGCGACGCCGAACAAGGACAAGTACACCGACCGAGGCCAGGCCTACTTCGAGGAGATCTACCGGCAGCGCGTGCTGCTGAACCTGAAGCGCCGCGCGCAGCAGATCGGCATGATGGTCGTGCCCGATGCGCCCGCCGCCGCAGCCGCCTGAAAAACTCTCGCCGAATCAATCACTTGCGGTGTGTTTCGTGAGAGAGGCCGCATGTTCACCACCCGGATTGGTTGCTGTGCTCTTTACGACGCCGCGCACGCGCCCAAGCTCAACTTGAAGTGGTCAGTCGTTCGGCAAGCCCTTTGAGAATCAGAGAGTGTAGGAAAGCGCGTCACTAGGCTTGGCTACTCTTCATCCGGACGCGGCCTGCGAGCGCTGCCAGCCCCGCGAGCCACAGCAGCACCCCCGCGGGCTCGGGTACCGGTGTGATCGCGTTGCGATAGTCGGTTCCAGAGAGCGATGTGATGTCGAACGTCTCGATGGGATTACCCAAGGCATCGCGCAGATTCGTCACGCCGGCCCAGGTGATCGTACTGCCGAAATCGCCGACGAAACTCGCTGCGGCGCCGCTGCCGAGGACGTACGGTCGAACGAAGACACTCCCACTCTGGAATATACCGAACCGAATATCGAATGGAACGCCCGAGATAAAGGGCACATCCATTCCGAGAACCCCGTCGAACGTGAAGCCGGCACCACCGAAGCTGCCGAAGGAATTCTCCGTGGCGCCCTCGGTAGAGTCGACAAACCCGGAGACCAAGGACGAGAGGGTATCGCCCACCGACGGGTAAACAGAAAAATAAACATCTGCGTTACCCTCGGCATACGCACTTGCGCCCCCCCATACGCCTCGTGCACCCCCGACAATGTGCCTTCGTAGGCCATGCTCATATAGACCGTTCCGCTTCCGCCGCTAGGGAGCGTGATCGTGATTGTGTCGCTCGCACGAGCAATGAATGTAACGTCGGCGCTCGCATTGTCGAGAAAGGGCGAGCTCCCCATTGATGCGGTCGCAGAGGAGGCGACCCTCGCCCAACCGAAATCCATCTGGACGAGTGCAGTCGCCAACGAGCTCCGTGTACCCACCGAAAAATCGTATGGGGCGCCCCTAGGCGTCAGTGCTTCGTCGAATTCCAACCGCTCGCGCATATTCTGCGGCGACGAGTTACCCATGAAATCTTCGGCGACAACCGCGCCAGTCACTCGAAGCTCGGGACCGCCGGATTGGGCGAACGCCGTCGTGCCCAAGCAAATCGCGGCGGTGCTCAAGACCAGCACTTTCAACAATCCGGCCATTGCACTCCCCCTTACGAAGAATGACTGCAAGTTTACCATATGCATGCACGTAACCCTGCAGAGTCCATCGTAAAGCTGTGGGAAGGATTATTCATCAGTATTCTAGAAGCATATCAGTCGCATACTAACGAATACCAAACGACCTTCCGTTCGTCAATGGAATCTGAGGCCTAAACGAATAGCTTTTATCTGACGCGCTGCGACGGCATCGAAGGGTCCGGCGCGACCCGCGTCGGATAAACTCCGTTGAACTGAACCGCCAGACTGGCGGTGCCATGGGCAGTGTAAGCCTCAGTCGCTGCTTCGGGCAATAGCGCCGGGTCCGAATAGCGCCGGGTCCGAAGGTGGCTCGAGCCGACGCACACGGCGGTGCCGGCAACGGCGGCAGGGGCAGATCGGGCGCCGGTGGGGCGTTGCCGGCCGAGCGCTTGCTGCGATCGGGGGTGCTTGTGGGCCACACGCGCAGCCTCGGGCGCCCAGCTTCGCGCGGCTGTGGCGAACGCCGGTCGAGCGTCGCCGCCCGCAGGGCGCTGACGACGGGTTTGAAGAAACTCTTAAGAACGCGTGACGGAAGTCTTAAGAGCGCGCCGCGAGGGGGCTGCCTACAGTGGCGTCGCGTGCTCGGGAGCCACCGGCGCGATTCAAGCGAAACGAGGAAACCATGTCAGTTCAAGCCCTGCAATCCGTTGCCCACACGACCCCCGCCGCGCCCGGCGCCCGCTACGACGTCTACGCCGGCATCCACAAGGCGCTGCGGCTGCTGATGACGCGCACGCTGGTGCGCGTCGGCGCGACCGATCCCGCCGATGCCGCCGAAGTCGCGGCCACGCTGGCCGAGGTCGACGGTCTGCTCGGCCTGTGCGAGCTGCACCTGGCCGACGAGAACGGCTTCGTCCACCCGGCGCTCGAACGCGCGCGGGCGGGCAGCGCGGCGCGCATCGCCGCCGAGCACGTGCACCACGCCGAAGCGATCGCCGACCTGCGCGACCTCGCGGCGCTCGCTGCGCACAGCGTCGACGCGGCGCGCGCCGCGGCGCTGACCCGGCTGTACCACGCGCTCGCGCTGTTCGTCGCCGACAACCTGCAGCACATGAACTACGAGGAGACGGCGCACAACGCGCTGCTGTGGTCGGCGTACACCGATGCCGAACTGGCGGCGATCGAGCAGGCCATCGTCGCGTCGATCCCGCCGCAGGCGATGGCCGCCGCGCTGCACGCCTTCTTCCCGGCGCTCAACGCACCCGAGCGCGCCGCGATGGCGGCGGGAATGCGCGCCTCGGGCATGCCGGCGGACGCCTTCGCCGGCGTGCTCGGCATCGCCGAGTGCACGCTCGCCGCGGGCGACTTCACGAAGCTGCAGCGCGACCTCGCGCACGCCGCGCCGAGCGCTGGCTGAGCGCCGCATGCCGTCAGCGCGGCACGTGGCTGAGCGCGAGCGGCCGCGCGACGCACAGGCGAAAGCGCCCGCGCCCGGTCTTCTGCAGCCGCAGCGGTGCGTCGCGGTCAACCAGCCGGCGCGTCAGCAGCACGAGCCGCGCCTCGAGGTTGTCGCCGACCTCGGGCAGGCGGATCTCGGGCGAGAGCCGCAGCTCGCGGTTGCTGAACTCGGTGCGGCCGGACTCGGCGTGGTCGCGCAGCAGCTTCCACAGCACCGCGCCGGCAACGCCCTTGATCAGGTAGTCGTCGTCGACGAAGACGCTGTCGTCGGCCGCGAAGTGGCGCACACGCAGCGGCTCGGCTGCGGCGGGCTCCGCGCACACCGCGCAAGTCTCCGCGGCCGAGGCGTCGGCCATTGCGGCGGGGTCGGCGGGTTCGTCGATCGGCTGCGCGGCGACGCCGGCGAGCGCGTTGAGCTGCGCCGCCGCCTGCGTCGCGAGCGCGGTGAGTGCGTCCTCGTCGTCCCAGTCGAAGCGAAACTCCAGCGCGCTCTCGGCGTAGAGCACGCCGAGCACGCGTCCGCCGCAGGCAAGCGGCACCGCGAGCTGGCTGCCGGGGTCGACCAGCCCGGGCAGCGGGATCTCGCGCCCGATCAGGTCCGCGGCGACGCCTTCGCGCATCGTTCGCGCATAGCGGTACTCGAGCGTCGCGTGGTTGATGCGGATCGACGTCGCGGCGCGCGCGGCGGTGCCGATCACGCCGTCGCCGAGCGCGACCTCGGCGCCCGCACCCGAGCGCTCGTAGCCGCGGCTGGCGACGGTGTAGAGCCGCTGGGCGCCGGCGTCGAGCAGCATCAACAGCGCGTGCTCGGCACCGAACTCGCGAACGAGTGCGTCGAGCAGTGCCTCGATCAGGCCTTCGAGGTCGCCCGCCGCGGCGACCGCCTGCGCCGCGCGGCGCAGCGCCGACAGCCGGTTGGCGCCGCCGATCGCCGGCTCGTTGCGCGGCGCGACGACCTGCTCGACGCGGTCGACCGCGTAGACGTCCGCGCCGCGCAGCCGGAACACGCCGGCCATGCCCTCGTGCGACGCGATGCCGGCGAGCTTGGCCTTCATGCGCTCGAACAGCGCGCCTTCGGACTCGGTGCGCAGGTAGCGCGTGCGCAGGCGGTACATCGCGCCATGCTGCGGGTGCACGACGAGCAGCTCGGCCATCGGGTTCGCGAGCACGTTGTGCCGTGTCTTGCTGAAGAACTGGAACGACAGCGCGACATGGTCGGCGTCGACGTACTCGACCTGCGAGATGATCGTCACGTTCGGCGTGCCGTCGAGCGCGCAGGTTGCCATCACGCCGGGCACCGCGCCTTCGAGGCAGGCGCGGATCGAATCGAGGCGCAGCGGCGCGGCGGGCATCGGGGTCAGCTCCGGTCGAGGCGAGCGCCGGCGCGCGTTCCCGGCGTCTGCTCGTAGACCTCACTCACCGTGAAGCGCACCGCGGCGATGCCATCCTCGGCGTCGAGCACCGTCTGCGCGACCAGCGGCTGGAAGCCGAGTTCGCCGATCTCGACGGTGAAGCGCTCGAGGTGTGTCGCGGCAAGCGCGCAATCCGCGTCATCGGCTGGAAGCACCTGCGCGTCGTCGCCCTTGAGCTGCAACGAGAGGTTGGTCGTCGGCTCGCTGAAGACGACCGCGATCCTGCCGTTGGCGCGCAAGTCGTCGAGCACCTGCGCTGCGCGCTGCAGCGGCAGCAGCACGGTGACCTGGCGGCGGTCCTGCGACAGCCGGCAACCGAGCGCGCGCATCAGGTGCGGGTGCAGCTGCGCGTCGCAGCTGGCGGCGATGACCGATACCGGGCGGGTGAGCAGCGCGGCCTGGTCGGCGCCGAGCGGCGAGGCGTGCAGGTCGTCGTTCATCGGCTGCGAAGTGTAGGGCGCGACCGCGCCGAGGGTCGCGTCGCCCGACTCGCGCGAGCACCGCGCTAGGCTGCCGCGGACGGCGCCAGGCGGCGCTTCACCCAGGTCCAGCACACGAGGCCCGAAAGCCCCAGGACCAGCGAAGCCAGCGCCATCGCCAGCCCCGAGTGCATCACCAGCGGCGCGAGCACGCCGGCGACGATGCCGTTGCTCACGCTGCTGAGCGAGGACTGCACCGAGGACGCCATGCCGCGCCGCTCGGGGACCATGTCCAGCAGCAGCAGCGTCACCACCGGCGTCATCATCGACCAGCCGAAGGCGTAGATCGCCACCGGCACGATGGCGGTCACGGGGTGCTTGGGCAGCCACAGGTTGACCGCCACGTTGACGAGGCCGATGCCGATCATGATCACGTAGCCCCAGCGGATCTGCTGCCGCGGCGTGATGCGTCCGGCCAGCCGGCCCGAGGCCCAGGCGCCGCCCATCACGCCGCTGACCGTGCACAGGAAGAACCAGAAGAACTGCGTCGGCGCCAGTTCCAGGTGCCCGCCGAGGAAGGCCGGCGCGCTCAGCACGTAGAGGAACATGCCGTTGAAGGGGATGCCGCTGGCCACCACCAGGGCGAGGAAGCGGCCGCTCGAGACCATCTGCGCATAGCCGCGCAGCAGCGACAGCGGCGCGAAGCGCTGCCTGGCGTGCGGGGCCAGCGTCTCGGGCAGCAGGCGCCAGTTCACGACGCCGATGACGGCGCCCAGCACCACGAGCAGCCAGAAGATCGCGTGCCAGCCCAGCGTGTCGAAGAGGATGCCCCCCACCAGCGGCGCCACCGCCGGCGCGATGCCGAACCAGATCGTCACCTGCGAGAGCACGCGCTGCGCCTCCACCGGGGCGAAGAGATCGCGCACGATCACGCGCGCGACCACCATGCCGGCGCCGGCGGAGAGGCCCTGCACCGCGCGCCAGAAGACGAGCGCGGCGATCGATTCGGCCATCGCACAACCCGCCGACGCGAGCGTGAAGACGGCGATGCCGGTGAGCACGACCGGGCGGCGGCCGAAGCTGTCGGCCAGCGCGCCGTGAAAGAGGTTCATCGCCGCGAAGCCGAACAGGTAGACCGAGAGCGTCTGCTGCATCTGCACCGGCGTGGCGTGCAGCGAGGCGGCGATGCCGTCGAAGGCCGGCAGGAAGGTGTCGATGGCGAAGGGCCCGAGCATGCTCAGGGCGGCCAGCAGCAGCGGCAGCGCCCAGCGCGGGCCGCGCCAGGCTTGGGCAGGATCGGATTTCAAGAAGAGATCGACAAGGTGAAGTCGGCCGATAGGCCGGATTCTGTGCAACGGCCCCCTCCGAAGAAGAGCCCGCCGTGACCGCCATTCCTCTGGGCCGGGTGTCGCCACCGCGGCTCGGTGCCACCTACCCGCACACTCCGCGGGCCGCATCGACGTGTGCCTACTTGGTGTTGCTGCACGCAGAGATTGCCCGTTTCACCCCGTCCGGTGCTTGGCCCCGGACGGACTCGTCTCTGTTGCTCTGATCCTCACCTCGCGGTGGAGAGCCGTTAGCTCCTGCGCTGCCCTGTGCAGTCCGGACTTTCCTCCAGCACGCCCTTTCGGGACTTGTGCCAGCGGCGGTCTGGCCGACTTCACGCGGCGATTGTCCCATCGATGGGCGATCGGCGTCCGATCGGCGTCCGATCGGCCCCGGGCGGCCGGACGCGGCGGTACGGTGCGCGACGGCTTCGATCGCGTTCTTAGAATGAATCGCGCGCCCCCGCATCCCACCGGGCCCGCTGCCCGTCATGCGACGACTCTCGCCCGCCGAACCGCTGCTGATGCTGGCCACCATCGCCCTGTGGCTGGTGCTGGCGATGATCACCGGCGCGCTCGTGGGAACGGTGTGCAGCGCTTTCCTGCAGCTGCTCTTCGTGAGCGAGGGGCGCCTCTACGATGCGCCCTGGCTGCTGTTGGCGGCCCTGCTGCCGCTGGCGGGGCTGTTGAACGGCTTGCTGCTGCACTACGGATATCGCCTCGACGGAACCGGTCTCGAGGACGAGCCGATTGCGGCCGTCAACGAGCAGCACGGCCGCATGCCGCTGGCGACGCTGTGGATCAAGCCGCTGGCGGCGCTGATCACGCTGGGCTGCGGCGGCTCCGCCGGCAAGGAGGGGCCGTGCTCGCACATCGGCGCGGGCGTGGCCGCGGGCCTCGGGCAGGCCCTGCGCCTGAACCCCGAGTTGTGCAAGCGCCTCGTGGCCTGCGGCGTGAGCGCGGGCTTCGCCTGCGTGTTCGGCACCCCGGTCGCCGGCGCGATCTACGGCGTCGAGATGCTGGCCATCGGCCGCATCCGGCACGACTTCCTGTTTCCGGGCATCGTCGCCGGCGTGACATCCTACGTCGTCGGCCGCTTCTGGGGCATTCCTTACCCCGAGTACGCCATCGCCTTCGACCCGCGCTTCACGCTGTGGCTGTTCCTCAAGACCGTGCTCGTCGGCGTGCTGTGCGGCGTTGCCGCGTCCTGGTTCGTCGAGACGCTGGAGTTCACGCGCCGGGGCTTTGCGCATCTGGGCCGGAAGTGCGCGCTGTGGCCGCCGCTGCGGCCGCTGATCGGCGGCATTCTGCTGGCGCTGTTGCTGGCCGTGCTGCCGCGGGACGAGATGGGCCTGTCGCTGCCCCTCATGGAACGGGCCTTGCGTGGCGAACCCATGCTCTGGCTGGCCTTCCTGGTGAAGATCGTCCTCGTGGCGCTGACGCTGGGATCGGGTTTCTACGGCGGCCTCGTCACGCCGCAGTTCGTCATCGGCGCGACGCTGGGCGGCGCGCTGGCGCCGCTGCTGGGCATGCATCCGGCGCAAGGCGCCGCGGTGGGCATGGTCGCGGTGGTCGCGTCTGCCTCCAACACGCCCGTGGCCGCGGTGTTCATGGGGGTGGAGCTGTTCGGGGGCGCCTCCACGCTCTACGTGGCCGGGGCCTGCGTGTCGGCGTACCTGATGATCGGTCATCGCAGCGTCTACCCGGCCCAGCATCTGGCCTATCCCAAGGCCGCCTGGTTCACCGCCCCGGCCGACCGGCCCGTGGGGCACGAGAAGGTGCAGCTCTCCTATGGCCTGCTGCGCTGGTTGAGCGAGATCGTGCTGCCGTTTGCGCGGCGCCTGCGCCAGGCGTTGCGGCATCGCCGATGACGGCGCGAGCGCGCCCGCGGATAATCCGCCGCCATGCAGTTCCCGCTGTGGCTCACCTTCTTCGCCGCCTCATGGGCCATCAGCCTTTCGCCCGGGCCGGGCGCGGTCGCGGCGATGGGAGCAGGCGTCAACCACGGCTTTGCGCGCGGCTACTGGCTCACGCTCGGGCTGGCGCTGGGCGTCCTCACGCAGTTGGCCATCGTCGGCATCGGCGTCGGTGCGCTGATGGCGGCCTCGGCAACCGCCTTTGCCGTCGTCAAGTGGCTGGGCGTGGCCTACCTGCTGTGGCTTGGACTGCAGCAATGGCGTGCGCCGCTGCGCGCGCTGCAGGCAGTGGAGAACGGCGCGCCGCGTGCGGAGGCGGCGCGGCGAACGCTCGTGCTGCGCGGCTGGGGACTCAACGCCGTGAACCCCAAGGGCACGGCCTTCATGCTCGCCGTCGTGCCGCAGTTCATCGACCCCTCGCGCCCGCTGGCGCTGCAGTATGCGGTCATCGGGGCGACGCTGGTCTTCACCGACCTCGTCGTGATGGCGGGCTACACGGCGCTGGCGTCGCGCGTGCTCGCGGTGCTGAAGTCGCCGCGCCAGGTGCGCGCGATGAACCGGCTCTTCGGCTCGCTCTTCGTCGCCGCCGCGGCGCTGCTGGCCGCGTTCAAGCGCGCGTGAACGGCGCCTGACCCGCCACCTGCACGGCCTGGTCGATGGCGCCGAACAGCGAGCCGCCGGCCTCGTCCAGCACTTCGATGCGCACCCGGTCGCCGTGACGCAGGTAGGGGGTCCATGCGCTCTCTTCCACGCCCGCCAGGCCGGCGCGCACGCGCGCCTCGGTGATGCAGGCGCTGCCGGTGGCCGGATCGCGGTTGCTGATGGTTCCCGCGCCGACGATGCTGCCGGCCCCCACGGCACGCGTGCGCGCCAGGTGGCCGAGCACCTGGCCGAAGTGGAACACCGTACCCTCACCGGCATCGGGACGGCCGAAGGGCCTGCCGTTGAGCGACACCTGCACCGGCCGGTGCAGCATGTGGCCGCGCCAGGCGCCGCCCAGGGCCGCCGGAGTCGCCGCCACCGGCGCGAAGCTGGACGCCGGCTTGCTCTGGTAGAAGCCGAAGCCGCGCGCCAGCTCCGACGGGATGAGGCCGCGCAGCGAGACGTCGTTGACCAGCGTCACCAGCGCGATGCCGCGGTGGGCCTCGGACGCCGGCGTGCCCAGCGGCAGATCGGTGGTGATGACGCCGATCTCGGCCTCGAAGTCGATGCCATGCGCCTCGTCCACCGCGACGATGGGCTCGCAAGGCCCCAGCATCACGTCGGAGCCGCCCTGGTAGACCAGCGGCTCCTCCTCGTAGCGCGGCGGAATGGGCTCACGCCGCCAGCGGTACATCAGCTCGGCATGGTGGCGGTAGCAGGAGGCATCGGCCCACTGGTAGGCGCGCGGCAGCGGGGCGCGCGCGGCCGCCGGGTCGAAGGGCTCGGCACCGGCCCAGGCCGCGGCGTCCAGCAAGGCCGAGAGGGCATGCAGCCGGGGCGCCGCCGCGGCCCAGTCGTCCAGCGCTGCCTGCAGCGTGCGCGCCACCTCCGGCACCGGCCGGCAGTGCGTGAGCGCGGCATTCACCAGCACCAGCTGGCCGTCGCGCGTGCCGTCGGCGCGCGTGGCGACGCGGAAGACCCAGCCTGCCGTCATGCGCCGGCCCGCCGCACGGCCTTCTCCTGCACCCAGGCCGCCAGTTCGGCATGCGCCCGTTGCGCGAAACCCTGCACCGTCTCGGCCGACGCCACCTCGGTGGTCAGCTCCACACGCAGGCCGTTGGGGTCGAAGCAGTACAGCGAGTGGATGTAGCCGTCGTGGTCCACCGGGCCGATGACCTCCACGCCGTGGCCGCGCAAGCGCGCGATCATCGCCTGCAGGTCCTCGTCGCTGCCCACCTTCAGCGCGATGTGGTTGACCCAGGCCGGGGTGTTGGGGCTGGGCTCGGCCGCGGTATCGTCGCCGAGGTCGAAAAAGGCGATACAGGATCCGTCGTGCATGCGGAAGAACAGGTGTACGTAGGGGCAGTACTCGCCGGTACTGGGCACGCGGTCCTGGCGGATGAGGTGCACCAGCGGCAGACCCAGCAGGTCTTCGTAGAAGATGCGCGTCTGCTCGGCATCGCGGCAGCGCCATGCGAAGTGGTGAAGACCGAGGATGGGGCGTGCGTCAGGGTGGGCCATGATGCCGCGATGCTGGACGGCTGCCGCGCCGGCGTCTGTCCTCTCGAATCATGACAAGCTCCGTGATCACCCTGAGCCCCGGTGCCGAGGAGCAGGCCTTCGCCGCCGCCGTCGACCACCTGGGCGAGGAAGGTTTCCTGCCGGCGCTGCTGCGATGGGCCCAGGTGGCGCTGGGCGCCAGCGACGGCGCGCTGATCCGCCACGGCGGCCGCGACGCCGAACTGGCCGCCGCCGCCAGCGTGCAGGGCCGCACGGCGCAGGAGGTGGGCGAGTGGTACATGCGCGGCGCCTGGTACCTGCAGGAGCCCAACCTGGCCCTGGCGCGCGCCGCGCCGGCGACGCTGCAGATGAGCCTGCTGACGCAGGACGAGCTCCCCGACCCGCGCTGGCGCGAGCAGTACGCACGCACCCGGCTCGCCGAACGGCTGTCGCTGCTGGTGCCGCTGCCCGATGCCGGGGTGCCCGGCTGGGTCTTCTTCAACGCCTACCGGCCGCAGGGCTGCACGCTGCCGCTGGAGGCGGCCTGCGCGGCGCTGCGCCGGCGCGGCACGACGCTGGCCGCCGTGGTGCGGCGCCACCTCGCGCTGCGACCGGCCTCGCCATTCGAGGGGCTTTCGGTGCGCGAGCGGCAGGTGGTCGACGCCATCCTCGCCGGCGCCAGCGCCAAGGAGTCGGCACGCGCGCTGGGCCTGTCGCCGACCTCGATCGCCACCTACCGCCAGCGCGCCTTCGACAAGCTGGGCATCCAGCGTCAGGTGCAGCTGTTCCAGCTGGCGCGGCGCTGACCAGGGTTCCCGCTGTCGTCCGCCGGCAGGACAGACAGGCCGGACGCGGCGCCCTACCGTCGCGACCCATGTCGTACCAGCTGCCCACCTTCCCCTACACGACGCCCCCCGAGCTGCGCGCCGATGCGCCGGCGCCGGCGCGCCATCCGCTGGTCATCGTCGGCGGCGGCCTCGCGGGGCTGACGCTGGCCGCCGATCTCGCCTCGCGCGGCGTGCGCTGCACGCTGATCGACGAGGACGACACGGTGGGTGTGCGCGGCGCCTCCAGCCGCGGCATCGTCTACGTGCAGCGCTCGCTGGAGGTGATGGCGCGCATCGGAATCTTCGAGCGCATCGCGGCCAAGGGCGCCACCTGGTCGATCGGGCGCGTGCTGGCCGGTGACGAAGCGCTCTACAGCTTCGATCGCCAGGCCGGCAACGTCTCGCGTCAGCCGCCGTTCGTCAATCTGCAGCAGTTCTACCTGGAGTGGTTCCTGGTCGATCGCATCGTCGAGCTGGGCCTGACGGATCTGCGCTGGAAACAGCGCGTGGTGGGCGTGCGCAGCCACGCCGAGCACGTCGAGCTCGACGTCCAGGCCCCCGACGGCCGCTACACGCTGCAGGCCGACTGGGTGGTCGACGCCGAAGGCGTCAACAGCTTCGTGCGCCAGGCGCTGCAGCTGCCCGAACACACCGAGCGCGGCCAGGACCGCTGGTGCATCACCGACGTGCGTTTCCGGCAGCAGCGGCCGCAGGAGCGCTGGACCTGGATCGAAGCGCCCTTCAACGCCAACCGCGGCGTCTGGCAGCACCCGATGGCCGACGAGGTCTGGCGGCTGGACTTCCAGATGGCGCCCGACAGCGACCCGGCCGAGGTCGGCAAGCCGGAGGTCGCGCGCGAGCGGGTGGCGCAGATGCTGGGCCCCGGCGTCGAGTTCGAGCTGGTGTGGGTGGGCCCCTACAGCTACCGCACGATGCTGATGGAGCGCTTCCGCCACGGTCGACTGCTGTTCATCGGCGACGCGGCGCACGCCAAGAGCCCGTTCGGCGCCCGCGGCGGCAACTCCGGCATCATGGACGCCGACAACCTGGGCTGGCGCCTGGGCCTGCTGCTGCAGGGCCGCGCCTCCCCGGCGCTGCTTGACCGCTACGACGCCGAGCGCCATCGCGCCGCCGAGGAGAACATCCGCATCACCGCGCGCTCGGGGCGCTTCATGCAGCCGCGCAGCCCGATGGAGTTCACGCTGCGCAAGGCGGTGCTGCAGCTTGCGCGGCGCCACGCGTTCGCGCGCACCCTGCTCGACGCCGGACGCATGTGCACCCCGCACCACTACGGCGGCCTGCCCGGCTTCGGCCCCGGCGCGGAGGCCGGCCGTGCCGTGCCCAACGTGCCGCTGGGAGACGATGCCGGCGCCCCCGCGCTGCTGGACGTTCTGCGCGCCGCCGGCAGCGAGCCGGTGGCCTTCGTCTTCGGGCCGGTGCCCGCCGCGCTGGCCCGGGCGGTGGAAGCCGCCGGCCTGCCGCTGCGGCTGCAGCCCACGCAAAGCACCCTGCTGCGCCACGCGACGGGCGCCACCGAAGGCGGCGTCGCGCTGATCCGCCCCGACAGCCACCTGGCCGCCACCTTGCCCGACAACGAACCCGCGGCCCTGCTGGCCGCAGCCCGGACCGCGCTGGCGATGGAACCTGCCTGATGGACCTTTCCAGCCCTCGGCACGCGGGGTTACCTCGATCGAGGAGCAGACCGGGGGCGAAGTACCCAGCCTCTGGACCGAAGCCCGAAGCGCGTGAACGCCTGAACGACGCCGCGCTCAGGATTGCTGCAGCGCGCGGATGCGGTCCTCGATCGGCGGGTGGCTGGAGAGCAGCGCCATCATGCCGCTCGGGCGGGCGCTGATGCCCATCGTCGCCACGCTCTGGGGCAGTTCGCCCGGATCCATGCCGCCCAGGCGCGCGAGCGCGTTGATCATGGGCTGCTTGCGTCCCATGAGCTCGGCCGCACCGCGGTCGGCGCGGTACTCGCGCTGGCGCGAGAACCAGGCGACGATGATCGCCGCCAGCACGCCCAGCGCAATGTCGAGCACGATGGTCGTGACGACGTAGCCGATGCCGACGCCGTCGCGGTCGTTGCGCAGGATCACGCGATCGACGAAGTAGCCGATGACGCGCGAGAGGAAGACGACGAAGGTGTTCATCACGCCCTGGATGAGCGTCATCGTCACCATGTCGCCGTTGGCCACGTGCGCGACCTCGTGGCCGATCACCGCCTCGACCTCCTCGCGGTTCATGCCCTGCAGCAGCCCGGTGGAGACGGCCACCAGCGCCGAGTTCTTGAAGGCGCCGGTGGCGAAGGCGTTGGGCTCGCCGTCGTAGATCGCCACCTCGGGCATGCCGATGCCGGCCTTCTGCGCGAAGCCCTGCACCGTGCCGACGATCCAGCGGTGCGTCGGGTCCGCGGAATCGTTGATGATCCGCGCGCCGGTGCTCCACTTGGCGATCGGCTTGCTCATGAGGAGCGAAATGATCGCGCCGCCGAAACCGAAGACGAGGGCAAAGCCCAGCAACTGGCCGAGCTGCAGCCCGTTGGCCGTGAGATAGCGGTTGACGCCCAGCAGCGAGGCGACGACGCCCAGCACGACCATCACGGCCAGATTGGTGGCCACGAAAAGGAGGATTCGCTTCATCGACGCGCGCCCTGACTCGGGGCGTGGTTGGTTCGGGACAGCAGCGATCTTAGGGTGATCGCCTCGCTTTCAAGTTCCCCGGACGTAATCCGTTCCCGGCGCCATACGAGCCAGTGAGCACTCGCTGCGGCGTTCAGCCACGCTGCAGGCACCAGTTCAGCACCTCGCCAGCGCACAGCGGCTTGATCGTCGCGTCGCCGAAGGGCATCGATTCGGGCAGCGTGCGCGGCTCGCGCCGCAGCGTCACGGTGCCGGCGTTGCGCGGCAGGCCGTAGAAGTCGGCACCGTGGTGGCTGGCGAAGGCCTCGAGGCGGTCGAGCGCGCCCGCGGCCTCGAAGGCCTCGGCGTACAGCTCGAGCGCGGCCGGCGCGGTGAAGCAGCCGGCGCCGCAGACGCTGGCTTCCTTCAGCACCGCGGCGTGGGGCGCGCTGTCGGTGCCGAGGAAGAACTTCGCGCTGCCCGAGGTCGCGGCGGCGACCAGCGCCCGGCGGTGCTCCTCGCGCTTGAGCACCGGCAGGCAGTAGAAGTGCGGGCGCAGCCCGCCGACGAAGAGCGCATTGCGGTTGAAGCGCAGGTGGTGCGCGGTGATCGTCGCCGCAGTGAGGTCGTCGGCCTGCGAGACGTATTGCGCCGCCTCGCGCGTGGTGATGTGCTCGAAGACGATCTTCAGCCCGGGGAAGTCGCGCCGCAGCGGCTGCATCACGCGTTCGATGAACACCGCCTCGCGGTCGAACACATCGACCTGCGGGTCGGTGACCTCACCGTGCACCAGCAGCAGCAGGCCCTCGCGCTGCATCGCCTCGAGCGTCGAGTGGATCCTGCGGATGTCGGTGACACCCTCGTCGCTGTTCGTCGTCGCGCCGGCCGGATAGAGCTTGCAGGCGACCACCCCCGCGGCCTTGGCACGGGCGATCTCCGCGGCCGTCGTGGCGTCCGTCAGGTAGAGCGTCATCAGCGGCGTGAAGTCGCTGCCGGGCGGGCGCGCGGCGAGGATGCGCTCGCGGTAGGACAGCGCCTGCTCGGTGCGCGTCACCGGCGGCTTCAGGTTGGGCATGACGATGGCGCGCGCGAACTGCGCCGCGGTGCAGGGCAGCACCGCGGCCAGCGCGGCGCCGTCACGCAGATGCAGATGCCAGTCGTCGGGGCGGGTGAGGGTCAGCGTGGGCGGGTTCGAAGGCATGCGGCGCATTCTCCACCGCCAGGGCACGGCGCCGACGCCCTCAGCGCCCGGCGAGGAAATCCCACAGCGCCGCCGCCTGCGGCTTGACGTGCCGCGCGCCCCCCGGCCGCGCACGGTAGATGCGCACCTGCATCGTGAGCTCGAAGCTGCCGGGCGCAGCCGCGGCGACGAGCCGGCCCTCCTGCAGTTCCTTGCGCACCGAGCTTGCCGGCAGGAAGGCCAGGCCGTGGCCTTCGAGCGCCATCGCCTTCAGGCCCTCGGCCATGTCGGTCTCGTAGACCGTGGCGAGTTGCGGCCGCGGTTGCACGTCCTTGAGGATGACCTCGACCATGCGCGCCATGTAGGCACCCGGTGCAAAGCCGAGGAAAGGCACCTGCGCGCCGGGCAGTGCCGGCAGGCGCAACAGCGGCAGGCCGTCCGGGCCCGCGCGCGCGTACGGCGCCAGCGTCTCGGTGCCCAGGCTGAGCATCTCGTAGCGCTCGGCCGCCAGTTGCAGCGGCTCGCTCGGGTGGTGATAGGCGATCAGCAGGTCGCAACCGCCATCCGTGAGGCGCAGCACCGCGTCGAGCACGTTGAGCGCGTTCAGCCGCGTCTTCAGCACGCCCAGTTGCGGGCGCAGCCCCGTGAGCCAGTGCGGGAAGAAGGTGAAGGCCAGCGTGTGCGGGACCGCGAACTCGATCACGTCCTGCCCCACGGCCTGGTGGCTGCGCATGAGCTTGCGCGTGGCCTGCAGCGCCGCGGCGATCTCGAGCGCCTGGCCGTGAAAGGTCTGGCCCGCCGCAGTGAGCCGTGTCGGGTAGGACGAGCGGTCGACCAGGTCGGCGCCGGCCCAGGCCTCGAGCGACTGGATGCGCCGACTGAAGGCGGGCTGCGTGATGTGCCGCAGCTGCGCCGCGCGCGAGAAGCTGCGCGTCTCCGCCAGCGCGATGAAGTCCTCGAGCCACTTGATGTCCACGGACGGCGAGTGTAGTGAGGCGCCGCTCATCCCTAGAATGGATCCGCCCACACGCCTGGAGAAGAGACGATGGCCTTCAAGGTGCTGAATGCGCGGCGCGCCGCGGACTACGAGGCGCTGTGCGATCTGATCGTTCCCGGATCCTCGCGGATCGGACCGGCGACCTATACCGACGCCGCGCTGGCCAAGGCGCCGGCCCCGTTGCAGGACACGGCGCTGCAGGCCATCGACGCGCTCGCCGACGCCCGCACGCACGAGGCCCTGGCCGCGCACGAGCGCAGCGCCGAGTTCGCGCTCGTGCGCGCGCTCGCCGTCGAGGCCTTCTGCAGCGACTTCGTCGCCCCCGGTGCGCCGGGCCCGGGCGCGTGGACGGAGATGGGCTTCGAGGTGCCGCGGCCCGTCGACCTCGAGCGCGACTGGTCCTGGCTCGGCATCCGCTGAAGGAGTGCGCCATGCACGAACGATTCGACGTCATCGTCGTCGGCTCCGGGGCCGGCGGCGGCGTCATCGCCTCCGAGCTGGCACTGGCCGGGCGCAGGGTGCTGCTGCTGGAGGCCGGGAGGCACCTCACCTCGCAGGACTTCAAGCGCTGGGAGGTCAAGGCCAACCACGACCTCTACTGGCCGATGCGCTTCGCGCCGCTGCCTGGCGGGGACGTCGTCGCCTTCCTCTCGGGCAAGGCCGTCGGCGGCTCGACGACGATCAACACCAAGGTCGCGCTGCGCGCGCACGAGCGCGACATCGCCAAGTGGCACGCGGCCAGCGGCCTGACGAACGACGACGGGAAGCCCTTCTCGCTGGCCGACCTCGAGCCCTTCTACGACCGCGTCGAGAAGGTGCTGACGGTGCGCGAGCGCGGCGACTGGGGCAAGTGCATCCACACCGCGCAGGCGGGCTTCCGCGCATTGGGGACCGACGTCGAACCGGTGATGTCCTACACCGACGCCAACTGCATGAGCTACGGCTCCTGCCTGCAGGGCTGCCCCACCGACGGCGGCAAGTCGACGATGAACACCTACATCGCGCGCGCGCTGAGCGCAGGAACACTCACGCTCGCCACGGGCGTGCAGGCGCGGCGCGTGCTGGTCGAGGACACCGGAAGCGGCCCCCGCGCCGCGGGCGTCGAATACCTCGCCGCCGACGGCTGCGTGCAGCAGGCGCGCGCGCGCCTCGTCGTCGCCGCGGCGGGCGCGTTCAACACCTCCTTGCTGCTGCTGCGCTCGGGGCTCGCGAACGCGGCGATCGGGCGCCACGTCGGGCTGCACCCCTTGCGCCTGGTCTACGGCCTCTTCGACGAGATCCAGGACTCGCACCGCGTCTACCCGATCAGCGCGCACTGCATGCAGCATCAGGTCGACGAGGACGGCGGCTTCGTGCTCGAGACCTCGACGATCATGGATCCGGTGGCCTTCGGCACCACGATCCGCGACGAGAACGGCCCGCTGTGGGGCCGGCCGCTGATCGAGGCGCTGCGCGCCTACCGGCGCTGGGTCGGCGTGCTCGCGATGGTCAACGACGAGAACAACGGCTCGGTGACGCTGGACGCCGACGGCCAGGAGCGGATCGCGGTCGACTTCCAGCCGAGCGAACACGCACGCCTGGACGCCGCGCTGGACTTCAGCCGCCGCGTGCTCGAGGCGGCAGGGGCCAGTCAGGTCTGCTGGACCGGCATCATCTCCACGCACACGCAGGGCGGCTGCCGCATGGGCGACGACCCCGGGCGCTCCGTCGTCGACCGCAACGGCCAGTCGCACGAGGTCCAGGGCCTCTACGTCGGCGACGGCTCGCTGCTGCCGCGCACGCTCTCGGTCAACCCCTCGCTGACCATCATGGCCCTGGCCACGCGCGTGGCGATGCATCTGGAGGAGGAATTGTCGACGGCGGCGTAGGGTTGCTGGGCTGCGCCAGGCGACACAGCCGCTGCTCAACGATGTGCGTGCGACAGCGTGCTCAGGCACGCGTCGTCGCCCCCTCCCCCGCCTGGCTCTGCTGCATGCCCCACATCCTCGCGTAGCGGCCGGCTTGCGCCAGCAGTTGCGCGTGCGTGCCGCGTTCGACGATGCGGCCGTGGTCGAGGACGAGGATCTGGTGCGCGTCGACGACGCTGGAGAGACGGTGCGCGATGACCAGCGTCGTCTTGCCTTGCGCGGCGCCGGCGAGTTCGGCCTGGATGGCGCGTTCGTTGGCGGAGTCCAGCGCCGAGGTGGCCTCGTCGAAGATCAGGATGGGCGGGTTCTTGAGCAGGGTGCGTGCGATCGCCACGCGCTGCTTCTCGCCGCCGCTGAGCTTCAGGCCGCGCTCGCCGACGATGGTGTCGTAGCCGCGCGGCGTGGCGACGATGAAGTCGTGGATGTGGGCGGCGCGCGCGGCGGCCTCGACCTCGGCGCGCGTGGCGCCGGGGCGGCCGTAGGCGATGTTGTATTCGATGCTGTCGTTGAAGAGCACGGTGTCCTGCGGCACGATGCCGATGGCGCGGCGCAGGCTGGCCTGCGTGACCTCGCGCAGATCCTGGCCGTCGATGGTGATGCGTCCGCCGTCGGCGTCGACGTCGTAGAAGCGGTAGAGCAGCCGCGCCAGCGTGCTCTTGCCCGCCCCCGAGGCGCCGACCACCGCCACCGTGCGGCCCGCGGGGATCTCGAAGTCGAGCTCGTGCAGGATGGGGCGCTCGCGCTCGTAGCCGAAGCTCACGCGCTCGAATCTCACCTGCCCCTGCGTGACCTGCAGCGGCGGCGCCGCAGGCGCGTCGGCGACCTCGCGTTCGCGCTCGAGGAGCGCGAACATCTTCGAGAGATCGGTCAGGTTCTGCTTGATCTCGCGGTAGATCACGCCCAGGAAGTTCAGCGGCACGTAGAGCTGGATCATGAAGGCGTTGACCATGACCAGGTCGCCCAGCGTCATGCGGCCGTCGACGACGCCCTGCGTGGCGCGCCAGAGGATGGCCACCAGCGCGCTGGCGATGAGGAACTGCTGGCCGCTGTTGAGCATCGACAGTGTGCTCTGGCTCTTCAGGCGCACGCGCCGCAGCGCCTGCAGTTGCTCGTCGTAGCGGCGCGCCTCGAAGTCCTCGTTGCCGAAGTACTTCACCGTCTCGTAGTTGAGCAGCGAATCGACCGCGCGCGTGTGCGCGCTCGACTCCAGCTCGTTGACCGCACGGCGGAATTGCGTGCGCCACTCCGTCACCGAGATGGTAAAGGCGATGTAGGCGGCCAGGGCCGCGAGCGTGATGCCGGCGAACCAGACGTCGAACTTCGTTCCCAGCACGACGAGGACGAGCACGACCTCGAACAGCGTGGGCAGGATGCTGTAGATGGAGTAGCTGACCAGCGACTGCACGGCGCGCGTGCCGCGCTCGATGTCGCGCGTCATGCCGCCGGTCTGGCGCTCGAGGTGGTAGCGCAGGCTCAGTTCGTGCAGGTGGCGGAAGACCTGCAGCGAGATGGCGCGCGTCGTGTTCTCGGTGACCGTGGCGAAGACGATCTCGCGCAGCTCGGTGAAGAGCGTCGTCGACAGCCGCAGCAGGCCGTAGGCCACGAGCAGCCCGCCCGGGACGACGAGCAGCCCCGCAGCGCTGCCGGCGCGGATGTCCAGGCTGTCGACGAGTTCCTTCAGCAGCAGCGGCACGCCCACGTTGGCCAGCTTGGCCGCGACGAGGAAGACCAGCGCCACCGCCACGCGCGCACGGTGGCGCCAGAGATAGGGCAGCAGCAGGCCGAGCGTGACCCAGTCGGAGCGCGTGCGCTCGCCTGGCCTTGGCGGCGGTGCGGGAGGCAGCGACGAGGATGAAGCTCTCATGAAAGAATGCGGGCTGATCCACGAAGCCCGGGAGTGAAGGCCGATGTCCGCTGAACCCAACGCGACCGCCCAGGTGCATCCGAGGCTTTCGGTGCCGCCGGGGCTCGCCGACGATAGCGAACTGGTGATGCGCGTGGCGCCCTTGCCGGCCGACTCCAACGCCAACGGCGACGTCTTCGGCGGCTGGATCATGGCGCAGGTCGACATCGCCGGCTCGGTGCTGCCCGCGCGCGTGGCCAGGGGCCGCATCACGACGGTGGCCGTAAACCAGTTCGTCTTCAAGCAACCGGTGTCGATCGGCGACCTGCTCAGCTTCTACGCGCGCGTCACGCGTGTGGGCCGCAGCTCGATCAGCGTGAACGTCGAGGTCTGGGCCGAGCGCAATCCGGCCGCGCCCGAGCTGGTCCGCGTGACCGAGGCCAACCTCACCTATGTGGCGATCGACGAGCAGGGCCGGCCGCGCGCGCTGGCCTGATCCCGCGCCACCCGAAGCACGCCGGATCACGCCAGCGCGCGCGCCGCTTACGCGCCGTGCAGGCGGCGCGACCAGTCCTCGACCCCGGCGCCCTGCAGGCGCTGCGTGAAGAGCTTGCGCCAGCTCGGCGTGAGCGGGAGTTCGAGCACGGGCGCAAGCCGCGAAGGATCGACGACGCGGTCGCGGATGAGGGCCATCAGCTCGGCCACGCTCCAGTCCGGATGCGGGCGCCGCAAGAGCACGGGAACATCGCCCGTGGCCAGCAGGCCCGGCTCGAGAACGCGGAAATACCAGCCGGTGCGCAGCGAGTCCTGCACCTGCGCGGCCATCTCGCGCACGCCGAAGCGCAGGTTGAGCCGGAAGCAGGGCTGCCGCCCCTGCGTCAGCTGCAGGCGCACGCTGCCGATGCGCCATTCGTCGCCCAGGCAGACCGAGGCTTCGTCCATGCCGTCGACGCACAGGTTCTCGCCGAAGGCGCCGGGGCGATCGAACAGCGGCTGCTGCGGGTAGCGCGCGCGCCACCAGGCGTAGTGCGCCCAGGGATAGACGTGCACCGCCTTGTCGACGCCACCGTGCGCGCGCGTGTCGCCCTGCTCGTCGCCACGCAGGCCGAGCGCGCCCACCGGATGAGGGCCCGCAACCGGCTTCTTGTCGATGCCGCTCTGCACGTGACCGAGCGGCCCGGTGGGTCCGAAGAGCACGGCGCGCACGCGCGGCGGCGACGCGTTCATCGCAGCGCAGCCGACCTCAGAACTTCGAGAAGTCGGGCTTTCGCTTCTCGAAGAAGGCCTGGAAGGCTTCCTTGGCCTCGGGGCTGTGCAGCCGCTCGATGAAGAGCTCGCCCTCGGTGTGGATGATGCGCAGCAGCTGCTCGCGCTGCGGCGCGAGCAGCAGGCGCTTGGATTCCCGCACCGCGCTCGGCGGCAGCGAATTGAAGCGGGCGGCGACGCGGCGTGCGTGGTTGACGACTTCGGGCGCAGGCAGCACCGCGTTGGCGATGCCGCACTCCACGGCGGCCTCGGCGCCGAAGGGCTCGCCCAGCAGCAGCTTCTCGGCAGCGCGGCGCTGGCCCATCAGTTGCGGCACGAGCAGACTGGAGCCGAACTCGGGCACGAGCCCGAGGCCGGTGAAAGGCATCGCCAGCTTCGCGTCGTCGGCCACGAACACGAAATCGCAGTGCAGCAGCATGGTCGTGCCGATGCCGATCGCCGCGCCGGTGACGGCGGCGATGACCGGCTTCTCGCAATCGAGCAACGCGAACATGAACTGCGCCACCGCCGAGCGCTCGAAGCTCGCGCCGCCGGCGCCGGGCGGGTTCTTCAGGAAGTCCTCGAGGTCGTTGCCCGAGGTGAAGATCCCCGGCTGGCCGGTGACCAGCACCGCGCGCACCGCGGCATCGGCATTGGCCGCGCGCAGGGCATCGGCCAGCCCCTGGTACATCGCGACCGTGAGCGCGTTCTTCTTCTCGGGTCGTGCGATCTCGATCGTGGCCACCCCATCCAGGGTGGCGGTGCGAATGCTCATGCAGGGCTCCAGGGCTTTCGGTTCAGCAACGTTCGAGGATACCGGCAGCGCCCTGGCCCATGCCCACGCACATGGTCACCATGCCGTACTTCAGATTGTGGCGGCGCAGCGCATGCACGACGGTGGCCGAGCGGATCGCGCCGGTGGCGCCCAGCGGATGCCCCAGCGCGATCGCGCCGCCCATCGGGTTGACCTTCGCGGGGTCGAGCTTGCAGGTGTCGATCACCGCCAGGCTCTGTGCGGCGAAGGCCTCGTTGAGCTCGATCCAGCCGAGATCGTCCTGCGCGATGCCGGCGAGCTTCAGGGCCGCGGGAATCGCCTCGATCGGACCGATGCCCATGACCTCCGGTGCCACGCCACGCGCAGCGAAGCCGACGAAGCGCGCCAGCGGCGCCAGGTTGAAGGTCCTGAGCGCCTTCTCGCTGCAGACGATCAACGCACCGGCGCCGTCGCTGGTCTGGCTGCTGTTGCCGGCGGTCACGCTGCCCTTGGCGGCGAACGCGGGCTTCAGCTTGGCCAGGCCCTCGAGGCTGGTGTCCGGGCGCGGACCTTCGTCGATGTCGACCGTGCGCGTCTTCACCTTCACGCCGCCGCTGGCCAGGTCGGGGCTGCGCTCAGTCACGGTGACGGGCGTGATCTCGTCCTTGAACTCGCCCGCGGCGATCGCCGCCAGCGCGCGCTGGTGGCTTTGCAGCGCGAAGGCGTCCTGCGCCTCGCGGCTGACCTTCCACTGCGCGGCGACCTTCTCCGCCGTCATGCCCATGCCGTAGGCGATGCCGACGTTCTCGTCGTGCACGAACATCTCCGGGTTGAAGGAGGGCTTGTTGCCGGTCATGGGCACGAGGCTCATGCTCTCGGCGCCGCCGGCGATCATCACCTCGGCCTCGCCGACGCGGATGCGGTCGGCGGCCATCTGCAGCGCGGTCAGGCCGCTGGCGCAGAAGCGGTTGACGGTGACGCCGGCCACGCTGTGCGGCAGGCCGGCCAGCACCATGGCCACGCGCGCCATGTTCATGCCCTGCTCGGCTTCGGGGAAGCTGCAACCGATCACGGCATCCTCGATCGCCTTCGGGTCGAGGCTGGGCACCTGCGCCAGCGCGCTCTTCACCGCCGCGACGAGCAGGTCGTCGGGCCGCGTGTGGCGGAAGTAGCCGCGCCCCGAGCGCCCGATGGGCGTGCGCGTGGCGGCGACGATGTAGGCGTCTTGAACTTGCTTGGTCATGGTCATCGTCCTGCTGTCAATTGCGCACGGGCTTGCCGGTCTGCAGCATGCCCATGATGCGTTCCTGGGTCTTGGGGTGGTCGAGCAGCGCGCAGAAGCGCTCGCGCTCCATCGTCATCAGGTACTCCTCGGTGACGAGCGCGCCGGCGTCGACGTCGCCGCCGCAGACGACCTCGGCGATCAGCGTGGCGATGTGCTGGTCGTGCGCGCTGATGAAGCCGCCCTCGCGCATGTTGACGAGCTGGCCGCGGATCGTCGCCACCGCGTTGCGCCCGGCCACCGGGATGGCGCGGCGCAGCGGCGGGCGGAAACCCTCGGCCGCCATCGCCTTGGCCTGCGCGAGCGCGACGAACAGCAGTTCGTCCTTGTGCGGCACGACGACGTCGCTGTGGAGCAGGTAGCCGTACTTGCGCGATTCGAGCGCGCTCGTTCCGACCTTGGCCATCGCGGCGTTGGTGAAGCCGTCCGTGAGGAACTTCAGCAGGTCGGCGCCCGCGTTGCCGGCGTTGGCCATCTCGGCGGCGCGGCGCGCGATGTAGGTCAGGCCGCCGCCCGCGGGCACCAGGCCGACGCCGACCTCGACCAGGCCGACGTAGGTCTCCATCGCCGCCACGCGGCGGTGGGCGTAGACCGAGAGCTCGCAGCCGCCGCCGAGCGCGATGCCGCGCATCGCGGCGACCACCGGCACCTGCGCGTAGCGCATGCGCAGCATCAGGTCCTGCAGCGTCTTGACGACCGGCGCGATGCCCTTGGACCCGCTCTTCATGAAGACCGGCATCAGCGACTCGAGGTTGGCGCCGGCCGAGAAGACGTCGTCGGGCGACCAGATCACGAGGCCCTGGTAGCTCGACTCGGCGAGCTCGAGCGCCTTCGCGATCGCGTCCATCACCGCCTGGCTGATGAGGTGCAGCTTGGCGGTGATGCTGAGGATCAGCACTTCGCCGTCCAGCGTCCAGATGCGCGCGTCCTCGTTCTTCCAGACCTCGGTGCCCGACTTCAGCGGCTCGACGGCGCCGCTGCCGAGCACGTTCTCCGGGAAGTGCTGGCGGGCGTAGACCGGGAGCCGGCTGCGCGGCACGTAGGCCTTCTTCGTCGGGCTCCACGAGCCCTCGGGCGTGTGCACGCCGGTGCGGCCGTCGAACACCCAGTCGGGCAGCGGTGCCTTGCACAGGGCCTTGCCGGCGTCGATGTCCTCCTTGACCCACTGCGCCACCTGCTGCCAGCCGGCGTCCTGCCAGAGTTCGAAGGGGCCCTGCTTGTTGCCGAAGCCCCAGCGCATGGCGAAATCGACGTCGCGCGCGGTGTCGGCGATGTCCTGCAGGTGCACGGCGGCGTAGTGGAAGCCGTCGCGCAGGATCGCCCAGAGGAACTGCGCCTGCGGGTTGGAGCTCTCGCGCAGCAGCTTCAGCCGCTCGGCGGCGGGCTTCTTGAGCATGCGCTCGACGATGGGCTCGGCCTTGCCGCCGCCGGCGACGTAGTCGCCCTTGGCCGGATCGAGGCGCAGGATGTCCTTGCCCACCTTCTTGAAGAAGCCCGCGCCGCTCTTCTGGCCGAGCGCGCCCTTGTCGATCAGCGCCTGCAGCGCCGCCGGCGTCGCGTAGCTCGCATGGAAGGGGTCGTCGCCGAGGTTGTCCTGCATCGTCCTGATGACGTGCGCCATCGTGTCCAGGCCGACGACGTCCGCGGTGCGGAAGGTCGCCGAGCTCGCACGGCCGAGCTTCTTGCCGGTGAGGTCGTCGACGACGTCATAGGTCAGGCCGAAGTTCTCGGCCTCCTTCATCACCGCGAGGATGCTGGCCACGCCGACGCGGTTGGCGACGAAGTTCGGCGTGTCCTTGGCGTGCACGACGCTCTTGCCGAGCGCGGTGGTGACGAAGGCCTCGAGCTGGTCCAGGACCTCGGGCTGCGTCGTCGGCGTGTTGATCAGCTCCACCAGGGCCATGTAGCGCGGCGGATTGAAGAAGTGGATGCCGCAGAAGCGCGGGCGCACCGACTCGGGCAGCGCCTGCGAGAGCCTGGTGATCGACAGGCCCGAGGTGTTGCTGGCGACGATCGCATGGGCGGCGAGCGCCGGCGCGATCTTCGTGTAGAGGTCGAGCTTCCAGTCCATGCGCTCGGCGATGGCCTCGATCACGAGGTCGCACTCGCCGAGCAGCGCGAGATGCTCCTCGTAGTTGGCCGCCTGCAGCAGCGCGGCGTCCTCGGCCACGCCCAGCGGCGAGGGCTTGAGCTTCTTCAGGTTGGCGATCGCCTTGTCGACGATGCCGTTCTTCGGGCCTTCCTTGGCCGGAAGGTCGAAGAGGACCACGGGCACCTTGCAGTTGAGCATGTGGGCGGCGATCTGCGCGCCCATGACGCCGGCGCCGAGCACGGCGACCTTGCGGACGGGGAATCGGTTCATGAGGGTCTTCCGGGTTTCAGGGTTGTCGATGTTCGGGAGAGCTGCTGCCTCACTGCACGCGCAGCCAGGTCTGGTTGCGGTAGAACGGGCCGATGAAGCCGCGCACTTCGAGGATCTTGCCCTCGTCCTTGGGGGTCAGGCGCACCTTGTAGCTCTTGCCGTTGTTGGGGTCGAGGATGGTGCCGCCGTCCCAGTAGGGCTCGTCGGGGTTCTTCTTCACCCCCTCGATGATCGTCATGCCGACGATCGGCTGGTCCTTCTTCGCGCCCTCGCACTTCTCGCACTTCGATTCGGCCTTGGCCGGGTCGGTCAGCTTCTCGATGCGACCGGTCAGCGTGCCGCCCTCGTCCGCGATGCGCACGAGCGACTTCTCCTGCTTGGTCTCGTCGTCGATGGTGCGCCACAGGCCGGCGGGTGTGGCCTGGGCGAGCGCGGTGCCGGCCGCTGCCGCTAAGGCGAGCGCGATCAGGATCTTCTGCATGGTGGGTTCTCCTCGGGAGGCATCTGCGGATGGAGCGAAAGGAGCGAAAGGAGCGATCTTGGCTTCAGAACAGCGACTCGTCCATCGCCATCAGCGGCGCCAGGCCGGCGCGGCAGCTGCGGATGAGGCCTGCCGTCTCGGGCAGCAGCTTGGCGAAGTAGAAGCGCGCGGTGGCCAGCTTGGCGGTGTAGAAGGGGTCGCCCGAGTCCTTCTTCGCCAGCGCGATGCGTGCCATGCGCGCGAAGAAGTAGGCGAAGGTCAGGTGGCCGCAGATGCGCAGGTAGTCGACCGCGGCGGCCCCGACCTCGTCGGCATTGCCCATGGCCTTCATGCCCAGCTCCATCGTCAGCTTGGTGAGCTTGTCGCCCAGGTCGGCGAGCGGATCGATGAACTCCTGCATCGCCTCGTCGGTGCCGGCATCCTCGACGAAGTCCTGCACCAGCTTGCCGAACTTCTTCAGCCTGGCGCCGTTGTCGGCGAGCACCTTGCGCCCCAGCAGGTCCAGCGACTGCACGGTGTTCGTGCCCTCGTAGATCATGTTGATGCGGCTGTCGCGCACGAACTGCTCCATGCCCCACTCGTGGATGTAGCCGTGGCCGCCGAAGACCTGCATGCAGTGCGAGGTGGCGATGAAGCCGTTGTCGGTCAGGAAGGCCTTGACGATGGGCGTCAGCAGCGCCACGAGGTCGGCGGCGTCACGGCGCTCGTCCTCGTCGTCGGTGGAAAGCTCCTTGTCGATCAGCAGCGCGCAGTACATCGCCAGCGCGCGCCCGCCCTCGGCGTAGGCGCGCGCGGTGAGCAGCATCTTGCGCACGTCGGGGTGCACGATGATCGGGTCCGCGGGTTTCTCCGGCGCCTTCGGTCCCGAGAGCGCGCGCATCTGCAGGCGCTCCCGGGCGTAGGCGACCGCGTTCTGGTAGGCGACCTCGGAGAGCCCCAGGCTCTGGTTGCCCACGCCCAGGCGCGCGGCGTTCATCATCACGAACATCGCCTGCAGGCCCTTGTTCGGTTCGCCGACCAGCGTGGCCACGGCGCCGTCGAGATTGAGCTGGCAGGTGGGGCTGGCGTGGATGCCCATCTTGTGCTCGAGCGCGCCGCAGCTGATGCCGTTGTGCGCGCCGATCGAGCCGTCGGCGTTGACGAGGAACTTGGGCGCGACGAACAGGCTGATGCCCTTGCTGCCCGCGGGCGCATCGGGCAGGCGCGCCAGCACCAGGTGCACGATGTTGGGCACCATGTCGTGGTCGCCGGCGCTGATGAAGATCTTCTGCCCGCTCAGCTTGTAGCGGCCGTCGCCCAGCGGCTCGGCCTTGGTGCGCAGCAGCCCGAGGTCGGTGCCGCAATGCGGTTCGGTCAGGCACATCGTGGCCGTCCACTCGCCGCTGGTCAGCTTGGCGAGGTAGGTCTGCTTCTGCTCCTCCGTGCCGTGGGCATGCAGCGCCTCGTAGGCGCCGTGCGAAAGACCGGGGTACATGGTCCAGGCCTGGTTGGCCGAGTTCAGCATCTCGTAGAGGCACTGGTTGAGCAGCACCGGCAGACCCTGGCCGCCGTAGGCGGAGTCGCAACTCAGCGCCGGCCAGCCGCCCTCGACGTACTTCGCGTAGGCCTCCTTGAAGCCCTTGGGCGTACCCACCGCGTGCGTGGCCTTGTCGAGCGTGCAGCCCTCGGCGTCGCCGCTGAGGTTGAGCGGCGCGATCACTTCGGCAGCGAACTTTCCGGCCTCGGCGAGGACGGCATCGACGGTCTCGGCGTCGAGCTCGGCGTGCCGCGGCATCAGCTTCAGCTCGTCGACGGCGCCCAGCAGCTCGTGCATGACGAACTGCAGGTCGCGCAGGGGCGGGGTGTAGGTAGGCATGGCGTGGGCTCCGGGCTGGGGGGTTGATGCAGGAACGGGAAAGGGCGGGCAGGGCCTTCAGCGGCGCGCGCGCGCCGGGGCTGCCGGTGCGACGGCCGTGGTGGCGACGGGAGTCTGGTACTCGCGCACCAGGCGCGCGAACGCGGTGTGCGCGCGCGCCAGCGTGCCGGGCTGGCGCAGGAAGCGCGCGTCGTGGTGCAGGGCGAGGATGAGGCCGTGGATCTCGAACAGCATCTGCGCGGAATCGGTGTCGGCGCGCAGGTGACCGGCGTCGATCGCGGCGCGGATCGCGCGCTCGAGTGCCGCGTGCCAGGCGCGGACCATCTCGGCCAGCGCGTCGCGCACGGGCCCCGGGCGGTCGTCGAACTCGACCGCGCCGCTGATGTAGATGCAGCCCGAATCGATCTCCACCGAGACGCGGCGCACCCAGCGCTCGAAGAGGGCGAAGAGGCGCGGGAGCCCGCGCGGCTCGCGGATGGCAGGGAAGAACACTTCCTCCTCGAAGCGCGCGTGGTACTCGCGCACGACCGAGATCTGCAACTCCTCGCGCGAGCCGAAGTGCGCGAAGACGCCGGACTTGCTCATGCCCGTGACCTCGGCCAGCGCACCGATGGACAAGCCCTCCAGCCCCATGTGCGAGGCCAGGGTGAGCGCCGCGTCGAGGATCGCCGCGCGCGTCTGCTGGCCCTTGGCCTGGGCGCGCACGGCATGACCGGTGGAGCTGGATCGAGAGGAAGTCACAAGGCCGGACGGAACGAACGATCGTTCTATTTTGCACGGAAACGCCGCGCCCGGGTCAAGTGGCGGAAAAGAATTCACGGCGCAGCGCCACATCGGCTTGCGTTACGCTCGCGCGATGGACGTGCTGCAGCTCGATGTCTCCGGGCGGCCGCAGGCGTGGGTCTCGCCCAGGGAAGCGGCGGTGCTTTACGCCAGCGACGAAGTGGCGTGGACGCTGGGCCGCGCCTGCCAGGTGCTGCGCGGCGGCATCCAGCGCAGCAGCGGGCGGCAGTCGCTGATCGAGCTGCACCCCATCGTCGCGGTGCGGGGCACGGTGCCCTCGCGCGCCTGGCGGCAGAGCCCGGCGCTGACCAACGGCAAGCTCTTCGTTCGCGACCGCCGCCTCTGCGCCTACTGCGGCCGGCTCTTCGCCGAGGATGACCTGACGCGCGAACACATCGTGCCGGTCTCGCGCGGCGGCGCCGACAGCTGGATGAACTGCATCACCGCGTGCCGCGGCTGCAACGGCCGCAAGGGCAACCGCATGCCCGAGGAGGCACGCATGAGCCTGCTCTACCTGCCCTACGTGCCCAGCCTGCACGAGGACATGATCCTGCGCGGCCGGCGCATCCTCGCCGACCAGATGGAGTACCTGCTCGCCAGCGTGCCGCGCAGCAGCCGCCTGCACGGCTGAGGCTGCGCGGCCCCTCAGGCCGCCAGCAGCTGCCGCAGCACGTAGGGCAGGATGCCGCCGTGGCGGTAGTAGTCGGCCTCCACCGGCGTGTCGATGCGCAGCGTCAGCGTGGCCTCGCGCGTGCTGCCGTCGGCGCGGCGGATGAGCAGCCGCGCGTCGCTGCGCGGCCGCAGCGCCGGGTCGGGCACGATGTCGATCGTCTCGCTGCCGCCGATGCCCAGCGACTGCCACGAGTCGCCGCCCTGGAACTGCAGCGGCAGCACGCCCATGCCGACCAGGTTGCTGCGGTGGATGCGCTCGAAGCTCCTCGCCACCACCGCCTTGATGCCCAGCAGCTGCGTGCCCTTGGCGGCCCAGTCGCGGCTCGAGCCGTTGCCGTACTCCTCGCCCGCGAAGACGACGGTGGGCACGCCAGCGGCCTGGTAGCGCATCGCGGCGTCGAAGATCGGCATCTTCTCGCCTTCGGGCTGGAACAGCGTCAGGCCGCCCTCCTCGCGCGAGCCGTCGCCCTTCGCCGGCAGCATCAGGTTCTTGATGCGCACGTTGGCGAAGGTGCCGCGCATCATCACGTCGTGGTGGCCGCGGCGCGAGCCGTAGCTGTTGAAGTCGATGCGCGCGACGCCGTGCGCCTTCAGCCACTGGCCCGCGGGCCCCTTCTCGGCGATCGATCCCGCCGGCGAGATATGGTCGGTGGTGATCGAGTCGCCGAAGGTCGCCATGATGCGCGCACCGCGGATCGGCGCGGCGCCGGCCTCGGCGTCCGGCGCCGCGAGCGCGAAGCCGGCGAAGAAGGGCGGCTCGGCGATGTAGGTGCTCTGCGGCCAGGCGTAGGTCTGGCCCGATCCGCCCTCGATCGCCTGCCACAGCTCGCCCGGGTCGCTGGCGATGCGGGCGTAGTTGTCGCGGAAGGTCTTGCCGTCCATCGCGTTGCGCACGAGCTCGGCCACCTCCTCGTTGCCCGGCCAGATGTCGCGCAGGAAGACGTTCCTGCCGTCCTTGCCCTGGCCGAGGGGCTCGGTCGTCAGGTCGCACAGCACGCTGCCGGCGAGCGCGTAGGCCACGACCAGCGGCGGGCTCATGAGGAAGTTCGCCTTCAGGTTCGGGTGGATGCGCGCCTCGAAGTTGCGGTTGCCCGAAAGCACCGCGGCGCACACCAGCTCATGCTCGGCGATGGCGTCGTTGAGTTGCGGGCCGAGGTCGCCCGAGTTGCCGATGCAGGTCGTGCAGCCATAGCCGGCGAGCGCGAAGCCGAGCTGCTCGAGGTCCGCCAGCAGCCCGGCACGCCGCAGGTACTCGGTGACCACGCGCGAACCCGGGGCGAGCGAGGTCTTGATGTGCGGCGCCACGCGCAGGCCCGCCTGCACCGCCTTGCGTGCCAGCAGACCGGCCGCCAGCATCACGCTCGGGTTCGAGGTGTTGGTGCAACTCGTGATCGCGGCGATGAGCACGTCGCCGTTGCCGACCGAAACGTCGTTGGCCGGCGTCGGCGCGCCATGGCCATGCGGATCGTGCGCGAGCGCGAAGCGCGGCGCGAGCCTGGCCGCGGGCAGGTTGAAGCCGCCCTCGGCATTGGGCTTGGAGAACAGGCCCGTGAACCGCGCCTTCAGGTCGCCGAGTTCGATGCGGTCCTGCGGCCGGCGGGGGCCGGCGACGCTGGGCGTGACGCTGCCCAGGTCCAGGCGCAGCAGCGTCGTGTAATCGATTGCTCCCGCCTCGGGCACACCGAACAGCTCTTGCGCCTTGTAGTAGGCGGCGAAGGTCTCGATCTCGGCCTCGGTCCGGCCGGTGTCGCGGAAGTACTCGAGCGTCTTCTCGTCGACCGGGAAGAAGGTGATGGTGGCGCCGTTCTCGGGCGACATGTTGCCCAGCGTCGCGCGGTCGGGCACCGAGAGCGTGCGCGTGCCCTCGCCGATGAGCTCGACGAACTTGCCCACCACCTTGTGGCGGCGCAGCAGCTCGGTGACGGTGAGCACGAGATCGGTGGCCGTCACCCCTTCGCGCAGCCGGCCGCTGAGCTCGAGTCCGACGACGTCGGGGGCGAGGAAGTAGACCGGCTGGCCGAGCATCGCCGCCTCGGCCTCGATGCCGCCCACGCCCCAGCCGACGACGCCGATGCCGTTGATCATCGTCGTGTGGCTGTCGGTGCCGACCAGCGTGTCCGGGTAGCAGATGCCCTCGGGGCTGCGGTGCACGCCGCGCGCCAGGTACTCGAGGTTGACCTGGTGGCAGATGCCGAAGCCCGGCGGCACGACGCGGAAGGTGTCGAAGGCCTGCATGCCCCACTTCATGAACTGGTAGCGCTCGTGGTTGCGCTTGAACTCGAGCTGCATGTTGCGCTCGAGCGCGTCCTTCGTGCCGTAGACGTCGACCATGATCGAGTGATCGACGACCAGGTCCACCGGCACCAGCGGCTCGATGCGCTTGGGATCGCAGGACAGGCGTGCGGCGGCCGCGCGCATCGCCGCCAGGTCGACGAGCAGCGGCACGCCCGTGAAGTCCTGCAGCAGCACGCGCGCGACGACGAAGGGGATCTCCTCGGTGCGCGCGTCCTGCGCGCCCCAGTTGGCGATCTGCCTGACGTGCTCGGCGGTGATCTTGTGACCGTCGCAGTTGCGCAGCACCGATTCGAGCACGATGCGCAGCGACACCGGCAGGCGCTTGATGTTCGGGTAGGTCCTGGCGAGTTCGGGCAGCGAGAAGTAGCGCGCGCTGCCGCCCGCGGGGGTGCTGAAGCTCTGCAGGGTGGAGGCGAACGGGTGGGCGGTGATGGTCATCGGGGATTCCTCCGGATACCGTTGCGAATACGGCAGGCGCGACGCGGGGCATTGTGCGCCCCTGCCAATGCCCTTGCCATCGACGCTGGAGGGCGTCGGCACGCGCATCTCGAGCACGCCGCGCAGGCGCCGCTTCAGCCCGCCCGTGGGAGTTGCAGGCGCAGCCGCGCACCGCCAAGGGGCGAGTCCAGAACCTGCACGCTGCCGCCGTAGGTTTCGGCCAGGGTGCACACGATGTCCAGACCCAGGCCCGAGCCGGCACGCCGCTCGTCGAGTTGCACGCCGCGCTCGAACATGCGCTCGCGCTCGGCCGGCACGATGCCCGGGCCGTCGTCGTCGACGTCCAGCCGGAGCTGCTCACCCTCACCGCGCACGTCGACGACGACGCGCGTGCGCGCCCACTTGCCCGCGTTGTCGAGCAGATTGCCCAGCAGCTCGTAGAGGTCCTGCTCCTCGCCGCGGAACGCCAGCTCCTCGGCGCCGGAGGCGAGCTCGAAGATCAGATCCCGCTCGGCGTGCAGGCGCGCCATCGTGCGCAGCAGCGCGCGCACCGGCGGCAGCACCGGCGTGTGCAGCCCGGTGGCGCGCACGGCGGCGGCGGCGCGGGCGCGCGCGAGGTGGTAGTCGACCTGACGGCGCGCCGTCAGCACCTGCTCGCGCACCAGCGTGGCCAGGGCGCCGTCGTCGCTGCCCGCGGCGTTGGCAAGGATGGTGAGTGGCGTGTGCACCGCGTGCGCGAGGTTGCCCGCCTGCGTACGCGCGCGCTGCACCATTTCGGCGTTCTCGGCGAGCACGTGGTTGAACTCCTGGACCAGTGGCTGCAGCTCCTGCGGATAGCCGCCCTCGATACGTGCGGCCTGCCCGCTGCGCACGGCCGCCAGGCCGCGTCGCATGCGTTCGAGCGGCCGCGATGCGAGCTGCAGCTGCAGCGCCACCGCGCCCAACAGGCCGGCGCCGAGCACCGCCAGCGCGATCAGCAGCAGCCTCGTGAATCGGCCGATCGGCTCGGCGATCAGCTTCCGATCCGCGGCGACCACCAGGCGCAGCGGCGGCGCATCGCCCTCCGGGAGTTCCAGCGTGCGGGCGACGGCCAGCAGCACATGGCCTTGCGCAGCGGGCAGCGAGAACATGCGGTGCCCCTGCGCCGGATAGTCCTCGGGCAGCGGCGGCAGCGCCAGCGCCTGGTCCCACAGCGAGCGCGAGCGCAGCAGGCCGGCCTGCGGAGCCTCGCCCAGGCGGTCGACCTGCCAGTACAGGCCCGACAGCGGCTGCGACAGGCGCGGGTCCAAGGCTGCCGCGGCCCCGAGCGCAACGCCCTTGCCGGGCACCCAGTCGAGTGCGGCGCTGAGCTGGTCGAGCTGCTGCACGAGCTGCACCCCCAACTGCTCGCGCACGTGATCGCCGAAGAGCGCGCGCAAGCCCCAGCCGGCAAGGCCGATCGCCAGCAGCACCCAGGCGAGCGTACCGAGCAGCAACTGCAACCGCAACGAGCGGCCCGGCGCCTCGGGCTTCATGCGCCTGCGTCACCGGCCGCGATGTCGACCAGCCGATAGCCCAGGCCGCGCACGGTCTCGATGCTGCCGGCCGGCAGTTTGCGGCGCAGCCGGCCGACGAAGACCTCGATCGTGTTCGAATCGCGCTCGGCGTCGTAGGCGTAGAGGTGTTCGGCAAGCTCGGTGCGCGAGAGCACCTCCCCCTTGCGCTGCATCAGCAGCGACAGCAGCTTGAATTCGTGGCTCGTCAGCGGCAGCGGCAGCCCCGCGACCAGCGCGCGCGCGGCCCGCGTGTCGAGCTCGATGGCGCCGCACTGCCAGATGGCACTGGCATGCTCGCCGCGGCGGCGCAGCAAAGCACGCAGGCGCGCCAGCAACTCCTCCATCTGGAAGGGCTTGGCGAGGTAGTCGTCGGCACCGGAGTCGATTCCCGCCACCTTCTCCTGCCAGGCGCTGCGCGCGGTGAGGATGAGCACCGGCATGTTGCGCCCGGCGGCGCGCCAGCGGCGCAGCACGGTGAGGCCGTCCAGAAGTGGCAGGCCCAGGTCGAGCACGACGAGGTCGAAGTCCTCGACCTCGCCCTGGTACTGCGCCTCGCGGCCGTCGGCCACCGCCTCCACGGTATGGCCGGCGGCGGCGATGGCCTGCTGCAGCTGGCCGCGCAGCGTGGCATCGTCTTCAACGACGAGGATGCGCATCGCCCTCCTTCCCGCGTTCCCTGCGCTTGACGCGGAGCACGCGCCCGTCGACCGCGTCGACCTCGAGCTTGGCCAGGCGCCCGTCGGGCTGCAAGAGGCGGATCTTGTACACGAAGCGGCCGTCCTCGCGCTCGAATTCGACCTTCAGCACCTGCCCCGGCAGCTCACGCTCGAGCTTGTCGAGCACGCTGCGCAGCGGCAGCACCTGCCCTTGCTCGAGCGCGCGTCGCGCCAGGTCGTGATCGTGTTCGTGATCATGCCCATCGGCCAGCGTCACGCCGCCCACACCCAGCGCCAAGGCGGCCAGACCCAGCACGGCGCGGCGCCCACGAAGAAGCGGTCCTGTTTTCATGCCGAGGTTCTACCGCGCCCAGGCTGAACGGCAGCTGAACGGCGCGTTCAGGCCTGGTTCAAGTACGCAAGGCCACAGTACACGGCAGCCGCAAGGTCTCACCGCGTCGGGGAGCCGGGGCACCTAGCACAGACCGGAACGCACGATGAATACCTTCCCACAGGACCGCCGAACCGTCTTCGACCCGCTCTCGATAGCCACGCACTGGGCCACGCTCGTGCTGCTGGCGGCCGTCTACGCGCTGATCGAGTTCAAGGGCATCTTCCCCAAGGGCAGCGATGCACGTGAGGCCATGAAGCACTGGCACTTCGTGCTCGGCCTGTCGGTCTTCGGCCTGGTCGCGCTGCGCCTGCTGCTGCGCGCGGCCCTGCCCACGCCGCCCATCGTGCCGGCGCCGCCGCTCTGGCAGCAGCGCCTGGCGACGACCATGCACCGCGTCCTCTACGTCTTCCTGATCGCCATGCCGCTGCTGGGCTGGCTCACGCTCAGCGCCAAGGGCCGGCCCATTCCCCTCTTCGGCTGGGAGCTGCCCGCGCTGCTGGCCGGCGACCGGGAACTGGCGCGCCGTCTCGAGGACCTCCACGAGGCGCTGGGCACGATCGGCTACGCGCTCATCGGCGTGCACGCCGCGGCCGCGCTCTTTCACCACCACGTCATGCGCGACAACACGCTCGTGCTGATGCTGCCCTGGGCCGAACGCTGGGCGCGCAAGCCCGCGTCCACGGCCGAGCGCTGAAGCCACGCGCACGCAACGACGCGCACCGCCGCAAACCGCAAACCGCAAACCGCCAAGGAGAGCTGAGCATGAACACCCCGCGACGCTTCGCCAAGCCCTTCGTCCGCCGCTTCGCGCTGCCCCTGATCCTGACGCTGGCCGCCGCGCCGACGCTGGCCGCAGACGACTGCGCCGTCCCCCTCGCGCAGTGGCAGCCGCGCGAGGCGGTGCGGCAGAAGGCCGCAGCGCAGGGCTGGAAGCTGGAGCGGCTGAAGGTCGACGACGGCTGCTACGACGTGCGCGGCCGCGACGAGACGGGGCGCGCCTTCAAGGCCAAGCTCGATCCGCATACGCTCGAGATCGTGAAGATGAAGTGGCGCCAGCGCGAGCGCAGAGCAAGACGGTGACGATCTCGACCACGCTCGAACCCTACGGCAGCGACGGCGCCAGCGTCGGCCAGGGCCGCACGCTGAAGGTGAGTGTCGAGCTAGCCGACGCGCTCATCGACGCCGGCTACGAGATCCGCATCGACGCCGCAGGCCTTCGCGCGCTGGGGCCAGGCGCTCGCACAAGCGCTCGGTCAGCCGCTGGCCATCATGCATCGACCCAGGCTGCCGCAGCTGAGCGAGCTGCAGCTCTTCGAGCGCAGGGACTATCCCCTGGCCGGCAGACCCGAAGGCGAACAGCCTGCCGTCATCCTGCGCTTTACCCTGCCCGCACGGAGCACCTGGGCGGGCCTGCGCGGCAGCGGGCTCGGCAACTTCGTCGCCGGCGACCTGCCGGGCGTGACGGCGCCACAGGCGAGCGCGCCGCGCCACTACTCGCTGGCCTCCGGGTGGCGCGACGGCTTCGTCGAGATCTGCATGCGCCGCATCCCCGGCGGCCTGTGCTCGGGCCATCTGCACGCCTTGCAGCCCGGCGATCGCATCCAGGCCTTCGTGCGCGGCAATACCGGCCGGCGGCCGATGCACCTCTACTTCGGCGCTCGCAATCCGCGCCACGATTTCTACTTCGCCACCGAGCTCGGACGCTGGCAGCAGGACCATCGCCTGACCAGCCTGCGGACGGCGCTCTCGCCCGTGGCCCAAGGCGGCGGCCAGCCCTGGGCGGTGGCGCTGGAAAGCCCCGAGCCCGGCCGCCGTGCGGCGCATGGCGTGATCGAACTGCAGGACCTGACGGTGGCCACCTCGGGCGATTACCGGCGCTTCGTCGAGGTCGGTGGCGTGCGCGTGACCCACACCATGGACAGCCGGCGCGGCGGCCCGCTGCGCAACGAGGTGGCCTCGCTCACCGTGCTCGCGCCCGACGCCATGAGCGCCGACGCCTGGGCGACCGCGCTGCTGGTCGCCGGTCCCGGCGAGGGGCTGGTGCTGGCGCAGCGCGCCGGTCTGGAGGCGCTGTTCCTGCTGCGCCGCCAGGCGCGTTGGATCGAACCGGGCCTGGGGCGCTTTGCCACGCCCCTCCGCGTCTGAACGCAGCCGCGCTCGACACCTCTCGCCGGAATCCGGTGCTGTGCCTGGCCGCACGCATGCCGTTCAGGCCGGCGCCAGCGGCATCGGCGGCATCGGCGGCAGCGCGGCCTCGATCGCGGCGGCGACAGCCAGCAGTGTGCGGTCGCTGCCCGCGGCGCCGTCGAGTGCCAAGCCCACCGGCAGGCCGTCGGCGAGACCCATGGGCAGCGAGATGCCCGGCAGCCCCGCGCTGCTGCCCGGGTCGGTGTTGCGGATCAGCATGGCGAAGGTCGGGCAGGCGTGGCCGTTGAGGCTGAAGACATCGTCCTCGCCGATGCGCGGCGCGATGACCGGCGTGGTCGGCAAGAGCAGCGCCGCGAGCTCGTGTGCGGCGAAGGCCTGCGCGTACTGCGCCTGCAGGCGCTGCCGCGCCCAAGGCGCCCGGCTGTGCACGATGCACTGCACGGCCAGATCGGCGCTGCATGCCTGGCCCTGCGCGCTCAGGCACCCACCGACGTGCTCGCGACCCAGCGCAGACCGTGGCCGCGACTGAGGTAATACTCTCCCGCCGGGCTGATGACGACGGCACGCTGCGCCGCAGCGTCCGAGAAGTAGCGCCAGCCGGCACCGGGCTCGCCGGTGGCCGCGGCGTTCGTCACCGCCTGCATGTCGTCCGCCTTGGCGGCATGCCCACTGCGCTCGTGACGACGGTGCTTGCCGTCGTGCTCGTGCCGGTATTCGGCCTGGCCGACGGCGGCGGCGGCGTCTGGCGTCGCCGCGGAGCGGGTTTGGGCCCAGATGGGGCCGGCGGCGGCGGCCAGCAGGATCAGCGTGGCAAGAGAGACGCGTTGACGTTTGGCGTTCATGTGGGTCGACTCCCGGGATCGGTGATGCAGTCGCAATCGACTGTGCCGGCAGTGTGCGGTGGCGGCACTGAACGCAGGCTGAACGCCGTATTCAGCCTGCGTTCAGCTTGCCTCTCGGCTGCCCCCAGGGCCGCCGTCAGACGGCATCGACGCCGCTGCGGATGAAGGTTCCCACGTGCTCACCGCGCAGCGCGGCGGTCAGGCGTCCCGGCACGAGGCCGTTGATGAGCTGGACCTGCCTGAGGTGCTGCGCGTTGGCCATCACCTCCGGCAGCGCGCGGTCCACCGGCAGCGGCCCGGCGTGCACCGCCAGCTCCGTATGCCGCACGTCGCGCAGGAGCCGGGCACGCGATCCCTCGGGCCCGTTCGGGTCGTCGGTGTAGATGCCGTCGACGTCCTCGACCAGCGTCAGCCCGGCCGCGCCCAGTGCGTCGGCGATGAGGAAGGCACCGACGTCGGCGCGGTGCATCGGGATGCGCGCGTGCGGGAACTCGTGGTGGTGGTAGGGCGGGAATGCGCTGCCGACGACGGCGCGCGCGGCCGAGAGGTGGATCGCGAGCTGATTGGCGATGGTCGGATGCTCGACGTAGGACACGCCCTCCAGCGCCAGCAGCGCGGCCAGGATGTGGCCGTTCTGGCCCGCTTCACTGGCGGCCAGCGGCGCCAGCGAGCCCGCCGGCAGGCCGAGGTCGAGGCCGACGCCGTAGAGGTGCCGCGCACGGATGCCCGCACCCGTCAGGATCAGCAGGCGGTGCTCGGGCAGCAGCCGGCGCAGTTCCTCCACGACGGGCACGATGGCGTCGCGGCCGCGGTCCATGATCGAGCGCCCGCCGATCTTCACCACCTGCAGCCAGGGCAGCAGGCGCATCGGATGCCCTCCGGCCACGGGCCGGGTGAGCGAGCCGTCGAGCAGGGTCTGGCGGGCCAGCGGCGAGGCGACGTGCTTGATGTTGCCGGACGTGCGGGTCATGACCAGGCGCTCCTCAGTCGGCGGAAATGAGCGTTCCCACATGCTCGCCGGCGAGCGCGCGCGTGAGGTTTCCCGGCACCAGGCCGTTGATCACCTGGACCTGGCGCACGTGCCGCGCCGCGGCCATGAGATCGAGCACCGGGAACTCGAGGATCGAGTCCTGCAGGCCCTTGGCCTTCATCTCGGCCACCGTGATGCGGGGAATGAAGTTCGGCTTCGTCGTCGTCTTGGGATTGGCGTCGTAGAGGCCATCCTCGTCCTTCACGTAGATCATCGCCTTGCAGCCGAAATGCTCGGCAACGAGGAAGCAGCCCGCATCGGTGCGATAAGGCGGGATCACGCCTTCGGCCGGTGGGCGGATCCACAGGCCATAGGGCGGCATGCCGCTGAAGACGACGCCATGCACTTGCGCCAGGAAGAGCGGCACCGCCGACAGACCGGCGCGGTCGACCGCGGAGATGCCATGCCGTGCCAGCAACTGGCCCAGCATGGCCGCGTTCTGGTCCGCCACCGAGGCGCCCAGTTGCGACAGCAGGCCCGCCGGCAGGCCGAGCCCGGCGGCGATCGAGTACAGGTGCCGGGCCCGCGTTCCCGCGCCCGTGCCGATGAGCAGCGGCTGGTGCTTGCGCGCCGCCACGATCTCATCGACCAGCGGATGGACGGCGGCGCGCCCGCGGTCGATCACGCTCTGCCCGCCGATCTTGATGACGACGGCATCGGGCAGGATGCGGAAATCCGGGGCGGTCTCGGCAGCGGCCTGCAGTTGCGCGTCCGACAGCGGTCGCTGCATGAGCAACGCTTCGAGTTCGGTCGGGGGCGTGGACATGGAGGGACCCTTTCGGCAAGGCGTTCAGCGCGCAGCATAGCGCCGGCATGCCGGGCATCGCGGCGGGCATCGCGGGCGCGGAAGCCAGGGGGCTGGCCGGCCCGCGCGCCGCGGACCGTCGGCAGCGGCTATCCTGCGCCTCCTCCGTGACACTCCCGAGCAGCGCGATGAGCACCCCGTCCGATTCGCGCGGCCGCCGCCGCGCCGCCGCCGGGACCTCCTCCGGGACCGCTTCCAGTTCCCCGGGCCGGCGGTCGCCGCAGATGCGCTTTCGCATGCGCATCACCGACGGCGACGTGATCGCCGTCGGCCCCGGCAAGATCGCCCTGCTGGAGGCGATCCGGGAGGCGGGGTCGATCACCGCCGCGGCCAAGCGGCTGGACATGTCCTACCGGCGGGCGTGGCTGCTGATCGACGAACTGAACCGGTCGCTGCGCACGGCCGCGATCGACTCGTCCAAGGGCGGGGCGGGGCATGGCGGCAGCGTGCTGACCCCCGCCGGCGAGGAGATCATCGCGCTCTACCGCCGCATCGAGCACACCGCAGCGGCCGCCTGCCGCGAGGACATCCGCAAGCTGATGAACATGCTGGCGCGCTGAGGGGGCTGCGGCGGGCGCAGTTCAGCCGCGGCGAAGCTGGCCACGCTGGCGCTGCGCAAAGCCAGGAAGGGGATGGACTGCCGCCGTCAGCGCCGCCGACGCACGCCTCGATCGGCGCCGGCACCGCTTCGGTTCAGCTCAGGCAGGCGAGGAGGACGTCGGATGCGGCCACGAGCGCGGTGACGGCGCGGCCCGGCGCGAGCCCCAGGTGCTCGATCGAGCCCTGCGTCACGGTGGCGACGACGCACAGGCCGGCGCCGGTCTCGATCGTCACCTCGGCATTCACCGCGCCGGGGCGCACGGAGCGCACGACGCCGTCGAGCCGATTGCGGGTCGACACCCGGGCGTCGCCCAGGTCGGTGGCCAGCATCACCGCCGGCGCCTTGACCATCGCGATCACCGGCTGCGTGACGCGCAGGCCCAGTGCGTCGCTGCTCTCGCGCGTCACGATGGCGTTGATGCGGGCGCCGCCGGGCATCAGCACCTCCACCTCGTCGTTGACGGCGCCGGCGCGGATGGCGCTCACCGTGCCCGCCCACTGGTTGCGCGCGCTGGTCTTCAGGTTCACGACTTTCATCAGCGAGAAGGCCTGGTCGAGGTCCAGGCCGTGGGTGGTGAGCAGGCCGACGAAGCGCTCGTGGGCCGCGCTCAGTTGCTCGAAGCGCGCGACGAGGCGCTGCCCGTGCTCGGTGAGACGCGTCCCGCCGCCGCCGCGGCCGCCGGTCGAGCGCTCGACCAGCGGCGTTCCGGCCGCCTCGTTCATCGCGTCGATGGCGTCCCAGGCCGTCTTGTAGCTGACGCCGACCGCCCGCGCGCCATGCGTGATCGAGCCCTGGCGGGCGACCGCGCTCAGCAAGGCCATGCGGTCCGGGCCGCCCAGCGACTGGCCGTCGATCTCCAGCCACAGCGCAGCCTGCAGTTGCATCCCGGACTTGCGGCGTGGCGAAGGCTTGTGCGGTCGGGGTCTGGACATGCGGCCCCGGCAGCCGCCATCGATGCAGCCGTCGGATGAACCGAGGATAGCGCGCGCGCACCCCCGCGGCCTGGAACAGGGCCGCGCCGGCTCAGATCGCCACGGGCTCGCCGGCCTGAGCCGGCCGCCGCAGGCCACCCTCGGCATCACCGGCCACCACGCGGCCGGCATCGAGGTGGATCACCTGCTCGCCCAGCAGGCGCACGTCGTCGTCGTCGTGCGTGATCAGCAGCAGCGGCAGCGCGAGCGTCGACTGCAGTTCCAGCAGTTCCTCGCGCAGCCGCTGCCGCAGGCTCCGGTCGAGCGCGGCAAAGGGCTCGTCCAGCAGCAGCGCCGCAGGCTCGCCGACGAGTGCGCGCGCAAGCGCGGTGCGCTGGCGTTGCCCGCCCGAAACCTGGTGCGGGTAGTGCTCGGCCACCGGCTGCAGGTGCAGCCGCTCGAGCCACTGCAGGACGCGCGGCTCCGCGGCACGGCGTGCCGGGTTGCGCCAGCCGTGCTGCAGCGCGAAGGCGACGTTCTGTCGCACGGTCAGGTGCGGGAACAGCGCGTAGTCCTGGAAGACGAAGCCCAGGCGGCGCTCGGACGGCGGCAGCGACACGCCGCCGTCGCTGTCGAACAGGGTGCGGCCGGCGACGCGCACGAGCCCGGCATCGGGCGCCGTGATGCCGGCGATCATGCGCAGCGTCTGCGTCTTGCCGGTACCCGAGGGCCCGAAGAGGACGACCCGGCGCGCCGGGCTGCTGAAGTCCACGTCGAGCTCGAAGCGGCTGGCACCGTGGCGGTACTTCTTGCGCAGCGAAACCTGCCAGACGGCCGTCACGGTCCCACCTCCTTCAGGCGCGCGCCGGCACGCGCCCGGGCGCGAGGCGGCCGGCGCTCAGCAGCACCGCGATGCAGGTGATCGAGGTCACCGCGACGAGGAAGTTGGCGGTGTCGTCCTGCCCCGCCTGCACCGCCTCGTAGACGGCGATGGACAGGGTCTGCGTCTTGCTGGCAATGCTGCCGGCCACCATCAGCGTGGCGCCGAACTCGCCCAGCGCGCGCGCGAACGCCAGCAGCAGGCCCGCGAGGATGCCCCGCCACGCCAGCGGCAGCGTGACGCGGAAGAAGATCCCCCACTCGCCGATGCCCAGCGTGCGCGCCGCGTCCTCGAATTCCGGATCCACGTTCTCGAACGCGGCGCGCGCCGACTTGAAGACCAGCGGGAACGCGACGACGGTGGCCGCGATCACCGCGGCCTGCCAGGTGAAGATGAGCCGGATGCCGAAGTGCTGCAGCAGCCACGCGCCCAGCGGCCCCTGGCTGCCGATCAGCACGAGGAGGTAGTAGCCGAGCACCGTGGGGGGCATCACCATCGGCAGCGTCAGGGCCGCGTCGAGCAGGTCGCGCCCGGGAAAGCGCCGGCGCGCGAGGGTGAAGCCCACGGCCACGCCGAGCACGAGGTTCAGCGCCGTCGCCCATCCGGCGACCTTCAGCGACAGCGCAAGGGCGACCCAGGCCTCGGACATGGGACGCCACGCGCTTGCTGCCCGGAACCGGGTCAGGGCTTGCCGAAGCCGAACTTGGCCAGCACCGCCTGGGCCGGCGGCGTGAACAGGAAGTCGACGAAGGCCGCGCCTTCGGCACGGTTGGGCGCACCCGCGAGCACCGCGACGGGGTACAGGATGGGCTCGCTCGTCGGCACCGCGAAGGCAACCTTGACCTTGTCCGCCATGATGGCCGCGTCGGTGGCGTAGACGAAGCCCGCATCGACCTCGGCGCGAGCGACGTAGTCCAGCGCCTGGCGCACGTTGTTGGCGCCGATCATCTTCGGCTCGATCGCGCCCCAGAGCTGCGCCGCCTCGAGCACGCGCTTGGTGTAGCGCCCCACCGGCACGCTCGCCGGCAGGCCGATGGCGATGCGCGCAAAGCCAGCCTCGTTCAGGTCGCCCAGGGCCGTCGGCAGCCGGGCGGCCGTCGCCGGCACGATGACCACGAGCGCGTTCGAGACGACGTTGCGACGCTGCGCCGCCTGCACCAGTCCCTGCGCCTGGGCCTGGTTCATCGTCTCCTGGTCGGCGCTGGCGAACACGTCGGCCGGCGCGCCCTTGGCGATCTGCGCCAGCAGCGCGCCCGAGGCGCCGAAGTTGAGGTGCAGCTTGGTCCCCGGATGGGCGGCCTCGAACAGCGGCGCGATCTCGCGGAAGGCGTTGGTGAGGCTCGCCGCGGCCGAGACGGTGATTTCGCCGGCGTGGGCGCCGAGGCTGAGCAGCCAAGCCGCGGCCAGCACGAACGGGCGGAAGGGGCGGAAGTTCATGGCGGATTCAGGATGAGCGACATGGTGAAGTATATATATCGCATGCATGGCGGACCGCGCACGCCCCTGGGAACGGTTGACTCAGTACAAGTCAAAGCTCCGCACACACGTTATATTCCGTTGGATACGTCGCCGTCATGACTTTTTCTACCCAACGGAGTCCCGTTCGATGATCCCTGCCTTCCTCCGCCTCACCGGAGTCGCCCTGGCCTGCGCCGCGGCATTGCCAGCCGCGCGAGCCGCCGACGAATCGTTCGCCTTGGGAACGATCTCCGTCACGGGCAAGCGCGCGCAGGTCGGGGAGATGCCCACCGACCAGGCCGGGTCGCTCGTCACCCGCGATGACCTGCGACAGTTCAACCGCGACACCGTGGCCACTGCCGTGACCCTGCTGCCGGGGGTGACGCTCTCCTTCAACTCGCGCAACGAGTCGCTGGTCTACGTGCGCGGCTTCGACGCGCGTCAGGTGCCCTTGTTCATCGACGGCGTGCCGGTGTACGTGCCCTACGACGGCTACGTCGATTTCGCCCGCTTCGGCACCGCCGACATCGCGGCGATCCAGGTCGCCAAGGGCTTCAGTTCGATCGCCTACGGCCCCAATGCGCTGGGCGGCGCGATCAACCTCGTCTCGCGCAAGCCGGTCAAGGCCTTCGAGGGTGACGCCTTCGTCGGCGCCGCGGCCGGCGGCGACCGCAAGGCCGGCATCAACCTCGGCATGCGGCAGGCGCTGTGGTACGCGCAGGCGGGCCTCTCGCACCGCGAGGCCGACGGCTTTCGCCTTTCCTCGGACTTCGAGCCCACCGCCACCGAGGACGGCGGGCTGCGCGAGAACGCCGACCGCAGCGACCGCAAGCTCTCGTTCAAGATCGGCCTGACGCCCAACGCCCAGGACGAGTACGCGCTGTCGTACTACAGGCAGGACGGCGAGAAGGGCCAGCCGCCGACGACGGGGACGAGCGGCGTGCGCTACTGGCGCTGGCCCTACTGGGACAAGGAGAGCCTGTACTTCGTCTCCAGCACCGCGCTCGGGGCCTCCGAGACCCTCAAGCTGCGCCTCTACCACGACCGCTTCGACAACGAGGTCGACAGCTTCACCGACGCCACCTACTCGACGCTCAAGAAGAGCGGCCAGGGCAGCGTCTCGACGGGCCAAAGCATCTACCACGACCGCACCACCGGCGGCGCGATCGAGCTCGAGTCGCGCCGCCTGGCCCATCACCTGCTGCGCGCGGTGCTGCAGCGCAAGGCCGACGAACACAAGGAAGTCGACGGCAACGCCCTGCTGAACACCCGCTACGAGGACACGCTGAGCTCGTTCGGCGTCGAGGACCTGATCACGCTCGCGCCGGCCTGGCAGCTTTCGCTGGGCGTGGCGCGGCACCGGCTCCATCCCGACAGCGTGTTCGGCCTCAGCAGCAGCTACGCGCTGCCGCCGGCCTCGTCGGCCACCAACCTGCAGGCCGGGCTGTTCCACGACCTCGGCCCCGCCAGCCGCGCCTACCTGACGCTGGCGCGCAAGACGCGGCTGCCGACGCTGAAGGACCGCTACTCGCAGCGCCTGGGCAACTACGTCGAGAACCCGGACCTCGGGCCCGAGACCTCGCTCAACGTCGAGCTCGGCTTCCAGGGCCGGCCCTTCCCCGCGCTGCCGGAACTCACGCTGGAGGCGGCCGTCTTCCAGAGCCGCGCGGACGACAAGATCCAGTCGGTGTTCGTCGGCACCGGAACCTCCTGCAGCCCGGCCACGCCCTGCCAGATGCGCAACGTCGGCGAGGCGCGCGTGCGCGGGCTGGAGCTGGGCGCGCGCGGCACCGTGTTGCCGTGGCTGGACCTGGGGGCAAACCTCACCGTGCTCGACCAGAAGAACGTCTCCAACCCGGACACGCGGATGACGGGCGTGCCCGACCGCAAGTTCTTCGGCTACGCCGTCGTCCGCCCGGCGGCAGGGGTGTCGCTGCAGGCCACGGTCGAGCACAACAGCCGGCGCTGGGTGAACAACACCGCGTCGCTGGGCGAATTCACGCTGCTGGGCCTGAAGGCCGGCTGGAAGCCGCTGCCCGCGATCACGCTGGAGGCCGGCGTGGACAATGCGCTGGACAAGAATCACGAACTCGACGCCGGATACCCCGCCCCCGGCCGCACCTGGTTCGCCCAGGCGCGCTGGACGTTCTGACCCGATGCGGCGCACCGGCCCCGAGTCCGCCACGCCCCGCCACCGCACGAAGAGGACCACACCATGACAGCGGACGACACCGGCGCCCCGCGCGCCGCCGCGATCGAGGACGACGACAGCGGTGACGTCGACGCCCTGCTGGCGCTGATGGCCGAGCAGCAGCAGCGTGCCGGGCACCGCGTGCGCGGACTGATCATGACGCACCCGAACGTCGGCGAGGGCTGCTCGCGCCCGATGGTGTTGGTCGACCTCGACACGCGGCAGGAGTTCCTGGTCTCGCAGCCGCTGGGCCAGCTTTCGAATTCGTGCCGCGCCGACCCGCAGGGCTTCGCCCGCGCCAGCGAGGTGCTGCGCCGCGCCTGCGACGAATCGCCCGAGCTCGTGGTGTGCAACCGCTTCGGCGGCCTCGAGGCCGAAGGCGGCGGCTTCCGCGCCGAGCTGCTCGAGATCATGACGCAGGATCTGCCGCTGCTGACCGTCGTCGCCACGCGCCATCTCGCGGACTGGGCCGCGTTCACCGGCGGCGCCGAAGTCCTGCCGGCACGCGCCGAGGCCGTGACAGGCTGGCTGGAGCGGACGCTCGCACCCGCGCCGCAGGCCCATCGTCGCGAGACGATCGGCGCCTGAACCCACGGCGCCGATGGTCCGCAGCCGCCGCACCTTCACCCGCCGCGAGTGGGTGCTGCGGATGGCGGCATCCGTGCCGATCGCAGGCGCCATCGCGCGCCTGGATGCGCCCGCCCAGGCGCGGACGCCGGCACCGAACGCAGGCGTCGCAACCGACTCCCTGATCCACCTGTTCGGCCAGGCGGCGGCCGCGCCCGCACGCCTTTTCGCCGCGGGGCCGCCGGCCGGGGTGCTGCTGGCGTGCCTCGCGCCCGAGCGCCTGCTCGGCTGGCCGATGAGCCTGAGCGACGCCGCCCGGTCCTGGCTGCCTGCCGCCGCGCGCGACAAGCCCCTGCTCGGGCGCCTCGCCGGCCGCGGCAGCACCGTGAGTCTGGAAACCTTGCTGCGCCTGAAGCCGGACCTCGTCATCGACGCCGGCACCGTGGACGAGACCCATGCGTCGACCGCACGCCGCGTCGCCGAGCAGACCGGCCTGCCCTACGCGCTGGTGGACGGGCGCCTCGCCGACAGCGCGGCGCAACTGCGCCAGGTCGGTCGCCTGCTCGGGCTGGACGCCCGCGGCGAGGCGCTGGCCGCGTTTGCCGACGAGGCGCTGGCCGACGCCGCACGGCTCGCCCCGGCCGACGGCGGCCGCCCCTCGGTCTACCTGGCGCGCGGCGCCGACGGCCTGGAGACGGCCAGCGCGGGCGCGATCAATGCCGAGATCATCGAGGCCGCGGGCGGGCGCAACGTCGCCGTCGGCGGCCGGCCCGGCGTCGCGCGCGTGTCGATGGAACAGGTGCTCGGCTGGGCGCCCGACTGGGTGCTGACCCAGGACCGCAACTTCCACCGCCTGGCACAGACCGACGCAGTCTGGCGCACGCTGCGCGCGGTGCGTGAGGGTCGGCTGCTGCTGGCGCCCGCGCTGCCCTTCGGCTGGCTCGACGGCCCGCCCTCCGTCAACCGCCTCCCCGGCGTGAAGTGGCTGGCCGCCAGCCTGCGCCGCGGGCAGGGCGGCGCGCGCGACGCGCTGCAGCAGATGTCGGGCGACGCGCGGCGCTTCTACCGCCTCTTCTACGACGTGACGCCTTCCCCGGAAACGATCCAGGGCTGGCTGGACGGCCGTGGCTGAGGTGTCCGCCGCGCGCTGCCGCTCCGACGCCGCCCCGGGCGCGGCGGGCACGACGCCGCGCCACGCCTTCGGCCTGTCGCTGGCGCTGCTGCTGCTCCTGGTACTGACGCTGGCCGCCTTCGCGACCGGCAAGTTCGCGCTCTCGCCCAGCGAGCTGCTGGCCTCGCTGTGGGCGCGGCTGTGGGGCGAGCCGCCGGCGCTGCCGGCCGCGGCCGAGGCCGTCGTCTGGAACGTGCGCGGGCCGCGCGTGCTGGCGGCAGCGCTGGTCGGCGCCGCGCTGGGCGCTGCCGGCGCCGCGTACCAGGCGATGTTCCGCAACCCGCTGGTCTCGCCCGACATCCTGGGCGTCTCCTCGGGCTGCGGGCTCGGCGCCTCGGTCGCCATCCTGCTCGGGTTGCCGGTCGCGCTCATCTCGGGGGCGGCGTTCATCGGCGGGCTCGCTGCGGTCGCGGTCGTGATGCTGGTGGCGCGCCGCGTCGGCGAGCACGACCCGGTGCTCGTGCTCGTGCTGGCCGGCGTCGCGGTGGGCGCGCTGCTGGGCGCAGGCATCTCGCTCGTGAAGCTGCTCGCCGATCCGAGCGTGCAGTTGCCGGCGATCACCTTCTGGCTGCTGGGCGGACTGAACGCCGTCACGCGCTCCGACCTCGGCTTCGCCTGGCCCTGGCTCGCCGCCGGAACGCTGCTGCTCGTGCTCTGGCGCTGGCGCATCAACCTGCTGTCGCTGCCCGACGACGAGGCCGCAGCGCTCGGCGTGCGCGTTGGCCGCTTGCGCGCCGGGGTGGTGGTCGGCGCCACGCTGGTGACCGCCGCCGCGGTGTCGATGTCGGGCATCGTCGGCTGGGTCGGGCTGGTCGTGCCTCATGTCGCGCGCCTGATCGCGGGGCCGGAGTTCAGCCGCCTGCTGCCCTTGGCGATGGCGCTCGGTGCGGGCTTCGTCGTCGCCGCCGACACGCTGGCGCGCACGCTGGCGGCGATCGAACTGCCCTTGTCGGTGCTCACCGCCGCCGTCGGTGCGCCCTTCTTCCTCTGGCTGCTGGGGCGGCGCCGGAGCCCGGCGTGACCCTCGGCACGCCGATGCTGGCGCTGCAGGCGCTGCGGTTCGGCCACCGCGGCCGCGCGCTATGCGAAGCCGTCTCGCTCGGACTGGCCCGGGGCGAGATCTTGGCCTTGCTCGGGCCCAACGGCTGTGGCAAGACGACGCTGTTCCGCACCGTGCTGGGCCTGATCCCGGCGCTGGGCGGGCAGGTGCGGGTAGCCGGCGAAGCCTGCGTCGGCACCGGCATCGCGCCCGATCGCGCGGCGATGGCGCGCCGCATCGCCTACGTGCCGCAGGCGCACGCGGGCGCGTTCGCCTACGCCGCGCTCGACGTCGTGCTGATGGGCCGCGCCACGCACGTGGGAAGCTTCTCGATGCCCTCCGCGGCCGACCGTGCGCTCGCGTTCGAACTGCTCGAGCGCCTGGGCGTGGCGCACCTGGCCGCGCGCTCCTACCTCGAGATCAGCGGGGGCGAGCGTCAGCTCGTGCTGATCGCGCGCGCGCTGGCGCAGCAGGCCCCGGTGCTGGTGATGGACGAGCCGACCGCGAGCCTGGACTTCGGCAACCAGCGCCTCGTGCTGCGCGAGATCGAGTCCTTGAAGGCGCGCGGCGTGGCGGTCCTGCTGTCGACGCACCAGCCCGAGCACGCGCTGCGCGTCGCCGACCGCGCGGTGCTGCTGGGCGGCGGCCGCGTGCACGCGCTCGGGCCGACGCACACCGTGCTGACGTCGCAGGCGCTGGCCGCGCTCTACGGCGTTCCGCGCGCCGAGGTCGAGCGCAGCGTCCCCGGCCTCGCCGACGCACCGGAACGAGCCGCCGCGTCGCGGGCTACTTCAGCGACTCGATGAGATCGACGTATTCCTGCATCGCCTCGTCGGCCGACTTGCCGGCCAGCGCCGCCCAGGCGTCGTGCTTGGCGCGTCCGACCATGTCGGTGAAACCGGGGCGCTTGCCTCCGTTGTCGCCCTCGGTGGCCTGCTTGTAGAGCGCATAGATCTGCAGCAGGGTCTTGTTGTCGGGGCGCTCGGGCAGCTGCTTGCTCTCGGCGACGGCCTTCTCGAACGCGGTCTTCAGCTTGGACTTGGCCATGTACGGCACTCCTGGCAGGGGTTGGAGTCGAAGGTCGGGGCATGCCGCGGAGTCGGCGCGCGGGGCGCTGCGCATCGCGGCATCATCGCAGTCTAGGATCGTAACCGGCCGCGAACGCCGCAAATCCGGAGGAGAAGCCCGATGCCCGAACCCCGATCGCAGCGCATGGCGCGCGTGGACACCGCCTGGCTGCGCATGGACAACGACGTCAACCTGATGATGATCGTCGGCGTCTGGATGCTCGCCACTCCCGTCACGCTGCAGGCGGTGCGCGCGCGCGTGGCCGAGAAGCTGCTGCAGTACGAGCGCTTTCGCCAGCGCATCGAGCACGACGCGATCGGCTGCCGCTGGGTCGAGGATGCGGCCTTCGAGATCGAGCACCACGTGGCGCCGATGACGCTTTCGCCCGGCCCGGGAGAAACCCAGCGCCAGGCGCTGCAGCGCCTGTGCGGCGAAATGGCCTGCACGCCGCTGGACGAGGACCGCCCGCCGTGGCAGTTCCACGTCGTCGAGGACTACGAAGGCGGCTCGGCGCTGGTGGCGCGAATCCACCACTGCGTCGCCGACGGCATCGCGCTGATTTCGGTGATGCACTCGATCACCGACGGCGGCAGCGATCCGCCGCAGCGCGCGCGTGCGGCGGCGGATGCCGGCGACGACGGCGACGACGGCGACTGGCTCTCCGAGTTCGTGATGCGCCCTCTCGCGGGTGTCGCCGCGCAAGCGCTGGACCTCTCCGGCCAGGGCATCGCGCGCACGCTGCAGGCGCTGTCCGACCCCGAGGCCTCGCTGGCGGGCGCGCTCGAGCTGGCGCGCAGCGGCGCGCGCGTGCTCGGCGACGCCGCCGCGCTGGCCCTGCTCAGCGACGATTCGCCGACGCGCCTCAAGGGCATTCCCGAGGGCCGCAAGCTCGCGACCTGGAGCGAGCCGCTGCCCCTCGTCGAGGTGAAGGCGATCGGCAAGGCGCTGGGCTGCTCGGTCAACGACGTGCTGCTGAGTTGTGCGGCCGGCGCCATCGGCGGCTACCTGCGCGCGCTCGGAGACGACCCGACGGGGCAGGAGATCCGTGCCATGGTTCCGGTGAACCTGCGCCCGCTGGAAGAAGCCTGGAAGCTCGGAAACCGCTTCGGCCTGGCGCCGCTGGTGCTGCCGATCGGCATCGAGAACCCGATCGAGCGCGTGTTCGCGGTCCGCCGCCGCATGGCCGAACTCAAGGGCAGCTACCAGCCGCTGCTCGCCTACGGCGTGCTGGCGCTTGCCGGGCTGCTGGCGAAACCCGTGCAGGACGCCATCCTCGACCTGTTCGCGCGCAAGACGACGGCGGTGATGACCAACGTTCCGGGGCCGTCGCAGCCGCTGTCCTTCTGCGGTGCGCCTTTGCGACAGAACATGTTCTGGGTGCCGACCACCGGCAACCTCGGGCTCGGGCTGTCGATCCTCTCCTATGCGGGCGGAGTGCAGTTCGGCCTCATGACCGACCGCGCGCTGTGCCCCGACCCTCGGCAGATCAGCGAGCGCTTCGCGACGGAGTTCGAGCAACTGCTGCTGGTGACGATGATGCTGCCTTGGGACGACGCCCTGCGCCCCGCGGCGGCAGCGTCGTCGGTGGCGGCACCGGCAACGGCTGCGACAGCGGCGGCGGGATCGGGGCCACGGGCGGCGCCGCGGGCGGGCCCGCGGGCGGCGCGTCCAGCCGCATCGCCGCGGCGTGGGCCCGCAGCCAGCGGTGCCCGGGGTCGTGCGCCGAGCGCCAGGTCCAGACCATCGCCACCGTGAAGGGCGGCAGCCCGAGGTCGACCTCGACGATCTGCAGCGCGTGCGTCGCCGCAAAGCGCAGCGCCGGCCGCCGCGGCAGGATCACCGCCAGGTCGGTGGCGGCGAGGATCGCCGGCACGACCATGAAATGCGGCAGCGTGAGGCGGATGCGCGGCTCCAGGCCGAGCAGGTGCAGCACGCGCGCGGGCTCGGCGTGGCTGTCGACGAGCACGAACTCGAGCCGCTCGAGTGCGCTGCGGTCGCGCAGTCGCGCCGCCTGCGGGTGGCCCTGGCGCAGCAGCACGACGTAGCGCTCCTGCAGGATGGCCTGGCTCTCGGTGCCGGCCAGCGCCGGCAGGTAGCCGAAGGCGAGGTCCAGGCGCCCGTCCTCGAGCGCCGGCGCCACTGCGTCGGCGGCGAGTTGCACCGCGTCGACGCGCACCCCGGGCGCCTCGCGCCCGATCGCCGCCATGAGCGGCGGCAGGAATTCGTCGGCGCCGATGTCGCTCATGTGCACGACGAAGCGTCGCTGCGAGCGCGCGGCGTCGAAGCGCGCGCTCTCGCTCAAGGCCAGATCGATCTGGCGCAGCGCCGCCTCGACCTGGCGCGCGAACTGGTCGGCGCGCGGAGTCGGCGCGACGCCGCCGCTGCGCCGGATGAAGAGCGGGTCGCGCAGCGCCAGGCGCAGCCGCGTGAGCGCATGGCTCACCGCCGGCTGGCTCAGACCGAGGGCCTCGGCGGCGCGGCTGACGCTGCGCGCGGCGTGCACCGCCGCGAAGACGTGCAGCAGGTTGAGGTCGAAGTCCTTGATATGCATTTCATGCATGTTACTTAGAAAGACCATTGCATGGACGAATGGAATAGCTGCCCCTAGAGTCGGGGCAGCCGCGCAAGCCGGCACCCGCCGGGCATTCCCGGACACCGACCCACGAGACGAGGGCGCACGCGATGGAAGTCCAGTTCACCGAAGAGATCAGACACCTGCAGCTCGGCGCGGGCGCGACCTTCCACGGCGAAGGCATCATGGCGATCACCAAGGCCATCCTGCAGTCCGGCGTGGCCTACGTCGGCGGCTACCAGGGCGCGCCGGTGTCGCACCTGATGGACGTGCTGGTGCAGTCCAAGGACTACCTGGACACGCTGGGCGTGCACGTCGAGGCCTGCAGCAACGAGGCCTCGGCGGCGGCCATGCTGGGCGCCAGCATCCACTACCCGCTGCGCGGCTGCGTGACCTGGAAGAGCATCGTCGGCACCAACGTCGCCGCCGACGCGCTCTCCAACCTGGCCAGCCCCGGCGTCGTCGGCGGCGCGCTCATCGTCGTCGGCGAGGACTACGGCGAGGGCGCGAGCGTGGTGCAGGAGCGCACGCACGCCTTCGCCATGAAGAGCACGATCGCGCTCTTCGATCCGCGCCCGGAGCTGCAGCGCATGGTCGACCTCGTCGAGCACGCCTTCGCGCTCAGCGAGGCCAGCAACATGCCGGCGATGATGGGCCTGCGCATCCGCGCCTGCCACGTGCGCGGCGCCTTCACCGCCCGCGACAACGTCGCGCCGCGCGTGTCCACGCGCGACCTCATGGAGGAGCCGGCGAACTTCGACTACGGCCGCCTCTCGCATCCCCCGGTGACCTTCGGCCACGAGAAGCTGAAGATCGAGCAGCGCATCCCGGCGGCGCAGGCCTACATCGAGCAGCACCGGCTCAACGAGCACTTCGAGGGCGGGGACGCCGACATGAAGCGCCTGGGCATCATCGTGCAGGGCGGGCTGCATCCGGCGCTCATCCGCGCGCTGCAGCGCGTGGGCATGGCCGACGCCTTCGGCGCCAGCCGCATCCCGCTGCTCGTGCTCAACGTCACCTTCCCGCTCGTGCCGCGCGAGCTCTCGGCCTTCTGCGCCGGCAAGGACGCGGTGCTGGTGCTCGAGGAGGGCTACCCCGAGTACATCGAGAAGGATCTCGTCACCGCGCTGCGCCGCCTGGACGTGCAGACCGCGGTGCACGGCAAGGACATGATCAGCGCCGCGGGCGAGTACACGGTCGAGGCCATCGCCGGCGGCCTGCTGGCCTTCCTCGCGCGCAGGGCGCCCGAGGTCGACACCCGCGACGCGCAGGCCTGGCTGGCCGGCAACGCCGAGCGCCGCGCCGACGTGGCCAGGACGCTGGGGCCGATCCCGGCGCGGCCGCCGGGCTTCTGCATCGGCTGCCCGGAGCGTCCGGTGTTCGCCGCGCTCAAGCTGGCGCAGGAGCAGGTCGGCAAGGTGCACATCGCCGCCGACATCGGCTGCCACTCCTTCGCCACCTTCGAGCCCTTCAGCTCGGGCCACTCCATCCTCGGCTACGGCATGAGCCTGGCCAGCCGCGCCGGCGTGAGCCCGATGATGCAGCGGCGCAGCATCGCCATCATGGGCGACGGCGGCTTCTGGCACAACGGCCTGCTCACCGGCGTCGAGGCCGCGCTCTTCAACCGCGACGACGCCGTGCTCATCATCCTGAAGAACGGCTACACCTCGGCCACCGGCACGCAGGACATCATCAGCACGCCCGACGACGAGGTGAAGGCCGACGCCGAGCGCCGCGTCGCGCTCAACCAGAGCCTGGTCGACAAGAACAAGACCATCGAGGGCACGCTCAAGGGCATGGGCGTGGACTGGCTGCGCGTCGTCAACAGCTACGACGTCAGCGCCATGCGGCGCACCGTGCAGGAGGCGCTGACGACCAGCTACGAGGGCCTGAAGGTGATCGTCGCCGAAGGCGAGTGCATGCTCGAGCGCCAGCGCCGCATCAAGCCCTGGAACGCCGCGCGCCTCAAACGCGGCGAGCGCGTGGAGCGCGTCAAGTACGGCGTCGACGAGGACGTCTGCACCGGCGACCACGCCTGCATCCGCCTCTCGGGCTGCCCGACGCTGACCATCCGCGACAACCCCGATCCGCTGCGCGTCGATCCGATCGCCACCGTCATCGACGGCTGCGTGGGCTGCGGCCTGTGCGGCTCCAACGCGCACGCGGCCACGCTCTGCCCGAGCTTCTACCGCGCCGAGGTCATCGCCAACCCGCGCTGGGGCGAGCGCTTCGTGGCCGCGCTGCGGCAGACCATCACCGGCTGGCTGCGCCCGGCCTGAGCGGCAAGCGCACGAGACGACATGAACACACCCCACTCCCCGCACGCGGCGAACCGCCCGATCACCATCCTCGTCTGCGCCCTGGGCGGCGAGGGCGGCGGCGTGCTCGCCGAATGGCTTTACCTGACCGCGATGCGCGCGGGCTACGCCGCGCAGTCGACCTCCATCCCCGGCGTGGCGCAGCGCACCGGCGCCACCACCTACTACGTCGAGGTGCACCCGCAGCCGCTGGCCGAGCTCGGCGGGCGGCGGCCGATCTTCAGCCTCAACCCGGTCGCCGGCGAGATCGACCTGCTGCTGTCCTCGGAGCTGCTGGAGACGGCGCGCCACGTCGGCAACGGCATGGCCAGCCCCGACCGCACGCTGGTCATCAGCTCGACCTCGCGCACGCTGACCACGAACGAGAAGATGAAGCTCGGCGACGGCCGCAGCGACGACGCGGCCATGCTCAGCGTGCTGCAGCGCCACGCGCGCGCCACCGAGCTGCTGGACTTCAACCTCATGGCGCGCCAGAGCGGCACCGTCATCAGCGCCGTGCTGCTGGGCGCGGTCGCCGCCAGCGGCGCCCTGCCCTTCCCGCGCACGCTCTACGAGGAGACGATCCGCGAAGGGGGCCTGGGCGTGGCCGCCAGCCTGCGCGGCTTTGCCGCCGCCTTCGACGCCATCACGACGCGACGGCAGCAGCAAAGCCTCGTCGAGAAGGTGCTCGCCGCGGCGCCGCCCACCGACCTGCGCACGATCGCGCGCGAGCGCGTCGTCAAGTACCAGGACGAGGCCTACGGCCGCCTCTACGACCAGCGCCTGGCGCGCATCGAAGCCGCCGAGGGTGGCCGCGCCGGCCCGGTGACGCAGGAGATGGTGCGCTGGCTGGCGCTGTGGATGGCCTTCGACGACATTGTCAACGTCGCCGGGCTCAAGCTTGCCGCCAGCCGCATGGCGCGCGTCAAGCGCGAGGTCGGCGTGAAGGAGGGCGAGCTGCTGGTGGGCGTCTACGACCACTTCAAGCCCGGCGTGCCCGAGTTCGCCGCGCTGCTGCCCGAGGGCCCGGCCAACCGCCTCATCGCCTGGGACCGCCGCCGCATGGCCCGGGGCGAGGAGCCCTGGGCGCTGCCGCTCAAGCTCGGCGCGCACACCATCCACGGGGCGCTGGCGCTGCGCATGCTCATGCTGCTCAAGGGCCAGCGCCGGCGCGGCCACCGCTTCGCGCAGGAGCAGAAACTCATCGAGCAGTGGCTGACGGCGGTCGAGCGCGGCACGCGCGAGAACCCGGCGCTGGGCCTGGCGCTGGCGCGCTGCGGACGCCTCATCAAGGGCTACGGCACGACCAACGAGCGCGGCAAGGACAATCTGCTGCACATCATCGAGCACCTGGCCATCGGCACGCGTCCCGCCGCCGACCGCGCCCGACTCATCGACAGCGCGCGCGAGGCGGCACTGGCCGACGACGCCGCGCGCAAGCTCAACGAGACCCTGGCCGGCGCCGGCGTGCCGCTGAAGGCGCCGCGCCCGCAGCCGATCCGTTTCCACCGGCGCAAGCCCACGACCTAGGAAACCCGACGCCTCGGGGACGAATCGCAACCGCCCCCGCAGCGCGCCGCGTCAGGCTTCGCCGAGCGCCACCGGCGCGCCGGGCCAGGTGCTCCATTCACTCCAGCTCCCGGGGTACAGCGCTGCGCCCGGCAAGCCGGCCACTTCGAGTGCGAGCAGGTTGTGGCAGGCGGTGACGCCGCTGCCGCAGGACATCACGAGATTCGCCACCGGGTGGCGGTCCGTCAGCGCGTCGAACTCCGCGCGCAGTTGCGCGCCGGGCTTGAAGCAGCCCTGGGCATCCAGGTTGTCGCGGAAGAAGCGGTTGCGCGAACCGGGAATGTGACCGACGACCTTCTCGATGGTGTCGTTCGCGCCGGTGAAGCGCTCGTGCGGGCGCCCGTCCAGCACCAGCCGCGGCCCGCCGTCGAGGTTGGCGAGCAGGACCTCGCGGTCGACCGTGGCGACCTCCGCCGGCCGCAGGCTCAAGCGCCGTGCAGCGGCGCGCGGCGTCACCCCCTGCGCCAGCGGCAGCCCCGCGGCCTTCCAGGCGTTCAGGCCACCGTCGAGAACGGCGACGTCGGCATGCCCGATCCAGCGCAGCATCCACCACGCGCGCGCGGCGTAGGCGTTGCCGACACCGTCGTAGACGATGACGTGGCTGTCCTCGCCGACGCCGCGCGCACCCATCGCAGCGGCGAACGCTTCGCGCGCGGGCAGCGGGTGGCGCCCGTTGCGCCCCGTCGGCACGGCGCTCAGGTCCTCGTCGAGATGAAGGTAGTGCGCCCCCGGCAGGTGGCCGGCCGCGTACATCGCGCGCCCGGCCTGCGGGTCGGTCAGCTCGAAGCTGCAGTCGAAGACGATGGTGCGTTGCGACTCGCGCTGCAGCAAGCGATCGAGCGCGGCGGCCTGGATCAAGGGCGTGTGCTTCATGCGGCGCATTCTCGCGCCGTCGCGCGCCCGATGCAGCGATGGCGCGTCGAGGGCGGACCGTTCAACCCGCCTGCACGGCCTCGACGCGCCCGAGGCAGCGCCTGTGGCGCTCGTCGACGCGGCGCGCGAACCACTCGGTGGTGAGCTTGCGCGTGAACTTCGGGCTCTGCAGGTCGATGCGCGGCAGCACTGCACGCGCCAGCGCGCGCCCGCCCTGCTTCTCGGCCTGCGCGAACACGCGCCGGTAGAGCTCGCTGCGTTCGAAATCGGGGCCGCTGCCCCGCTCCAGCTCGCGCCGCACCGCCGCGGGCGTCATCTCCAGCCGCGCCGCCACCGCCAGCGCCGCAGCTTCGGTCCGGCCGACGATGCCCGAGCCCGGCGGCGGCAGCAGGTCGCCATCCAGCGCCAGCGGCCGTCCGGCGAGCAGCGCCAGCGCCTGCTGGAAGGCGGCGTTGCGGCTCGCCCAGCGCCCGGCGTTGAAGTCGGCGAAGCGGTGGATCATGTGCTCGTAGGGCGCACGATAGGCGAGCAGGTGCGCGCTGCCGAAGTAGAGGCCGCCGCGGCGCGTGAAGACTTCGGCGCGCACCGATCCGCGCATCGGATAGGGATACGGCTGCGCGCGCACCTGTTCCTGCGCGAAGGCGACGCCGACCTGCATCGGCCCGCCGGTGCGAACGGGGTTGCGGTCGGCGAGAAAGCTGCGCCCGAGCGGCACGCTCTCGATGAACTCCTCGTAGAGATCGCTCAGCTCGCGTTCGGTCTGCACGCCCTCGAGCCGCTCGCCCCAGCTGCGGCCATCACTCGACGACAGCGCGAGCGCCGCACGCACGGCGAGTGCCGGCACGCCGGCGCGCTCCGCGCGGCGGTCGAGCTCCTTGCGCGCGATCGCCGCCAATCCCGGTACCGGCGGGTCGACCTGGTAGCCCGATTCCTGCTCCGTCACCGCGAGCACGGCGCACAGGTTGTCGGGCGTCAGCGCCAGATCGAGCGCGCCCAGCGCCGCGGTGAGATCGGCGGCCCAGCCGGCGCGGTCACGCAGGCGCTCGGGCAGCAAGGCGACGACGAGAGCGCGCGCCGGCGCGGGCTCGAGCCCCGCCTCGGCCGGCCCCACGCCGGGCGTGCCGCAGCCCGAGAGACCCAAGAGGCCCAGCAGCACCGGCGCGGCGCGGAGCAAGACGGGCAGTCGCATGGTCGCATTGTCACTGCCGCGGCGGGGCAGCCGGCATCCCCTCGACGCACGAGACGCAAGCGGCTTCACTGCGCCACACTCGGCCACGCCGCGCACGCACGCCACAGGGGGCGTGACGTGACGCCAGACGAGGGGAAGGCCATGGGCGAACTGCTGGTACGCGATCAACGGGGTCAAGCGATACGGGCGCTGCGGCGCGCGCTGGCGCGGCAGCTGGGTGCGGACGCCGCCGCGTTCGGCGATCTGGCCGCGGGCGACACGCTCGACGCCGCCTGCGAAGCCGCCGCGCGACGCTGGCAGTCCGGCGTAGGGCTGGTGGCCGATGGCGTCGTCGGACCGCGCTGCCGGCATCTGCTCGAGCTGTGCGCGTACCCGCCGCCGGCCGTCGAGCTGAGCCTGGCCACGGTGCGCCCCCTCTTCCCGGCCACCAAGCCGGCGAACATCGAGCGCTACCTGCCCTACGTGGTGGCGGCGCTGCAGGCCTTGGGCCTGGTCGACCGGCCGATGATCCTCGCCGCGCTCGCAACCATCCGCGCCGAGAGCGAGGGCTTCGTGCCGATCTCCGAGATGCCCTCATCGCTGAACACCCGGCCCGGGCAGGCGCCGTTCAGCGCCTACGAAGACCGGCGCAATCTCGGCAACACGCAGCCCGGCGACGGTGCGCGCTTCAAGGGCCGCGGCTTCGTGCAGCTCACCGGGCGCGCCAACTACAGCCGCTACGGCGAACGCCTGGGCGTCGACCTCGTGCGCGATCCGGACCTCGCCAACGCGCCCGAGATCGCGGCGCTGCTGCTGGCGCAGTTCCTCGCCGACAAGGCCGAACCGATGCGCCGCGCGCTCGCCGCGGCCGACTACGCCGCGGCGCGGCGCCTCGTCAACGGCGGGCGCCACGGCCTGGAGCGCTTTCGCAGCGTGTTCGAGCTCGCGCTGCTCGCCTGGCCCGAGGACCGGCCGGCGGCTGCGACGGCACCCTCGACCGGTGCCGCACGCAAGCGGCGTGCTGCGGCTCGGGTCGGCGCCGCGGCAGCGCCTGCGGACACCGGCACGCGCACGAAAGCCGGCCGGCCGCTGACGGCGCGCAAGGACGCCATCGACCTGCGCGACCGCCCCTACGTGCCACCGGCCACCAGCCTCGAGGAGGTCTTCCCGAGCGACGAGGACGTGCGCCGCTGGCTGCCGCGCTACACGCGCGCCGGACTCGTTCTCGACCAGGGACAGGAAGGCGCGTGCACCGGCTTCGGCCTGGCCTGCGTCATCAACTACCTGCGCTGGCGCAAGGCCGGGCGGCCGACGCGGCTGGAGTCGGTGAGCGCGCGCATGCTGTACACCTTCGCGCGCCGCTACGACGAGTACAGCGGCGAGGACTACAAGGGCTCGAGCTGCCGCGGCGCGCTCAAGGGCTGGTTCCACCGCGGCGTCTGCCTCGAGTCCGACTGGCCGTACGGGGACCCCGCGCTGCGTCCACGCTACGGCTACGCCGATCGCGCGACCGAGATCCCGCTGGGCGTGTACTACCGCGTCGACCTGCGCTCGATCACCGACCTGCAGGCGGCGATCCAGGACGTCGGCGCCGTCTTCGCCTCGGCCTTCACCCACGAGGGCTGGACGCAGCTGCCCGCGCGCAGGCGGGCGCCGAGCGGACACGCGCAACTGCCGCTGATTCCCTTCGACGGCCAGCGCTCGCAGGTCGACGGCCATGCCTTCGCGCTCGTCGGCTTCAACCGCCAGGGCTTCATCGTGCAGAACAGCTGGGGCAGGAACTGGGGTCAGGGCGGCTTTGCCGTGCTCGGCTATGCCGACTGGCTGGCCAATGGCATGGACGCCTGGGTTGCGGCGCTGGGCGTTCCCGGCGTCGTCGTCGGCCGCATGCTCGGCGGCGCGGCGCGCGCGCAGGCGCGCGCGGCCGGCGCCGACACGCGCTTGTGGTGGGACGAGGCGCAAGCCTACCGCCACAGCGTCGTGCTCGGCAACGACGGGCGCGTCGACCGCTATCTCGCCGAGGACGAGGTCAGCCGCACGCTGCTGCACCAGGTCGCCGACCTGCCCGACCAGTGGTTCCGCAGCCAGGGCGGCGGCGGCCCCAAGCGACTCGTCATCTACGCGCACGGCGGCCTCAACAGCGAGGCCGCGGGGATCGCACGTGCGCGGGCGATGGGCCGGCACTTCGCTGCCAACGGCTGCTGGCCGCTGTTCCTGGTGTGGAAGACCGGCCTGCTGGAGACCATCGGTCACCAGATCGAGGACGCCTGGCGCAAGCAAGCGGTCGCGCCGGCGGCCGGCGTCGGCGAATGGCTGAGCGAGCGCACCGATCGGCTGATCGAGCACAGGATCGCGCGCCCGCTGGCGCGCCCGGTATGGAGCGAGATGAAGGAGAACGCCGCCTTCGGCTTCGACTCCGGCCGCGGCGGCGACCTGCTCATCACCGCGCTGCACAAGCTCGCGGACACCTGGGGCGACGCGCTCGAGGTGCACCTCGTGGGCCACTCCGCGGGCGCGATCCTCCTCGGACGGCTGCTTTCGGCGCTGGCGGCGCGCGGCAGCGTCGGGCTGCCGAAGTCGGTGCATCTGTACGCCCCGGCGTGCACGCTGGCCTTTGCCAACCGCCACTACGCGGCGCAGCCCGAGGTCATGAAACGGCTCCACCTGGACCTGCTCTCGGATCGCGTCGAGCGCGCCGACGCGGTCGCTGCGGTCTACCGCAAGTCGCTGCTCTACCTCGTCTCCAACGCACTCGAGATCGACCTGCGCACACCGCTGCTGGGAATGGCGCGCATCTTCGATCCCGACGACAGCGGCTGGGACGGAAGCTCGGCCACCGGCGACACGCTGCGCGCCTGGCGCGCCGCCGCCGCGAGCGCCGGACTCGGCGTCGGCGCACGCAGCAACGGCCGCGTGCAGATCCTCGACGCCGACAAGGTGCTCACCTGCCGCCAGCCCGAGCAGCGCATTCGCGCCGCGCACGGCAGCTTCGACAACGACATCGCCGTGTTCACGCGCACGCTGGAGCGCATCACCGGCGGCGCGCTGGCCGCACCGGTGGACGATCTTCGCGGATACTGAGCCGCCCCGGGTGCGGGGTGGACTCGGCCGCTGCACTGTGGCGAGAATGTCCCCCGTCTTCCGGAGAGCCGAGAACCCGATGCCTTGCGGTGCCTGCGTTGCGCGCGTGCTGATGGTCGCTGCCCTCGCGCTCGCGATCGCAGGCACCGTATCCGCCCCCTCCACCGCCGCGGAAGCCGGACCCGAACGCGCGCAGGCGGGCGCGGCAGGGGGCGCGGACGGCGCGGCTTTCACGCTGCCGCCGGCCTCGGCCAGCCTGCCGGCAGCGACGCCGGCCGCGCCCTTCGTCCTGCGCGCATTTCGCTTCCACGGCGCGAGCGTGATCGACGACGCGGCGCTGCAGCGGCTGGCGGCCCCGTGGCTGGGGAGGCCGCTGCGCGCGCTGGACCTCGAGGACCTGCGCCAGACGCTGACGCGCGCCTACGTCGAGCGCGGCTACGTCAACTCCGGCGCCGTGCTCGACGACGATGCGCTGCAGGACGGCGTGCTCACGCTGCGCCTCGTCGAAGGGCGCATCACCGGCGTGCGACAGACGGGGCTGCAAGGCCTCTCCGAAACCTATCTCGCGTCGCGCCTGGTGCGCCGCGACGAGGTGCTCGACGTGCCGCGGCTGCAGGAGCGCTTCGAACTGCTGCTCGCCGACCCGCTGTTCGCGCGCATCCAGGCGCGTCTGCTTCCGGGCGCGGCGCCGGGCCAGGCGCTGCTGGACCTGGAGGTCGAACGCGCACGCCCCTGGCAGCTCGCGCTCTTCGCCAACAACCACCTCGCACCGGCGGTGGGCGCGGCGCAGGCCGGCGTCGAGGGCGGCGCGCACAACCTGCTCGGCTGGGGCGATGCGCTCGGCGCCATCGTCGGCGCCAGCGAGGGCAGCGTCAACGGCGACGCGAGCTGGCAGATCCCGCTGGGCGGAACGCGCACGCTGCTGGCGCTGCGCCTGGCGCGCGGCAACTCGGCGCTGATCGAGGAGCCGGTGGCGGCGCTGGACATCGACAGCCGCGTCGACACCCGCGAGATCACGCTCTCGCACCCCTTCGTCGATGCGCCGCGCAGGCGCTGGCTGCTGGGCCTCACGCACGCGCGGCGCAGCAGCCGCACCACGCTGGCCGGCGAGCCCTTCTCCTTCGTCAGCGGCGAGGACAGCGGCACCACGCGCATCGAATCCTGGCGCCTGTTCCAGGAACTCACGCTGCGTCGGGCGCGCCACGTCTTCGCCCTGCGCGCCAGCCTCATCCTGGGGCGCAACAACCTCGCGGCCGACTCCGAGCTGCCCGGCGTGGCGCCGCGCCGCTACCGGCTGTGGCAGTTGCAGGGGCAGGCGGTGCTGGCGCAGGACGAGGGCGGGCGCCGCATCGTGCTGCGCAGCCAGGCACAGCATGCCGCCGACCGCCTGGTGCCGCTCGAGCAGATGGCGCTGGGCGGGCGCTACACCGTGCGCGGCTACCGCGAGAACCAGTTCGTGCGCGACAACGGCTTCGCCCTCGGCGCCGAATGGCACTGGCCGCTGTGGCGCGACGAGGCGCGGCGCGCGAGCCTCACGCTGATCCCCTTCGCCGAGGGGGGGCGCGCCTGGAACCGTGACGAGCCGCGCGCGCGACTGGCTTCGCTCGGCCTGGGCCTGGCCTGGACCTTCGCCGAGCTCGAGGGTGAGCTGAACTTCGCCCGGCGTCTCGAACGCCGGCCCATCGACACCCATGGAAACCTGCAGGACCATGGCATCCACCTCATGCTGCGCTGGCGGCCTTCGTTCTGAGGCACGCGCGCCCGGCCTGCGGCGGCTCGCCCTGGCCGCCGCCGCGGTTGCCGCCATGGCCGTCGTCCTTGCGCTGCCGGCCGGCAGCGCGCAGGCCGCCGGCGCGAGCTGTGACGCGGACCAGGGCCCCTTGCGCCTGCGCGTGCAGGCGATGCAGGCGGCGCACGCGCGCCTCACCGACGGCCTGGAGCGCGCGCGCAGCGCGGGCCGGCTCGGCGCGGCCTGGCTTGCGCTCGGGCGCGACGACGAGGCCGAACCGCTGCTGCGCGAGGCTGCCGCGGCGCCGCTGCCCGCGCCCGAGCGTGCCGCCGCGGCGATGGACCTCGGCAACCTGCTCTACACACGCGGTGCGGGCGCACAGGCGGCGACGCACTGGGCCGCCGCTGCCGCCCTCGTCGCGGACGACGCCGAACTCGGCTTGCGCGCCCGGCTCAACGCGCTGCGCCTGCAGCCCGAGGCCGAGCGCCTGCTCGCGTTGCAGGAGGCCTTGCCGCGCGTCGCGGCGCTGCCCGCGCCGCCGGCTCGCGCGCGCCTGGCGCTGAACCTTGCGGCGCAGGCGCAGGAGTTGGGCGATGCGCGGGCCAGCGACGCCGCAGCGGCGCTGGCCTGGCGCGCGCTCGAGCTCGGGCGCACGCAGGCGCTGGCCGCAGGCGACCCGCGCCTGGCCGCCGAGGCGCTCGAGGGTCTTGCCGCGCTCTACGAAGCGCAGCAGCGCCCGGAGCAGGCGCTGGCGCTGGTCGAGCAAGGCATCGCGCAGGCGCGGCGCGTCGACGCGCGCGAGCGCCTGATGACGCTCGAAGGCCGCGCCGGGCGTCTGAGCGCGGCCAGCGGTGACGCCGCGCGCGCGCTGGCGGCGTACCGGCGCGCGGTCGAGCACGCGCAGGCGGTGCGCAGCGACATCCCGGTGCGCTATCGCGACGGGCGCTCGTCCTTCCGCGAGACGCTGGCGCCGCTCTACCTCGGCCTCACCGACCAGTTGCTGCGCCGCGCCGACGCGATGCCGGCGACCGAACAGCAGCCGCTGCTGCGGCAGGCGCGCGACACGGTCGAGCTGATCAAGCAGACCGAGCTCGCCGACTACCTGCGCGACCGCTGCAGCGTCGAGGCCGCGGCGCGCCGCGTCGCGGCGCCGCCGCCGGCCGGCACCGCGATCTACTACCCGATCCTGCTGCCGGACCGCCTCGAACTGCTGCTCGAGACGCAAGCCGGGCTCGAGCGCCGCCGCGTGCCCATCGGCGACGAGCGCCTGCGAGACGAGGTGCTGGCCTTCGTCGCCGCGCTGCGCGACGGCGAGCCGCTCATGGCGCGCGCGCAGGCGCTCTACCGCGTCCTCGTCGCGCCGCTGGAGCCGCTGCTGTCCCAGGCGCGCATCGACACCCTGGTCGTCGTCCCCGACGGCGTGCTGCGCCTGCTGCCGCTGGCCGCGCTGCACGACGGACGCGGCTGGCTGCTGCAGCGCCTGGCGGTGGCCACGGTGCCGGCGCTCAGCCTGACGGCGCCGCCGCGCAGCGAGCGCCGCCCGCTGCGCGCGCTGCTCGCCGGCCTCAGCGACCCGGGGCCGGTGGTCGACAAGCTGCCACCGGACGTCGTCGACGCCGTGCTCGAACCGCAGGACCCGACGCGCCGACCGGGCGCCGCCGCCGCGCGCAGCGCGCCGCTGGACGCGCGCGAGCGCAGCGCGCTGCGCGAAGCGCTGGCGCTGCCCGGCGTGAAGGCGGAGATCGAGTCGCTGTCGGCCATGCTGCCGGGCAAGGTGCTGCTGGACGAGGCCTTCACGCTGGACGCGCTGCAGCAGCAGTTGCGCGGCGAGGCCTATCCGGTGGTGCACATCGCCTCGCACGGGCTGTTCGGGCACGACATCGATTCGACCTTCATCATGACCTACGACGAGCTGCTCACGCTCGACGGCCTGCAGGCGCTGCTGCGCAGCAGCCGGCCGCACGGCCAGGGGATCGAACTGCTCACGCTCTCGGCCTGCCAGACTGCCGAGGGCGACGACCGCGCGCCGCTGGGCATGAGCGGCAGCGCGCTCAAGGCGCGCGCGCGCAGCGCGCTGGGCACGCTGTGGCCGGTGGCCGACGAGTCCGCGCGCCTGGTGATGGACGGCTTCTACCAGCGTCTGGCGCGCGGCGGGCTGGCGCGCGTGCAGGCCTTGCGCCAGGCGCAGCTCGCGCTGCTGCAGCAGCGCGAGCGCAGCCACCCCTTCCACTGGGCACCATTCGTCCTGATCGGAGACTGGCAATGAGGACTCCGCCTGTGCGGCCGACGCGAATCGCGCGCACCGCCCTGGCCGCGCTCACGGGCCCGGCCCTGCTGATCCTGTTGCTGGCGGCACCCGGGCCGACGCGGGCCGCGGCGACGACCGACGGCAGCGCCGGCGCGGTGCAGACGCTCTCGGGCCGCTTCACGGTGCCGCAGTCGCTGGGCACCGTGCGCGGCGCCAACCTGCTGCACAGCTTCGCGCGCTTCGGCATCGCCAGGGGCGAGGCCGCGACCTTCACGACGCAGGACGCGGGGCTGCGCCACGTCATCGCGCGCGTCACCGGCGGGCAGGCCAGCGTGCTCGAAGGCCCGCTGCAGCTGCAGGCCGCGGGCGGCGCCAGCCCCGACTTCTGGCTCCTCAACCCGAGCGGCGTGCTCGTCGGCGCGGGCGCGAGCTTCGACGTTCCGGCCGGGCTGCACCTGGGGGCGGCGAGCACGATCCGCTTCGCCGACGGCAGCCGCCTCGACGCCGACGCGAGCAGCGCCAGCAGCCTGAGCGTGGCCGCGCCCGAGGCCTTCGGCTTCCTCGCCGCGCCGGCGGCGGGGCTGCTCTCGGTGCGCGACGCCGCGCTGCAGCCAGGCCTGGGCGCGGCACTCACGCTGGCCGGCGGCACGATGCAGGTCGAGCGCGCGCAGATCGCCACGCTCGCCGCGCCGCTGCACCTGCACACCACCGGGGCGCTCGTCCTCGGGGCGGGCGCCGAACTGTCCGGCAGCGGCGTCGGCCCCGGCGCGCTGTTGCACCTCGAAGCGGGACAGATGGCGGCCGCCCAGGGGGCGATGGCGTCGGCCTGGAACTACGGCAGCGCCACCGGCTCGGGGCTGCAGGTCGACGTCGCCGCGGCCCTGGTGCTGGCCGAGGGGGCCAACCTGGCGAGCTACGCGGTGGCCGACGGCATGGCCGGGCCGCTGCAGGTGAACGCGGGTTCGTTGATGCTGTCGGGCCGCGGCGCGGCGGGGCCGACCTCGCTTCTCTCGATGGGACAGGCCGGACCGCCGGGAGCCGTGACGCTGCGCGTCGCCGAGACGATCGAGATGTTCGACGGCGCGAGCATCGGCTCGTCCAACCGCAGCGGCGCCGTGCCGGGCGTGGTCTCCGTGCAGGCGCGGCGCATCGCGCTCGACGGCCAGGGCGTGGCGACGACGATCAACAGCCTTTCCACCGGTGACGGCCCGGCCGCCGCCGTCGAGGTGCGGGCCGGCGAACAGCTCGCGCTGCGCGATGGCGGGCAGGTCTTCGGCGCCACGCTCGGCGGCGTCGACGCCGGCAGCGTCCACATCGCCAGCCCGCGCATCGAGATGCAGGGCGGCAGCGGCGACGTCACCGGCATCTACGCCAATGCGCTCGGCGCCGGACGCGGCGGCGCGATCACGGTCGACACCGATGCGCTCTCGCTGCGGGACGGCGCGCGCATCTCGACTTCGACCAACCACGCACTCGGCTCGGCCGGGAGCATCGCCGTCAACGCAAGGCAGCTGCGCATCGAGGGCCGTGGCCAGTCCACCAGCATCGACTCCTACGCCTACGGAACCGGCGGCGACGCCGGCCGCATCGAGCTGCAGGTGCAGGACGAACTCGCACTGCAGAGCGGCGCCACGGTTGCCGCCGGCACCTTCGGCAGCGGCAACCCCGGCCTCGTGAAGGTGCGCGCAGGCACGCTGCTCATCGACGGCCGCGGCGGCGGCCAGGGCATCACCGCCATCGCCGGGGATGCCCTCTTCAGCGGCGCAGGCGCCGAAGTCGACGTGCAGGCCGCGCGCATCGACATCCTGGAAGGCGGCGCCATCGCCACCTCGACGGCATCGGCGCGCGACGGCCAGCCGCTGCGCGTCGCCGCCGACACGCTGCGCATCGACGGCGGTGCGAACCCAGGCACCGCCACCGGCATCTTCGCCGACACCCAGGGCAGCGGCAACGCCGGCAGCCTGCGGATCGAGGTCGGCGAGCTGCAGGTGCTGAACGAAGGCATGGTGTCGACGAGCACGATTGCCGCGGGCCAGGGCGGCAGCCTCGAGGTGCGCGCCGCGCGCGTGCTGCTCTCGGGCGCGGGCGGCCTGGTCTCGGTGGCGGCCGACCAGGGCGACGCCGGGCGCATCAGCATCCAGTCCAGCGGGAGCGTCGAGCTGCGCCAGGGCGGCTACATCGTCGCCAACAGCGGCGGCGCCGGCGCCTCGGGCGACATCGAGATCCGCACCGCCCGCTTCACGGCCGAGGGCAGCGACCCCGCCGGCGGCCAGCGCAGCCGCATCGCCGGCCGCGCGCTGCCCGATTCCTCCGGCCGCGCCGGGCGCATCACGCTCGTCGCCGACGGCGAGATCGTGCTCGGCACCGACGCGCTCCTGAGCATCGCCAACGACGCGCACACGCCCGCGGCCGCACAGGGCGACTCGCGCATCCGCGTGCAGGGTGGGCGCATCGTGCTCGATGGCGCGGAGATCACCGCCGCGGCCGGCGCCGCCGCCGATGCCGGCGCGATCGAGCTGGCGAGCACGGGCGCCATCGGCCTCTCCGGCGCCGGCCTGCACACCTCGGCGGCCAGCGGCCGCGGCGGCCCGATCACGATCGACGCCGGCGGCGCGCTGGTGCTGCGCAACAGCCTGGTGACGACCTCGGTGCTCGCGCGCGACGGCGGCGACGGCGGCGACATCCGCATCACGACGCCGGCGCTGGCGCTGGCCTCGGGCTTCGTGCAGGCCAACACCGCGGCCGCACGCGCCAGCGGCGGCACGGTGACGATCGACGCCGCGCGGCTCGTGCCCGACGGCAACCACGTCTTCGTCGGCGGCCAGCGCATCGCCGACTTCCGCCCCGACGCGCCGGGCCACAACGTCATCCAGGCTGCCGCGCCGGACGGTGTCGCGGGGCGCCTGGACGTGACACAGCCCGAGCTCAACCTCTCGGGCAGTCTGGCCGCGCTGATCGCGCAGCCGGTCGACTTCGGGCTCCTGCGGCCCGACATCTGCGACGCCGGCACCGACAGCAGCTTCACCATCCTCGGCCGCGGCGCCCTGCCCGCACCGGCGAGCGCGCCGCTGCGCAGCCGTTGAGGCCCCGGCGGCGCGCTCACGAGCGGCTCAAGCCGGAGCCGACCGCAGCAATTCCTGCACGATCGCCGCGCCGCGCTCGAGCAGCGGTCCGCGCGGTCGCTGCGCCGAGGTCGCGAGCCAGAGCGTCGCCACCAGCGGCGGCTTCAACGGCCGCAGCGTGAACGCTTCTGGCTGGCCGCTGCCGCGGATCGCGTTCTCGGTCAGCAGCGCATGCGCGCCCCCCTGTTGCACGAGGTCGAGGATCGCCGGCACGCTGTCGATCTCGAGCGCGACGCGGGCGCGTCGGCCTTCGGTGGCCAGCGCCGCCTCGAGCAGCATGCGCATCGCGTGCGGACGGCTCGGGATCACGAGCGACTGCTCGGCCAGCGTCGCCAAGGCAACCGCCGTACCCCGGCGGCGCTCCCCCGGTGCGCGCGCCGAGACCAGGAAGAGCGGCTCGTCCCGCAGCGGCTGCAGCTCGATCGCGGGCGCGGGCGTGACGTTGTAGGCCAGGGCGGCATCGACGCGACCGATCACCAGCCATTCGAGCGCGTAGGCCGACAAGCCTTCGACGATCGACAGGCTCGCGTGCGGCAACTGCGCCCTGAAGGCCTGCACCAAGGGGCCGGTGAGCGTGCGGCTGACGCTGGGCGGCAGCGCGATCGCGAGGCGCCCGCTGGCGGCGCCGCGCTGGTCCTCGAGGTCGTCGCGCGCGCGCTGCACCTGCTGCAGGATGCCGCGCGCGTGCGCCAGCAGCCGCTTGCCGCCCTCGGTGGGCGTGACGCCGCGGCCGTTGCGCTGCAGCAGCGTCTGGCGCAGCTCGACCTCGAGCGCACGCACCTGGCGCGAGAGCGCGGGCTGCGCGATCTGCAGGAAGGCCGAGGCGCGCGTGAAGCTGCCCATCTCGGCGACGTGCACGAAGTACTCGAGCTGCTTCAGATCCATGCCGGGATGCTATAGCTGCTAGTCCCGTTATCGCATTGATGCGAAGTCGGGATCGGCCAACAATGCCGGCCCAAGGAGAGCGCGCCCATGATCATCGACATCCACGGCCACTACACGACGGCGCCCGCGGCACTGGGCCACTGGCGCGACGCGCAGATCGCCGGCATCGGCGACCCGGGCAAGCGCCCGCGCGTCGCGGACCTGAAGATCAGCGACGACGACATCCGCGAGACGATCGAGAACAACCAGCTCAAGCTGATGCGCGCGCGCGGCTCGGACCTCACCGTCTTCAGCCCGCGCGCCAGCTTCATGGCGCACCACATCGGCGACTTCGAGGTCAGCAGCACCTGGGCGGCGATCTGCAACGAACTCTGCTTCCGCGTCAGCCGGCTCTTTCCGGATCACTTCGTCCCCGCGGCCATGCTGCCGCAGAGCCCGGGCGTGGACCCCAGGACCTGCATCCCGGAGCTGGTGAAGTGCGTCGAGCAGTACGGCAACGTCGCCGTCAACCTCAACCCCGACCCCTCCGGCGGCCACTGGAAGGAGCCGCCGCTCACCGACCGCCACTGGTACCCGATCTACGAGAAGCTGGTCGAGTACGAGATCCCGGCCATGATCCACGTCAGCACCAGCTGCAACGCCTGCTTTCACACCACCGGCGCGCACTACATCAACGCCGACACCACGGCCTTCATGCAGCTCATCCAGGGCGACCTGTTCAAGGACTTCCCGACGCTGAAGTTCGTCATCCCGCACGGCGGCGGCGCCGCGCCCTACCACTGGGGGCGCTACCGCGGCCTGGCGCAGGAGCTGAAGAAGCCGCTGCTGCAGGAGCATCTGCTGAACAACGTCTTCTTCGACACCTGCGTCTACCACCAGCCGGGCATCGACCTGCTAACCAAGGTGGTGCCGGTCGAGAACATCCTCTTCGCCAGCGAGATGATCGGCGCCGTGCGCGGCGTCGACCCCGAGACCGGCTTCAACTACGACGACACCAAGCGCTACATCGAGGCCAGCACCCAGCTCACGCCGGCGCAGAAGCACGCCATCTACGAAGGCAACGCGCGACGCGTCTACCCGCGCCTGGACGCCGCGCTGAAGAAGAAGGGGAAGTGAGATGTTCGAACTCGGAGTCGTCTACCGCAACATCGAGCGCACCGACGCCGCCACCGCCGACGCACTGGCGCGCCTGGGCAGCGCCACCGTGCACGAGGCCATGGGCCGGGTCGGCCTGATGAAGCCCTACATGCGCCCGATCTACGCCGGCGCGCAGGTCTCGGGCACCGCCGTCACCGTGCTGCTGCATCCGGGCGACAACTGGATGATGCACGTCGTCGCCGAGCAGATCCGCCCCGGCGACATCGTCGTCGCCGCCGTCACCGCCGAGTGCAGCGACGGCTACTTCGGCGACCTGCTGGCCACCAGCTTCCAGGCCCGCGGTGCGCGCGCCCTGGTCATCGACGCCGGCGTGCGCGACGTGAAGACGCTGCACGAGATGGGCTTCCCGGTCTGGAGCAAGGCCATCAGCGCCAAGGGCACGATCAAGGCCACGCTCGGCTCGGTCAACATCCCCGTGGTCTGTGCCGGCGCCTGGGTCACGCCCGGCGACGTCATCGTCGCCGACGACGACGGCGTCGTCTGCGTGCCGCGCGCGCTGGCGGGCAAGACGCTCGAGGCCGCGATCCAACGTGAAGCCAACGAAGGCGCCAAACGCGCCAAGCTCGCCAGCGGCGTGCTCGGCCTGGACATGTACCAGATGCGCGAACCGCTGGCCAAGGCCGGCCTGCGCTACATCGACTGACGGCGGCAGCGCCCGCGACCGAGCATGCGCATCACGCTCATCGGCTACGGCGAGGTCGGCCGCATCCTGGCCGAGGATCTGCGCGCGCAGGATCATGCGCTGTGCGCCTTCGACCTCGCGCTGCAGGGCGAACAGGGCGAGCCCATGCTCGACGCCGAGCTGGTGATCTCCGCCGGTGACCGCGAATCAGGCCGTGCCGGTGGCGCAGGCCTGCGCGCCGGGCCTGGGTCGCCGACCTCGCCGACGCCGGCGTCTTCGGCGTGCGCGGCAGCCCGGGCTTTGCGCGCAGCAGCGACTGGCGCACCGAGGCCGATCGCCTGCTGGCGGCCGGCGGCCGGCCCGCAGCGAACCTGGATGCGACGACGAGAAAGGACGGCTGAGCGATGAGCTTCGAGAAGACCCCCGGCTGGCTGGACTGGTACGCCGGCCCGAGCACGCCGCGCTTTCGCCTGCCGCCGGGCAGCGTGGACGCGCACTGCCACGTCTTCGGCCCCGGCGCCGAGTTTCCATTCGCCCCCGAGCGCAAGTACACGCCTTGCGACGCGAGCAAGGCGCAGCTCTTCGCGCTGCGCGACCACCTGGGCTTTGCGCGCAACGTCATCGTGCAGGCCACCTGCCATGGCGCCGACAACCGGGCCCTGGTCGACGCCTGCCGCGCCAGCCAGGGCCGCGCGCGCGGCGTGGCCACCGTCCGGCGCAGCGTCAGCGACGCCGAGCTGCACAGCCTGCACGAGGCCGGCGTGCGCGGCGTGCGCTTCAACTTCGTCAAGCGCCTGGTCGACTTCACGCCCAAGGACGAACTGCTCGAGATCGCCGCGCGCATCAAGGCGCTGGGCTGGCACGTCGTCATCTACTTCGAGGCCCAGGACCTGCCCGAGCTGTGGGACTTCTTCACCGCGCTGCCGACCACCGTCGTCGTCGACCACATGGGCCGCCCCGACGTGCGCCAGCCCCTGGACGGCCCCGAGTTCGCGCTCTTCCTGAAGTTCATGCGCGAGCACGAGAACGTGTGGAGCAAGGTCAGCTGCCCCGAGCGCCTGAGCCACAGCGGCCCACCGGCCTTGCACGGCGAGCAGGCCGCCTACCGCGACGTCGTGCCCTTCGCGCGCAAGGTCGTCGAATCCTTCCCCGAGCGCGTGCTCTGGGGCACCGACTGGCCGCATCCCAACCTGAAGGACCACATGCCCGACGACGGCCTGCTGGTCGACTTCATCCCCCACATCGCTCCCACCCCCGTACTGCAGCGCAAGCTGCTGGTCGACAATCCGATGCGTCTCTACTGGCCCGACGAAGTTCGATGAAGCTGACCTTCGCCTCACTCCTCCTTCCCGTCCTGGCCCTGGCCTTGTCCGGCTGCGGCACGACAAGCCCTCGTCTTGCTGCAGGCACCGACCTGCAGGCCGGATGCAAGTCCTTCGAGGGCTACACGATCGACGCCGAGCGCATCGTCTGGCCTGGCCTTGCCAGCGGCAAGGCGCGCATCGAGAGCGCCGCCTGGAAGCCGGCCACGCCGCTGTCGACGGACGGGCGTGGACCGACGCCGGAGTACACGATCCGGCCGGCCACGCCGGCGCATTGCCAGGTCATCGGCAGCATCGCGCCGGTCGACCCAAAGGCCGATCCGATCCGCTTTCAGGTCAACCTTCCCGCGAACTGGAACGGGCGCTCGCTGCAGTACGGTGGCGGCGGCTTCAACGGTACGCTCGTCGATGGCCTTGGCCTGCTCCCGGCGCAGCGTTTCGACAGCGCCTCGCCGCTTGCCAAGGGCTATGTCACCGTGGGTACGGACTCGGGGCACTCGAGCCGGCCCGGCGAGTCGCCGATGCGCTTCGCCCTCAACGACGAGATGCTCGCCAACTTCGCGCACGCCGCGTATCCCAAAGTGCGCAACGTCTCGCTCGAGCTGATGAAGGCAGCCTACGGTCGTGCCCCGAGCAAGTTCTACTTCTTCGGCAGCAGCGAAGGCGGGCGCGAGGGCCTCATGATGGCACAGCGCTACCCGCAGGCTTTCAACGGCATCTTCAGCCGCGTTCCCGTCATCAACTGGACGGGCCTGCAGTTCGCGGGCGTGCGCAACGGCATGTCGCTGATGAACGAGGGCTGGATCGCGCCCGCGCAGGTCAACCTGGTTCAGGAGAGGACGCTCGCCGCATGCGACGCCGCCGACGGCCTCGCCGACGGCGTGGTCAGCGACCCTGTCGGATGCCTGAAGCGCTTCGACCCCGCCTCGCTGCGTTGCGCGCCAGGGGCCGCCGGGACGGACTGCCTGAGCGAAGCCCAGATCAAGGCAGTGCAGACCCTGCGCTCACCCTATCGCTTCCCCTATGCGCTGGCGAACGGCTTCTCCGAGTACCCCGGCTGGAGCATCGGCGGTGAGGCGGCCCCCCCCGCCGGGCCAGGCGGTGGATGGCTTGCCTGGTGGAGCGGGCGCGCAGCACCTTCGCTGCCGCCGACGCCGGACAATGGCATCGCCTGGATCTTCGGCAGCGGGGCGCTGCAGCATTTTTTCGCGCGCGATCCGAACGCCGATCCACGCCAGATCACACCCGAGCGCGTCGCGACCCGCGTGGCCGAGGTCTCCGCGCTGATGGATGCCACCTCGCCCGACCTGAGCACCTTCCAGCGCCTGGGCGGAAAGCTGATCATCCTCGAGTACATGAGCGACTACGCGCAGAGCCCGTTCGCGGGAGCTCAGTACTTGAGGGCCGTGCAGCAGAGACTCGGCCCACGTCAACCGGACGAGTTCATGAGGCTCTACACGGCACCCGGCGTCGATCACATGGGTGGTGGGGCGCCGGCACGGGTGGACTTCCTCGACGCGCTGGCCGAATGGACCGAGACCGGGAGAAGACTGCTTCCGGACGAGGTGGTCGAGCAGCGGTCGAGTCCACCGTTCGCCATCATCCGCAGTCGCCCGCTCTGCGAATGGCCGTTCTGGCCCAAGTATCTCGGCGGCGATGTCAACGACGCCCGCAGTTTCGTCTGCTCTTTCTGAACAGGAGGCCAGCATGGCCCTGCACAAGCCCTACACCGACATCCCGGGCACCACCATCTTCGACGCCGAGCAGTCCCGCAAGGGCTACTGGCTGAACCAGTTCTGCGTCAGCCTGATGAAGGCCGAGAACCGCGCGCGCTTCAAGGCCGACGAGCGTGCCTACCTGGACGAGTGGCCGATGACCGAGGAGCAGAAGCAGGCGGTGCTGGCGCGCGACCTGAACCGCTGCATCGCCGCCGGCGGCAACATCTACTTCCTGGCGCGCATCGGCGCCACCGACGGCAAGAGCTTCCAGCAGATGGCCGGCAGCATGACCGGAATGAGCGAGAACGAGTACCGCGACATGATGGTGGCCGGCGGACGTTCGATCGACGGCAACCGCCGCATCGGCGAGGACGGCAGCGCGCAGCCACACCGCCAGCCGCAGGGCGCGCACGCCGCCAAGTCCGGAGGTGCTTGAAATGGCCCGCATCACCGCTTCCGTCTACACCAGCCACGTGCCGGCGATCGGCGCCGCACTCGACCTCGGCAAGACCGGCGAGCCCTACTGGCAGAAGGTCTTCGCGGGCTACGAGTTCTCCAAGACGTGGATGAAGGAGAACAGGCCCGACGTCATCTTCCTCGTCTACAACGACCACGCCACCGCGTTCAGCCTCGAGCTGATCCCGACCTTCGCCATCGGCACCGCGGCCGAGTTCCAGCCCGCCGACGAAGGCTGGGGGCCGCGGCCGGTGCCCGTCGTCAAGGGCCACCCCGAGCTCGCCAGCCACATCGCGCAAAGCGTGATCCAGGACGACTTCGACCTCACCATCGTCAACAAGATGGACGTCGACCACGGCCTCACGGTGCCGCTGTCGCTGGTGTGCGGGCAGGTGAACGAATGGCCCTGCCCGGTGATTCCCTTCGCGGTCAACGTCGTGCAGTACCCGGTGCCCTCGGGGCGGCGCTGCTTCGCGCTCGGGCAGGCCATCCGCCGCGCCGTCGAGTCCTACGACGAGCCGCTGAAGGTGCAGATCTGGGGCACCGGCGGCATGAGCCACCAGCTTCAGGGCGCGCGCGCGGGCCTCATCAACCGCGAATGGGACAACGCCTTCCTCGACCGCCTCGTCGCCGACCCGGCGCAGCTGTCGCAGATGCCGCACATCGACTACGTGCGCGAGGCCGGCAGCGAAGGCATCGAGCTCGTGATGTGGCTGATCGCGCGCGGCGCGATGGCCGACGTCGCCGGCGGCGCCGCACCGCGCGTGGCGCATCGCTTCTACCACGTGCCGGCGAGCAACACCGCCGTCGGCCACCTCATCCTGGAAGACGCATGACGATCCATGTTGCCCTCGCCGGTGCCGGCGCCTTCGGCCAGAAGCACCTGGACGCGATCAAGCTCATCCCCGACGTCGAGGTGATCTCGGTCGTCGGCCGCGAACTCGACAAGACGCAGGAGGTGGCCGCGAAGTACGGCATCGCCCACGCCTGCACCGATCTGGCCGAGAGCCTCGCGATCGCGCAGCTCGACGCGGTGATCCTCGCCACGCCGACGCAGCTGCACGCGGCGCAGACGCTGCAGTGCCTCGAGGCGGGCAAGCACGTGCAGGTGGAGATCCCGCTGTGCGACGCGCTGGCCGACGGTCAGGCCGTGGTGCAGCGCGCCAAGGAGACGGGCAAGGTCGCGATGTGCGGCCACACGCGGCGCTTCAACCCCAGCCACCAGTGGGTGCACAAGCGCGTCGTCGCAGGCGAATTCGCGATCCAGCAGATGGACGTGCAGACCTACTTCTTCCGTCGCACGAACATGAATGCGCTGGGCCAGCCGCGCAGCTGGACCGACCACCTGCTGTGGCACCACGCCGCGCACACGGTCGACCTCTTCGCCTACCAGACGCGCTCGCCCATCGTCAAGGCGAACGCGCTGCAGGGGCCGATCCACCCCGCTCTCGGCATCGCGATGGACATGAGCATCCAGCTGCAGGCCGCCAGCGGCGCCATCTGCACGCTCTCGCTGTCGTTCAACAACGAGGGGCCGCTGGGCACCTTCTTCCGCTACATCGGCGACACCGGCACCTACATCGCGCGCTACGACGACCTCTTCAATGGCAAGGAGGAGAAGATCGACGTCTCCCAGGTCGACGTGTCGATGAACGGCATCGAACTGCAGGACCGCGAGTTCTTCGCCGCCATCCGCGAGGGCCGCGAACCCAACGCCAGCGTCGCCCAGGTGCTGCCCTGCTACGAGGTGCTGCACGCGCTCGAGCAGCAGCTCGGGGCTTGACGAGGCGGCGGCGATGACACGGCGATGAGCCCCTGGCTTGAATGGGGCAGCCTCGCGGCCAGCGTCGCCGTCGTCGCCGCCTACGAGTACTACGCGCACGTCGCCGGGCGCCGCCAGTCGCTGCGCCAGGCGCGCTTCATCAACGCGCGCATGCGCGAGGCGTGGGCGCAGGCCGTCGCGACGCAGGCGGGCTTCGAGGTCGTCGCCGTGCAGGCGCTGCGCAACACGCTGATGGCGGCAACGGTCGCGGCCTCCACCGCGGCGCTGGCGCTGATGGCCGCGCTCACCATCGGTGGCGCGTCGATCTACGCCGGGCTCTCGCACTGGCCGCAGAGCGGCCTCGGGCCGCTGCACGTCGTGCTCGGCACCCTGGTCGTCGTGCTGCTGTTCGCCAGCTACACCTGCGCGGCGATGTCGATGCGCTTCTTCGGCCACACGACGATGATCGTCTCGATGCCGATCGCCAGCCCCGAGCGCCAGCGCTTCAACCCCGTCGCCGCGCACTGGGTGCAGCGCGCCGGAACGCTTTACAGCTGGTCGCTGCGCCTGTTCATGATGGTGGTGCCGGCGGTCGCCGGCGTCGTCCACCCGATGGCACTGATGCCGGCGACGCTGGCGCTTCTGGTCGCGCTGCACTTCTTCGACCAGCCGCCGCCGGACGCGGCGGGACCGCATCCGGTAGCGCCATGAAGACGCGCACGCTGGCCGGACGCGAGGTCAAGCCGATCGGCCTGGGCTGCATGAACCTGAGCCACGCCTACGGCGCGCCGCCGGGCGTCGCGCGGGGGCAGGTGCTGCTGCGGCGCGCGATCGAGCTCGGCGTCGACTGCTTCGACACCGCGGCGCTCTACGGCGGCGGCGCCAACGAGGAACTCGTGGGTCGCATGCTCGCGCCGGTGCGCGATCGCATCACGCTCTGCAGCAAGGGCGGCCTGGTGATGCAGCCGCAGGCCGACGGCACGAAGAAGCGCGTCATCGACGGCCACCCCGAGGCGCTGCGCCGCCACGTCGACGAGAGCCTCGCGCGGCTGCGTACCGAGCGCATCGATCTGTACTACCTGCACCGCTTGGACAAGACGGTTCCGATCGAGGAATCGGTCGGCGAGCTCGGGCGCCTGGTGCAGGCGGGCAAGCTGGGGGCGCTCGGCTTGTCCGAGGTGTCGGCGGCGACGCTGCGCCGCGCACACGCGGTGCACCCGATCGCCGCGGTGCAGACCGAGTATTCGCTCTGGACGCGCAACCCCGAGATCGCGGTCCTCGCCGCGTGCCGCGAGCTGGGCGCCGCGTTCGTCGCCTTCAGCCCGCTGGCGCGCGCCTTTCTCACGAACACGCTGCACGACGTGTCGCGGCTGCCCGAGAACGACATCCGCCGCGGCATGCCGCGCTTCGCGCCCGCGGCATACGCGGCGAACCTCGAACTGCTGCCGCCTTACGTGGCCCTGGCCGAAGAGATCGGCTGCACGCCCGGGCAACTGGCGCTGGCCTGGGTGTTGGCGCAGGGCGAGCACGTCATCGCCATCCCCGGCACGACGAACCCCGCGCACCTCGAAGAGAACATGGGCGCGCTGCGCGTGCGACCGAGCGCCGATCATCTGCGCCGGCTGGACACCATGATCGACCACGCCCGCGTCGTCGGCCCGCGCTACAGCGCGGCCGCGCAGGCCGACGTCGACACCGAGGTCTTCGCCGACGGGCGTTGAGCCGGCGCCTGCACGGCCGGCGGTCGGGCGCGGCGCTCAGGTCGGCGGCGGCGCGTCGCGCGCGTGGCAGACCATCACCGGCACGTCGGCGCGGGTGATGAGGCCCGAAACCGCGCTTCCCGTGAGCAGCCGCACGAGCGCGTTGCCGCCTTCGGAGCCGACGATGATGAGGTCGCAGCCGTGCTCGCGCGCCAGCGTCGCCAGACCGCTGACGCCGTTGACCGCGTCGAGCACCAGCGCGCTCGCCTTGACGCCCGCGCCGAGCGCCTGCTCGCGCGCCTCCTTCAGCAGCCGTGCACCGAGCTCCGCGGCCTGGCGCGCGAACTCGTCGGGCGCGATCGTCACCACGGGCGCGACATCGGCGACGGCCAGCGGATAGCTGTGCAGCGCGTGCGCGAACAGGAGCTCGGCGCCGAGCGCCCTTGCAAGGCCCAGGCCATGCGCGATCGCAACCTGGCTCGAGGGATGGTCGGCGACGACGACGAGGATGCGGTGGTACATGCTCGGGCTCCTGCGGGCGTGGCGTCCGGGCTCATCCTGACGGCAGCGATGCCAAGCCGTCAATCCTGCATCTCCAGCACCCGCCGCCGCACGCGCTCAAGCGGCTTCGCGGTAAGCCTCGGCGAGCCCCCGCAGGTGGCCGCGCGAGGCGGGCTCGAGATAGGGCAGCAGCAGGCCCAGCACATGCCAGGCGCCGCGCTGCAGGGCCTGCGCCTCCCGTCCGGGCTCGAGCGCACGCCGCGGATCACGCACGTACTCGTAGCTCAGCCAGTAGGTCGCGAGCACCAGCATCGCGGTGGCCAGCGGCGCCGTGTCCGCGTCGTCGGCCCGCAGGACGCCGGCTCGGCGCAGGCCGCCGACGAGCCCCGCAAAGGCCTGCTCGCGCGCACCGAGCATCGCCGCCATGCGCGTCTCGAGGTGGCGGTTCTTGCTCAGCAGATCGTTCAGGTCGCGGTAGAGGAAGCGGTACTCCCAGGTGCGCTCGAACAGCAGGTGCAGGAACAGCCAGGCGTCCTCGACGTCGCGCACTTCCTCGGCCGCGGGCAGGATCTGCCCGAGCGCGCGCTCATGGCGGTCGACGAGCGCGTTGATGAGTTCGTCCTTGGCCGGATAGTGGTAGTACAAGTTGCCCGGGCTGATGCGCAGCTCGGCCGAGATCAGCGTCGTGCTGACGTTGGGCTCGCCGAAGCGGTTGAAGAGCGCGAGCGTCACCTCGAGGATGCGCTCGGCGGTACGGCGGGGCTTCTTCGGCGGCGGCATGGCATCGAGGGCAAGGGCATTCATTCTGTCATCGGCAGCGTCGCACGGCGCTTCCTAGAATCCCCGGCTTCATGTCTACCGCCATCGCCGTCCGTTTCGACGACGTCGCCAAGACCTATCGCAGTGCCGAAGGCGCACTGCGGGCGCTGGACGGGGTCAGCTTCGACATCCGCGAAGGCGAGTTCTTCGGGCTGCTCGGCCCCAACGGTGCCGGCAAGACGACGCTGATCTCGGTGCTCGCGGGCCTCACGCGCGCCAGCAGCGGCCGCGTCAGCGTGCACGGCCACGACGTCGTCAGCGACTACGCCGCCGCACGCCGCCGGCTCGGCATCGTGCCGCAGGAACTGGTCTTCGACCCCTTCTTCAGCGTGCGCGAGACGCTGCGCATCCAGAGCGGTTACTTCGGCGTGCGCGGCAACGAGGCCTGGATCGACGAGCTGTTGCACGAGCTCGACCTCGGCGACAAGGCCGACGCCAACATGCGCCAGCTCTCCGGCGGCATGAAGCGCCGCGTGCTGGTGGCGCAGGCGCTGGTGCACCGGCCGCCGGTGATCGTGCTCGACGAACCCACCGCCGGCGTCGACGTCGAGCTGCGGCAGACGCTGTGGCACTTCATCGCGCGCCTGAACCGGCAAGGGCACACGGTGCTGCTGACCACGCACTACCTGGAAGAAGCCGAGGCGCTGTGCGCGCGCATCGCCATGCTCAAGCTCGGCCGCCTGGTGGCGCTGGACCGCACCTCGGCCCTGCTTTCGGGCGCCGCGGGCACGGTGCTCGCGTTCAAGACCGACGCCGCGCTGCCGCCGGCGCTGGCCGCCGCGGCGCGCGTCACCGGCCGCATCGTGCAGCTGCGCGTGCAGGACGCGCAAGGCGTCGAGCAGACGCTGGCCGCGCTGCGCCAGGCGCAGGTGCCGGTGGAGGACCTGGAGATCCGCCGCCCCGACCTCGAGGACGTCTTCGTGCATACCATGAACCAGGGCCTGGTCGAGGCGGCTTCGGCCGCGACGAGCGCGGCCGGAGCGTCGTCATGAACGAGCTGCCGCACAGCCCCGCCGCCGGGTGCGCGCACGGCGCCGGCACGTCGACGGCATTCGGCCTGGCCGGCGCGGGCACGCTTTTTCGCAAGGAGGTGCTGCGCTTCTGGAAGGTCGCCTTCCAGACCGTGGCCGCCCCGGTGCTGACCTCGGTGCTCTACCTGCTGATCTTCGGTCAGGTGCTGGAAGACCGCGTCGAGGTCTTTCCCGGCGTCGGCTACACGAGCTTCCTCATCCCCGGCCTGGTCATGATGAGCGTGCTGCAGAACGCCTTCGCCAACAGCAGCAGCTCGCTCATCCAGAGCAAGATCACCGGCAACCTCGTCTTCCTGCTCGTCACGCCGCTGTCGCACACGGCCTGGTACGTCGCCTACGTCGGCGCGGCGGTGCTGCGGGGCCTCATGGTCGGCATCGGCGTGCTGCTGGTCACCGCCTGGGCCGCACCCATGCAGGTGCAGCAGCCGCAGTGGATCGTCGTCTTCGTGCTGCTCGGCGCGGCCATCCTCGCCTCGCTCGGGCTCATCGCCGGCCTGTGGGCGGAGAAGTTCGACCAGATGGCCGCCTTCCAGAACTTCATCGTCATGCCGATGACGATGCTCTCCGGCGTCTTCTACTCGGTGCAGTCGCTGCCGCCGCTGTGGCTGGCGGTGAGCCACCTCAACCCCTTCTTCTACATGATCGACGGCTTTCGCCGAGGCTTCTTCGGCTACAGCGACGTCTCGCCCTGGCTGAGCCTGGCCGTCGTCGGCGGCTGCTTCCTCTTCGTCGCCGCGCTCGCGCTCGAACTGCTGCGCCGGGGCTACAAGCTGCGGGCCTGAGCGACAATGCCCGCTGCACGAGGAGCCCTGCCATGAGAGAGTTTTCCGCCGGCCGCGCCGGCGACGACAAGTCGGCCAAGCCCGAGAAGAGCGAACGCGGCGGTCTTTCCGAGCGCCTGGCCCTGGAGTCGCGCTTCGTGCTCGTCTTCGGCGAGATCGACGACAAGCTCGCGCGCCAGGTCTGCGAGCGCCTGATCCTGCTCGCGCAGGACAGCGACGCGCCCATCCAGATGCTGATCTCCAGCCCCGGCGGCCACGTCGAGAGCGGCGACGCCGTGCACGACATGATCCGCTTCGTGCGCGCACCGGTCACCTGCATCGGCACCGGCTGGGTCGCCAGCGCCGCCACGCACATCTTCCTCGCCGCACCCAAGGCGCGCCGCCTGTGCCTGCCCAACACGCGCTTCATGATCCACCAGCCCGCGGGCGGAGCCGGCGGCCGCGCCACCGACATCGCCATCCAGGCCAAGGAGATCATCAAGGTGCGCGAGCGCCTGGCCGGCGTGATCGCGCGCGAGACCGGCCAGCCCGCGGAGAAGGTGCGCGCCGACATGGAGCGCGACTACTGGATGACGGCCGAGGAGGCGATCGCCTACGGCATCGCCTCGCGCGTCATCGTGAATCAGAAGGAGCTCGGCTGAAGCCATGGGTGAGCCCTCCCCCGACCAGGTGCGCGAGTACATCGCCGCCGCCCTGCCCTGCACGCACGTCGTCGTCGACGGCGACGGACGCCACTTCTTCGCCACCATCGTCTCGGCCGAGTTCGAGGGCTTGTCGCGCATCCGCCGCCACCAGCGCGTCTACCGGGCGCTGGGCGAGCGCATGCGCGAGGAGATCCACGCGCTGTCGATGACCACGCTGACGCCGGCGGAACACGAAGCCGGCGGCGACGCGTGATCACGCTCGCGCTCAGCAAGGGGCGCATCCTCGACGACTCGATGCCGATGCTGCGCAGCGCCGGCATCGAGCTGCTGGAGGATCCGGAGCAAAGCCGCAAGCTCATCCTCGGCACCAGCCGCAGCGACGTGCGCGTGGTGCTGGTGCGCGCCTCCGACGTGCCCACCTACGTACAGCAGGGCGGAGCCGACCTCGGCGTCGCCGGGCTGGACGTGCTGCTCGAGCACGACAGCCACGGCCTGTACCGGCCGCTGGACCTGGGCATCGCGCGCTGCCGCCTCTCGGTGGCCACGCGCGCGGACTTCGACTACGCCAGCGCCGTGCGCCAGGGCTCGCGCATCCGCGTGGCGACCAAGTACACGCGGCTGGCGCGCGAGCACTTCGCGGCCAAGGGCGTTCACGTCGACCTCATCAAGCTCTACGGCAGCATGGAGCTGGCGCCGCTCACGGGCCTGGCCGACGCGATCGTCGACCTCGTCTCCACCGGCGGCACACTGAAGGCAAACAAGCTCGTCGAGGTCGAACGCATCATGGACATCAGCGCACGCCTGGTCGTCAACCAGGCGGCGCTGAAGGTCAAGCGCGAGCCGCTGCGCGCGCTCATCGAGGCCTTCGCGGGCGCCGTCACGGCGCAGCCGGCATGACGCTCGCGCTGCGCCAGCTCGACACGCGGGCCAGCGGCTTCGAGGACGGGCTCCGGCGCCTGCTCCAGTGGTCGGAGGAAACCGACGCACGGATCGAGGGCCGCGTGGCCGAGATCATCGCCGACGTGCGCACGCGCGGCGACGCCGCGCTGCTGGAGCTCACCGCGCAACTGGACGGCCTGCAGGCCGCGAGCATGGCCGCGCTCGAGATCGACGCCGCCGAACTGCAGGCCGCACTCCGGCAGATCACGCCCGCGCAGCGCGCAGCACTCGAGGCGGCCGCAGCGCGCGTGCGCGACTACCACCAGCGCCAGTTCGACGCCTGCTGCCGCAGCTGGAGCTACCGCGACGCCGACGGCACGCTGCTGGGCCAGAAGGTGACGCCGCTGCAGCGCGTGGGCGTCTACGTGCCCGGCGGCAAGGCCGCCTACCCGTCCAGCGTGCTCATGAACGCCATCCCGGCGCAGGTTGCGGGCGTGCAGGAGATCGTCATGGTCGTGCCCACGCCCGGCGGCCAGCGCAACGCGCTGGTGCTGGCGGCAGCGGCGATCGCCGGCGCCACGCGCGTCTTCACCATCGGCGGTGCGCAGGCGATCGCCGCGCTCGCCTACGGCACGGCGACGGTGCCGCGCGTGGACAAGATCACCGGCCCGGGCAACGCGTACGTCGCCAGCGCCAAGCGGCGCGTGTTCGGACAGGTCGGCATCGACATGATCGCCGGCCCGAGCGAGATCCTCGTCCTCGCCGACGGCACGACGCCGCCGCACTGGGTGGCAATGGACCTCTTCAGCCAGGCCGAGCACGACGAACTCGCGCAAAGCATCCTGCTCTGCCCGGATGCCAACTACATCGCCCGCGTGCGCGCCGAGATCGAGCGCCTGCTGCCCACGCTGCCGCGCGCGGCCATCGTGCGTGCCAGCCTCGAAGGCCGCGGCGCGCTGATCCAGACGCGCAGCATGGAAGAAGCCTGCGCGATCGCCAACCGCATCGCGCCCGAACACCTGGAAGTGAGCGCCGCCCAGCCCCAGCGCTGGGAGCCGCTGCTGCAGCACGCCGGCGCGATCTTCCTCGGCGCCTTCACCAGCGAGAGCCTGGGCGACTACTGCGCCGGCCCCAACCACGTGCTGCCGACCTCGGGCAGCGCGCGCTTTTCCTCGCCGCTGGGCGTGTACGACTTCGTCAAGCGCAGCAGCCTGATCGAGGTCAGTGCCGGCGGTGCGCAGGCGCTCGGCCCCATCGCCGCCGAACTCGCCTACGGCGAGGGCCTGCAGGCGCACGCGCAGGCGGCGCAGCTGCGCTTGCGCTGAGCGAGTGCTCGGCGTCCCCTGCGGACGCCCTCGCGCCTCAGCCTGCCCGGCCCTCGCGGCGCCGCCGCAGCGCCGCACCGACGCCCAGCAGGCCGGCGAGCATCATCACCGCGCTGGCCGGCTCGGGGACGGGGTGGGCGGATGAAGCATTGGCATACGCTTGGGCCGAGAAGTACCCCTCCATGGCATCGGCCGACAGATTCGCAAAGGTCAGTCGAACCGTGCCCGAAGCGAAGTTGGACTCGCCCGCACTCGATGCCCCTGCGTAGCGCTGCACGTAGTGTACCTCCCTGCCATCGTCGGTGTAGAGGGCGAAATGCAAATAGGCGCCACCTTCCGCCGATTCCCCAAAGGGGCCGTCGTCGCCCAATGTCGTACTGGCCGAGGCTGTGTAAGGTGCCGTCACGACGATCCCGGTCCAGGGGGTCACTGTGAACGAGCCACTGAAGTAGCCCGAACCACTCGCAGATCGAAAGACTCCGGCAACAGGCGAGCCGCTCATCTCGGCCTCTACGTGCGCCCCGCCCGACCCGGTCATTCCGGACGCCGAACCGAAGGAATCGCTCGACATGCTGCTGCTATCCATATACCAGCCGAACGCGGAATCCCAACTCCACCCACCCGATTCGGTGTTGGCGTATGACTGGCTGTACTCGGAGCCGCCCCACATCATCGCGGGGTCGATGCCGTCCAAGGGATCGAGATCGATCAGCGTGAACACCAAGTGTCCGATCTCCGCGCTTGCCGAAGCAGCGGCCTGCGCCGGCCCCGAGGCCATCAGCGCCAGACATGCGCCAGCCAGCGTGCTCGCCATCGTCGTCTTGCCCATGATCCCTCCTGTGGCTTCTCGCCTCTGCCCGCCCGCTCATTCTTGATCAACCCTCGTCGCCACGCCATCGCCCCCCCTCATTCAAGGGGGAGTGCGCATCACCTCCTCGGTCGTCGAAACAGCGCGCCTGCCCGCATCAACCACGAGCAAGCCCGTGACGAACCGGGTTTATCCTCATGCGCTCCGCGCTCAATGTATACAGTATCCACGTGATCGAACCGGCGCGCCCTTGCGCCCTGCGGTGCGCGCCCGGCCCGGTGGTGGAGACTGCTCTTGACCCCACGCTCGCTCACCCCGGTGCAGCGCCCTCGCGCGCTCGCCGACCAGGTCTACCAGGCGCTGCGCGAACAGCTGCGCGCGGGGGCCATCGGTGCCGGCAGCGCCTTGCAGGAGGTGCAGCTGGCGACGCAGCTGGGCGTCTCGCGCACGCCGGTGCGCGAGGCCCTGGCACGGCTGGCGAGCGAGGGCCTGCTCGCCACGCACGGACGCAGCTTCACCGTGCCCTCGCTGACGCTGGCCGACGTCGAGGACATCTACGAGCTGCGCTTCCTCATCGAGCCCGCTGCCGCGCGCCGCGTGGCCCCGCGCACCGTCGACCGGCGCACGCGCGCACCCATCGACACTGCCTTGGCCGACGCCGCCGCGGCACACGACCGAGGCGAACTCGCGGCCTTTCACGAAGCCAACGTGCGCTACCGCGCGGCCTGGCTGGCGCTGGTGCCGAACGCGCGCCTGGTGCGCATGATCGAGCTCTATGCCGACCACATGCAGCACATCCGCGCGCTGACGCTGGGCCAGCCACGGGTGCGCACCATCGTGCTGCACGGGCTGCAGCGCATCACCGCGGCGCTGGCCTCGGGCGACGCCGATGCCGCGGCCGACGCCGTCCACGCGCACCTGAAGAACGCCCGCAAGGCCTTCGTCGAGGCGCTGGGCCTGGACGTCGCGCCCGCAGCGCGCCTGCCCGGCATCGAAGCTGCGCCCGATTCCATGCCGTCTGCGCCGCGCGCGCCGCGCCGCACACCGCCCCGCGTGAGCATGAAGGAGAGCAACGCATGAATCACCGCGCCGTCATTCCGTACGGGGCCTACTGGAGCACGCCCTTCGCGCGCTGGCAGGGGGCCTTCGCCACCCTCAACAGCCTCGAGTTCGCGGCGCACGTCGTGCGCGCCGAGCTCGCGCAGCGGCGCATCGACCCGACGGTCTTCGACCACGGCGTGCTCGGCATCTCGGTGCCGCAGAAGCATTCCTTCTACGGCCTGCCCTGGCTGGCGGGCCTCGCCGGCATTCCGGCACTGGCCGGACCGACGCTGATGCAGGCCTGCGCCACCGGCGTGCGCACGCTGCTGGCGGGCGCGCAGGAGATCGACGCCGGGCTGGCCAGCACCGTGCTCGTCGTCAACGCCGACCGCACCAGCAACGGCCCGCACCTCTATTACCCCAACCCCCGCGGCCCCGGCGGCACCGGTGTCGCCGAGGACTGGGTGATGGACAACTTCGGCTGCGACCCGCTCGGGCACCACTCGATGCTCGCCACCGCCGAGAACGTCGCCAGCCGCCATCGCGTCACCACCGCCGAGCAGCACGAGGTCGTGCTGGCGCGCGAGGCGCAGTACCAGGAGGCGCTGGCCGACGGCGCCGCCTTCCTCAAGCGCTTCATGACGCTGCCCTTCGCGGTGCCGGCACCGGGCTTCAAGAAGGTCGCCACCACGCTCGAGGGCGACGAGGGCGTCGGCCGCTCGACCGCCGAGGGTCTGGCGGCGCTGAAGCCGGTGATGCCCGGCGGCAGCGTCACCTACGGCGGCCAGACGCACCCGGCCGACGGCAACGCCGGCCTCGTGCTCACCACGCCGGAGCGCGCGCGCGAACTCGCCACCGACCCGAAGATCGCGGTGCGCCTGCTCGGCTTCGGCCAGGCGCGCGTCGAGCTCGCACTCATGCCCGAGGCGCCTGCCCCGGCCGCGGCGCGCGCGCTCGCGCAGGCGGGGCTGGCCATCGGCGACATCGACGTCGTGAAGACGCACAACCCCTTCGCGCTCAACGACCTCGTGTTCGCGAAGGTGATGGGCATCCCCTGGCAGCCGATCAACCCGTTCGGCTGCTCGCTGGTCTGGGGCCATCCGCAGGCGCCGATGGGCACGCGCGCCGTCATCGAGATGATCGAGGCGCTTGCGCTGCGCGGCGGCGGGCGCGGCCTCTTCACCGGCTGCGCCGCCGGTGACAGCGCGATGGCGGTGGTGATCGAGGTCGGCGACGCCTGATTGCAGCGCCCGAGCCGGCCATGGACCTGCTGCCCGCCGACTGGATCCACGCTGCCGCGGCGCGCCACGGCGACCGTTGCGCGCTGCGCTGCGGGCACGAAAGCCTGAGCTACGAAGCGATGGCGCGCGCGATCGAGGTCCACGAGCGTGCGTTGGCGGCCTGCGGAGTCGGACAAGGCCAGGTGGTCGCCTGGCTGGGCCTCAACAGCGGCGCCATGCTGACGCTGCTGTTCGCCTGCGCCCGGCGCGGCACGCTCTTCGTGCCGCTGAACTGGCGTCTGGCACCACCCGAACACCGCGCGATGCTCGCCGAGTGCCGGCCGGCGCTGCTCTTCGCCGACGCGCCATTCGCTGCGCCCAGCGACGCCGCAGCGGTGGCTGCCGCGGATACACGCTGCATCGCCGTGGACGCGGCGGACCGGCCGCCGCACTGGATGAGTCTGCCGGACTTTCTCGAGGCCGGACAGGGCGGCGAACCGCCGCCGCGCGTGGCCGTCTCGCCGCAATCGCCGCTGCTGCTCTGTTACACATCGGGCTCCACCGGCCGCCCGAAGGGCGTGCTGCTCTCGCACGAGGCGCTGTGCGCCAACGCCGACGCCAGCGTCGACATGCACGCCATGGTCGAATCCGACCGCGTGCTGACGACGCTGCCGCTCTTCCACGTCGGCGGCCTCAACATCCAGACCCTGCCGGCGCTGCGTGAGGGTTGCCGCGTCGAACTGCATCCCAAGTTCGACCCGGCGGCGGCGCTCACGGCCATCGAACGGGAGCGCATCACGCTCACCGTGCTCGTGCCGGCGCAGTTGGACGCCGTGATGGCGCTGCCGCAGTGGCCGAGCACCGACCTCTCCAGCCTGCGCGCCATCTCCACCGGCTCGACGGTGGTCCCCGAGCGCCTGTGCCACGCGGTGCACGCGCGCGGCGTGCCGCTCATTCAGGTCTGGGGCGCCACCGAGACCTCGCCCATCGCCGCCTGCCAGCACGCCGACGAGGCGGTGCGCACCGCCGGCTCGGCCGGACGCGCGGCGCTCGGCGTCGAGCTGCGCATCGTCGACGCGGCGGGCGATGATCTGCCCACGGGGCAGTCGGGCGAAATCCTCGTGCGCGGGCGCAACGTGATGAGCGCCTACTGGCAGGATCCGCAGGCCACGGCACGCGTGCTCGTCGACGGCTGGTTCCACTCCGGCGACCGCGGGCGGCTGGACGCGCAGGGCTTCCTGTGGGTCGACGGCCGGATCAAGGACATGATCATCTCCGGCGGCGAGAACGTCAGCCCGGCCGAGGTCGAGATCGCGCTGCAGGAGGACCCGGACGTCGCCGAGGCCGCCGTCGTCGGCCGCCCCGACGCGCGCTGGGGCGAGCGCGTCGTCGCCGTCGTCGTGCCGCGGCCGGGCGTGCAGATCGCGCCGCGCGAGGTGATGGCGCGCCTGGAAGGCCGCATCGCGCGCTTCAAGCAACCCAAGCAGGTCTTCGTCGTCGATGCGCTGCCGCGCACGGCGCTGGGCAAGGTGCGCAAGGAAGACGTGCGCAGCCTCGTCGCGCAGCTCGACAGCGAGACGCAGTCTGCAAAGTCCAGGGAGTCCTCAGCATGACGCTCAAGATCGGCATCGACGTCGGCGGCACCTTCACCGACTTCGTCGTCACCCAGGACGGCCAGCCGCCGCGCATCCACAAGACCTTGTCGACGCCCGCCGACCCCTCGATCGCGGTCGTGCAAGGCCTCGAGGAGATCGCGCAGTCGATGCAGCCGCCGCGCACGCTGCAGCAGCTGGCGCAGGCACTGGACACGATCGTGCACGGCACCACGGTGGCCACCAACGCCACCCTCACCTCCACCGGCGCCAGGACCGCGCTGCTCACCACCGAGGGCGTGCGCGACGCGCTCGAGATGCGCCGCGGCATCCGCGAGGAGCAGTACAACAACCGCTACCGCAACGTCGTGCCGCTGGTGCCGCGCGCGCGCCGCATCGGCGTGCCCGGCCGGCTCGACAGCCAGGGCCAGGAAGTGCAGCCGCTGGACGAAGCCGCCATCGCCGCGGCGCTGGCGCGCTGGCGCGACGAGGACGTGCAGGCGGTGGCGATCTGCTTCATGAACGCCTTCGCCAACCCGGCGCACGAGCAGCGCGCCGCCGTCCTCGTGCGCCAGGCGCTGCCGCGCGCCTACGTCTCGGTGTCGACCGAGGTGCTGCCCTCGATCCGCTTCTACGAGCGCGTCAGCACGACCGTGCTCAACGCCTACGTCGGCCCCAAGCTCGGCCACTACCTGGATCAGCTCGTCGAGCGCCTGCAGGGCATCGGCTTTGCCGGCCTGCTGCTCATCATGCAGAGCAACGGCGGCGTCATCTCGCCGCAGGCCGCGCGCGACAAGGCCGCGCTCACGCTGCTCTCGGGCCCGGCCGGCGGCCCCGGCGCGGGCCTGTTCTACGCGCAGGCGCTGGGCCAGGACCGCTGCATCACCACCGACATGGGCGGCACCAGCTTCGAGACCTCGGTCGCCGTGCGCGCGCCCATGCTGAAGAACGACGGCCAGATCGCGCGCCACAAGATCGCGCTGCCGATGCTGGACATCCACACCATCGGCGCCGGCGGCGGCTCGATCGGCTGGCTGGACGAAGGCGGCCTGCTGCGCATGGGCCCGCAGAGCGCCGGCGCCGCGCCGGGGCCCGCCTGCTACGCCAAGGGCGGCACGCTGCCCACCACCACCGACGCCAACGTCGTGCTCGGCTACCTCGACCCGGGCTACTTCGCCGGCGGCAGCATGAAGCTCGACGCCGAAGCCGCGCGCCGCGCCATCGAGGAGCACATCGCCAGGCCCATGGGCCTGACGGTCGAGCGCGCCGCCGCCGGCATGTACCGCGTGGCCTGCAACAACATGGCGCAGGGCGTGCGCGAGGTGACGATCAAGCGCGGCTTCGACCCGCGCGAGTTCCCGCTCATCCCCGGCGGCGGCGCCGGCCCCATCCACGGCTGCCTGATCTGCACCGAGCTCGGCATCCCGCTCATGATCGTGCCGCGCGAGGCCTCGGTGCTGTGCGCCTTCGGCATGCTGATGGGCGAGTTGAAGCACGACTTCGTGCGCACCTTCGTGGCGCGGCTGACGCAACTCGACTGGGCGCGCCTCTCGACCCTGGTCGACGAGATGGCAGCCGAAGGCGCGGCCCTGCTCGAGAGCGAGCGCGTGCCGCGCGCGCAGCAGCGCATCGAGCTGCGCCTGGACTGCCGCTACCTGCGCCAGTACCACGAGGTCTCGGTGCCGGTGCCGCTGACGGCGGTGCAGCAGCGCGACGCCGCGGCCATCGCGCGCGCCTTCCACGACGAGCACCAGCGCCTCTTCGGCTACACGCTGGAGGCCGAGGGCAGCGTGGTCGAGATCATCAACCTGCGCCTGCAGGCGATCGGCGCCACCACGCGCCCGGACATCGCGCGCCAGACCCCGGGCGCGCCCGACGCCAGCGCCGCGCGCAAGGGCCGGCGCCGCATGTACCTGCCCGAGCGCGACGACTTCGCCGAGGTCGACGTCTACGACGGCCACCGCATGCGCGCCGGCCACCGCGTGCCGGGTCCGGCGCTGATCGAGCAGCAGACGACGGCGATCTTCGTCTCCGAAGGCTTCGACAGCCTGGTCGACGGTCTCGGCTCCTTCGTGCTCTACGCCAAGGGCCGCGAGGATCTCGTCACCGCCGCGATCGCCTGACCCAAAGGACCGACTGCCATGACGACCATCGACCCCATCCTGCTCTCGGTCTACGCGCGCAGCTTCAAGGCCATCACCGACGAGATGAGCATCTCGATGGAGCGCACCACGCGCAGCCCCATCCTGTGCGAGGCCAAGGACTACGTCACCGGCCTCTACGACGCCGACGGACGCATGCTCGAGCAGACCGAGAACCTGCCCATCCTCGCCTTCTCGCTGGCGCCGGTGTGCAAGCACATCCGCCGCACCTTCGACGGCGACATCCACGAGGGCGACGTCTTCTTCCACAACGACGTCTTCAGCCTGGGCAACCAGAACAACGACGTCGCCGTCTTCAAGCCCGTCTTCTTCGAAGGCGAGCTCGTCGCCTGGACGGCGGTGAAAGGGCACCAGGCCGACATCGGCGGCAACGTCGCCGGCGGCTACAACCCCAACGCCGTCGAGGTCTGGCAGGAGGCGCTGCGCATCCCCGCGGTGAAGGTGGTCGATCGCGGCAAGCTGCGCCAGGACGTGTGGAACCTGATCTTCGCCAACGTGCGCCTGGAGATCGTGCAGCACGACATGAAGGCCGAGATGGGCGCCTGCGAGATCGGCGCGCGGCGCATGCTCGAACTGCTCGGCAAGTACGGCGCAGCCAGCTACGCGGCGCACAAGCAGGCGCTCTTCGACGCCACGCGCCGCATGATGCAGGCCGAGATCGCGAAGATCCCCAATGGCCGCTACAGCGGCGAGGGCTACGTCTACTACGACGGGCGCCACGAGGGCAGCAAGTTCACCATCCGCGTCGACATCGAGGTGCAGGCGCAGTCGATCCGCTTCGACTACTCGCGCACCGACGCGCAGACCAACGGCTTCGTCAACGGCACCTTCACCTCCAGCGCCTCGGCCACCATCCTCACGCTGCTGCAGATGGTCAACCCCGACATCCCGCACAACGAGGGCATGGTCGAGCCCATCGAGATCGTCAT
>Ga0116144_10000121_pt1 | contig 102838 bp, 73 predicted proteins | sample AD_UKC035_MetaG_FD_89746 | JGI IMG/M metagenome (GOLD analysis project Ga0116144, IMG submission 89746) | Active sludge microbial communities of municipal wastewater-treating anaerobic digesters from USA - AD_UKC035_MetaG | ecosystem: Engineered > Bioreactor > Anaerobic > Digestate | place...
CACCACCAGCGTCTGCAGTTCATTCGATGCGCCGCTGCCGATGCCCGAGAGATTCACCGTTTGCTGCCCGACGCCTTCATTCACCGTCACATCGGCAATCGCGCCGAGCGTGGGGGGCTGGTTGGCCGGCGGCAGGGGCTGATACATCACTTCATTCGAGAAAACGCTCTCATCCCCGTTCGTATTGAACGCGGTGGCGGCGAAATAATAGGTCGCCCCCACCAGCAATCCGGAGATCGTCGCCGTGGTCGCCGCGCCCACCGTGATCGCGTTGGTATAACTGCCGCTGCCCGGCCCGTAATGGATGCGGTAACCCACCACCTGCGGATCCGGGGACGGATCCCAGGCCAGCCGGACCTCGGCGGCGCGGGCGGAGAATGAACCTGGGCTGGTGATGGAAACAATGAGAAGCGTGACAACCGTCGCGAACCTCCCTCTCGATACGACTCCTTGATACAACATACGTCGAACCCGCCCATGCAGAATCGTTGCCAACATCGTCGCGATGGTGCGACGTCCGGGAACACGACACGATTATCAAGCGCTTACGGAACGATGTTCAGATTCCGAACGAGCCGGAATCCCGGGACCTTGTCCGGCGTGTGGAAAACCTGCATGGCGCTTGTCCAGTTTCCCAAGTTGCGCAGCGCATTGCCCCGTGGAATTCCCGGGGCGGGAAAAGCTTTCACCGGGCCGCCCCCGGTCTGGCGGCAGCGGTCCATCGCGGCGAACGGTGTGACCTGTCGCAGCCTGCGAAGTGACCAATCGGCGGGAATTAGCGCACGGCTTTAAAATCCAATGGCGCGTTGGCAGTACCTCCGCGCCTCCGTGGCAGGGACGACGAATGGCCCCAGAACTTCTCCCGGCATCGCTGACCGGACCAACCCGCGCCACGCGCACCTGCAGTTGCATTCCGCCTCCGGCCCGCTTGACGGCGACGGGTCGAAGGACATCCACATTCTGCGATTGAGGCGGGAGCGCGAATCTGCCACTCTGGCGGCGCGCAATTTGCCGTCCAAGCATGATTGAGTATCTAGGTAAATTTCACCCACTAATTGTCCACCTGCCCATCGGTTTCCTGGTGTTGTTGGGGCTGTTTGAGTGGCTGGCCCTGCGTCCGGGCGGCCGCCGGCTCCGGGTGGCCAACCGGTTGATTCTGCTGTTCACGATACCGGCGGCGCTGAGTAGCGTGCTCCTGGGCTGGTTCATGGCCATCAACCCGCACTATGAGGCGCGGACTTTGTTCTGGCATCGCTGGCTTGGCACCCTGGCCGGGGTGGCGGTGCTGCTGCTTTGGATCATCCGGCAACGCGGTTGGTTTACTGCCTATCGCCGCAGTTTGTTCGTCACCTTGATCCTGCTCGGCGTCGCCGGTCACTTCGGAGGATCGCTCACTCATGGGAGCGGCTTTCTTTCCTGGCCGAAAAAGCGTCTTCCCGCTGCGGCCCCCGTCTCCAGCGAGGTCTTGCTGGCGCAGCCGGTTTACTCCACCTTCATCCAGCCTCTGTTCAATGATTATTGCATCAGTTGCCATGGCGAAACGAAATCCAAGGGCGGTTTGCGCCTCGATAATGCGGAACAAGTGCTGAAGGGCGGCGATTCAGGCTCCCTCTTTGCCCCGGCGGAAGGAGCGCAAACCTTGATCGGCTGGCACATCAACCTGCCCGAGGGGGACGAGGACCACATGCCGCCCGACGGCAAACCCCAACCCTCCTCCGCGCAATTGGCCGTGCTCAATTGGTGGTTGAAATCCAACCGCCAGACACAACCGGTGACCCTGCGCGAACTCGAGCCGGGGCCGGAGATTCTGCAGGCCATTCGCGCCAGTATCGCCGCCAACCCCAAGTGAGCCTGCGCCAGTGTGAACCGGCGGCCGCTCTCCAGTTTATGTTACACAGTGAATTAATTCCCGCCCCCGACTCCGGTTCAAAGCATTTAATGATCATGTTGCACGGCTTGGGCGACAGCCTTGAAGGCTATCGCTGGCTGCCGGAGGCGCTGCAACTGCCGTGGTTGAACTACCTGCTGGTCAACGCCCCGGATGACTACTACGGCGGCTATTCCTGGTTTGACCTGGATGGCGAGCGCACGCCCGGGATCCACCGCAGCCGCAAATTGCTGTTCGACCTGCTCGACGCGCAACGGCAGGCGGGTTTCCCGACCGAACAGACCACGGTCGGCGGATTTTCCCAGGGTTGTCTGATGACGATGGAGGCCGGATTGCATTACCCGCACCGGTTTGCCGGGCTGGTGGGCATCAGTGGGTGGATCTCCGAGTTGGATCAGGTGCTTGGCCATTTGCCGCCCCTGACCCGCCAGCAACGGTTTCTGGTCACGCACGGCACCCATGACCCGGTCGTTCCCTGCGAGATCACGCGGAAGCAGATCAAACGCTGTCAGGAGGCCGGGTTGAACATCGAATGGCACGAATTTCAAAAACCGCACACTATTGCGGGCGAGGAGGAATTGCGGGTAATCCGAAAATTTGTGCAGGCCGGTGCCGGCCGAACCATTTGACCCGGGCCGTTCGCCCCGGCGGCAATCCCAGTCTCCCCTCCGGCGCGCAGAGCGTGGCAGTCGGGTGACCAGACTACGGTTGACGTCGCACCAAGGCCAGCCCCTTGAGCAGGTCCACAGCCCGTCCCAAAACTACGTCCTGCAGAACTGGCGGTGCGGGCTCGGTCTCGCGTTGTCGCACGAAGTTTTCGTCCAATTCCACGCCTTCGCGCCGGGCCCGCACCAGATCCGCCTCGTTGGTGTGGAAACGCCGGATCACGCGATTTGTCGCGGTGGTGGCAATGTTCGTCCCGGTCGCCTTGGCGAGCCCATACGGATCATCCCAATAAGTGCGTTCTTCCGCCTCGCTGACGGCAACGGGAATATCCGGCTCCAATCCGGAAGCCAATGACCGGGTTTTTCCGCCGAAGCGAAGGGGCGCAGTGGCAATGCGAACGTGCTGGCCGTTTTTTAAAGTAAACTCGCTGGTCAGCATCGCCGTACCGGGCGTTCGGCTTCCCATCACCAGACCATGACCGGAACCGCCCACCAAAGCCGCCAGCGCTTCCGCCGCGCCCTGCGTCTGGCCATTCACCAGGACCACCGTGGGCCAGATCCAGGCGTTGGTTTTTGTGGTCGAACTGATCATCCCGCTGCCCGGGTCCAACAACTCACGCGCTTGCGCATCGAACAAATCCGCCGTGGCGGCGGCGGCCGCATAGTCATGTCCCCCGGCAAAGCGCAAATCCAGCACCAATCCCTTGACGACCGGATTGGTCTGGAGGAGGGCGTTGCCGGCCGCCCGCACTGCCGCAGCCAGCCCGCCTTCCACTTGCCGCACCCGCAGATACGCGATCTCGCCCTCGAAAACCTTGATTTGGGTGAGATTCGTTGCCGGTATGGCCGGCGACGCTTCGGAGGTGAGCAGCTGCACCTTGCCCCGGAATCCGCGCAACAAGCCTTCGGTTGCCTGCCGGTCAATCTCCGCGCGGGTCACACCGGGCAGGGTGGTTTGAATCAACTGGCGCAGCTCGTCAAAGTCCGGAAGCGCCTCCGCCCCCTTCATCGTGGTTGCGCCCAGCACCAGGCCCGCCATCACCCACCCGCAACTCAGCGTAACGCAATGTTTCATAAAACAATTCATCCATCTTTCCGTCTGTCCCGGCGTTCGGCGAGGAAAAACTTTGGCGACCGGCGCAAACCACTGTCCGAAGAGTGCTGCCGCCCCCCCACCTCGCCTCATCGGGCGAGACCATCGGGCTTCGAGCTGCGGCCAAGATCAACCGTCCGTGGCCCGACCGGACAATGCGGCGCGGCCGCGCCGCACTCACGCCAGTCCCGTCCAAGTTGGGGGGAAGCGCCCGGAGGAGCTGCGGGGTTTCGAGCTTGCCTCGCTTCCGGCGGAACCGTTTACTTAAGCGGCAACCAAAACCGATGCGGCGCTTATGATCGTTTACATCATCTGTCTCACTGTGGGGCTGCTGTTCACCTTCATCAGTGCCATCGCCAGCCACTTTTTCGGGGGGCACGACGCGCCCGAAATCGGCACGGGCGGCGCCGCGGAGGCGGGGTTCGATTCCAGTGGTGTGCCGGGCATTTCCTTTTTCAGTCCCACGGTGCTGAGCATCTTCGTCACCTCCTTTGGTGCGTTTGGTCTGATCTTCAGCAAGATTGGCGCGACGCAGAGTCCTTGGTTGAGCGCGCCGCTGGCGCTCGTCGGCGGCGGGATTGTGGCCGTGCTCGGCTTTCTGCTGTTCAATGCCATGTTCCGGAAGACTCAGAGCTCCAGCGAATCGCGCGTCGCCACCCTGATCGGACAGTCCGCCTCGATCATTACGCCGATTCCGGAGAACGGCGTGGGGGAAATTGCCTACGTGCAGGGCGGCATCCGGTACACCGCACCGGCGCGCACCACCCCCGGCCGCGCCATTCCCTCCGGGCAACCGGTTAAAATCACGCGCATCATCGGCACCCAGTTTTACGTCGAAGCCACCGGCTAATCCATCAACCAATGCAATCTACCCTGCCCCCCGCCATGAACCTGACTCCCTGTTTCGCGGCAATCGCCGATCTGCCCCTGATGACCATCATCTTCAGTGTCGGCGTCATTGCGATCGTTTTCTTCATCACGGCCGGCATCTGGGCGAGCCGCTACACCAAGGTCGGGCCCAACCAGGTCCTGATCATCTCCGGCCGCAAGCACCGCATCCTGGATCCGGACGGCACAGCGCGGGATATCGGCTTTCGCGTGGTCAAAGGCGGCGGCGTCTTCGTCTGGCCGGTGGTGGAAAAAGTGGACGTGCTCTCGCTGGAACTGCTCACCATTGACGTGCAGACGCCGGAAGTTTACACGAGCAAGGGCGTGCCGGTGCGGGTGGATGGCGTGGCGCAAATCAAGGTGAAGGGCGACGATATTTCCATCGCCACGGCAGCGGAGCAATTTCTGAGCAAAGGCACGGACGAAATCCGGAACATCGCCACGCAAACCATGGAGGGGCACCTGCGCGCCATCCTGGGCACGTTGACCGTGGAGGAGATTTATCAGAATCGTGATGCCTTTGCGACGAAGGTGCAGGAGGTGGCGGCGGGCGACATGGCGAACATGGGACTGCAAATCGTCAGTTTCACCATCAAGGACATCCGGGATACGCAGGGCTACCTGGACGCGCTCGGCAAACCGCGCATTGCCCAGGTCAAGCGCGACGCCCAGATCGCCCAGGCCGAGGCGGACCGCGATGCGATGATCAAATCCTCCCAGGCGCAGCAGGCCGGCCAGGAGGCCAAATTTGTGGCGGACACCAAAATCGCCGAGGCGCAGCGCGATTACCAGATGAACGTGGCGAATTACCAGGCCAGCGTGAATACCAAAAAGGCGGAAGCCGACCTGGCCTACGATTTGCAGAAGTACAAGACCGGCCAGCTCGTCAAGGCGGAGGAGGTGCAGGTCAACATCATTGAGAAGCAGAAACAGATCGAGCTGCAACAACAGGAAATCCTGCGCAAACAACGCGAGCTGGAAGCCACCGTGCAAAAACCGGCGGATGCGGAACGTTACAAGGTCGAAACGCTGGCCAACGCCCGCAAGTTCCAATTGGAGACGGAAGCCGCCGGTACCGCCGCCGCCGCCAAGGCCGAAGGTTTTGCCAACGCGGACGTGCAAAAAGCCACTGGTCTGGCCGAGGCCGAGGCGAACAAGGCCAAGGGTCTGGCCGAGGCGGCAATCATCGAGGCGCAAGGCCGCGCAAACGCCGAGGCCACGCGGCTCAAAGCCGAAGCGTTTCAAAAATACAACGAGGCTGCCGTGATCGAACTGCTCGTGAAGGTGCTGCCGGAAATCGCCACCAAGATTGCCGAGCCGCTCAGCAAGACCGAGAAAATGGTGATCATCAATTCCGGCAGCGGTCCCGGCGGCGGCGCGAGCAAGCTCACTGGCGACGTGACGCAGATCATCGCGCAACTGCCGCCCGTGTTGGAGAGTTTGACGGGAGTGAAATTTGAGAAGCTGCTCGAACAAGTTCCCGCGTTGAAAAAAGCGATGGGGAAGGAGGACGCGGCGAAAGGTTGATCATGGCCGGGGCAAAATGGTTTCGCTCCACCAATTCTAGCGGCCACGGAGTGGCCAAACTTGCATAGTCATGCGCCTGTTTGAAGCCATCATTGAAGCAAATCACCAGGCCGCCGCCGGCGACGCCAACGCCGGTTTGCGTCCGGCGGAGTTCACAGATGCGTTGCCAGTCGCAGCGTTGACGTGTTTTGACGCGCGGCTGAATCCGCTCCTTCCGGAAGTGCTCGGTCTCCCGGAGGAGTGGTTCATCTGGTTGCGTAATGCCGGCAACGTCGTGACCCATTCCACAAGCAGTACGGTTCGCTCCCTGGCGCTGGCTTGTGCGGTCAAAGGGGCCAGGGAAATCTGCGTCATCGGCCATACCGATTGCCAAATCTGCCGCACCAGCACGATGCAGCTGCTGGAACGGCTCAAGTCGCTGGGAGTGCAACGCCAATTATTGCCGGACAACGTCAATGAATTTTTCAACGTCTTCAGCAGTGAACGACAAAATGTGATCAAGGCGTGCGAGGTCGTGCGGAGCAGCCAGCTTATCAGCCCGCAAATTCCCGTTCACGGTCTGTTGCTGGATACTTCCACCGGACGCCTGGAGTGGCTGGTCAACGGCTATCAGAATTGGGCCGCGCCGGGCGCGCCGGGGAGCGGGATGCTGCGCTCGGCAGGTGAAACCGTGGATAAACTCAAATCGCTGGCGGAGTTTCAGTTCGGCGAAATGAAATTCCCCGAAACCAAGATCGGCGAATTCGTCACGCCAGCCGGAGATTGGTTGAGCGACAAGATCGAAGCGCGACCAACCCCGATGGAAGCCGCGCAACCCACCACGCCCGTCGCCGCTGCGGCCGGCAAGCTGGTCGCCGCCGCGAAAGTTGTTTTGGCGCAACCGCCGCAACCTCCCGCCCAAGCGGGACCGAAACCCATTCCCCTGCCGCCCAGGATTCCGCCGCGCATCCAGCCATCCAAGCCCAAATTTTTCCGTCTCAAATAAGGCGCCGCCCGCTACGTCAAAGGGGCGAGGCAATTCAGTCCGAAATGCCGCTGATATTCGCGCATGATGTAACGGTCCGTCATGCCCGCCACGTAATCACACACCGCCCGATGCAAGCCCTCCCGTCGGATGCGCCGCCGCGATTGCTCGCCGATTTCCTTTGGATGCCGCAGATAGAAATTGAAGACCGTCTCCAGCATGCGCACCGCCCGGGTGTTGGCTTCATCCACCCGCTGGCTGAAGTAGAGATGGCGGTAGAGAAATTTGCGCATCTCCTGGTTTTGCCGCCGCCGCGCCGGACTGTACTGCACCAGCGCGGTTCGATATAAACGAACGTCATCCGCGCTTTGCACCCCGGCGGCGGCAATCAGCTTTTCCGAAGTCGCCACCACATCCCGCACTTGCGCATCAATCAGCGCGCGGATGATGGCGTTGCGCCGCGGTTCCCCGGAGAGACTCCCCTGCTCTTTCCGCACCCGGCGCGCGGTTTCCTGCCAAACCACCACGTGACGATTCAACTCCGCTTCTGAAAGCAGGCCCGCATCCAGACCATCATCCAGATCGTGGCTGTAGTAAGTGATCTCATCGGCCAGATTGGCGACCTGGGCTTCCAGGGACGCCTGGCGGGCGGCGAAGCCCGCGCGCCGGCCCGGATGATCGTAGGCGGTGAAATGTTTGACCAGCCCCTCGCGCACTTCCCAGGTGAGATTGAGTCCCGAAAACGCGGCATACTTCTGCTCCAACACTTCAACCACGCGCAGGCTTTGCCGGTTGTGCTCAAAGCCGCCGTGCCCTTTCATCAGCCGATCCAGCACCTGCTCTCCGCGATGCCCAAACGGCGAATGTCCGAGGTCATGCGCCAGCGCGATGGTTTCGGTGAGGTCTTCGTTGAGCCGCAGGGCGCGCGCGATTCCGCGCGCAATGGCGGCCACTTCAATGGTGTGCGTAAGCCGCGTGCGCAAATGGTCGCCCGTGCCATTGAGAAAAACCTGGGTCTTGTATTCGAGCCGGCGGAAGGCGCGTGAGTGGATGACGCGATCCCGATCACGTTGATATTCGGTCCGCCAGGGGGATGCCGCCTCCTTGTGCTTGCGTCCGCGCGAATCGCCGCTCATTTGCGCGTAGGGCGCGAGCGTCTGTCGCTCGAGCTGTTCCAGTTCCGGGCGCGTGCGCGGCATGGCGGGGGCCGCGCGTTTAAAGCGCCACGGAAACGGGCAGCGGGATGCCTCGCAGCTCAAAGAGCCGCCGGATCGTGTCCTCAATCAGATTGTTGGGGCAGCTGGCCCCGGCGGTGATTCCCACCGTGATGCGTCCCGGCGGCAGCCAGTTCAGGGTCTCCACTTCCTGCTTGTGATGCTGGTCGTAATGCGAGATCCGGTCTGCCGAAATCATCTTGGTCGCATTCTTGATGAAGTAGGTGGGCAACACGGCCTCCCCCATTTCCGCCAGATGTGACGTGTTTGAGGAATTGTAACCGCCGATTACGATCAGAAAGTCCATTTTCTCGTGCAGCATTTTTTCCAACGCGCCCTGACGATCCTGCGTGGCGCCACAAATCGTATCGAAAAAGCGGAAGTGTTGATCCAGATGTTCCGCGCCGTAGCGTGCAATCATCGCATCCCGCAACCGGCGCTGCACTTCCTCGGTTTCCCCGCGCAGCATGGTGGTTTGGTTGGCCACCCCCACCGCCTGCAGGTGCAGGTCCGGGTCGAAATCCTGGGAATACGCCCCTTGAAATTTATCCAGAAACTCCCGCTTGCTTCCGCCGGCCTTGATGTAATTGCACACGTAATCCGTTTCCGCAAGGTTCAGCACCACCAGATAATGACCATTGCCCCCCGCGCGCGCCTGCGACGTGGTCGCCTTGGTTTCCTCATGCTTGGCTTTGCCGTGAATGATGCTCGTGATGTTGTCCTTGGAATATTGCCGCACCCGCTTCCACACGCTCATCACATCACCGCAGGTCGTGTCCACAATGATGCAGCCCTTCTCCTCAATTTTTTTGCGGGTGGCCACTTCGGTGCCGAACGCCGGAATCAAGACCGCGTCACCCGGCTGGATGCGCGCCAGCTCGGCTTCCGTCGGCTTCGGGGAAATGATTTGGATGCCCATGTGGCGGATTTGGTCATTCACGTCCGGGTTGTGAATGATTTCACCGAGCAGATAAATCGGTTTTTCCGGGGCCACGTCGGAAAAGTATTTCTTGGCCGCGTAGGCGAGATCAATGGCGCGCTCCACGCCGTAACAAAAACCAAATTCCTTCGCCAGCTTGATGGTGAGGTCCCCCGCCGCCAGCACCCCGCCGTTCGCGCGGATTTTTTCCACAATCTGACTGCGATAATGGGAGATCACCTTGGCCTGCACTTCCTCCATGATGTCGGGGCGGCGCAGGTTGATTTTCTTGGGTGGCGCGATGGGCGCTGGCGTTGCCATAACAGGACAAGTCTAGCCTCTGTGCGCCGGACGTCGAGCAGAAACCCGGAGGCAAACAGGCCGCGCCCCGCGCCGACAAACTGCAATCATGGCCTTCCTGGCGGCGCGCGGCGACTCCGGCCGCTCCTGACGGAACGCCTGCCCGCCGCAACGCCGGGTAATGGGCGTCCTCCCGCAGCTTCGTCCGTGCCGGACCGCTCGTGCCGGCGGTTGTGACGTTGATCAAGTGGCTCGCGCAGGCGTGTACAAACCCACGGCGCCCCTCGCCGGTAAGATTCCCGTTGCCACCACATGGGAAATTGATGGTGGCAGGCAGGTTCAACGTCAGGTTGTCGCGGGCGGTACGGTCATACGCGTCCCGGGCCGTGGCGGTCCAGGGGTTGGCGGCACCGAACGACGGAATGTTGGTCTTGGCCTCGATTCGACCGGCCTGGAGGGCGGAGAATTCCAAATCCGCTTGCCGCGAACGCGGATCTCGCATAATAGTTTCCTGATCGGTCGTGGCGTACGAGATTGGCTCCGGGCATTTGCTGCCAGCGCCGGTCTGAATTTTCGGATGAACTGGTCTTTCCGGTTGCCGGCCTGGGAGCCGCAACATTGGAAACCGGGCATTGCGGAGTAAAAATGCGCAGTTCATCCCAACACCATCCACGGTTCGGAGCGTAGCTCAGCCTGGCTAGAGCACTTGCTTTGGGAGCAAGACGTCGCAGGTTCGAATCCTGTCGCTCCGACCATTTTCATGGCCCGGATACCCCGGCCGTTTCAAGCCACCTCGATCACCAGGGCGGTGGTGTTGTCACGCCCGTCATTCCGCACCGCCTCCAAGACCAACTCGCGGGCGGGGTTGGATTCGGCCCGGCCGGAATTCTGTCGGATCAGATCCAAAATGTGATGGTCGTACAACCCTTCAGTCAGGCCATCGGAGCAGATGAGGAACCGGTCACCCGGCTCAATGCCGACGGCGCCGAGCTGTGGGTCAATGAATTGATTGCTCCCGCCCAGCGCCTTTTGCAGGACATTGCGCCGTGGATGCGTGCGTGCTTCACGCTCATTGAGTTTTCCCGTGCGGTACAGCCAGCCAACGTAGGTGTCATCCTGACTGATTTGTTTGATGGTTTGATCCCGTTGCGCCAGATAATAAATGCGGCTGTCCCCCACGTGCCCGAAATACATCCAGCCGGGAGTGAACCAGCACAGGCTCAACGTGGTTTCCATGCCATCGCACTCTTCGTAACTGCCCCCCAGATAAGCCAGCGCCCGATGCACCTGACTGAAAAGTTCGGCGAGAACATCGTCCGGGCCAATGCTCAGACCCGCCGCGCGCTGCGCAAACGAGCGCGGCAGCAGGGTCGTGATTTTTTCCACGGCGATGTTGCTCGCGTATTCGCCCGCCTTGGCCCCGCCCATGCCGTCGCTGACGGCGAAGGCGAAGTCGGTGTGTCCCAGGGAGGCTTCGCCAATTTTGCCCAGGCGCTGCGTCTCCTGCGCGTTAAAACGCAGCCCCAGAAAGGAATCCTCATTGTGAGGCCGGACGCGGCCGCGATCCGTCCAACCGGACCATCGCAGCCTGGGCACGACCGGTTCAGCGACGGATGGACTCATTGGGGCCCGGCCGGTTGTTCGCCGCGCAACAGGGTCGCGAACTCGAAATCAATCACGCAGAACCGCCCGTCCTGCTGGCGATAGGTGATGTTGCGCACGTCGGGATCATCGTGCCGGACGCCGTATTGCCGCAGTTCGGCGAAGAGCTCCTGCACGCGATCCTCGCTCACCCGCTCGACCCGCGAACCACAGTTGGTGGTCACAATCCGCAGCTTTTCACGATCCGCCTCCAGGAGACGGGGCACAAAGGGACAGCCCCGGGTTTCCAGGTGTTTCAGCACCTGCACCTCATTGTCAAAGCGCTGCGCCGCATCCGCTCCATGGTAGGTTTTCACCACCCGCCCATCGAACGTCAGATTCACCGTGGCGCGTAAAGTGTCTTTTACTTTCAGCATCCGCCTGCGTCCTTCGTCTCGCGCCAGTGTGCGGCAGTTCCCGAACGGGGAAAAGCTCCAAACCGCGCCTCAAATCCACGCCCTGCCGGCGGCCGTCCGCCTCCGGGAATGCGCCGTTACGCAAACGGCCCGGTATTGGCGCGCCACGCGGCGCGGCGCAAAGTGCTTGCGACACACCCCGCCACCTGTTGAAATGCAGGCGCGTCGATTGGCGGCGGCCGGCCCCCGCAATGCGGGTTCCGGCGGCCCGTCCTGCACACGCGCGCAACAACCACCACACACGCATGGTTAAATATAAATTGGAATACATTTGGCTCGATGGCTATGAACCCACCGCCAATCTCCGCAGTAAAACCCTGATCCGCGAATTCAACTCCTTCCCCGAACTGGAGGAGCTTCCCCTGTGGGGATTTGACGGCAGTTCAACCCGGCAGGCCGAGGGGCGCAGCTCCGATTGTGTGCTCCGCCCCGTTGCGTGTTATCCCGACAGCACGCGCCGCAATGGCGTGCTGGTCATGTCCGAAGTGCTGATGCCGGACGGCAAAACCCCGCACCTGAGCAACAGCCGGGCGACCGTTCCAGACGACGCGGGCGCCTGGTTTGGCTTCGAGCAGGAGTTTTTCCTCTATCAGGACGGCAAGCCGTTGGGCTTTCCAGAAACCGGGTTTCCCTATCCCCAGGGGCTTTACTACACCGGCGTCGGATTTGACAGCATGGGCAGCATCGCCCGGGAGATCGTCGAAAAACACGTGGATCTTTGCCTGGATGCGCACCTCAACCTCGAAGGAATCAATGCGGAGGTGGCCAAGGGCCAGTGGGAATTCCAGATTTTCGGCAAAGGCTCGCGAACGGCGGCCGACCAGGTGTGGGTTGCGCGGTACCTGCTCATGCGACTATGCGAAGGCTACAAGGTGGATGTGAACTGGCACTGCAAACCGCTCGGCAAGGACGTGGATTGGAACGGCTCCGGAATGCATACCAATTTTTCCACAACCTACATGCGCGAAGTCGGCGGCAAGGACTACTTTGAAAGGTTGATGGCGGCGTTTGACAAATACAAAAACGAACACATCGCGGTTTACGGTCCGGACAACCATCTCCGCCTGACCGGCCTGCACGAAACCCAGTCCATTGACAAATTCAACTACGGCGTGGCCAATCGTGGGGCATCCATCCGCGTACCCCACAGCTTCGTCAACAACGATTACAAGGGTTACCTTGAAGACCGGCGGCCGAATTCGCAGAGCGATCCTTACAAGGTTGCCAGCCGCATCCTGCGGACCATCGCCACCGTACCTGCTGCTGACGGTCGCAGCTCCGCCGCCTGACTGGCCGTCACGCCCGCCGCATCGCGCCCGGGAGGCGGCGGGACGCGTTGACCGGCCCGCCCCTCTTCTCGAACGGCTCCGGAATGAACTGCGGCGCAATGCGCCGGCGCATTCGCCCGCTTGCCGCGGGTGCGGGAACAACCGGATGGCGCGTCGCACCGGTTGAGCTTTCGGTGTTTGAACAGGAACGCAGACCAGGCAACGGTCCTCCGATGCAGCGGGCGTCCGGCGAACAAACCATTTGAAACCGGACGCGCAACCGGTAAGGTTGTCCCGCCGAGGCGTTCCCTGGAATTCTACGGGAAGGACGCACCGCTCAAGGTTCTGATTATGGTTGATAATAAACTGGCTGCCACTGCTGCCACGCCGCGCGCGAAAGGCCGGCGGGGAAAATGGCGCTGGGTGCTGGGCGTTGGCCTAATCCTGGTGATCAGCGCATATTTCGTTTTGACCAGCTCCTTTTTCCTTAAAGGCGTGGTGCTGCCCAGGGTGGGCAGGGCGCTGCACGCCGAAGTGACCGCCACCGAACTCCAGTTCAGCCCGTTTTCCCAAGTGACAATCAAAGGGCTGAAAATCACCCCGCAGGGTGCCGCCCGGCTCCTGGCGGTTGACTTGATCCGGGTGCGCTATCACGGACCGGCTCTGCTCCGTGGTCATTTGAAAATTGACGAGATTACCATTGAATCACCGGTCGTCACCCTCCAACAACTTGCGGATGGCACCAGCAACTTGGATCCATTGGTGGACGCGTCCGATGACAACACACACACACCGCCAGCACCCACCGACCGCGCGGCAAAACCACCGACCGTGTATCTCAAGCAGCTCACGATCAAAAACGCGACGCTCCAGCACGAAATGCACGCCCGGGACGGTGGCACGGTGCGGAGGACCTTGTCCGGATTAAATCTTACTGCCGTGGACATCCGGAATGACGGCGCGGGCCGCCTCGAAATGGCCGCCCGCCTCGAGATTGAGACTGCGGGTGCGACAGGGCACGACACGCTTGCTGCGGCGCTTTCCGGACGGTTCGACTTCCATCTCGCCCCCACCCTGTGGCCGGACAACCTCACCGGCAGCACCGCCCTTGCCGTGGAGAAGGCGGGCGGGAACTTCGCCGAAGCTGCCAACCTCTCGGCACATCTTGACTGCCACGTCACCCCCACGGAAGTCAAACAACTCGCCCTGCAGTTCCTCAAGGGCGACACCCGGCTCGCGCAATTGGAGATCACCGGACCGTTCGATGCCGCCAACCGCGAAGGCCGGTTGAAGGTGCAACTTGCCGCGGTGGACCGCACGGTGCTGAATCTGGCGGGAGCGGTCGCCGGACTGGACTTTGGTTCAACCGTGCTCAATGCCAACAGCGACCTTCGGATTGAGAACGGTGGGGACCGGCTTTCCGCCAGCGGCCAAATCAATCTCGATCGGCTCCAAATCATCTACAAAAACCAAACCACGCCGACCTCCGCGTTGCGTTGTGATTACGATCTGACCTGGAATCAACCCAGTCGTTCTGTGCTGCTCAACACACTCGACGTCACCGGCACGCAGGATGCACAGCCGGTGTTCCAGGCCACCTTGACGCGACCCATGGGCCTGGTCTTCGGCAGTGCCACCACGGCACTGGACGACGCAACGCTGCAGCTGGCCGTGACCAACTTGAACCTGGCCGACTGGCGGGCGTTTGCCGCCGATCTCGCGCCCGCCGGAGTGATCAACGCCAACGCCCGCGTGACCGCGGAAAAGGGCGCGTCCGCATTACGATTCCACCTGGAAACCCACGTCAGTCACCTCGCGGCCAAGCTGGACGATCTGCACCTCGCCGGGCTGGACGTGCAACTGGTCACCCAAGGTCAGGTGGCCGGGATGGCGCAATTCCAAATTGACAAATTGCAGCTCGACCTGGCCCGGCAAAAGCAACCCGTGCTCACGGCTTCAGTCAGCGGCAACTTCCACACCGACACTCAGGATGCCGATTTGCGGGCGAGTGCCCAGGTCGCGGTGCCGGGTTTGTTGGAGGTGTTCCCACAGGAGGGCGCGGAATTCTCTGCCGGCACACTGACCCTCCAGACCCGTCTGCTGCAAAAGTCCGCCACGCAAACGGTCACGGGTCAGCTGGCCTTGGCCGGCTTGCGCGGCCGTTATAACGGCCATCTCTTCGACGCGTTCAGCAGCGCCGTGCATTGGGACCTTGCGTTGCGGGATCACACCCTGGAAATCCGACAGGCCCGGCTGTTGCTTGACCCGACCGAGCGCGCCAGGAACGAGCTGCACCTCGCCGGCAACATGGACTTCTCCACCTCCAACGCCATCACCGGCCAACTGGAATTGACGGCGGACACCCTGGATCTGACACCCTACTACGATTTGGTTGCCGGCAGCAGCCCGGACACCAGCTCGCCCCCCTCCCCCGCCCCGGCTCCGGACCTGGCGCAAAACGTCGAGCCGGCGCCCGTGCGGCTCCCGTTTCAGAACTTCACCTTGGCAACGACGATTCAGCGCCTTTATCTCCGCGAAATCGACGCACAGAACCTTCGGGTGACGGCAAGGCTGACCCCTCATCGGCTCGCGCTCCAGCCGGTGGAATTTTCCCTGAATAACGCGCCCATCAGCGCCAAGGCCGATTTGGATCTGGGAATTCCCGGTTACCAATATGTCGTGACCTGCAACGCTTCGAACGTGCCCGTTGCCCCGCTGGCCAACACCTTCTCTCCGCATTACCGGGACCACGCTGCTGGCCTGCTGACGGCCCGGATGGATATGCAAGGAACCGGCCTGACCGGGACCAGCCTGCGCCGCGCTCTCAATGCTTCAGCGCATTTCAGTTTCACCAATGCCAATATTCAGATCGCCGGCCCCAAACTCCGCGCAATCATCACTCCCATCGCCCTTGTGCTGGGCGCGCCCGAACTGCTCGACTCCCCCTTGAACTATCTCAACGCCGACCTTCGCGCTGCCGCCGGGCAGATCGAGATCCCCGATTTTATTGCGCACAGCGATGCTTTCATCGCGACCACGCGCGGAGTTGTTCCCATTGCCGACGTGCTGAGCGCCTCGCCCTTGAACCAAAATCTCGAAATTTCTCTGGCCAGTCGATTGGCCAAAAATTTGCGCCTCGCGAATCCGGCAACCAACAACGCCTACGTCGCCCTGCCCGCGTTTGCCCGCCTGAGCGGCACGCTGGGCAATCCGGAAGTCAAAACGGACAAAACGGTGATCCTGGCCTTGACCGCCGGCAGCCTCGGCAACGTGCTCGGTGGCAAAGCCGGCGAGGTGCTGGGCGAGGTCAGCGCGCTCCTGGGGGGGAAACCCACCGCGGCCGATTCTGCCAACATGCACACGAACGCGCCGGCCACCAATCCGCCTCCGGCTGATCCTGTGGGCGATCTGCTCAACCTGTTTAGAAAGCCCAAGAATTAGTCACGCCTTGTTGACGCCCTATCTGCGCTCCCGACCCGGGCCGCTCTGAAAATCCAGGGGGAAGTGGAGCTGCTGGGACAGATCGGGTGGCGTGGATTGGTTGGGCGGTTTGACCCGGCTTTGTGCGCGCAGGAAAACCCAGCGCAGTGCCACTAGTCCCGCCAGCAAAATCGCCATTGCCACCACGAAGAAGATCATGGCACGGCGGCGCTGCGGCGCCGCATCCACCCGCGGCATGGCCAGCCACAATTCCGTTTGCCTGCCGCAATGCGGACATGCCGCCACGGTGCCTGTGTGTTCGGCATGGAACTCAAGCGGCTTTCCGCAATGCTGGCATTCTCCCCGCAAATTTTTGATCTTCATTACGTTCATCCATGCACACGGGAACCGTCCCGCTCCGTTGCGCCAGAAGTTTCCGGCAGCACCCGGGATACGGGTGCGGGTTTGCTGTTCCCGCTTTTCTCCCCGGCCCAAATGCCTTCCCGTGTCGCGCCATCGCAAGCAATTCGAACTCGCGTCCCGGCGCAGTCCGGTCGTGCGCGGAGGGGGACGCGGTGGGAGGCGCAGGCTTTGGTTGTGGTCGGGGAAGAGGTGTAAGCCGAATTCTGTTCCCCTGCACTGCTGAAGGGGCGAGAATCATTTGTCTCAGCGGCCGATACCCGAGACCTGTTCGCTTTCACGAACGCGAAACGAGCCATTTCCCGGTCTCCTATTTGGCCTTGCACCCGATGGGGTTTTCCCTGCCGCGTCGCTTGCGCTTCGCGCGGTGCGCTCTTACCGCACCTTTTCACCATCACCTGGAGTGACATTGCTGCCGCTCCCGGCTGTCTCTTCTCTGTGGCACTTTCCGTCAGGACAACTCGCGTCGTCGCTGCCCGCGTGTATCCGCCAAGTCCGACCTTGCGGCCCACTTCCCGGTTACGCGGCATCGCGCTCTATGGTGTTCGGACTTTCCTCCCGCAACTTGCGCTGCGAGCGATTCTCCCCTCTTCCCAGACCGCTGCCAACCTACGCCAACCGCCCCGGGGCGACAAGCTCAAGCTCCTGAGAAACCAGACGCGCCAATTCTTGAGGAACCACAGAAGTGACCTTTGCCGATTCTGACGGCATTGCGCCGCTTTGGAAGCGGTCGCCCCGCCAGACGGCCCTGGAGACGTTCCGCCGCACAAGGCGGTGGTAAAGCCACCGCACTTGCGCTCCCGGCAAATGTCATAGTAACTAGCCGGCCTCCCGCTCCCCTACTCCACCCGTCCCTTGCCCGAACGACGCGCAAGCCAGCCGTCCATTTCCAGGAAGGTTCCAGGCAGCAACGACAGCGCAAACGCGGCGGCGGCGGCGGCAAACACGGAATAGTCCAATGGCGGTTTGATTCCCAGTGATCCCGCCATGGAAACAGCAAACACAAGCAGCAAGACGCCGCTGAGTTGCGCGAACCGCCGGGTGCGGAACCCGACAAGCAAGGCCAGCGCGAACGTGATCTCGGCGGCGGTGGCGAGAATTCCCGCGACCGGCACCAAGGGCGCAGGCAGCCACGGCGTCAACGTGGCGGTGTATTTCAGAAAATTTTCCCAGTTTCCCCAGGCCACATTTTGGTGCCAGCAGCCGAAACGATCCGCCACGGCTGACAGGAAGCCGGCCGCCAGGGAAAGCCGCAGAAAAAGCTTGATGAAGTTGAAATACATAACCCTCCATTGACAAATGCCAAACGTCGCGAATCCGGCGCACGACATCAACCGCGACACCGTAACTTACCCGATGCGCGTTGAAAACCAAAACACAACGATCCGTCCGGCCGCCTCCAGCGCCGGGCTCGAATTACGTGAAAACCCGTCGTCTTTACCAGCTCGGTCCGGGCTTGACCGTGGGCTTGAACCTCTCTTTACTGTGCGCCGTTAGGCTCGATTCATGTTAGCGCAAGTTAAAAGCCTGTTTTCCAACGACATTGGGATCGACTTGGGGACCGCGAACTCGCTCGTTTATGTGCGGGATCGGGGCATTGTCCTGCGGGAGCCTTCAGTCGTGGCGATTCAGGCGGGCACCACCAACGTGTTGGCGGTCGGCGAGGAAGCCAAGCGGATGCTGGGCCGCACACCCGGCAACATCGTGGCGATCCGGCCCATGAAAGACGGCGTCATCGCCGATTTCGAGATCACGGAGGCCATGCTGCGCCACTTCATTCAAAAGGTGCATCATCGCAAGCTGATTGCCCCGCGGGTCGTGGTGGCCGTGCCTTCGGGGATTACGGAGGTGGAAAAGCGGGCGGTGAAGGATTCCGCCACGCACGCCGGGGCGCGCGAGGTGTATTTGATCGAACAACCGATGGCGTCGGCCATCGGCGTCGGTCTGCCGGTCCACGAACCGGCCGGGAACATGATCGTGGACATTGGGGGCGGCACCTGTGAAATTGCCATCATCTCGCTTGCCGGAATCGTCTTCAGCCGCAGCCTGCGGGTGGGCGGGGACGAGTTTGATGACACCATTGTCGCTCACATGAAACGGGCCTACAATTTAATGATTGGCGAACGCACTGCGGAAGAAATCAAGATCAAGATCAGTTCCGCCTTTCCGCAGGAGCAGGAATTAACCATGGAAGTAAAAGGCCGCGATTTGAGTTCCGGGCTGCCCAAAACGATCACCATTCGTTCGGAGGAAATCCGGGAAGCCTTGCAAGAACCGCTTTCGAGCATATTGGAAGCGATCCGCCTGACACTCGAACGTTGCCCGCCGGAACTGGCGGCCGATCTGGTGGACCGGGGGATTGTGATGGCGGGCGGGGGCGCGTTGTTGCGGGGCATTGATCGTCTGGTCGCGGAAGAGACCGGGCTGCCCGTGCATATTGCGGATGACCCGCTGACAGCCGTGGCCGAAGGAACAGGACGGGTGCTGCAAGAACTGCAATTCTTGAAACGCGTCACCAGCGGTTCCAAATAAAATTCCTGCCTCTGCGTTCGCCGGGACTGGTTCGGTTGACAGCCGGGCCGCTCACGAACGATGTCGAAACGGTCGTATTATATTTTAGTCGGTCTGGCAGCCGTGCTGGCCCTGCTGATGTTGAATCTGCCGGGCCCCACTGCGGTGCGGCTGAAAGCGGTCCTGGGCAGCGTCTTTTTGCCGCTGTTTGGCCTGGCGGACGGCGCGCACCGGCTGGCGGAAAAAACCGGCGACCATCTGCAGACCAAGTCGGAACTGATTGCCGCCAACGCCGCGCTCACGCGGCAAAATCAGGCCCTCCGCCTGGAGGTGGTTGAAGCCCGGGCGCTGGCCAGTGAAAATGAGCGCCTGCGCCAGCTGGTGAACTGGCAGAAGCAGAATCGCTGGCGCGTGAGACTGGCCCGGGTCATTTACCGCGATCCGGCCAACTGGTGGCGCACCCTCCAAATTGATCTTGGCACGCGGGAGGGCTTGAGCAACGACCTGCCGGTGCTCTCACCCGAAGGTTTTTTGATCGGGCGAGTGCTGACGGTGAACCCCACCAAGGCGCAGGTCGTGCTGGTGGGGGATCCAAACTGCAAAGTCCCTGCCGTGGTGGAAGGCGATGTGCGCAGCCAGGGGATCATCGCCGGAGGCCGGGTGTTCGACGGATCGTTTGTTGAACTCTCCAATCTGCCGACCCATGCCAAGGTCAAACCGGGCGACCGGGTCGTGACGAGTGAGCTTTCCCGCCTCTATCCCCGCGGGATTCAAATCGGCGTCATTGCCGAGGCGCCCTGGCTCGCCGAGTCCCGGCTGGTGCAGGAAGTGGGCGTCAAACTGTCCGCAAACCTCGGTTCACTCGAGGAGGTGTGGGTGTTGTTTCAATGAAGCTCCAGGAGAAATCGAGTTCCTGCGTCCGGGCCGGGCCTGATCGGCCAGCCGGCCACCAGAAATGGCCCGCCAACCACCAGGTGAGATAGCGTGATTACTTTGTCCAAGATCTTGATTTTGCTCGGGGCGCTGCTCGCCGTTTTTCTGCAGGGCACGCTGCTGAACATGCGTCCACTGCTTGGCGCGCAAATTGATCTGCTGCCCGCCCTGATGGTGTACACGGCATTGACGTGCGGCCCCCTCATGATGGTGGCGCTTGCCGGGGCGGGCGGGTTGCTGTTCGACACCCTTTCTGCGAATCCTCCGGGGGTCAGCGTGCTGCCCCTGCTGTTGATTGGAGCGTTGTTGCAACCTCGCCGCGACCTGTTGTTACGCGACCAGGTGTATGCCCAGTTTGTGCTCGGTCTGACCGCCAGCGCGGCGGCCCCCTTGTGCGCGGTGCTGCTGCTGCTGACGCTCGATCAATCCCCCCTGCTCGGTTGGGGATCACTCTGGCAATGGGCAGTGGTCAGCGTGGCGGGCGGGGGCGCTGCACCAATGTTCTATGCCCTGTTCGGCCGCCTGAACCAGGCGCTCGGTTACCGTCCGGTGACGGAATCCAGCTTCCGGGCGGATCGCGAAATTCGCCGCGGACGTAATTGACATGCTGTTTTTCGATCAACTCCGCAAGAACGACGCCCAGCTGCACTGGCTGGGGCTCATGCTGGGCACCGGCCTGGCCCTGCTCCTGGGCGGACTGTGGTGGGTGCAAATCGTCGGGGCAAACCGCTACCAGGAAATGGTCGAGGTGCAGCACTATCGCACGGTGCGGATGCCTGCTGCGCGCGGGCAGGTGTTGGATCGCCACCAGCGCATCCTGGCGGAAAATCAACCGGACTACCGGATCAATTTGTACCTGGAGGAGCTCAGTCCGGCTTTTCGCGAGGAATACCGCCGGATCCGTCCGCGGGTGGTCGTGACGAATGAACTGCCCATCTGGAAAAGCTGGCTGGGCCTGCCAAACGTCACCACCCAGTTTGTCCGCGTCCAAGGTGCGCAGCTTGAACGTCAGGCGCGATTTCAAGTGGTGCATTCGGTGGCCGAGCGGGTCAGCGACATCCTGCAGACGCCCGTGCCGTTGAACGCCAGCAATTTTAATTACCACTACATGCACCGCCGTGCGATGCCGTTCAATCTGGTCAGCGGCCTCTCGCCGCAATTGGTGGCGCGTTTCGAGGAAAAATCCTCCGAAGGATTGGAAGCCAGCGTGGAAATGCGCGGCCTGCGCGTTTATCCCTACAGCAATCTCACCGCACAGGTGGTCGGGTTCGTCCGGCCCGATGACCGGTCCGCGCCGGGGGAGGACGCCTATTTTTCGTACCGGCTGCCGGATTACCGCGGGCAGATTGGGATTGAAGGCGGATTGGACCAAATCCTGCGCGGCCGGGCGGGCGTCAAATCGGTCCTGGTCAACAGCCTGCTCTACCGCCAAAACGACACCATCTGGGAGCCGACTCTTCCCGGCACCAATGTCGTGTTGACGCTCGACATCGAATTACAGCGTGCGGCCACGGCCGCGCTGCACCAGCACATCGGCGTGACCGGACGCGGCGCCGTGGTGGTGATGGAGGTGCATTCGGGGAACATCCTGGCGATGGTTTCCAGCCCCAGTTATGACCCGAACCGCTTCACCCGGCGCATCTCGCACCGGGATTACCAGCGCATCCTGGAGTCCACCGCCTTGCGCAACCGCGTCACCGCGGAGCAATATCAGGCGGGTTCGGTCTTCAAGCTCATCGTGGCGCTGGCGGCCTTGGAAACCCCTGCGGCGCGGTTTGACCCGCTGGAAGAATACGAAGTCAAGGCCAATCCGGCCACCGGACGGGGCATCATTTGGGTGGGCAACCATCCCTTCCGGGACACGGTCAGTCCAGGGCTCTATAATCTCGAGCGCGCCATCGTGAAATCCAGCAATGCGTACTTCATCGCACTGGGCCTGCGGCCCGGGGTGTTTGAGCGCGTCATCGAGTTGGGACACCGGCTGCACCTGGGCGAACGCTTCCCCGCGGATTGTTTGCCATTGCGCCAGGAGGCGGCCGGACACTTTCCATCCCTGGAACAAATCCGGAAAAGCAGCTGGCAGGACGGCGACACCGCGAACATCTGCATCGGTCAGGGGCAGATGGATGTGACGCCGCTGCAGGTGGCGGTGATGATTTCCGCGGTGGCCAACGGCGGCACGGTCGTGATGCCCCGTCTGGTGGACCGCTACATCGCGCCGGATTCCCTCGCCCCAACGCAAATCACCGCGCGCGGGCGGATCCGCGAACAACTCGGGGTGAGCGCCAGGCATCTGAAAATCCTGCACGAGGCCATGCTGGCGGAAACCGAGTCGCCGGAGGGCACCGGGCGCTATGTGCAGGGATGTGGCTATCGGGTCTGCGGCAAGACCGGCACGGCGGAATTGCCGGTCATGCGCGAGGACGGCTCCGGCAGGAAAAACACCACCTGGTTCGGTTCGTTCGCCCCGTATGCCGCGCCGCGATTTGCCGTGGTGATCATGGTCGAAAATGGGGTCTCGGGCGGGGCCACCTGTGCGCCCATTGCGCATGACGTGTACGTGGCGCTGAAGGCCTGGGAAACCCGCAACGCCGATGACGCTCCGTCCGTCACCGCCATGGTCCGTTGATCATACTGCCATGAGTTTCCTGTCCCCATCCCCCGCGTTCGGCGAGAGCACGTCACGCCTGGACCGTCTGCAGTTGGCGGCGGTCCTGGGGTTGATTCTGCTGGGGCTGGCCTTCGTTTTCAGCGCCACGATGATCAGTGAATCCGCGCTGAGCCAGCCGCTGATCAAACAACTATGGTTCCGGCAGTTGTTCTGGTATGGCGTCGGGGGCGGTGCGGCGGTATTGCTCTGCCTGGTGGATTATCACACCTGGACGCGCTGGGGAGGATTCATCTACTGGGTATCGATCGTGACGCTGGTCGCCGTGATGCTGTTCGGCACGGTCCGGGGCGGCGCCAGGCGGTGGTTCGATCTGGGTTTCGTCAGCCTGCAACCGTCCGAACTCGCCAAGCTGGCCTTCGTGCTGGCACTGGCCAATTTTCTCAGCCGCCCGCCCGACGAATTGCGGCTGCCGGTCAATTTCTGGAAGGCGCTCGCGCTGATGGGACTGCCCGTGCTGCTCATCATGAAAGAGCCGGATCTGGGGTCGGCGCTGGTGTTCATTCCGACCGGCCTGGCCATGATGCTGGTGGCGGGGGTCCCGCGGCGCTTCCTGTTCCGGCTCCTGGGCGCCGGCAGCATTGTGGCCACCCTGTTTCTTGTGGACATCTTGTTTGCACCGCCTCATTGGCAGATCAAATTGGAGGAATACCAACGCCATCGGCTGCTGGTTTATTTTGGACAGGATTTCGCGCCGCCCGATGCCACCAAGGAACAGAAGCAGCGCATGGCCGAGTTGCGGCGGCAGAAGTCGTATCAACCGAACCAGGCGCTGCGCGCGGTTGGATCGGGAGGATTTTGGGGCAAGGGCTGGCGCCAGGGCAGTCAGACCGCCCTGGGTTTCCTGCCGCCCGGTGCGGCGCACACGGATTTTATCTTTTCAGTCATTGCCGAAGAAAAAGGTTTCATCGGCAGCGTGATGGTTCTCACGCTCTACGGCATCGTCCTGTTCACCGGGTTACGCATTGCCGACCGGGCCCGCGATCGCCTGGGCAAAGTGCTGGCGGCAGGGGTGGTCACACTCCTGTTCAGCCACATATTCATCAACATCGGAATGAACATCCGGCTCATGCCCGTGACAGGCATTCCACTGCCGCTGCTGTCTTACGGCGGATCTTCAGTGCTCGCCTCCATGATCGCCATTGGCATGTTGCAAAATGTTCACCTCTATCGAAAAGGATACTAAATCATGAGTAATGACAAACGATTCGGCGGCCGCCGCCGCCGCGGCGGAATGCGGTTCAAGCCCAGTGGCGGCATGCAAAACCAGTCACCAAAGCGGGACAAGGCGGCCAGCGAGGCCCGGGCGGAGGCCATCGCCGAGGTGGTCGGCGGCTTTGATCAGGAAAAATTGTTTGAGCACCGGCATCAACACGAAATCGAGCGGGCCGAGAACCTGGCAGCAGGTTTACCTCCCGAGGACACCGCGAAACCCACGCCTCCCCACCGGGCCAGGCGCGCGGCGGCCGCGCCGGCAACGGAATCCGCCGCGCCGGCACCCGCGCCCGAATCCCCCTTCCAACCGGTCAAGGTGGCCGAGCCCAACCGCACCTTGATGGAAAAATTCACGGATGCCGCCACCCACCTGGTCAGGAAGGTGCAACGGCTCATCCGGCCGGAAAAGCGCGTGCACAAGGAGATCGTCATCAACGCGGAAATGCTGGAAACCCGGGTGGCCGTGACTGAAGATGGGCGGTTGGAGGAGTTTAACATTGAACGCACCACCGAGGAACGGCTGGTGGGCAGCATCTTCAAGGGCAAGGTCCGCAATTTGGAGGACGGCCTGAAGGCGGCCTTCGTGGACATCGGCTTCGAGAAGAATGCCTTTCTGCACTACTGGGATGTGGTGCCCAACCAGTTCGACAGTGGCGTGGAGATTGTGGACCGCCCCAACAAAAAACGCGACAAACCGAAAATCACGCAGAAAGACATCCCGCGGCTCTACCCGCCCGGCTCGGAAATTGTCGTGCAGGTCACCAAAGGTCCAATCAGCACCAAGGGACCGCGCGTCACCACCAACCTGGTGCTGCCGGGACGGTATCTCGTGCTGCTGCCCAACTCGGATCAGAGCGGAATTTCCCGCAAAATCGAGAATCATCAGGAGCGTCAACGCCTGAAGAAAATTCTGCGCGAGCTCAGCATTCCGGACGGCATGGGGGTCATCATGCGTACCGCGGGTGAAGGCCAGCAGAAGCGTTACTTTGTCCGCGACCTCGCCCTATTGCTCACGGAATGGCGGAAAGTACAGGACAAGATCAAGACCCAGCCCCTGGCCACCTGCGTTTTCGAGGAGCCGGATCTCATTGAACGCACCGTGCGCGATTTTCTCACCGAAGGGGTCGAGCGCATCGTGGTGGACAACCAGAAGGCCTGCGATCGCATGCAGGAAATGATCACCAAGATTTCCCGCCGCTCCGCCCGCAAGGTCAAGGTTTATCTGGAGGCCCAGCCGGTCTTTGACCGGTTTGGCATTTCCAAGCAACTGGAAAACGCCTTTGCCCGCCAGGTGCATCTGAAAAGCGGCGGCTATGTGGTCGTGGATGAAACCGAAGCGCTGGTGGCCATCGACGTCAACACCGGCCGCCACAAGGGCGGCAAGGATCAGGAGGCGGCCATTCTCAAGGTGAATCAGGAAGCCGCAGATGAGATCTGCCGGCAGTTGCGCCTGCGCAACATGGGCGGCCTCATCGTGCTGGATTTCATTGACATGAAATCCGGACGGGACCGCCAGAACATCTACAACCGCATGAAGGAGGGTTTGCGCCGGGACAAGGCCAAAACGCACATCCTCCCCATCTCCCCGCTGGGGCTGATGGAAATGACCCGGCAGCGCCACAGCGAAAGCGTGCGGTCCGCCGTGTACGACGACTGTCCCTACTGCAAGGGGCGCGGCAAGGTGAAGAGCACCGAGACGATGAGCGTGGAAATCCAGCGCAAACTGCAGGAAATCCTGAAAAAACGGACCCGGGACGAATCCGACTTCCAATTGCGGATTGTCGTGCATCCGACGGTGCTCGAACGACTGCGCACCCAGGACGAGAAACATCTCATCGAACTGGAGAAGCGTTACTTCGGCAAGCTCAGTTTCCGCGCCGATCCCGCCATGCATGCGGAGCAGTTTAAAATCCAAAACGTCACGACCAATGAAGACTTGATCAACGTGGCGTAATCCTGTGACCGCTGCGCTCAACGCCCCCGGCCGTCCGGTCGGGGGCGTTGCATTTGGGCCGGGCAGCGGTAGTTTGTTCCCGTAGCGTGCCCCCCATTTTGGGGGCTGGCGAAAGACTACGATCGCCAAATACTGCACGGATAAACCGTAGCGTGCCCCCCATTTTGGGGGCTGGCGAAAGTCGTGCAGACAACAAAGAATTAAAGATGCGTTTTCGGTGTTTTGGGACGATTTTGGGGCTGCTGCTGATGATGGGACCGCTGTGCAACGCGCCAGCCCAGGTGCGGATTTCCGAATTCATGGCCTCGAATACGAGCACACTGGCGGACGAAGACGGCTCGTTTGAAGACTGGATTGAAATCCAAAACATCTCGCCAACCCCCGTCAACCTGCTGAATTGGTCGCTCACCGACAACGCCGGCAATCTCACAAAATGGAAATTCCCCGCGACGAATCTGCCCCCCGGACAATTCCTGGTGGTGTTTGCCTCCGATAAAAACCGCCGGACGCCGGGCGCGCACCTGCATACCAATTTCAAATTGAGCGCCGGCGGAGAATACCTCGGTTTGGTCGCGCCAAATGGCAGCACCGTCGTCAGTCAATTCGCCCCGCAATTCCCCGGACAATTGCCAGATGTGTCCTACGGGGTCGCCTCGGTCGCCAACAACGTGACGTTGGTGGCGACAGGAGCGACGGCTCACGTATTGATTCCCTCGTCCGCAAATGGCGGTGACAACCTGGGTTACACTTGGACGGGGGCCGCAGCCAACGAGCCGTTCTCAACCAGCGGTTGGATTTCGGGCGTCACGGGCGTGGGCTTTGGAGTGGTGGAGGTCGGTCTGAACGTACAAAGCACAATGTCAAATCAAAATGCCTCGGCCTTCCTGCGTCTGCCCTTTGTACTCGCGAATGCCACTAATTTCTCCCAACTCACTTTGCGCTTGAAATATAACGACGGTTTTATCGCCTGGATCAACGGCATCGAAATAGCCCGGGCGAATGCGCCCGAGGAAGATTTAAGCTGGGACTCCACCGCCACTCAACCCCACAACGCGACGCTCTGGGAAACGATGACGTTCGGATTGAGCACCAATCTGTTCCGAGCCGGCACGAACATCCTAGCGATTCAAGGCTTGAATCTTTCTGCCGCCGACGGTTCCTTTTTAATTAATCCCGAGTTGATCGCCACCACACTGGCCAACGACAGTCCCGGTGGAGTTTATTTTACCCAACCCACGCCCGGAGCGGAAAACCTCGGCGGAAACCTCCTGCCCGGACCGGGCATTACCGAGCCCACGCACATCCCCCTGACTCCGTTGGCCAACGAAAATGTGGCGGTGACCGCCAGAATCTTTCCCACGGCCAATCCCGTTGTCAGCGCCACCCTGTTCTACCGGGTCATGTTCGGCCCGGAAAACAGCGTCGCGATGTATGACGATGGCGCGCACGGGGATGGCGCTGCCGGTGATGGAATTTACGGCGCCACGATTCCCGCCGGCGTGGCTGGCACGGGTGAAATGATCCGCTATTACATCAAGGCGCAAGACAACACCGGACGCGACTCGCGCCTGCCGGTGTTTAGTGATCCGGCGGAAACCGCCGAGTATTTTGGCACCGTGGTGGACCCGGACTACGTGGGCAGCACCCTGCCCGTGATTCATTTGTTTGCGCCGCCCAGCGTGTTGCAGCCGGGCCCCAGCACTTCGCAAATCGGTGCCGATTCTGAAGGCGGCGGACGGGTGGCGTTGTTTTATGACGGCGAATTTTACGACAACGTCCTGATGTCTTTGCGGGGCAACTCGACGGCGGGTTACAACAAAAAATCGCATCGGCTGGACTTCAATCGCGAGCACCCGTTCCGGCACAATGAATCCACCACTCGCATCCGCAAAACTTCGTTCGTAGCGGATTATCCGGATCCGACCTACCTGCGGCAGGGGCTGAGTTTCTGGCTGTGCAACGAGCTCGGCGTGGTCGGCCCGTTTTACGCGCCGTACCGGCTGCAACTCAACGGCCAGTTCTATCAGTTGGCGAATCACAGCGATGTCCAGTCCGACGAGCATTTGAAACGACTGGGCTACGATCCAAACGGGGCGTTGTACAAGGCGGCGGGGACCATTGTACCCAGCGGATTCAGCACGGGCGGGTTTGAAAAGAAAACGCGCAAATGGGAAGACAACGCAGACTATGTCGCTTTCGCCAACGCGATCTCCGAATCTCTGTCCACCGGGCAACGCTTCACCAACCTCCTGGACCGGCTCGATCTGCCGCAGGTCATCAGCTACATGGTCGCCGCCCGCTTTGCTCATGAAAATGACGACGCCTGGGCCAACATGAGCATTTACCATGACAATGACGGCGATGATTTGTGGCGGATTATTCCTTTCGATATGAATCTCTCCTGGGGGGCCGCCTTCATGGATTCGGGCGATTACAGCGGCATCCAGGTGACGAACGATAACATCAAAAGTTTTCCGCTGTACGGTTCATCCCAAGCCGTTCCCGCCAGTGGTGGCAGCGCATGGAATCGCCTCTACGACGCCATCTTCACCGTGCCCCAAACGCGGGAAATGTTTCTGCGGCGGATGCGAACGGTGCTCGATGCCTATGTGTTGCCTCCGGGCAGCATCACCGCCGACTCGCCCATCTACCAAAAAGTGATCCAATGGCGTGATCGCATTGCGACGGAAGCGTCCCTGGACCGCAGTTGGTGGGGCTGGCCCGGCAAAGGTGGGCAGTGCAACTTTGATCCCGGCATCAACTTGAACGACGGCGTGAACAGCCTGTTGACCGATTTTCTCGCCAAACGGCGGTTGCACTTCTACGGCAAACATTCGGTCACCAACACCACGTTGCCCATGGGGATCAGCAAAACCCAAAATGCCGGCATCCCGCTCGCCCAGCCTGCGAACGCCACGCTCAGCATTGTTGGCTGGGATTACAATCCCGCTTCCGGCAATCAGAATGAAGAGTATCTGCAGCTCCGCAACGACCACGCGTATGCGGTGGATATTTCCGACTGGATTTTATCGGGCGGCATCCGCTTTCAATTTGCCAAAGGCACGGTGGTGCCGGCGAACAGCTCGATCTACGTCTCTCCCGACGTCAAAGCGTTTCGCCAACGCGCCACCAATCCGAGAGGCGGTCAGGGTCGTTTTGTTGTCGGCCCTTATCAAGGGCGACTCAACGCCTGGGGCGAGAGTTTGACGTTGACCAACGCAGCCGGACAGCTGGTCGCCAGCAACAGCTTTGTGGGCAACCCCTCCCCCGCACAGCGGTTTCTGCGGATAACTGAAATCATGTACAATCCGCTGCCCGCCCCCCTGCTCACCGGGGACGCCCAACAATTCGAATATCTGGAATTACAGAATACGTCCTCCGACACTACTTTGAATCTGAACGGCGTAAGTTTCACCCGCGGGATTGCTTTCAATTTCACAGGCAGCAGCGTGACCACCCTGCTTCCCGGTCAGACGGTGCTGGTGGTCCGCAATACCGCCCTGTTCACGGCGCGCTACGGCAGCGGTTTCAACATCGCCGGTCAGTTCGATGGCGCCCTGGACAACGCCGGGGAAACTTTGCGCCTGGAAGACGCCAGCGGCGAAAAAATTTTGGAGTTCGCCTACAACGACTCGTGGTACCCGCTTACCGATGGACTGGGTTTTTCGCTGGTCATTGTGGACGCACAGGCAGATTGGAAAACCTGGGACAACAAAACCAGTTGGCGGGCCAGTGGCGCTTTTAACGGGTCGCCGGGACTTGGTGTCGATCCGGCCCCGGCGGTCGTACCCCCGATTCTCGTCAACGAAGTGCTGACTCATACCGACCCGCCCTTGCTGGATTCAGTGGAGTTGTTCAATCCCACCAGCACCAATGTCAATGTTGGCGGTTGGTTCCTCACCGACAGTTTTCTGGCCCCAACCAAATATCGCATTCCCAGCGGCGTGCAAATCCCGGCGGGCAGTTATCTGGTGTTTGATGAAAATCAATTCGCAATCGGAGCGACGGGGTTCCGGTTCAGCGAACTGGGCGAATCGGTCTATCTTTTCTCCGGTGACGCCAACACCAACCTGACCGGGTATTACCACGGCTATGATTTTCCCGCCGCGCCCAATGGCGTCAGTTTCGGTCGGCACACCAACAGCGAGGGTGCCGTGCAGTTCGTCTTGCAAAGCCGCCGTACGCTCGGCGCGGCCAATGCTTATCCGCAAGTGGGCCCGGTCGTCATTTCTGAAATCATGTATCACCCGCCGGGAGTCGGCGACGATGAAGCGAGTGAATTTCTCGAACTGCAAAACATCGTGAGCACCAACGTGCCGCTCTACGATCCGGCGTTCCCGACCAATGCCTGGCAGGTGCGGAACGCCGTGGAATTCAATTTTCCCGGCAACCAAACGCTCACCGCTGGACAACGCCTGCTCCTCGTTGGTTTTGACCCTGCGGATTCCGCACAACTGGCGGCGTTTCGCGCTCAGTATGGCGTCTCCAACACCGTCCCCGTTTACGGCCCGTGGAGCGGCAGACTGAGCAACTCGGGTGAGACGATCGAATTGCTTGCCCCCGGAAAGCCCGACGCCGGCAACCACGTTCCCTACTACCTTGTGGATCAGGTTTCCTATCGCGACGCCGCGCCGTGGCCGGCGGAAGCCGACGGCCTGGGTAATTCACTGCAACGGGTGGATAACTTCGGATTCGGCAACGATCCGACCAACTGGTTCGCCGCCGGCGTGACCGCCGGACGCGCGACCCTTCCCAACCAACCGCCCGTGGCAACCATCACCGCTCCGGGCAGCGGCGCGCTGGTCGGCGTGAGCAATCTCCTCGTCCTGGTGCAGGCCAGCGATCCGGATGGAAGCGTCGCCAGCGTGGAGCTGTTGGTGAATGGCGCGGTGATCAGCCAGCGCACGAATGCGCCGTTCGAGTTCAACTGGACCAATCTCGCCTCCGGCAATTATACCCTGCAAGCGCGCGTCACGGATGACTTGGGCGCCATTCGTCTTTCTCCTGCTGTTGAACTCAATCTCTCGGGTCTGCCGCCGTCCGTGGCGTTCACCTCGCCGGCCAACGGAGCAATTGTTCTGTCTGGCGCCACTGTGAATTTAGCGGTCACCCCGCAAAGCGGCAGCGGCACGGCAACGTCGGTCAGTTATTTTCTGGATGGTGAGTTGCTGGCAACCGTCGGCGCTCCCTTTAGTTATACCTGGACCGCCAATCCTGCCGGAGCACACACCTTGACCGCCGTGGCCCAGGATGGGGACGGCGACACCAGTGTGCCGGCAAGTTGCTCCATTTTCGTCCAAGCGGTCGCCTCAAACCCTGTTTTGATTGCCGCCAACTCGACCTGGCGTTATCTCGACAACGGCACGGATCAGGGGACGGCGTGGATTCAGCCGGCTTTCAATGATGCAACCTGGTCCAGCGGCGACGGCAAATTTGGGTTTAACAGCTCCGGCAATGGCGGCTTCGGCACCATCCTCAGTTACGGCGGCAACCCCAACAATCGCTACGTCACCTATTATTTCCGCCGGCAATTTGTGGTACCCACCCTCGCGGGAATGACGAACTTGTTTCTGGAAGTGCAACGCGATGACGGCGTGGCGGTGTATTTGAACGGTAATAGTTTGTATCGAAACAACCTGCCGTCCGGCCCCCTCAGCCACACCCTGCTGGCAACCAATGCCACCGATAACGGCAATTCCTGGCACACCGCCGTGTTGCCGTTGACCGGATTGGTGGCGGGCACCAATACTCTCGCGGTGGAACTGCACCAATCCAGTGTCAGAAGCAGCGATCTCGTCTTTGATCTTCGATTGCGACTGGAAGGGTACACTCTCGGCCCGGCCATTCTCAGCCATCCGACCAGCGTCACCATTGCTCCCGGTGACACTACCAGCTTCAACCTGTTCGCCACCGGGAGCGGTCCGCTGAGTTACCGCTGGTATTTCAACGACACGTTACAGCACAGCACCAGCAACACGCTGACCGTGGTAAATGCGCAGCCCGAAAATGTGGGTGAGTATTTCGCCGTGGTTTCAAACGCCCTGGGCGTGGCCGTCAGTCGCGTCGCGACTCTGAACTTGACGGTCCTGGACAGCGACGGAGACGGCATGCCGGATGATTGGGAACTGGCCAATGGCACGAACCCTTACCTGAACGACGCCAACGCGGATCCGGACGGAGATGGCATGACCAACCTGCAGGAATTCTGGGCGGGCACCAGCCCGACGAATGCCGCCAGCGCCTTGCGCTTCGAAAACATGGCCCTTGACGGCTTGAACCTGCGCTTCTCTTTCCAGGCCATGTCCAATCGCAGCTACTCCATTCAGTCGCGCACCGTCTGGAACAGCGGCTGGTTGCCTTGGCAGGACATCAGCGCCGCCGCCACCAACCGGCAATTGTGGATCACCAATCCCGTCAGCGGCGCGCAGCGTTTCTATCGCCTCGTTACACCCGCCCAGCCCTGACAAGGACCCCCAAACCTCTTGTCCGGACGGGGATGTTTTTTGCGTGACAACCGGCCGGCGGACGGGTCTGGTAGTACTGCATGAACCATGTGCAAACCCAGGCTTCCCCGCCCTGCCCTCCGGTCATCACTCCGCTCAATCCGCCCGCCGCGACGCCGCGTCCGCCGTGGGGATTTTGGGGGACGACCGGACTCGGCGTCACGCTCGTGAGTGTCAACATCCTGACGCAATCTCTCATCACGGCCGGATGCCTGTTCCTCCAACTTGCCCGGCAGCACGCCAAATCCCCGCCCAAACTGATGGAGCTGGCAATGGATGGCGACCTCGTAGCCATCGGGATCATTCTTGGATTTCCGGTGACGATTCTCTTTACGATCTGGTTCATCAAGTTGCGGCAAGGACCGGCCCCGGCCGATTATCTGGGGTTACGCTGGCCATCCTGGCGCCCGCTGCTTTTGTGGGGTCTGGGCTGGGCCGCCGTTTTGATTGCAAGCGAAAGATTGACCCTTTTGCTTGATCGCCCGTCGGTGCCGGAGGTCATGCTGGACATCTATCGTTCGGCCCAGTTCAAACCGTTGCTCTGGCTCGGCATCGTGCTGTTCGGGCCGGTGGCGGAGGAAGTCATCTTTCGCGGTTTTCTGTTTCGCGGCTGGCAGCAATCATGCCTGGGCAGCTGGGGCACGATTCTGCTGACCTCCTTGCTGTGGGCCAGCATCCATCTGCAATATGATGCTTACGGTATCGCCACGATTTTCGCCTACGACATTTTTCTGGGTTGGGTGCGGTTGCACACCGGCTCAATGCTGTTGTGCATCGGGTTGCACAGCGCCTTGAATCTGATCGCCACCATTCAGGTGGAATTGGATCTCGCGACCGCTTGAGTCCGGCGGAAAATTTCCCGGACCGGCGCGCGCGTGCTCCGGCAGTTGTGAATCAGCAATTCCGTCAGCGGCGCGCATCGTTTCTGCCGGCGCGCGATCCCGGCGCAACCTTGGGGGAGAACCCGGCTTCAAAAATGGCGTATAGCCTCCCGTCACCTGCGCGGAAACAAATTCCGGTCTTGACCGGCTCGCGTTGAAATGTTTTGGTAACGCCGCCGTGGGAGAGAACTTTCCTGACCTCAGAAATCCACCCCGTTGGTTGCATTGAGCAGGTTCAGCCGACTCCGGTTTCCGTGTGAAAAACCGCAATTTGATCATCGCCATCCTGGGCGGACTTTCGACCATCAGTCCCTTCGCCATTGACATGTACCTGCCGGCGTTCCCGGAAATCGCCACCGCCCTGCACACCACGCCGGCCAAAGTGGCCTTGTCTTTGTCCAGTTACTTTGCGGGCATTGCCGCCGGGCAACTCTGCTATGGACCGCTGCTCGACCGTTGGGGACGCAAGTTGCCCTTGTACGCCGGTCTGCTCGTGTTCATCCTTGCTTCCCTGGCTTGTTTGTTCGCGCAGCGGGTTGAAACGCTGATCGGACTCCGCTTCCTCCAGGCACTGGGCGGTTGCGCGGCTCAAGTGGCGGCCATGGCGCTGGTGCGCGATCTGTTTCCCGTCCACGAAACGGCCAAGGTAATTTCCCTGCTGGTACTCGTCATCAGCGTCTCGCCACTGCTCGCGCCCAGCATAGGCGTCATGATCGCCACCCATCTCGGCTGGCAATGGCTGTTCATCGTGCTCGCGGCCTTTGTCGCGATCATGATGGCTCTGACGCGCCAGCTCCTGCCATCCGGGCGCGCGCCAGATGAGCGCATCTCGCTACGCCCGGCCGCCATCCTGCGAAATTACGGAAAGGTTTTGCGGGAACCGCAATTTTTAACCTTCGCCCTTTCCGGCGCCTTTGCGTTTTCGGGTCTGCTCGTCTATGTGGCCAGTTCGCCCCTCATCTTCCTTGAGATTTTTCAGGTGACGCAAAAACAATTCGGGCTGATCTTTGCGGGTCTGTCCCTCGGCTTCATCGGCAGCAACCAGGCCAACGTGCTGTTGTTGCGGAAATTTTCCAGTGAACAAATTCTGCGGGGCGCGCTGCTGGCGGAAGGTCTGGCCACCCTGCTGTTGCTGGTTGGCACGACCGCTGGCTGGTTCGGCCTGACCACCACCCTGATCCTGCTTTTCATTGCCCTGGCCAGTTTGGGGCCCGCGTATCCCAACGCGGCGGCGCTGGCGCTCGTGCCTTTCGAGCGCAATATTGGCAGCGCTTCAGCGCTGTTGGGATTTTTGCAAATTGGCGTGGCCGGACTGGCCTCAGCCAGCCTGGGCCTCTTCAACTCCCCCACCATGCTGCCGGTCGCGGCCATTTTCATGGTAACCGCGTGGATTGGATTGACCATCTTTGGGATCGGACGCAAATACTTGGGCCAATTGCGTTACGCCACACCGGAAGTCCCGTTGAAAGCCATTGAAACAACCTCAGTCCACGTCGTGGATTGAAAGACTTCAGCCCGGCGTCAGACCGCTGGCTGGTTTAAGAGCGGGATTGGGTTTCACGCGAAAACTCCGCCACCAATCCAGCGGCAGCAATCCGAGGGCAATCAGGCCGAGCTGGCTGTAAACAAAAAGCATGAGCCATTTGAACGCGGCGTCCATGAAGCCATAGCTGTGCAGCCCGATCCCCAGCATGTTGGTGCCAAACCAGGACCAGGCGGTGATAATGTTGCCAAAGATGGCGAGATTCATCAGGCCGCGCTCCCGCACCAGCCCGCCCCAGCGCGCGTGCAGAATCAGCACATTCCATATAACAATCAGCAGCGCGCCATTTTCCTTGGGATCCCAACCCCAGAACCGTCCCCATGATTGATCGGCCCAGATGCCGCCCAGCACCGTTCCGGAGAAACTGAACAGGGTGGCGAAGCAAACGATGGCGTAAACCATCTTCACCAGGGCCTTGCCCAGCAGGAAATCCTTCCGCGCCGCCAGTATCGGCGTGAACACCCCCAGCACCACATACGCGATGGCCAGCATCCCGGCAAAAAAGGTGGCCGCGTAACCCAGCGTCACCACCACCACGTGCGCGGCCAGCCAGAAATTCGTATCCAACACGGCACGCATCATTTCCATGGTATCCCCGCCCAATGCGAGGTTGTGGGCGATTAGCAGCGTGAGGAACCCCGACAGTCCGGCCATCGCACTGCCCAATCCGACCTTGTAAATCCGTTCCAGCAACAACCCCAGCACACAGGCCCCCCAACCGATGAAAATGGCCGAAGAATATAAATTGGTGACCGGGGGGCGGCCTTCCAAGGCCATCCGGAAAATCAAACCGGTGGTATGCACCAGGAAGGCCAGAGCGATCAGATAAAACGCCGAGCGTCGAAACGACTCCGAAACGGTCGGCCACGATCCCAGCGTCAGGAGGGCCGCGCCGGCCAGCACAAAGGCCGCAATGTAAATGATCGTTGCGTGCAAAAACAATTTCGTCCGGTTGAAATAGAATTCCGCCCGGCCCTTGCTCACTTCTTTGGCGAAGTCCGATCCCAGCCAGTTCTTGTAACCCGCCACGGCACGGTTGAATTCTGCGGAATCGCGCTGCGCGTAGGCGGACGCCATCCGGGCGTAAAATGTCACCGCCGGCGCAATTTTTTGGTCACGGATCGAATCCAGCAAACTCGTCCCCACAAACATCCAGCCGTCCCGATCCTCCTGCGGATGCGCGGGCGGCACCACGCGCGGATAGGACTGGTTGGCGGCCGCCTCGGCGGTCCGGGCCAGTTTGAGAAACCGCTCGCGGGCCTGCCGTGCTTCCGCGGTGGCGACCGTCTGCGCGCGCAAGGCCTGGATTCCCGCCGGCATGGCCGCCTGGTAATCGGCCAGGTATTGAACAAAATTGGTGACGCTTTCAGGCTTGAGGCTGTTCTTCAGCCGCTGGTAGATGTTCAACGCATTGGCCAGCTTGAGCAGTTGTTGCTGGTAGGTCGTGCGCACCGAGCTGTCCAGGCGGCCCGCGGCGGCGGCCTGGGTCATGATCTCGTCCAGCTTCGACTCCAGCTCGTGGAAGGAGTAATAGTGCAACCCTGATTTTTCGGTGCCTTTCCCGTCCAGTTTCAACTCGCTGATCAAGTCCGGATGATGCATCAGGAAGATGTGGCGCGTATCGGCAATTTCAGGCTGGAAGCAGACCTCGAGCAGCCATTCTGACGAGCGCAGCTTCCTGCCGTGCCGCCAAAATTGCCAGGCGGGCACCATTTCCAGGGGCAGATCCCCGGTGCTGCGAATTTGCAGCAGCGAATTGCGGGCAACGGAATCCAGCGGCTGCACCCGGCCGTTCAACAACGCCGGCAGGCGCCCAAATGCGGCGACATGCATTTCCCCGTCGGCCTTGGGCTTCATCACCATCACCATCTCCAGCCCGAAAAGGGCCAGGCACAACCACGGAAAAATTTTCAAAATCGGTTTCATGCTGCTGCTTTTCGGCGTCGTGTCGCAAACCCAACCAGATGAATCAGAAATTGCCAGACCATGCCCAGCGCCACCAGGGCGCAGGCGAAATACGGTGTCAACCATCCCGGATTGTCCACCACCTGCAATACCGTCGCCTGTTCGGTCGCTTCATCGTAACTGGCCTGGAAAAATGTCTTCCCTCCGTAGCGCAGCGGCTCGTTCATCCGAATGGTCAGCTCGCGATCTTCTCCCGTCCCAGGCCGTTCCAAACGGACCCGGCTGGAAAAATTCTTCGGGATTTCCGTCCCCGGATAACGGTCGAAGCGGAAATCAATCAAATGCAAGAAATAAGGTTTGTAATAACGTTCCGGGCGCAGTGACAGTTGGTAGTCACGCCCCCCGGCGCTCAAGGTTTGCGGTCGCCCAAAGTGTCCGGAAACAAAAACGTCCCGCTTCTCCCCGGTCGGGCTGATCAATTCCACAATCGCCGACGGCACATCGCGGCGGTTCATCTCGGTGACGCGCGGTACCCCCCGCCACCACACCTTGAGCTCCCCGGTGTTTTCGGCACGAACCGGTTCAAATCCGTCGGTCGCCTTGGTCGCCAGAAGGGAGTTCGCATGAAATTCCACGGGCCGGAGGTCAAACGGCATTTCCGGATTGGAGAGGGTCCGGCCATGCGCCAGCAGCGTGCTTGGAATGGCGATCACCTTGTCCTCCCCGGGGTCCGACGTGTCCACAATCGCCAGTTCCCACCGGCCGTTCGACTCGGAATAATTGGAGGCTTCCCCCTCCTGGATGGTCATGTAACTCTCCACGGAAAGCATGTCCGTCGCGAATTGCCCCACCAACAACAACACCACCCCCAGATGGATCAGAACAATGCCGGCGTGCTTCCAGCCCTTGCGATAATAGCGCAGATGGGCGACAAACAAATTGATCAGAAACAGTCCACCCACCAAATAGCCGCCGGGAAAAATCGGCAGCCGCAATGAAGTGCCTTTGGGCTGCCAGTAAATGAACCAGCTGCGGAAGAACTCATGCTGCGCCTGATACAACCCCAACTTCACCTGCGCCAGCGTGCCCCAGAAAACCAGTACCAACCCCAACGCCAACAGAACCACGGCCAGCTTGACCGACGAGAAAAAATTAAAGAGCCACTTGAGCATGTTAGTACTGCACCCCCTTGACGAAGGTGAGGAACGCTTCCTTCTGCGCCAACACCACCTTTTCGTCCCCCATCAATTTGTAAAACCAGGTCGCATGATTTTGCGGCACAACGGCAGCGATGGTCAACGTCGGTTTGGGCGGTTGCGCGTCAGCCCCCCTCATTTCAATCAACGTAGCCGGACCGGCGTCCGTGGCAATTTTTTGCGCCTGCTGTTCCACTTCGGCCGCGCTCCATGCCGGCAGACCCAATTGTCCCCGCCACCGGTTTACGTTGGCGATCAACCCGCCTCCGTCGCCCGCAGACGTGCTGACGTTCACCGCTGCCTGATTTCCGGCGGGATCGGCAATCACAAACTTCGCGAACAAAAACTGGCCGCCATCAATTTCCCGCCAGCCACCCGGCACCGTCCAGGTCGGGCCATCCCGACGCGCCCTGGCTGCGGGTGATGCCCCCGTCCCGCGGTCGTCAACCAGCGGTGGATGTCCCGCCGGTAATTCCGGACTTGACGCCGCCTCAATCTTCACCGATTGCAAAAATTTCAAAAACTTTGGCGTTTCCGCCTCCACCAACGGGCTGCTGCCTTGCAGCTTGAAAAACCAGCTGGTCGCGCCGCGATGCAACATGACGGTGACAATCCGCATTGCCGTCCCTCCTGTCGAGGTGCCATTGATTTCAAATAATTTGCCCGCTTCGTCACCAACCTCCACGGTCCGAAGCTGTTCGGTGGCCTCCGCTTCGCCGAGCTCCGGCATTCCAACCTGTTGCCGCCACATATTGACGATCAGTGCCTCGCGTCCGGCCATTCCAGGCAACGGCGTGATGGCCACTTGGGCCGTTTGATCGCCCTCCCCCTTGATGGTAAAACCGGCCACACGCATCTCCCCCGGCCCATCATCCTGCCAGCCTTCGGGTGCGAGATAGGAAACCCTGGGTTGAGCCGCCGTGGAGTGTGGATTTTGCCCCAGCAGTTGGGCGTGGCCCGTCTCGACCGGCGCAACTCGTGGACGTTCTTTCGGCACGTGGTACACACGGATTTTATCCGCCGCCGGAGCCGTCAGGAGCGCGTACACGAAAAGGCCGAGACTCAGCTGCCATCGGTTTGGAGAGACCACCTGCCAATTACAACGCATCACTAGTTTTTACTTTTTTCCCGGCCGGACGGCAAGCCGCGCTTTGCGCCCCGGGATGGGCCACATCGGCGCAACTCGCCGGCCTTCCTGACGGTTGATAATGCCTCTCCCGACGTTCGCAATCATTGACCGAATCCGCGTGGCCAAACGCGCCGGTGGAGGGGACGAAAGGATCGCGCGGGGAGCTCCCCAATAATGGGCCTGTGGTGGCCTCCGGGCTCAAACGCTGCGTCGCCACCGCCGGGGCAACCGAGCCCGGCCGGGTCCGGCTCGGGATCGTTTGCGGGCCAGACGCAATCACGCGGACCAGTGCCAGGAGAATCCGCCCGCGCGAACCCAACCCGGTTCGGCGTTGCTGCACGCCCCGCCCCGACGATCGCCCCCCGGATGGAACAGATTATCCGACAAGTTTACGCATACTGAAGCCCGCCGCCCGTTCCGGCAGGCGAAGCGACAACACCGCGCCGAGAATGTTTCAGTAGCGATAATGTTCCGGCTTGTATGGTCCCTCGACCGGCACGCCGAGGTAGGCGGCCTGGTGCTTGGTAAGCCTGGTCAGCTTCACACCGATCTTGTCCAGGTGCAGCCGGGCCACTTCTTCATCAAGCTTCTTGGGAAGACGATAAACCGCCTTCTTGTAGGTGTTCTTGTTCGCCCAGAGATCAATCTGCGCCAGCGTCTGATTGGTGAAACTGTTGCTCATGACGAAACTGGGGTGACCGGTGGCGCAGCCCAGATTGACCAGCCGCCCTTCCGCCAGCAAATAGATGCTCCGTCCCCCCGGCAAATGGTAACGATCGTACTGGGGCTTGATATTTTCAATGCGCACCCCCCGGACGCGTTTCAACTGCTCCACCTGAATTTCGTTGTCAAAGTGACCGATGTTACAGACGATCGCCTGGTCCTTCATTTTGAGGAGGTGCGCCACCGTGATCACATCGCAATTGCCGGTGGTGGTGACATAAATGTCCCCGGTGCCGAGCGTGCTCTCGAGCGTGTTGACTTCAAAGCCCTCCATTGCCGCTTGCAGCGCATTGATGGGGTCGATCTCGGTAATGATGACGCGCGCGCCATACGCCCGCAACGAGTGCGCGGAGCCTTTGCCCACGTCCCCGTAGCCGCAGACGACGGCAACCTTGCCGGCCACCATCACATCGGTGGCGCGCTTGATCCCATCGGCGAGAGATTCGCGACAGCCATAAAGATTGTCGAACTTGGACTTGGTGACCGAGTCATTGACGTTGATGGCCGGCACGAGCAATTTCCCCTGCTCCGCCAGCTGGTAGAGACGGTGTACGCCCGTGGTGGTTTCTTCCGAAACCCCACGCCATCCTTTGACGATCTTTGTCCAGAGGCCCGGTTTTTCGCGGGCCAACCGGCGCAACAACGCCTTTACCACGCCCACTTCATGACTGTCCCCCTTGGTCTGGTAGGCCCATTTGTCCCCATGTTCCAGCTCATAGCCCTTATGGATCAGCAGCGTGACGTCCCCGCCATCGTCCACAACGAGTTGCGGCCCCTGATCGCCGGGAAACAAAATCGCCTTCAAGGTCAGTTCCCAGTATTCCTCCAGCGCCTCGCCCTTCCACGCGAAGACAGGCGTGCCGGTGGCGGCAATGGCCGCCGCCGCATGGTCCTGGGTGGAAAAAATATTGCACGAAGCCCAGCGCACGGTTGCGCCGAGGGCGACCAGCGTCTCGATCAGCACGGCGGTCTGAATCGTCATGTGCAGCGAACCGGTGATGCGCACGCCTTTGAGCGGTTGTTGCTGGGCGTACTTTTTGCGCACGGCCATCAGACCGGGCATTTCATGTTCGGCAACGGCGATTTCTTTGCGCCCCCAATCGGCCAGGGCAATATCGCGCACGATGTAATCCTTCCCCACCGGCGTCCGGGCCGCAAAGGCGGCGAGATTGGGCAGGGCGGCGCTCACTTCCGCCAGAACGGAACTTAACTTGGATTTGGCTGCTTTAGGCATAACAGGAAACGAAACGAGTCCGGGTGGATTGATTGATTCGCGAGGGAGGAGAACTACAGGGCCCGGAGCAAGGCTTCGGTTTTGTTGGTCGTTTCCCAGGTGAGGTCCTTGTCATTCTTGCCGAAGTGGCCGTAGTTGGTGGTTTTGGAATAAATCGGCCGAAGCAGATTCAACTGTTCAATGATGGCCGCCGGTTGAAAATCGAACACCTTGTTCACCGCCCGGAGGATTTTGGCGTCAGCCACCTTGGCCGTCCCAAACGTATCCACATGCACACTCACCGGGTCGGGATAGCCGATGGCGTAGGCAAACTGGATTTCACACTTCTCGGCCAGCTTGGCCGCGACAATGTTCTTTGCCACCCAGCGCCCCATGTACGCCGCGCTTCGATCCACTTTGGTGGGATCCTTGCCCGAGAAGGCGCCGCCGCCATGGCGGCCGGTGCCGCCATAACTGTCCACAATGATCTTGCGACCGGTCAAGCCCGTGTCCCCTTGGGGGCCGCCCACGACAAAGCGCCCTGTGGGGTTGATCAGAAATTCGGTTTTCCTGGTCAGCATTCCGGCCGGCAAAACCTTTTTGATGAGCTGTTCGATGCAAAATTTTTCGATCTCCGCGTGCGAAACCTCCCGGCCGTTCCACCGGTCCGCGTGCTGGGTGGAAATCACCACATTGGAAATCGCCACGGGCCGGCCGTCTTCGTACACCACCGACACTTGTGATTTGGCATCGGGGCGCAGCCAGGCGGGGCCCTTGCCGCTCTTGCGAATACGGGTCAGTTCGCGACCAAGCCGGTGCGCGAACATGATGGGCGCAGGCATCAATTCCGGCGTTTCATTGCAGGCGTAACCGAACATCAATCCCTGATCTCCCGCCCCCTGCTTCGCCGTCTTCTTGCCCTTGGCCTTCCGCGCGTCCACCCCCTGGGCAATGTCCATAGATTGGGAGGTCAGCAACACGTTCACGAAAACCCGGTCCGCGTGAAAAACATCGTCATCATTCACGTAGCCAATGTCGCGGATCGCTTGGCGGGCGATTTTGACAAAGTCCAGTTTGGCCTTGGTGGTAATTTCGCCGCCCACCACGACCAGATTGCTCTTGGCGTACGTCTCGCAAGCGACACGGCTGAACCGATCCTGCTCCAGGCAGGCATCCAGCACGGCATCGGAAATGGTGTCGCACACTTTGTCGGGATGACCTTCCCCGACCGACTCGGAAGAAAAGATGTAGGTTTTGCTCATTCGTCAAAGGTTTTAATTCATCACATATTAACGTATCAAGATGGGATGATACGCTCAAATTCATTTTGGTCAACCAGTTCTTTTCCGGGCCGGCCCACCTGCGTTGCGTCTCGTTGCGGCGCTGCAAATCTCCTTCCAACCCGGGCGTCTCCACCCGGGCAGTCAGAACGGCAATTGGGAAACCGTGTCCGGACGCACCATTAAAAACTCGCGGTCAAACCAGTCCCGGGGGGGTTGCGGTGCCGGCACATTCTCGGGAGGCGCATCGAAACGGGGTACGGCAGCCAGCGCCAGTGATCCGGACTCCAGCCAGCGGCGAACATTGTCACCGTAACCGCAAACCGCCACGACTTTCAGGGAACGGGCGGAAATTTTTCCCGCCAGATCCTGGGACCAGGCGGGCAACCCGGCAAACACGAGCAGGACCTTGGCATCGGGATGGCGCTCCAGCGCCGTGACGAATTGTTCGGTGGAAACCGCCCCGACGTCCATGACTCCGGCCTGCCGCGGAGCCCACTCCGCAACCAACGTGACCCCGGCCTGCCGCCGCAGGGTCGTCATGAAGGCGTGCACCCGCTCGCCGTTCGCATCGGTTTCCTTCGGGTCCACCGGGCGACTGAGCAGGACCACCTTGCCGGAGGGGCCGGCCAGTTGCCCCGCTTCGTGGGCCAGCAGTTCTCCCACCGCAGCGCTGGGCTTCAGATTGACCGTGCGGGGGGAGAAGTGGCGCCAGAGGAACACCGCGGCAGCGCCAAGCACCAAGACGCTGACAAGCATGAGGGGTTTTTGCGATTTCATCCGGAATCCGGGATCAAGGTTTGCCGGGCTTCCCGGCGTTACTCGGCATCCCACATCCAGCGCGGGTCATAAATCCGGTTTCCCGAGCCACTCCACCGGGGATTGCCATAGGCAACCCTTCCGGAGAAATCCCGCCCGGGATAGTACTGCAATCCGATCAAGCTCACCTTGATGCCGGCCGCATGCCCGTCGGTGAAACCGGCAACACACCGTCCAGCATGGCGGGGCACTGGACGTTGCGGATCGTCGTTGTAATACCCCACGTTGGTCGGCGTGCGGTAATACAGCTCCTGCATGCCTTTTTTCTCAACCCATAAATCCGGATTACGTTCGGTTGGATTGGCAATCAGCCCGGAATCCGCAAACGGCACCGTTTCGCTGGGACGCTTGATGGACGACAACTTGATCGGGTCCTTGAGCCATCCGCCAATTTCCGGATGGTTCAGCGCAATGCCCATCGCGCCATACGTGCTGGACAACACGGAAGGACAGGCGATGACGTTGGTCGTGGTCAGGTACGGCCGGAGCGCATCTGGCCAGAGCATCCCCATGCCGCCGGCATTCCACCACGCATCGGCCGGGGATTGCCGGGCCTCGTCAAGAAACAGCACCATCGCATCCTGATTGTCATTCCCGTAAAGAATCATGGCCAGACTGACCTGTTTGAGGTTGTTCACACACTTGGTCGCCTTGGCCTTTTCTTTCGCCTTGGCCAGTGCCGGCAACAGCATGGAAGCCAGAATGGCAATAATGGCGATGACCACCAACAGCTCGATCAAGGTAAAACCACGACGGCGCGCAGCGGACGGAGAACGATGGCTGGCCGGCCCGCGTTCTGTGCGTGCCACCGGCCGGCGCCAGGGCGGTTGACACGCAATCGCCGGCTTTCTGGGATCAGTCATCATCTCATAGCTGGCACAAGCGGAAGCCCGTGTCAAGACCGCCCGACCGATGGAACGCGGACCTGCGAACTGCGCGCTTGTGCGGGCCGGGAGGATTTGGCAGGTCTATGTACGATGAGTTCGACGCTGAAATCACTGCGGGTTTTGTCCGACGCCACCCGGCTGCGCCTCATTGCCTTGCTGGAAAAGGACGAACTCTCCGTCAATGAATTGCAGGAAGCCACGCGCATGGGGCAGTCGCGCATCTCCACGCATCTGGGCTTGCTGGCCGACTGCGAACTGGTCACTGCCCGCCGCGAGGGCAAGCGCACGTTCTACAAACTGAATCCGGATGCAAAAGGGGTGACGGCGGAATTCATCCGTCTCGCCATCAATGGCGCGCGGGAGCTGCCCGAGCACGCGCACGATCACATCAACCTCAAGCGGATTCTCCACCGGCGGCGCGAACAGGAAAAGGTGTTTTTCAACCAGGTGGCAGGACGCTTCGATCGCGTGTACGGGCCGGGCCGCTCCTGGCCGGCATTTGGGCAGCTGCTGTTGCGGATGCTTCCGCCGCTGGTTGTGGCCGACCTGGGTGCGGGTGAAGGTCTGCTGAGCGAGCTGTTGGCGCGGCGCTGCAAAAAGGTGATCGCAGTGGACAACTCGAAAAAAATTGTGGCTTTTGGCGCGGCGAAGGCGAAAAAAAACGGTCTAAAAAACCTGGAATTCCGGTGCGGCGACCTGCAGCACCCCCCCATCGAGGCCGCCAGCGTGGATGTAGTCATCCTCAGCCAGGCGTTGCATCACGCCGAAGATCCAGCCCGGACGCTGGTCAGCGCCGCGCAATTGCTCAAACCCGGCGGTCAGGTGCTCATCCTGGATTTGCTGGCGCACAAATTTGAGCGGGCGCGTGAGTTGTATGGAGACCGCTGGCTGGGTTTCCCTGAAAGCGAATTGCATCACTGGCTGGAGGCGGCCGGCTTCAAGAAGGTGGAAGTGAGCAGTGTGGCGCGGGAAGAACAACCGCCGCATTTCCAAACACTGCTCGCCAGCGGCGAAAAATAGCCCGCCCGCTTCCCGGCGCCGCTCCCTTCGGTCGAAACTGCGGCCGGATTTCTATCGGAAGCACGGCCGGACCCGCGATGACGCCGCGCCTGTTCGTTTATTCAAAATTTAAAAATCAAAACTTTCCCTGCGACTCGAAGGATCCTCGTAGAGCGACGTCTCAAGCTCGTATGAAAAAACTGCTGCTTGTAACAACCGTGCTGGCCGGAGGACTGGTGGTGGCGTCCGCCGGAATCAACGTGAGCATTGGCATCGGCATCCCGCTGCCACCGCCGGTGGTGATCCGGCCGCCAGTGGTCGTCGGCCCGCCGGTCCTTGTGCTGCCGGCGCCGGTTTGTCCCGCGCGGGTGATCCGACCAGCGCCGCCGCCGCGGCACGCCCCACCGTGGTTTCAGCCCCCACGCCGTCACCGCCCAGTTCATTGGGGCCATCGTGGTTGCCACTGAGGGGCACCGCGGAACGATCGCCACGGAACCAGCCGGAGCGCGTGTGCCGGCTGGTTCCGCAACCATCCCCGCCGCGCGCTCCGGGGACCGGTGGTCGCGACGGAAGCGGAACCCGGCTGAACTTTAGCGCAACAATTCATCCACGGATTGAACCAGGGCGGTCAGATACTCATCTCCGCGCGGATGATGGGTGAGTCCGACCAGAATATAATGCCGTCCTGCGCCGGTGACCACAGCGGCATCATGCAACCAATCCTCCCACGAACCCCATTTGCGTATGATCTGGACCGGCCGGCCCGCAAGCCCACGAACGAATTTGATGTCATCGTGCGGGAGGTCCGGAGAGGCAAAAATGTCCCGCATGACCTTCGAGGCCGCCGGGGACACCAGCCGGCCCTGCTCAAGCAGCAGAAAATAACGCAGCACCTGACGCACCGTGGCCGCATGCGAATTGTCCCCTACGGGTGAACCATGCCGTTCTCCGCCCTGCCCATAATGTTTTCCCACCCACAACCCGCCGCCGCGAGCGGCATCGTAGAAACCGTAGGAATTCAGCACGTCTTGAATGGGTTTGAGCCCCAGTTCACGGGAAAACTTTGCGGCCATGGCGTTGTCCGAAGCTTTGACCATCAGCCCGAGTTCGTGCCGCGTTTCCGGCGCGAGGTGGGTGGCGGCCGCGGGATGCAACTGGAAGTACGCCAGCAAAATCCCAATTTTTGGCACGCTGGCGGCGTATTCCTCGCGATCAGGATTGACCATCGCCAGCCGCAAGGTCCGCAAGTCCAACACGCCGACGGCAGTCTGTTCCGGCGTCATGCCCCAACGCTCGCGCAACCTCCGGTCTATCTGCTCCAGATCACGTTGCAGCCGTGGATCGGTGGGCGTCGAATAATCCAGGTGGTAATGGAAGACGGAGGAGTTCATCACGGCAGTCCGGGAAGTGCAACCGCTCAACCCAAGGCCGGCCAGCCAGGCCAGGCCACACAACAGCGGAGGCAACCAGCGTGGAGCCATGGGTTATTTCAAGAGATATTTCGCCACCGCCTCGCCGCGCGAGTGGACGTGGAGCTTGCTGTAAATGCTTTTGATGTGCATGCGCACGGTATCAATGCTCAACCCCAAGGCGTCGGCGATTTCCTTGTAGGCGATGCCCTCCGCCAGCCGATCCAGGACCTCGCGCTCGCGATTCGAAAGCTTTTCGATTTCATCCTCGCTGACTCCGCGCTGATTGAAATACTGCACCACCTTGCGGGCGATGTGGCCGGACATGGGGGACGCGCCGCGGTAAACGTCTTCAATCGCCTGCAAAATTTCGTTCTGCGGGGTGCGCTTCAGCAAATAACCGCTCGCGCCCGCCAGGAGGGATTTGAATATTTTTTCGCTGTCCTCGTAGGCGGTGAGCATCAGGATCTGGGTCTCCGGCAGCAGCGCCTTGATTTTGCGGACACACTCGATCCCGTTCATCTTCGGCAGATTGATATCCACCAACACCACCTCCGGCGGCTCGGCGGCAATCGTGCCCAGGGCGGCTTCCGCCGTGGCGTAACATTTTCCGATGGCCAGACCTTTCCGACGGTTGATCTGCGCGGCAAGATTTTCGCGAATCCATTCGTCATCCTCGATGAGGGACACCCTGATCCGCTTGTCTGGTTTCTCCACCATGAACAGTGCTAGCTGGCGGCAAATGACCTGTGGTCTGCCACGGCCACGAAGATGTCTGCGGCAGCGGGGCTTGTCACGACCAATCTCCCGGCAGGCGCAGGGTGACCGCCGTGCCTCCCGCGACGTTGCCCTTCATCTCGAACTGTCCCCCGATCCTGGCCAGGCGCTGCTGCATGCTTTGCACCCCGACACCGGTGGGATCCGCCGCGGTCTTTCCGTGTCCGCGGCCGTTGTCCACGATCGTCAGTGTCAGGGCACTGCTGGTCACCTCCAGGCTCACCTGCACCTCCGTGGCTGCGGCATGTTTGAGCACGTTGTTCAGCGCCTCCTTGACCGCCATGAACAGGTTGTGCCTTTGTCCGGTGGAAATCCGCACGTCCGGCAACACTGGCGGGAGCTGCAAACGACAACGCACATGCGTATGTTGAAAATATTCCTGCGCGTAATGAAAAATATAATTGGCCAGGCTGTCGAGCGTATCATTGCGGGGATTCACCGTCCAAACGATTTCATCCATCGCCCGCGTCATTTCCTGCACGGCGCCGGAAATCCTTTGCAGGGAGACCTGCTGGGGGTGGTCCGGCGGCATTTCGCGGGTCGCAGAGTCGGTCAACATGGCGAGCTTGGTCAAACGCGAACCGATATCGTCATGCAAATCCGCGGCGATCTTGCGGCGCAAATCTTCCAATCCGCGCAGGCGGGCGACGCGCACCCGATACAGCGCGCCAACGGCGGTCAGGAGCAGCGCCGCCACGCTCACCCGGAACCACCATGTCTGCCAGAAGTACGGCAGAACCTCCAGGAGCAGGCGGGCGCTGTCCGTCGCCCAGATGCCGTCATTGTTGCTGGCCAGCACCTCGAATTCGTAACGCCCCGGAGGCAGGGCGTCAAAGTAGGCGACCCGTTGGTGCCCCGCCTCAATCCACTGCGGGTCCAGTTTGGCCACGCGATAGCGGAACTCGTTTTTCTCGGCTGCCTGCAAACTGAGCGCCGTAAAGTGAATCCCCAAACGCCCCCGCCCGGGCGGCACCCGCACCCCCTCCCGGCCAGGGCGCGCCCCGGTGGTGCGCGGTAAAACCTGCTGATCCCGCGTCACCTCCTCGATCACAACCCGCGGTGGCAACGCGTTTAATTTGATTCCCGGCTCGACGATCAGCGCGCCCCGGATGGAGGCGAACCACAGTCGCCCGTCCGAGCTTTTCCATCCTGACGGCCGGGCCACCCCGTTGCACTGGGCCGTGGCCAAGCCGTCTTCCGGGCCAAACACGGTGCAGCGAAGCTGGCGGGCCTGGGTGAAGGCGGGGTCGTCAAATTGCCAGCGGCTGACCCGAAAAATCCCGCGCAGGCCGCTCATCCAGAAATTGCCGGCATCGTCCTCCAAGATCTCGAACACCTCGTCACTGGCCAGTCCTTCGCGCAGGCCGTAGGTGGCGACCGCTCCATCGCGGTAACGGCTGACCCCCACTCCGCGGATGCTGATCCACAAATTGGTCGCCGCGTCTTCGTACAGGGTGTTGATGTACCCCTCCGGCACTCCCTGCGCCGTAGCGAATTTCCGCGGTGACGCTTCGTCGGCATAGCACAAGCCCGCTTCCGTTCCGACCCACAACCGGCCGGAGCGGCTTTCACAAAGCGCCGTGATGTTGCTGCCCACAAGTCCATCTGCCCCGGTGTAGGCATCCACCCGGTCACCGCGCAGGGCGTTCAAGCCCCGGGCCGTGCCCACCCAGGTTGTCCCGCGGCGATCCTCGTAAATCACCCGCACGAGGGCGGGAATCAGCTCGTGGTTCTGCTGAAAGACGTTGGTCAGGTCACCGGTCAGCTGGTTGACCCCGCCAGGTGTATCCATCCCAACCAGCAGGCTCCCATCCCGCTTGGGCCAAAGCGACAATACGGTGTCGTGGGTCAACCCATTGGTTTCGGTTACGATTGTGAACTGACCATCGCGCCAGCGATTCACGCCGCCACCCCAGGTCCCAAACCACATGTTCCCCGCGCGGTCCTGGCAGACCGAAGTCACGTTGTTGTAGCTCAGGCCGTCCTGGGTGGTCAAAGAGACGAAACGTGTCGGAGTCAAGCGATACAAACCATCGCGTCCACCGACCCACAAATTCCGTTCTCGATCCTCGTAAATCGTGTTCACCATGTCATTGATTCCCGCCTTGCTCCGCGCCCAGGCGCGCACCTGCCCGTTCACACGTCGCATCAAGCCGCCATAGGTGCCCACCCACAATTGTCCCAGCCGGTCTTCGCGGATGGCGGTGATGATTCTCTCCGGCAACGACTGATTTTCAGCAAAATCAGTGCGTCGCCCCCTGGCCAGACAGGACAAACCATCAGTTGCGCCCAGCCAAAGCTGCCCCGCGTGGTCGCTCCAGACGGCCTTCAAAATTCCGCGCAGCGGTCCGAGATCAAAATTATCCACCTGCACCCGGCCGTGCGCGTCAATGCTGATCAGTCCGGTCACGGTGGCGACCCGCAGGATGCCGCCGGGCGATTCCGCCAGGGATTTGACCGAGTTATTCCGCAGCGGCCAGGCGGTGGACACGACCGTGAACTTCTGATCGCGGAAACATGTCAAGCCCGTCTCGCTGCCGATCCATAAAGTTCCATCCTGAGCGGCGAACAAGCATTGCACCTGATTGTCGGTCAGCCCATTGGTTTGGGTGAAAGCCTGGACCGATGCCGTGGCCAGCCGGGTCAGTCCCCGCGCCTCGCACCCCACCCATAACGCGCCATCGTGCGTGGTGCATAAGGCAGTAATGGCGGTCTGATCCAGATACGCCGCATCCGGATGGCCGGCCGCGGTAAATCGTACCCCGTCAAAGCGCCGCAACCCTCCGCGGGTACCCACCCAGAGATACCCATCCGGCGCTTGCGCCAGGGCGGTGACCGTGTTCCGGGGCAGCCCCTCATCCGTTTGCCAGACGCGCAAGTCGTAGTACGCCGGCCAACTGGGAGGCGCGGCCACGGCAGCCAGGGAGCAACCCAGCAACCAGCAGCCGCCAACAAATTGCCGGAGGCGCCGGCCAGGACGCCCCACGATGACCATCCGGGCAAACGACATAACAACCGTAGATTTTCAGCAATTGCGCGTGCGACAGCTTATCATTGTTACATGAATATGTTACGTTCGAGCATTGCAACGAAACAACATTGTCGTATAAGCTTTAGCCGAACGAATCGAAAATCCAAAACCCTAATAACTAATAATTCGGACTCGCTGCTGAAAGAACCGGAACCAAAGCCGGCAATTCGAAATCGCTTTTCAGGTCGTGAAACTTATACCAATGAGAGTCATATGAAGAAAACACTCCTTACTACTGCAGTAATCGCGCTCGTGACGGGCTATGCCGGGGCAGATGTGGTTTACATCACCTCCCGCCCCAACCCGACGGGTACCGGTCCGCAAAACGACGGTACTTACATCGAGTACATCATTCCCTTTGGCGACTACGGCGCAAAAGGGACGGCGCCGGGACGGCCGGCAACCGGAGGCACTACGACCCGGTGTTACATTGGCGGGGCGATAATTGACGATCCCAATGCAGGCGCGGATTTGATGCCGGTGCTGGGCACGCCCGGAGGCACCTACGAAATCAGTTACAACTTCAACAGTCTGGCCGGAAACACCAGCACCGACGTCGTCTTTTCCGTCAGTGCCGACTACGCCACCCTCTCGTTCACGGAAACCGACAAATTTCAAAGAAAATTTGGCAGCCCGGCGAATGTTTGGCAACACATGGGTTATCTCACCAACGACGTAAACAGTTCCACGCCTGTGATCAAGTTCCGCTACCAGAGCGGAAGAATCACCGCCTCTGATGGGAATCGCATGATTTTTGATGCCTGGCGGTTCACCTTGGTTGAGCCGTGCCTGGCGGTGCCGGTGGCGACGGTGATCGGTCCGGCCGGCGCCTCTTCGGCGCAAGTCACCGTTGCGGGAATTGATGCCAGTGCAACGAGCATCCGGGTGTATCAGGACAGCGGCAACGGCCTGGTGCAAGTGGGAGAGAAAACCACGGACATTTCCGCCGGCAATAACGCGGTTCCCGTTTCGGGTCTGGTGAAGGGGGCGCGCGTGGTAGCCACCCAAACCGTAAACGGACAGGAAGGCTGTCTCCCTGAGGCCAACACCGGGCTGTTGGTGGGTGGCGGCGCCAATCCGACCGTTCGTATCGCCTTGAGCATCCGGGAGACCACCAGCGAAGGCCCCATCGGTGATCCAGGGATTTCCAGCAGCGGCAACATCCACTTCCTTGGCGCCACGGATATGAGTGGAGGCGCCCCTATTAACGCGCCGATTGTTTACCCGAGCAACGACTGGCAAACCGTGACGTTCGATCGCGGCAGCCTCGCCACCGTTGGTGATGCGACGGGCCTCGTCGCCAGCACGACTTCTGAGTCAGGATACAATCCGACGGATATCGTGGACCTTCAGGTTTTTGCCTACCGCACCCTGCCCAACGGTCTGGTGATTTACTCCGAAACACCGGCACAGTCGGCCACCGTTACCAGCAATGACGTCTTCGCCGTGAATTGGGCCTGGGATGCGGTTGCCGGCGCTGATGGCTACCGTCTGTTGCGCAGCTATTGGGGTGCGGGCTTCTTTGAATACGTGGACGTTACGGGCAACCAGTATCACGACGCGAACAACGCCTGGATTTACGACCCCGAGGCCGCGGACGCGGTGTTGCTGAAAACTGCGCAATCCGGCCCCTCGATCCAATGGAACCCATCGGCATCCAACACCAACAACCTGCCCGGCAACTGGGGTATCCTGGAGGCCATCGCGTTCACCGTGGACGATCCGGGTGATACCGGTCCGTTTAATCTCTACATTGACAATCTGAAAAACGGCGACACGACGTTTCAGACGTTTGAAACCGCTCCCGCCGGTTCGACGGACTATGGCTTCCGGGTGCCCAGATTCTCCGGCTCCACTTCTGCCAACCTCATAGACGCACCCAATATCGGCGCCGTTTCCAGTCAAGCTGCGGACACGGGCACGAAGTCCTTCCGGGTCAGCTTCCAGTGGGTGGGCAATAAAAGCACGGCCTGGTTGCGTTTGACCACCTCCGGGGTCAACAATCCGCAGGTTAATCTGAATGAACCGATTTCCTTCCGCCTGTTGATGCAGCCGGTGGGGGCCACGCCACCGCCGCCGCCAGCGGCACCGACCTTGAGCGTCGTCAAGACTGACGCCGGAGTCGTTTTGAACTGGGAAGGCGGACATCGCTTGCAATCCGCAACCGCTGCCAGCGGACCGTATGTCACCGTCCCGCAGACGATCAGTCCCAATGTTTGGACGAACATCACCAGCGGCGCGTTCCTGAGTCCGTGGACGAACAACTTCTCGGAGCCCGTCCGGTTTTTCCGGCTGGCGGACTAAGACTTCGCTCATGGATGGGTGGAGAAACCGGGGTGGCAGCCGCCCCGGTTTCTTTTTGCCCGTTACCATGCGGACCCCGGCCGGCATTTCTGGCGGCGTCAACAACGCCCATTTTTTGCGAGGCCCCGAGGATTTGAACTTTACCAATGGGCTCGGAGCGTCAAAGATAATCCGTAAGCGCTGAATTCATGATGAAGTGCCATGCCACGAATCAGGCCAACGGGCCGAGCCGCAGCCTGCGTTGCGCACTGCACGACGAGGCACACCCGGGTTGCCGCGGCGGGTCGGCCTTGCGCCACCGGAATCGGCGTGCGTTTACCCTGATCGAGTTGCTGGTGGTCATCGCCATCATTGCAATTTTGGCGGCCATGCTTCTGCCCGCGCTGGCCAGTGCCAAAGAAAAGGCCAAACGCATCGCCTGCGTCAGCAACTTGCGTCAGGTCGGCCTGTCCATCCACATGTACGGCAATGAATTCCAGCAAAAACTGCCCAGCGGACGCGACAACAACGGCGAGTGGCACTCCATCCGCATCAACCGGGACACCTACACGAACCTGATCAGCTACACGGGCAACTTCAAAATCATGGACTGCCCCAACTTTACGTTCGGCACCCAGACGCGCTACAGCGGCACGTATGGTTATCTGATCGGCTATAATTATCTTTGCGACGCCAAACTGCCCTCTTACAACCTCGCCGACTCAAGGTCCTGGCGCGTTTCGACGCGGCTGACCGATTCCCCCACCAACTCCATCGTTGCCGATGCCAATCACTGGGGAGACACGCTCACCATGGCGCCGCACACCAAATCCGGACCTTACCAGGTAAATGGGGCCACGTTTACCCGGGCCAATCTGACGGCGGTTCGCGCCGGGGCGGTCGGAGGAAACGTGCTGTACCTCGACGGCTCGGCGCGTTGGTCCACGTTGAAGCAGATGAAAACCAATTATGCTTCCTCCTACGTGCTCTACTTCGGTCTGTGGTAGCCCCACCCGCATCAAAATGTCACACTTGACCACGGACATTTTCCGGCAATGCAGTATATTGCCGGTGGAATTATGGGCACGCCGCCACAACCACTTCCCTCCGGCCCCTCCGGGCGCGCCTTCACTTTGATCGAACTCCTGGTGGTCATCGCAATTATTGCGATCCTCGCCGCCATGCTGTTGCCGGCCCTCGCCAGAGCCAAACAAAAGGCGTTCCAGGTCAACTGCACCAGCAATCTCAAACAGGTCGGCCTGGCCATCGAAATGTACACGATGGATAACAACGACCTCCTGCCCGGTCCGTGCTGGACCGGAATGTTTTTCACCTACCGCGACACCGGCGTGAATGGCCCCAACCGCTACAATGGAGCTTTGGCAGCCTATATCGCCTCCTACCTGGCCTATCCCCCTCCCTCCACCACCATCACCCGCACCGCCGCGGTCGCCATCTGCCCCGCCTCTTATCGGGTTCTGCCCAAGGTGACGCCCAATCCGCCCCTCTTTGTTCCCGTCAGTTATTTTTCCCTAAGCACCGTAACCAACGATCCCGGCACCGGCCTGAATGTCATCGTCTTTCCCTTCGGCCGCCCGGACAATCCCGTGGCGGCGCCCAAAAAGGCTTCATCCATTCTCCGCCGCTCGGATAACTGGGCGATGACGGATTGCGACCAGCAACTGCTGACCAGCCTGGGAATCACCAGCGCCACCTACATGAATTATATTCCCGCGCGACCGGTGCATGGCGGTCCCGCACCCGCCACCCGGCAATACCTGTTTTTTGATTGGAGCGTGCGCTCCATGCGAACACCGAAATAAATTCCCGCCCTCCAAAGCTGCGGCCGGCGGCCGGCGCCCCCCATAATCCGGCCAATCTCCTTTTCGTCATCAGCCCCCTCACGATGCCGGACAAATCCGCCCGCGCGCTCCCGGCGGCTTTCACGATTTCCACCGGTTACCGGATGACGTGGAGCGGCAAATCGTTGCGCGCCGGATTTACTAAACTTGACGACACCTCCGGTAATCCTCACAGTTTATCGGAACGCAAACTGCATTCCGGTCTGATTTTTTATGAGCAACGCAAACCCGTTTGATTCGCAAACACTTCGCACTTTTGATCCCGGCACGGGCAGGGAGGGAAATTTTTACTCGTTGCCGGCGCTGGAAAAAGCCGGTCTGGGGCCGATTTCGCGGCTGCCGGTCTCCCTCCGGCTGGTGTTGGAATCGGTGTTGCGCAACTGCGACGGCACCCGCGTTACCGCCGAAGCCGTCCGCGCGCTGGCCGGCTGGCAACCCACGGCGGTACGCACCGAAGAAATTCCGTTCGTGGTGGCGCGCATCGTGTTGCAGGACTTCACCGGAGTGCCGTTGCTGGTGGATCTGGCCGCCATGCGCAGTGCGGTGGCGCGGCTCGGCAAAGATCCGAAAATCGTTGAACCACTGGTGCCGGTGGATCTCATTGTGGACCACTCCGTGCAGGTGGATTTTGCAGGCACACAGTTGGCCATGCAGCGGAACCTGGACCTGGAATTTCACCGCAACCGCGAGCGTTACCAGTTCCTGAAATGGGGCATGCAGGCGTTTGACACGTTCAAAGTGGTTCCGCCCGGCATCGGCATCATTCATCAGGTCAACTTGGAATACCTCGCAAAAGGCGTATTGAGCGCCAACGGCGTGTACTACCCCGACTCCCTGGTGGGCACTGATTCGCATACCACCATGATCAACGGTTTGGGCATTGTCGGCTGGGGCGTCGGGGGGATCGAGGCCGAGGCCGGCATGTTGGGCCAGCCGGTTTATTTTCTGACTCCGGATGTTGTCGGTGTGCATCTGACGGGGACGCTGAAGGAGGGGGTGACCGCCACCGATCTCGCCCTTACGATTACGCAGCTCATGCGCAAGACCAAGGTCGTTGGCAAGTTTGTCGAGTTTTTTGGCCCGGGAGCGGCCGCCCTGCCCGTGGTGGATCGAGCCACGATCGGCAACATGGCTCCGGAATATGGCGCCACGATGGGCTTTTTCCCGATTGACCAGGAATGCCTCAACTACTTGCGCACCACCGGACGCACGAACGGGGAATGCAAGCTCTACGAAAACTATTATCGGGCTCAGGGCCTTTGGGGCATGCCCGACCTGGGCGAGATTGACTATTCGCAGGTGGTGGAGCTGGATCTGGGCACGATCACTCCGAGCGTTGCCGGACCGCGGCGGCCACAGGATCGGATCGAATTGGCCAACCTGCGTCGCGAGTTTTTCGCCGCCTTTCAACGGCCGCTCACGGAAAACGGCTTTGGGAAGGCCCGCAGCGCCTACGCCACCACCGTGACGGTTGCGTCCGACGGGGATTATCATCCGGGCGGCGGCAGCGAGTCCCCGGTCATACAGCAGCAGGCCCTGGCCGCCGGCACAAACCCGGCCACCGAACGCGAAATGGTTGTGAACCGGCCCGCGCCGGACTTTATTGCAGCCCATGCCCCGGCCATCAAAGCCAGGCTGCATCACGGTTCCGTGGTGATTGCTGCGATTACGAGCTGCACCAACACCTCCAACCCGAGTGTGATGCTGGCGGCGGGATTGCTGGCCAAAAAGGCCGTTGAGCGTGGACTTAAAGTGCCCGCGGCCGTCAAGGCGTCATTGGCTCCGGGCTCCCGGGTGGTCAGCGATTACCTGAAGAAAACCAACTTGCAAAAATACTTGAACAAGCTGCGGTTCAACCTGGTCGGCTACGGCTGCACCACATGCATCGGCAACTCCGGTCCGTTGCATCCGGCCATCGAAGATGCAGTCGTGAAAAACGACCTGGTGGTGGCCGCGGTGTTGTCCGGCAACCGCAACTTTGAGGCGCGGATTCACCAGAACATCAAGGCCAATTTTCTGATGTCGCCTCCCCTCGTGGTGGCGTTTGCGCTGGCCGGCCGGGTGGATATTGACCTGAGTTGTGAACCGCTCGGCAAAGGCAAGGACGGCAACCCGGTTTATTTGGCCGATATCTGGCCGACTCTGCACGAAGTCCGCGCAGCCATGGAATCCGCCTTGAAGCCGGAAGTATTTCGGAAGTTGTACCGGGATTTTGTGGCTCAAAATCCCAAGTGGAACGAAATCCCTGTCAGCACCGGCAACGCCTATGAATGGGATGCCCAATCCACCTATATTCAGGAACCGCCCTTCTTTGAAAACTTTGCGCTGGAGCCGGAAAGCATCCAGCCGATTACTGGCGCGCGCGCCTTGGCGGTCTTTGCGGACAGTGTCACCACCGATCACATCTCGCCGGCGGGCTCCATCAAGAAAACGTCGCCCGCCGGCAAATACCTGACGGAGAATGGCGTACTCCAGGCCGATTTCAACAGTTACGGATCGCGGCGCGGCAACGATCGGGTGATGACACGGGGAACGTTCGCGAATGTCCGCATCAAGAATCTGCTGTGTCCGGGCATCGAAGGGGGCTACACGATTTATTTTGGCGATCGTGAAGTCCCGGCCCCCGATAAACCAATCCAGGTGGCCGCTGGAAAGCCAACCTTCATTTACGATGCCAGCCTGGCTTACAAGGCCGACGGAGTGCCCCTGATCATTCTCGCAGGGCAGGAATACGGAACAGGCTCCAGTCGCGACTGGGCCGCCAAAGGCACCAAGCTGCTGGGCGTGAAGGCGGTCGTCGCGCAAAGTTTCGAACGCATTCACCGTTCCAATTTGATCGGCATGGGCGTGCTGCCACTGCAATTCAAGGACGGCGTGACCCCGCAAACCCTGCAGCTGAACGGCACGGAACACTACGCCATTGCCGGCTTGAGCGAGGCGCTGCAGCCGCAGCAGGATTTGACCCTGAACATCACGCGCACGGATGGCAGCGTCGAACCCATTCCCGTACGCTGCCGGATTGATACCCACATCGAAATTGACTATTACCGGCACGGCGGAATTTTGCCTTACGTGCTGCGCCAGTTGCTTGGAAAGGCTTGAAGGGCCGGCACCGTAACGGGAATGTTCCGGGTTTTTCTCCACCTCGATATGGACGCGTTTTACGCCTCTGTCGAGCAACGTGATCATCCGGCGCTCAAAGGCCGGCCAGTCATTGTCGGCGCGCCCCCCGCGCAACGGGGCGTCGTGTGCGCAGCGAGTTATGAGGCGCGCCGATTCGGAGTGAAATCAGCCATGCCCACCATTACCGCCCGGCGCCTCTGTCCCCACGGAATTTTTCTGCGCCCGCGGATGGAGGCGTATCGCGCTGAATCACGACAGATCATGGGAATTGTCCGGGATCAGGCCGGGGACCTGATCCAACAGGTCTCAATAGACGAAGCGTACACCGATGTTTCCGCCCGGCACCAGGGTGAAACGGCCGACGCCAGCCTGGAACGCGCACTGCCCCTTGCCCGGTCCCTCAAAACGGCAATTCTGGCGGCGCGCCAACTCACCGTCTCCATCGGAATTGCCCCGAACAAACTCCTTGCCAAACTGGCGAGCGACCACCAAAAACCTGACGGACTGACGCTGATCCGCGAGTCCGAGAAAGTGGAGTTTCTGAAACCCCTGCCCGTTCGGGCGCTGCACGGAGTCGGAAAAATCACCGAAGAACATCTGCATCGCGCCGGCCTCCATACCATTGAGGACTTGCAAAATCACCCGGGAGATTTGCGCGCGATTGTCGGCGCGTGGGGAACGGAACTGCGCCGCTTTGCCTTTGGCATTGACGAACGCCCTCTGGAGGTTGACGAAGAGGTCAAAAGCATCAGCAGTGAAAACACGTTTGCTCGTGACACCGAAGATCGTCCAACACTGCGCACCTGTCTGAAGGGGCTTGCGGAGGACGTCGCGCACAGCCTGGGGCAACACCGCCTGGCCGCACGGACGGTGCAAGTAAAGATTCGTTACGGTGATTTTACCACCCTGACCCGGCAGATCTCGCTGGAAGAACCACTCACCGAAGCGCGGGATCTCTTTCGGCTTGGCTGCTGGTTGTTGGCGCGGGAGAGACTCGTCAGCCGGCCGTTGCGCCTGTTGGGGCTGGGCGTCAGCGGGCTGGTTGAAGTTCGTGCCAGCCAGCTCCACCTGCCATTTGGGAATTGATCCTCAGCTCTGCATTCCGGAATTCAAGCAACAAGGGCCGGACGACAACAAAATAGCGCGCCGCCCGGAGGCCGCGCGCTGGTTGGTGAAACAGGAGGTTACAGCTTCCGCTTGCCAAATCCGAACAGGGCGGCAGCCCCCAGCAAGGCAATCGCCATCGAGGAGGGCTCCGGCACAATTGCAGTCAGCCCGAATCCTTTGAAATCTTTCTTGGCGATGTACGCTGCTGAACCGCTTTCGCTTACCGCCAGCAGAGTATTATCCAGGTTCACCCGCACTTCCGTCGCTCCGATTTGGAAAGGAATGCCATTCGCCGTCAACGCGCTGTTGATGTCAAAGTTGATTCCCCCTGACCAGAGGGAACCGATGCCAGCGTTGCTAATCAGATCGAACTGCCCATTGGCGTTGGGAGCAAAGGTCATGTTGCCCGTAACTGTAACAGGATTGATGCTGACCCCATCCACACTGAGAATGTCGAAGAAGAATGAGGCTGCGACTGCCACTTTGGTGCTGGCGGTTCCCGTTCCTGCCAGGGTGAAGTCCCCCAATTCAGAAAATCGCAACTCGGTGATGGCGAATCCGTCCAACGCTTTCACCAGGAAATTCAGCTGACCATCCGTCAGGTCCACTCCACCGCCACTGGAATAAGCGGTGAATCCTTGGGGATTAAAATCCAAGGTGTCACCGGTAATCGTCGGCGCCCCAAAGAGCGGTCCTGGATCCGTTCCGGAAGACTCCGTCACCCCTTGAAATTCGACCGAGCTTCCGGTGAAATTTCCGTAATTGGTGGCAGCGTTGCCGGTAATCGACGCGGTCGCCAGCAGCAAACCAATGGTCAAAACTCCACTTCCAATTCTGATGCTAGAAATGAATATAGACGACTTCTTCATAGTTGTTATAGGGCTAGCATCGCTCCATTACTTCACTGGGTTTGGGCTACTGTCTAGCTGCGTCAATTCAACACCCACACTGCGGAAATTGCAAGAAATTTCGATCGCGCTTGGCCACAAAATTTCCTTATTCCACACAAACTCCGTAGTTACCCGGACTGCGTCCCTCGCCTGCATCCAAATTTTGGCTTTAAGAACGTCAAAGTGATGCCTGGGACGGGCCTCTTCCCTTCCACCTGCTCTCCGAATCCGGGATCGAGCCATTGCTGGTGTCCAGGGTCCGGCGCTGGTGGCGGTAGGATTTCCTCGGCCTGAATCATGACGTCATGCCCGGGAGAAAAGCAGAAGCGCAGCCCAATGACGCCGTTCTGTGGCTGAATATTCCTTAATTCACGGACCATGGGGTGGAACGTGCCGACCCGTTTTTCCCCACCTTCAGCTCCGTGATGACGGTCTCAGCATTGATCAGCACCGGGGTGGGTCGGAAATCTTGCGCGCGGACAATGTAAATCCTGCGACGGTTCTGCCACCAACGCCGCGCCACCGTATCCACATTCTCCTCCATGCGGGCGACGAATTCCATTTCCGATCGGCAGGTGTGACCATGGGAATCAGTGTAAATTTTCCGCCCCGCGCACCCAAAGCTCATCGGTTGGGCGGCACCAGCCCCGCCGCTCCATCGGGTTTCTCCGGGGATATTGGAGAATTGCGCAGCTCCGATGGTGATTCGGCTGCCGCGCCAGAGGATTGTGCCCGCCGCGTACCGCCAGCTTCAATTCAGGCGCTCCATCGGATAGTCCGCGTTTGATGAAGACCAGCTGGGCGCGGCGTTCGGCGGCATTGACTCAACGCCGGGCAGAATCAAATGCAAACGCCGGGTCGCCACCCCGCACAACCTGTTTCCTCCCCCTGAATCCGAATCACGCGCCGCCCGTCATGACGCGCCGGTACAATCCGGTCGGCGTTGGAAAGCGGGGTGAGTGTGCGATCTGCCCTGACCATAAAAAGACGAAAACCGCGCCAGTCGCTGGCTGGCGCGGTGGCCGCGGCACTGAGCCGGAATGCGGGTTAATAATGTTTGGCGACTTCAGCCCAATTGACGACGTTCCAAAACGCCTTCAGGTAGTCTCCACGCTTGTTCTGATACTTGAGATAGTACGCGTGCTCCCACACATCCACACCCAGCAGCGGTTGACCTTCACAACCGGCAATCGCCCGGCCCATGAGCGGGTTGTCCTGGTTGGCGGTGGAGACCACTTCCAATTGTCCGTTATGTGAAACCAGCCACGCCCAGCCGCTGCCAAACCGCTTCAATCCGGCCGCCTCAAATTTTGCCTTGAACTCATCAAAACTGCCAAACGCAGCTTTGATGGCGTCAGCCAACCTGCCATCAGGCGCGCCGCCGGCATTCGGCGCCATGATCTTCCAAAAGAAGGAGTGGTTCCAATGTCCGCCGCCATTGTTGCGCACCGCGCCGCGGACCGCCTCTGGTACAGCTCCCAGGTTCTGAAGCAGTTGCTCCAGCGATCTGGCTTCAAGCTCCGCCTGGCCGGCGATTGCCTTGTTCAAATTATCCACGTAGCCCTTGTGATGCCGATCATGGTGGATTTCCATGGTTTGCGCATCGAGATGCGGCTCCAACGCGGACTTGTCATAGGGAAGGTTCGGTAGTTCAAATGCCATAATGTTTCTCCAATAATCAGTTTAATAACCGCTTTTAACGTAGCAAAGCCTGACGGCTTGCCAAGCCGGGAAAATCATTGCGTCAGCGCAACGAAATTTTTCAGCAGTTGCAATCCGACCCGCTGGCTTTTCTCGGGATGAAATTGCGTGGCGAAAACATTGTTGTGCCACGCCGAAGAAGCGAAGGTCTCCCCGTATTCCGTCCGGGTGGCCACCACGCCCGGATCGGTGGGCCGCGGAAAAAAACTGTGAACAAAATAAACGTAGCTGCCACTGGCAATGCCGCGATAAAGCGGACAGTCCGGACGAATGATCTCAATTTGGTTCCAACCGATCTGGGGGACCTTCACCCCCGCAGCGGGGGCAAAGCGGACGACCTTGCCGGCCAGCACGCCCAATCCCGCCGCACAACTGTTGAATTCCTCGCTGCGTTCAAACAACGCCTGATAGCCAACGCAAATGCCCAGAAAGGGACGGCCGGATTGGATAAAATCCTGCAAAGCAGTCAGCAGTTCCTGCCGCGCCAGGGCATGAAGGCAATCGTCAAACGCGCCGACACCGGGCAGCACCACCCCGGCGGCGCCTTTCATCTCCAGCGGCGTCCGGACCACGCGAACGGCGGCCCCGGCCTGGTTCAGGGCCTTATGCACGCTGCGCAAATTGCCGGAACCGTAATCAAGCAGAGCGATCACAGGGAAATTTAAGCAAAAGGCCGGATCGGAAAAAGCCCGAAGGTGAGGACAACGATTTCATGCCGGAAGGTGACCGGCCGGCAATTGCGTGGCGCGCGCCCCAACCCGCAAACCTTGATGCAACCATTGGAGCGGGGTGCTTCCCAGCTGGATCTCGCGGGCCACCGCCGCCAGGAGCGCATCTCCCGCGCCGACCCGATTGCACGGATTACCCCGAGGCGGGGCAGCAAACTGTTGAAAACCCTCCGGACGGTTCACCAAGAGTCCCCGTTTGCCGCCCCGTGAAACCAGCACCCACCCGCCGGTTGCCTCGGACATCGCCCGGGCTGCCTGCAGTGCCTGTGCCTCCGAACGCACTGCGCGTCCCCACCACTGGGTCAGTTCGTGTTCATTTGGTTTTACCAGGAATGGGCGCGCCGCCACCGCACTCCGCAATGGCGTGCCATCGCAGTCGAGCAGAGTTCCAACCCCGGTTTTCCTGGCCTGGCGGATGAGCCGGGCATAGGCATCATTGGGCACTCCCGGCGGCAGGCTGCCCGACAGCACCAACAGTCCTCCAGGTGAGGAAAGTTTCCGGGTGGCAAGCTGCAGACGCCTCCACTCCGCCCGGATGAGCCGGGGACCGGACGGATTAAAGCGCATCTGGCGGCCCGCTGTGGTGGTGACAATGATATTTATCCGGGTCGCAGTGCGGATCGGAATGATCGCGACGTTGGCGGATGAAATTTCCCGCTGCAGGCAGCCCGTCAGTTCCTTCCCGGCCGCCCCACCCAGGGGAAGCAGCAGCTTTGGCTTGCCACCGAGCCAACCCAGCCAGCGCGCCACATTGATTCCTTTGCCGCCGGCCCAACGGCGCTCGGAATCAATGTGGTTTTTCTCCTCCCACAACACCTCCTTCACCCGCCACTCCACATCCATGGACGGATTCAGGGCGAGGACCAGGATGGGCGTCACGGCAACAGGACGAGCCGATAGTACACCGTGTTGTACGCGCCAGTCGTCGTGCCATCGTCCAGGTACTGATAAACCCCGGTGGCCGAGGTTACCACGCCCGGAAACGCCGTCCAGACCGGCGGAGACAACTGCGGCGACCACTCCACCTGATACTGCCGGCCTGGCGGACCGCTCCAGGTGATCTCGATGCCGTTGAAGCGCTTGAGAATCCGCAGGATCACCGGTGGGGGGACAAAGGTGGACAACGCCTGACCTTCACGCACGCGGAAGAATTGATAGGGTGAAGGCAGCGGCACGCAATGGGTGGTTGCCCCACCCGTGCCATACACCGTCGGCGACACCGCCACCCAATCGGAACTGTTCAGATTGGTCACGCCTTCGACAACGTAAGGCGCGCCCTCCAGTGAGGTCCAGGTCAGACAGAGGCTGTTTGAACCCAGGAAAACATTGGTGATAACGATGTTCGTCCCATGCTGGTTCCATTCCCGTGCCGTCGCACAATAGCTCACCGGACCGGCCGTGAGATTGGCGGCGGCGAAGTACCAGTCCCCCGGAGTCAGCGGCACCGGCTGGCTGAAATCGAACACGGTAAGGATTTCGTCGTTGGTATGGACATTCGCGCTCAGATAGTCAAACACCGCGAGTGTGGGAGGCAACTCACGACGCAGGACCAGTGTCATATCACCACTCAAGTCGCGCAGCTCGAATTGAGCGCGCGCGGCCCCCGCGGAAACCGCGAAATGGTAGTAGTCCAGCGAGAACGGCAATGGATTGACGGTGCAATACGGTATGCCGTTCGTCAAATCCACCGTGGGCGGGAATGTCGCCAAATCGAAGTCCACGTAAATGATGTATGTGGCGTTGATCGGATTGGGATTTTCCACTGCCAGGTAATAACGCCGGCCCGGCAGCAGGGTTGCCTTGGTGCTGGTGGGCGGCACGATGCTCGGAGCGCTGAGCACTTCCGTGTGATTGGCGGCGTTCAAGGCAAAAACCACGTCGTTGACGTTGGTGGCGCCGAAGGCCGGCGGGGTGGTCTGATTGAAATAGAAGTTCAAACCCGGCGCTGCCCGGAACAACACGTTCGTGGCAAACCGGGCAAACGGCGGCACATCCACCGCGTAATAAATGATCTGCCCCGCCGGGATCTCCTGCTCCAGGGGCTCTCCCGGAGGCAAGACCTTCGGCGCCGGGGTGTTGGTTTGCAGGATGAATTGCAACTGCCAGTCCAGCAGCGCCACGTTGTTGGTGGCTCCCGTGCGCGTGTCGAGAATCTCCAGCTGCCACAGTCCATACGCGCTTTCGCCGGTCAACAGTTTCAGGGATTCCTCCGGCAGCACGTAACGCGCACCGCCGGCTTCCGTGACGGTGAAGTGATCCATCAAGACCTCGGAGGATGAATTGGTTTCCACCGGCCCCAAGTGAACCGTGGTCAAATTGCTGGTAGCGGTAAAGAATAGTCCACCCAGCCGCCAATCGCTTCCGCCAGTGAAGGTGTTCGTGGCGGCACCGGGAATGTAGAGTTGCGCCCCCAACCCCGGAGTGCAGGCTGCCGGCGGGATGGCCATGCCACACTTGCCTGCGGCGCCGGCGTCGAAAATGGCCTGAACTTCTGCGGCCGACAAGGCCCGGCCGTACAGGGTCACTTCATCCAAAATCCCCTGGAAAAATTCCCCGGTCGGAGTGGAGGCCCCGATAGTCACCGGCGCGGAGTTCAGGGTGTCGCTCAAATTTCCCGGCAGGGTTCGATTCCGCACCGGAACGCCATCAATATAAGTGTTTAATTCAACGAACCCGCCGGCCAGCTGGCGAAAAGTTGCCGCCAAATGATGGAACGCATTTTTGCCGGGCACGGGCAGGTAGCGGGACGCCTCGAAATCCCCCGCATCATCTCCCGCGCCTGCAAAATTGGGATCATTGTAATAAGGCCCCACGCCGGTTGACAGGATGTTGATCCCGTAATTACAGGGATCGGTCGGCCCCCCGCGCTTGGCGATCAACCCGAAAGCGTCCGGTGTGGGTCTGGTATCCTGATACCAAAGCTCAAGACTGAACTCGTTCACCAGATTCAACGACGGACGATTTGCGATCTCGATGTAGGAACCCGGATTGCCATCGCAATACCAGCCCTGCCCGACCCTGCCCGGACCGTAAGTGACTCCACCGTGCAGGACGGCGTGATTTCCGCCCACGCTGTCAAACGGGGTGTTTTCCGCACGCCACCAGCTGATGATTCCATCCGCCGTCGGCGCCTTCCGGTACGCATAGCCCAGTTGGTAGGATCGGCCCGGCGTTGTGGCCAACGTTCGTTGAATCCGGCCATCACCCAGGACCAGGGCGTTCGTTCCGGTGTACGCGATATTTGTGATTACCGCCACGGTACCCATCCCCACATTCCACCCGTCCGGCACGCCGACCGTCGGTGCGGGGTAGCCTTGCGCCACCGTGGGAAATTCAAAATCGCTCAGGAGATAACTCGATCCAGCCGGCCCCCGGAACGGCGGCGGCGCGAACTTGATAGGCGTGGTGGTCTTGTTCGTGTTATCCGTAAAAATCAGATGACTGTGCAGGCGGCCAATGGAACTCGCCGTATATTCCCAAACGGTGTTGGTTTCCGCATTCCCAAATTCATTGATCCGGATCTCGACCAGCGTCGAGCGTCCGGGCCCGTAGTTCACAGTCACTTCGCCGACCCCGCTGACCATGCCGGAATTGAAAATCTGGCCGCCTTCATAATACACGGTCATCTGATCCGGCAGCCGGCGGAAGTTGTAATCAATCGTCATGCTCCCGGAAACCGCCCCGGTATCAATGACCACCGAGTTGCTGGCAGAGCCGCCATCGGTCGCAACCGGAACGAAATTGGTCACCGTCATCGTGCTGCCAAACCCGCCGGCATCCGTTCCGCCACGATTTTCCGCCAGCAAAATCCGCGTCCCCTTCGGACTGATCAGGGTCAGCGCCAGATCTGAAACCCGCGGATGATCCAACCGGAGCGCGACGTCCATTTCCGCCAGCGGCAGGGTGTTGGTGATGAAAATGGCATAGTTGGTGACGGCATCATCCAGCAACCCCTGCCTGCCGCTTGATCCAATCGGAATGGACTGCGGCGGCGGGCCCACCTGGATGAGACTGCGATACACGAAGGTCTGGCTGGTATTGTTCGGATTGTAAATGCTGATGAAATAACGGCCGCCCGACAACGGCGGCAACGACGTGTTGTCGATCGTCAAACAACCGCCGGGCGGGACAATGACCTTTTTGAAATCATAGGCCTCCCGGGTCGGTCGCTGCCCCTTGCGCACGTACAGCTCCAGCGGCCTGGGATTGTTGGCCGTGATGATATCCACGCAAATTGTCAAATTTGTGGCCTCCACCGGCACGTTCCGCGAGAAATGACGCCACCCCAGCGGCGCAACATTGTTGGTGATGTCGCAATCCGCTTCGCATTGCCGGTCCAGACGGATCGCCACGGTGTTCACGCGCCCGGTCTGCGTCAGCGCATCGTCGCTATAGGTGAAATACCACGTGCCGCCGGGAGCCTCCCCCATGAAATCCTCGAAGGTGCCGGGGCCGGCAGGCGGAATCGCGTAGGCGAAATCCCCCTCGCCACTGTCGTCATAAAGGAATGCATAAGGTCCGGGCGGATCGTTGTAGGGCGGATTGGGCACACTCCGGTGGTTGTCAAAAGTTATTGCCCTTGAATTATGATCCACGGTGGCAATGATGTCCCCGTAGCGTTCGTGCGTGACGTTGTTCGTGATCAACACGCGGCGGATGGATTCATTGACGCCGGTCAGGGAAGCGCGGGTGATCGCCACGAACCGCGTGCCCCGCGGCAGCTCGGGGCTCCCATCGGGAATGTCGTAGCCCAGCATCGGATACGCGGCCACGAAACCATTGGCGTCCTCGGTGCCCAGCGGCAATTCGCTGAAAATCCCCCACAGCTCAAACTCCGCGGCTTGCTGGTCTTCCGACTTCACCCCGATGTAGTAGATTGCCCCCATCGTGGAGTTGCTGTAGCTCACAAACTCGTCACCGCTGAGCTCGTTGCGGCTCAAGGAAACCTCCGCCGTCGCCAGCACCGCCGGGTCCAAATTGGTCAATCCCGGCTGTGTGGAAACATACAAATCCAGATCGGCGTAGCGCCGTGTGGATTCCCCGTCCACTGCGGAGAACACCCCCATTCGGGGCGTCGCCAGGGTGCGTTGCTGGGAAATGAGGAACGACGCGTTGGTGAAGCTCGTGTTGTTGCTCATCATGTAAAACCGCCACTGGTTGGTCATGCCCGCGGTGGTGCCCCGCAGCGGCGTATTTGCCCCCACGTGCTGTCCCACCAGCGTGCCGCTCGAGAAAGTGGCCACGTTCAAGGAATTGCTCACGTAGGTCACCACCGGGGGAGCGACCGACAGCAGCGTCCGGCCCGCATCCATGGTCAATGACGTCGGCCATTCGCCCTCGCCGGAGGAAATGACCAGTGCATAATCCTGCACCGTACCATCGGGATGGGCGGTTACCGCGTTGACGTTGACCGCGCGCGCCCGCACCGTGATGGAATAATTTGTCCCGAGTTCGGGCGACAAATACACGTTTTCCACGTTGTTGACGACGTCGAAGTTTGGTGGATCGTTTGTATCCCACGGCGAGGTGTCAAGACTGCCGGACGCCATGTCGTTGCCGAGATAAATGTCGCCGGTGTCCAAATTGGTCACGATCAAGTCCAGATCGTTCACCAGTTTAACCCCCGCTGCGGGGTTCCCCGCCGGATCGGTCCAGGCCAGTGTGACCCGCAGGGAAAGAAAGCGCCCGTCCTCATCCAGGGACACAAAGCGGGTCACACTGTCTCCGGTGGCCAGGGCCGCGTCCGGTGACTGGTCGAAGGCCAGGACCGAGTTGGGCTGGTTCAGGTTGAAGGCGTTGGTGATCCCGGGAGGCAGCGTGCTGTCCAGCTTGACCATGCCCCACCCCTGAAAGTTGAGCGCGCTGCGCGCCTGGAAATCGTAGAGGTTGCCCGCCGACCGCGCCCCGTTGATCAGCAACGCCTTCATCAGTGCGGGGCTGTTGGTGCGATGCAGGTTTTGCTCGAAGAACCCCTGCATCAGTGCCAGAACTCCCGAGGCGTGCGCGGCGGCCATGCTCGTCCCGGATTCATACCGGTAATAGTGGGGGCCCGCGCCATTGGTGCTTGTGATCGAGTTGTTGAGATTGCTCAGCACCTGGAAATAATCTCCCAGGTCGTTGGTCGTCACGACGACCGTATGCAAATCAAAGACCACGGTGTTGGACGTGGCATTAACAATCCGGTAGGACCAGTTTTGCCCCACGGCACCGCCCAAATCCGGCAGATCCGGCGGCACGACCACCACGTTGGTCCGCGCAATGTCATGGTTTCCCGGCGTCGCCAAACCGTCCTTTTTCACATAAATGGGCAGGTCGGGAAACGGCGTGGGTGAATTCAGGTTCGGACTGAGCAAAATACTGAATCCCACCGCATTGGCCGGCAGAAACAACACGTAATCCCTGCCGTTCCCCGCCGAAAGCGACTGGTCGGTTAACGTCGTATTATGCCGGTTCGTCGGATTATAGTATTCCAGTTCATCCCACTGGCTCGACCGGGTTGAAATCACAAACGTCCCCGGCGCCACCACGTCGGGTTTCACCCGGCCGAAATCCCCCTCGATTCCCACCCCCACGTTGCCGCGACTGGAGAAGCGCGCCACCTGATTCCCCGAACTGGTCATTTCCTTCCAGGGCGTCGTGACGTTGGTCGAGGTGGTGTTTCCGGTGCCGGTGATCTGGTGGACCTCATTGGTAATGTCCCGTTCCAGCTCGACGGCGCCCACCGTCAACACGTTTTTGGCCGTGGCCGGCGACCAGATCGTGCCGGAACGGCCGCCCAATCCGTTATCCCCACCCTGGCCGTCGTTGCCCGCGGCGAACACAAACAAAACTGGCTGGGATCCGGTCACCCCGGGCAGGGCATCCCGCACCGCCGCGTCGTAGCTCGCGGCGGCCAGGCTGTAGGTATGATCACCCCTGTACCCCCAGCTGTTGTTCGAAATGAAGACGTTCGTTCCAGCGGTCAGTTGCTGCAATTCGGCGTCCGAGGCCTGGTCCACCGCCTGGGAAAACAACGTGGCTTCCGGGGCCATGCCGCGGAATTGGTTGGTCGTCGCGGGATTGATCGAGCCGAAGGCATTGGAGACGGTCAGCGACATCTGGCCGTTTCCGGCAATGCTGCCGGCCACGTGTGTGCCGTGCCCCCGGAGGTCCACTAACACGCCGGGATCGGCCCCGAAAACGCGGCTGGCCAGATCGGGATGGGTCGCGTCCACACCGAAATCATTGACGCCCACGCGGACGCCCTGCCCCGTCAACCCAAGGTAATTGGTTTCCGTCACCGGGTCCTCCGTCACGGCCAGCCGCGCCCGGCTCAAATCGTTGGCCGGCTGGCGAGCATGGGCAAGTTCCACCAATTGCACCCCTGGCGACCGGGCCAGCGCCAGCCAATCGGGATCCGCCGCCACCGTCACCACCAGACCGAACGGGCTGCGTTCTTCCGCCAAAACCACCGCATCCCGCTGCTGCAAATCCTCCCGGACCCCGGCTTCCGCGCCCGGAAAGATCAACACATTCAAGCGCGCACCTGCGGGGAGCGGTTCGGCATCCAGCGCGTAAGCCAGCAATTCCGATTTCAGCTTGTACACCGGGGCAAAGGGCAGGACGGCTTGAACGCCGGGCTGGGTTTGCAACTGGCGCGCAGCTGCCGCACTCGCGCGCACGAGATAGGCGTTGTTGGGAATGTAGGAAACAATCTGCGCTCCGACTCCGCTCAACCGCGCGCGAAACGCGTCATCCACCAGGCCCGTGGCCTGCACCACATAACTGCCCGGGTCACCACCGGCACGCAGGCTGGGCGGCAGTTGATCGGGCAGCGGTTGCCGCGTATCGATCAAGGCGTTTTCGAGCAAAATGGCGTGCGGATCCCGCACCAGCTGACTGAGCGGCATCCGGGTGTTCTGCAGGCGGTACGCCAGCAAGTTGGTGCGACTGCGTCCCCGGACCGGGACACTGAACAAGTCGGGGGCCTGCGACGCGCTCTCCACCGTGTGCAAAATCCGCGCCGGGTGAACCCGGGGCGTCGTGGCTGCATGCGCCGGGGAATGCGCCGGGGATATTTCCTGCTCCGCCCGCGGGGCGCGCTCCGTCTGCCACCAGAACACCCCCAGCCCCGCCAGCATGGCGAACCCGGCTAAAATCGAAATTCGACGACGCATAATTGTTCCTTCCGACTTTGACCCGCCCTCAACCCGCGATGAACCACAATGAACTCATTCCGGTCCGAGATAATTGAAACTCTCCACCACGATCCGGGGCGGATACCGGCGGGCCGCGGGCAGGTTCGTGCTGGTGTTCCGCGGATCAGGACTGCCCTCCATGCGCACCACCGCGCGAACGGCCTGTTCGGCGGTGATCGCGTAATTCGTGCACAAACCGGAATAACTTCCTCCCGCCAGGATGGAATCGGGAGCGGGCTGCAGCGCCTGACCGTAGGCGTAGATGACAAACCGGGGCGGGCCGAGTTGCAACAGGGACATGACCTGTTGCGGCAACCATTCATACACCGCGTCGTTGAGCCCCCGCTGCAGCCCGGCACTGCCCGGCTTCAAGTTCAGAAACGGTGAAGCATCCGTCAACTCCGGCACGGCCAAAATATCGCCCAGGTGCTCAAACGTGCCGCCACGGAAATAATTGGTGTTGGACCGGGTGCGATTAATTCCGTCCACCAACCGCACCAGCGGCGGCCAAAGATTGGTGGCTTGCGCATCATAAACCCCGGCCGGCTGAATGACCTCCGCGGCAAATTGCATGCGCGCTGACGGCCGGTTCTCAATGATGTTGGTCAACACCGGCACGCCGCTGAACACCGCCGACCAGGCGGCCAGTCCGGATTGATTAATGGAGAGACGGCCGCGCGAGGCGTCGTCGCCGAGGGCGGTGGTGAAAACATCAAACAGCAGGCGGTCGGCGACCGGGCGATTGTAAAATCCGCCTTCCACCGTCCGGCCACCGGCCCAATCCACCCACCGTTCCGCAGCTTTTTGGAACAACGCATTCCGTGCCCACACGGTCGGGGAGGGCGCGTGATTCGTCAGCCCCACATCCGAGGCTTTCAAGTAAATGCTCTGCCAGGGGGTGCCGCGATGCACCCGCCCCAGCCAGCCAATGGTCGGCAGCGCATTGGTCGGGAAATCCCACGCGTCCGCGCTGGTCACCATGGGGTCCTTGACCGAGGGATTAAACGCATTCGGATCGCTGGACGCCTTGGAGGAGCTGGTGGGCCAGGGCAGGTAGCGCTCATTCATTCCTCCAATGCTGCCCCATTTGGCATTCGTGCTGACACCGGAGGGATTGGGCGGCACGCCGGGTTGCGCGAAACCGGAACGCCGGCGGTCGTACAGGTCCTCGGCGAGATAGTGTACCAGCGGATCACCGGCCTCCCAGATCATTGGCACGTAAATCTGGGCCGTGGGAGTGAACGGCACCGGCTGCGTCAAGTTGGTGGTGGTGGTGGTTAAAAATAAATTAAAGTTCCACGCGGCCCGTTCCGGATCATTCGGCTCGAACTTCCCGAATGATCGCCAGCGCCCATCATTCAGAGGGATGCCCGCCGACGAACCGCGGGAAATGTTGATCTGCTGCAGGACCCCGATCCGGCCGGAAATCCGGGTGGCATCGAGCAGGTTGGTCGCCCAGAGCATGTCAAAGGCGTCACCGGCGCCGGTTTCCGCGGTGCAGATGGCCTCGGTCCAGTTGGTTTGGTAAACCATGTTGCCGAGCAGCACATAATCAATGATGCGGTCCGTGCCCGCCTCCAAAATCATCGCATGCACGCGGTTGGTGATGGCAATCCCCCAGCGGGGCATGCGCAAATCCGGGCTGGGATCATAAAGGGCCGTGTTGGTCGCACTCACAAACCCACTCCGGTAGGCCGGCAAGGTGACATAGCCCACAACGGGCAAAAAGGGAACATTGGTGTACATGGGTACCACGAACGAGCGCGGGTCCTTGTCCACCGCGCGCGCCCAGTCATTGGTCGCATAGCGCCCTCCGGTGACAAAGGTCTGCACATACCGCACTCCAAGATCCAGATCATTGGTCAGGCCGATGGTCGTCCGGTTGGTCACCAAAACAATGACGGGCCGCGAGTAGTTGGTGGCGTAGGAATTCCAGAACTCCGCCGCCGAAGGCATGAGGACCGACATGGTGAAGAACTGGTTTGTCTCCACCAGCCGGTTCGCGGCGGATTTCCGGATCATCAGTTTGCGCGTCATGGTCAATGTGGGCGCAGCGGAGAACTCATTGAAATTGGGCAACCCCTTGTGGACGCCCACCACCGGAGGCGCGCCAAAAACCATGACGTTGCCGTTGCCGATGGCGGCGGCGGGGTTGTTGGTGGCCTGGAGGTCCAGGATCGGCAGGCCGCTGATTTGCCGCGCGTTGTCCACCTCCACAAATCCGGAGATATAAACATTCGTGCCCACCGGGTCGGCGCGAAACAACGGGCGGAAGATTGTGGGCAGGCCCTGTATCGCGCGCCCATTGGGTTTGGTATCCCAGAGGTTCGCCGCCACTTGCAGCAGCCGATGCACCGCCGATGAATACACAAACTGATTGCTGATGACGACCGGGATGTTGGTCACCCCGAAGGCGTAGTCCATGCCGAAGAGATTCGTGTAAACCGGATAATCCGCGGTCAGCCATTCGGTCGAGTAGGCGCGCAGGAGGCGGTCCGCCGCGTTCGTGAAGAACAACACCGCCGCATTCATGGTCGGGCCGAAGTGCGCCTGAATGCGTGGCACAGCCGTCCATGCGATGAAGTTGGTCGCCGACACTCCCCCCACGTTGACGTAGTTGAGATTGAGCTTTTCCGCGTCTTCCGGTGCGGAATCCGTGCCCAACTGCGCCAGCAACCGGTAATAAGTGCTTTGATCGTAGGTGCTGACATTGGTGCCGGAAGCGCTCAGCCGGTCCGGGATTCCGTAGGGCGTGCCCCACCGGGCCTTGACCGGATCAAACAGGTCCTGCGTCGAATAGAAGTGATTTTCCGCATCCCCTCCCGGCCAGGGCCTCGTGGGGGTGCCATTCACTTGGTCCGGGTCCCGTCGGTAGCCCGCGCCATACGGATCGGTCATCAGCGGCCCCGCCCCGTAGGCGTCGGAAAAATCCGTGGTCAGGGCATTGACGCCGTTGATTCCGAAGAGGCCCAGCAGGCTGTTCTGCCCGACCGCGCCCATGCGCCAGCGCCACAAACTCCAGGCGTCATCAAAGGCCGTGCCCGTGCTGGCCAGCCCTGGGTAGGTGTTGGTGGCGTAAAGATTATAGGTCCAATAATTGGTGTTCAAATCGCGGAGAAATGCCGCCAGATTAAGTTCCCAGGTGCCCACCCCTTGATTCCGGAAGAAGCCGTTTTGCGGCAACGCCTTGACGTTGTTGTGAACATGGTTCAGGTCCAACGAATTGCCGATCGGCTGCACCAGGAAGGCGTAGCGGGCCAGAAAGGGATTATCCGGCCCATGCGATAAATTGGCGCGATCCAGCACCCCGATCCATTCCGGATCGCCCACCAGGTAGTCGGTCTGGTACACACTGGCGTTGGTGGGCGACAGCATCACCTGCCCCAACGCATTGGTCAGGGGTTGATAACCGGTCCGTTCCGGCCGGCCATTACGGTTCAAGTCCACGTAGTAGCGAAACTCGTTGCTGTTGGCGAAGGCGCGGTTGGTGACATAGACCGGCGGACGCGGGTCATAGAACAAGTTCGTCAACAACCGTTGAAATTGCGCGGCATTGAGGGGCGCGCCGCTGCGCTGGTAATCATAGTTGACGTTGGTCAATTGGTTGACCGCTCCCGCATCAAAGCCGTACGGATTGATGAAGTTGGTGGACACCAGCAAACTGAAATCCGCCGCGTTGGTGGTGGCCAGAATCCGCGCCAACAACTGCGCCTTGGCCCGTTCGAAACCCGCCTCCGCTGACTGCCGTGCCAAGCTTTGATTGACCGACACCTTCACCGCGCCGGATTCCCGCCCCGTCAACGCCAGGAACACCACCGCCAGAAAGGTGATGACCGCCAGCAACACGATGGTGACCACCAGCGCCACGCCCTGTTGCCGCGCGCGCCGGACTGCTGAGGGAAGATGGACGAAAACTCTCATGGGTAGGCGACCGGATCCACGTTGCGAAGGCTGGTCCGCGTCCGGAACACATGGACGCTGGCGGCCTGATCCTGCAGAAACTTGCGGCGCGCAATCGCGGTCGGAAAGGCCCGGGCCCGGGCGATCGCCGCGTCCTCCAGCACCCCTAGTTCCACTTCGACGGAGGCGGGAATCGCGTTGCTGCGGAAGAGATAGTATTCCATCTCTCCCACGCCGAGCAATCCGGGCGTCACGGGCCACTCGGCAATGATGTTCGTCCGGTTCAGGCCCGTCAGCCAGACTCCGTTGGGATCAAAAGCGCGCACCTTGAACTCCACCACGCCATCCACCATTTTGCTCATCTGCGGCAAACCCGCCCGGGTAAATTCGTCAAACAGCAGGGCGGGATCACTGGCAAACGGCGCATTGGTCTCGTAACGGTATAACGCGCCCATGCCGGCTTGATTGGTGTCCGCCACCAGATAACCGATGCCGGTCCACCGTTGGTTTTCCCGGGTCAGAAAAAACAGCGCGCCCAGCAGGTTGGTCCGCTCGGTGGAGGGGGCGCCGGGCAGGGTTTGCAACAAGGGCTGGGCGGAAGTGATGCGCGCATAAAAATTGACGCCGTTGCTGCGGTGTGAAGGGGAGGCTTGCGCCAGTTCCCGGTTGAGCTGATCGGCAATCATCCGCCCGCTTTCCAGGATATCCACTTGCGTCGTCCCCAATTTGTAGGCGCGTTGCACCTGGCCAAACATCATCATCAAACCAAGAATGATGAACGAAAGCAGCGCCACGACCACCAGCACTTCGAGCAGCGAAAACGCCCGCCCCGTCCGGGACGGGGGCGTCCGGAGGCCAATCCAATGGGGGGTAAAAGTGCGCACGACGGAGCTAGTAGGTGTTGGCGTTGAAATAGTACACGGGCTGCCCGTTGAGCTGGTAGGCGCTCAACCGTCCGCCGACCAGGGTGCGAAACGTCTGCCGCCCGTGGCCCAGCCGGCCGCGCGGCAATACCGGCCAGGCGTATTTGAGCCGCACCTCATGCAGTCGCGTTTGCAGCCGTTGCGCATAGGCGTTATTGGTGGCCACGTCCGCCTGGGCAAGCGGATAGATTTCCGGCACGAGCCGGTAGGTGAAGGCGAGGCTCTGCACCAGCACATTGGTCTGCGGGAACTTTTCCACCGCCGCGCCGCTGATGGACCGGAAGATCGCCACGACATGGTTGCTGCGCACCATGGTGCGACCGAGATAATCAAACTTGGGCCTGCTGAGCAGGCCCATGATGTTCAGGCCATTGGTCAGGGGGAACGAATCGTTGGGGGTGGCGATGGAAGTCACCCGGGAACCGTCCGGCGTGTAGCCATCCACGCCGGACGCCCCCGGAATCCAGGGGTCGTTGAACGGCACGTTGGTGTCATAATTTTGCCAGTAATTCGTGATGCTCACGATGTTGTTGGTCAGCGCATCCAACCCGCGCGCGCCGCTGCGGATCGCGTCCATCAGATAATTCGCATCCTGCGTGATGATGGTTTCCTCACGGTTGTTTTTTTGCACGTTCAGACCGGCGGGCAAAACACCGATGATCGCCACCAGCGCAAACCCGATGATGGCCAGCGCCAGCGCAATCTCCACCATGGTGAACCCCGCCCGCAATCGGCCGGGTCGGGCGGAATGGATCGTGCGGGACGGCAAAATCATGGCACCAGCTCCTGTTGCACCAGCCGGGCGCGGCCGGTCACTTTGTCCACCTGCACCACGGTGAAAGCGTTGGTGCTGTTTCCGGGGGGCGACTCAAATACGGTGGGAGATTGCGCCACCGGGATCCGGTTGGCGTCTTTGGCATAGGTAATGGCGCCGCGCGCCAGCGGGATAAATTCGTCTTCGCCGCTTTCCGGCTGCCCCAAATGGTTGAAGGCGATGTACGGCAGCGCAAAGCCAACGCTCCCGTCCACGGAGGGAAACGGAATGTTGTTCGTGTAACGGAAACCCTGCACCGGGTACACCTCATACTGCGCCGGGTTGTAGGAAAGGTAATTGGTCAAATACACCGGAGGCGCCCCTCCCCACGGTCTGAATTTCCAAGCGGGAATGATCGCGCCTTCCGGGAGCGTTTTCCAGGCGGTCAAATAACGCGGCGAGGCGCGACCGGGCTGGTCCCCCACGCTGCGCAGCGTGACAAACGTATAGGAGTTCAACTGCTTGCCAAACAGTTTCGCGGCTTTGATTCGTTCCGCCGGACTGAGGCTGTTGTACGCGGCTTGATTCGGGTAGGCCCCGAGATTGTCCCAGAAATTTGAGGGACAGAACACCATGTAAACGGTCGTTCGTTGGCTGATGGCAAACTGCCGGGCGCGCGCGACGTCATCCTGCATCTGCCGGGTCGAGGCCAGCATGGCATCCGCCTGGCGCATGTTGCCAAGCGTCGGCGCGACCAATGCGGCCAGGATCCCGATGATGGCGATCACCACCAGCAATTCGATCAGGGTAAACCCGCGTTGCGGCCGCGCTGCCCGCATAACCTTAGTTGTTCCACTCAAGGACATTGTCCTTGTTCACTCCGTTGTTGAATTTCACCGTGGTGGAAACCTGACCATCCGGTCCCCTGGACCAGATCAGGTAATTGCCGTTGTACTCGAAATCGTCGCTGTTGCCGCCGGCGGTCGGATTGAACAGCCCTCCCACTCCCTGCTGGCCCGTTTGCTGCGCCACGAGCCGGCGCGAGTACACCGCATCCCGGGTTTTCCCATCCATGCCGTAATCCAATGAAATTACATAAGCGTTCCCCCAGGGGTCGCGGTACTCGCCGTCCAGACCGATGCCCGGGCTGCGATCATCTGCCGCCGGACGCGCAGGCAGCAGTTTCAGCCGCTGGGGATTCAGGACATGGCCGAAGTTGGCGGACTTGTTCCCGTTCCGGAAGGACTCCTCATCCATCAACACGGCGATCAACCCCGAATTGGTCGCAACTGTGATGACATTGGGCGGAAGCGGTGTCAACCCGCCGCCAAAGGTGACATCGCTGTTTCCCGGAGCGAGTCCCGGCAAAACCGGCAAGCGACCGTATTTGGACTCGTACTGCGTCAGCGCGGTGCCGATCTGTTGCATTTCGGTCTTCGCGCGACTCTTCAGCGCCCGGACCTTGACCGCGCTCAAGGCCGGCAGCAGCATCGCGGCGAGAATGGCAATGATGGCAATCACCACCAACAGTTCGATCAGCGTAAAGCCCTGCAATTTAGGTTTATTGGAAAAGCGGTGCGGGTTCATAGACAACGATTAAATATCAATGGCGCGGGCCTGGCAAGTGGTGGGGTCCGTAATGATCTGGTGCGGCCAAAACACGGGCCGCCGGCGCACACCACCCAAACGCGACCGCAACAGCACCGGGGGGAACCACACCGCCTCCTGCCACTGGATCGGCAGGGCCACGCTCGCGCGATTTTGCAAAATCTTCGGCTCGGCTTTCATCACGTCAATAAGAGACTATTTCGGGCACGCCCGAATTCCAATTTCCAATTCGGTTGGTCTTGCCTCCCAACACCACGTCCACCCACAAATCAAAGCCGCCCGGATTATTCGTGCCATTTTTCAGATAACGCCACGGATTCGCCTGCGTCCCGGCAATGATTTGCCCCGCCGCCGCCGGCCAGGGGACCGAACAGGTCAACAACCGCACTGTCGAACCGCCATTGGCATATTCGTAGAATTGTTCCGGACGCAACTGCTTCAAAAATTGCTCCGCGGGCCGGGCTTCTTCGCCACCGGACTTGGTGCAATTCAAGATGGCCCCCACGCCAAAATCACTCTGGCAAACCCCTTCCGAAACTCTGGCGGCACCATCCAGCGAGGTGTAATTGAACGCGGGCGCCGCTCCCTCGCGGGTGCTGCCCATCAGTTCGAAATACAGGGAGTTGCGGGCGGGAACGGCCGGGTGATCGGGCGGTAAATACCCGAACCGCACCCGGTAGCGTTCGATCAACTCCGCCACCTGCTGCAATTGCGCCTGCACTTTGCTGATGGTGGCCTTCCGTTTAATCGCCGCGCCGGCGGGAAACAGGAGCGCCGCCAGGATGGCAATGACCGAAATCACCACGAGCAGTTCGATCAGCGTGAACGCCGCTTTCCGCCTGGATGAATGTTGCGTTGGAGGTTTCATGGCCTGTTTAAATCATCGCTCCCGAATTTCTTCTTCCATCCGTTCGCTCAACCATTGCTTGATCATGCTTTGATAATTCAGATACCGCGACCGCGCCAACCGCTTGATTCGCGCCAGCATCCGCGGGTCCATCCGCAAGGTGATGGTGACGGATTCCGCCATCTCGCTTCCGCCCACCACCGCCGTCTCCATCAGCCGCAAATCCGGACGGTTGGCCGACCAGTATTCCGCCTCCGCCTCTTCGCTGTCGAAGAGCGGCACTTCCTCCCAACTGCTGATCGTCTGCATCACGCGCCTCGCGTCTCCGGTACCGTCAGGACAACGTCTGGTCCACCTTCCGCTGATAGAAAAATCTTTCTTCCGGCTGGAACGGTCGCGCGAAAATCACGCGGATTAACTTCCCGTTCGTGCGATACAGGCTGAAGATTCCTTCACCACCCGCCGACCGGCCCAGATTGAAATACCGGGCTTGGGCGCTGAACCGCGCGGAATCCGGCAATAATTTGATCGCAAACGGGTCCTCGAAGGATTCCTCAATCTCTCGCGACGTCAAAGAACCATCCATTTCAAAAGGCGGATTGTTCCAGTCGAACTCCATTTCGAGTTAATTGTAAATAATTCGCCCATGCAATGTCTTTACTTTGTATTTACATCACACCGGCAAATCGTCAACAGTTTTTTTAAAGTGTTTTCCAAGGATCGCAACTGACGTCCAACCGGGTGGCCCGAATACGGGTTAATCCGCCCCGCCGCCGCCATCGCCACCCAGATTGTTCATGAGGTCAATCAGCGGCAGAAACATCGCGATAACGATGCTTCCGACGATGACCGCCAGAAAGATGATCATGATGGGTTCCAACAACGAGGTCATGGCCGCCACGGCGTTATCCACTTCATCATCATAGTTGTCAGCGATTTTCATCATCATCTCCGGCAGCGCACCGGTTTGTTCACCCACGTCCACCATGGAGATGACCATCGGAGGAAAGACGCCGGAAGCTTCCAGCGGGGCCGTAATGGTTTCGCCTTCCTTCACGCTTTCATGGACCGCCATCACGGCGTTGGCAACGATGACATTGCCCGAGGTATCCCGCACGATGGTCAACGCCTGCAGAATGGGCACACCGCTGCTCACCAGCGTGCCGAGCGTACGCGTGAAGCGGGAGATGGCCACCTTGCTGATGACCGGTCCCAGCACCGGCATCTTCAGCTTGATTTTATCCCAGATGCGCCGGCCGATTTTGGTTTTTATCGCCAGCAGGAAAACGACCACGGCGCTGACAACCACAATCGCAGTGGCCACCATGTTGTGGCGAACCGTGTCGCTGATATTCAAGACCAGCGTGGTGAACGCGGGCAAGGGACGTCCCTCACCCAGTCCGGCGAAGACCTCCTTGAACTTGGGAATCACCACCACGATCAGCACCCCCAAAATCGCAATTGCCACCACCAGCACGGCGACCGGGTAAAACATGGCGGCGATCACCTTTCCCTTGATCTTCTGGGCCTTTTCCTGGAATTCGGCCAGACGATTCAGCACCACCTCCAGGACGCCGCCCAGCTCGCCGGCTTTCACCATGTTGACGTAAAGCCGGTTGAAGATTTTGGGATGTTGCGCCAGGGCTTCGGAAAACGTGCTGCCGCCCTCAACCGACAGGGCCAGATCACCGATGGTGCTTTTCAAGGTGGCGTTGCGCTCCTGTTTTTCCAGCACCCGCATGCCGCGCAGCAGCGGCAAACCGGCATCCACCAGCGTGGCCAGCTGGCGGGTGAACGTGGTGAGAACCTTGGATTTAACCCGTCCGCCCAGACCGGGAATTTTGATGTTGATGTTGACCCCGCCCTTTTTCTTTCCTGCGCCGGCCCTGCCGCCGCTTTTTTTCGGGGCGCCCTTCGCAGCCTTTGTCGTGGTGACTTCGACAATCTTGGTGGGGAACAAGCCCATCTCCTTGACGCGGCCGATCGCCTCATTTTGGCTGGCGACTTCGATGACCCCCTTCTGTTCCTTCCCCTTTTGATCCATCGCCACGTAGCTGAACTTGGGCATAACAAACTCCGGGTTAAGTGTATTTCACGACTTCTTCGATAGTAGTATCACCGTCAAAGATGCTGCGCAAGCCGTCCTCGCGCAACGTCACCATCCCCAACTCGACCGCCTTCTGCCGCAACACCACCGTGGGCGCGCGCTCGGTAATCATGGACCGGATGGTGTCGCCGCAGACCAGCAATTCGTAGATCCCCTTTCGTCCCCGGTAGCCGGTGTCATTGCAGGCCGAGCAGCCGCGACCATAATAGAACACTTTGTCGCCCAGATCGTGCGGTGAGAGGTTCAACATGGACAATTGCTGGTCCGTCGGTTCAAACGGCGTCTTGCACTCCTTGCAAATGCGCCGCACCAGCCGCTGCGCCAGCACCGCCATCAAAGTGGAGGAAACCAGAAACGGTTCCGTGCCCATGTCCACCAGACGGGTGACCGCTCCCGGTGCGTCATTCGTATGGAGCGTGCTCAACACCAGGTGGCCGGTCAGCGAGGCTTGAATGGCAATTTGCGCGGTTTCCAGGTCGCGCATTTCCCCCACCATGATGATGTCCGGGTCCTGCCGCAGGAAGGAGCGCAGGGCCTTGCCGAAAGTCATGCCCTGGGCCTCGTTGATCGCCACCTGCATGATGCCTTCAATGTCAAATTCCACCGGGTCCTCGGCCGTCAACAATTTCGAATCAATCGTGTTGACCCGGCGCAAACACGAGTAGAGCGTTGTCGTCTTGCCGGAGCCGGTCGGACCCGTGACCACGAAAATCCCGTTCGGCCGCTGGATCACCTCACTGACAAAATCCAGCGTGCTCTTGGGGAAGCCCAGCGAGTCCAGATCCAGATTGATCGCCGAGCGATCCAGCACGCGCAACACGACCGACTCGCCAAACTGCGTCGGCAGCGTGGAGACGCGCAAATCAATCTCGCGCTTGCCCAGCTTGTAATTGATGCGGCCGTCCTGTGGCAGGCGGCGCTCGGAAATGTTGAGGTTCGCCATGACCTTGATGCGCGACACCACCGGCAACGCCAGGTGTTTCGGCGGCGGCGACATCTCGTACAAGGCCCCGTCCACCCGGTAGCGGATCCGGAACTCGGTCTCGAACGGCTCGAAATGAATGTCGCTGGCCCGGTCTTTCACGGCCTGCAGCAGGACCAGATTCACGAACCGCACAATTGGCGCCTCGTTGGCCAGCCCCGCCACCAGATCCTCGTCACTTTCGGATTCCGCCGCCGTGACGGCTTCCTCCGTGATTTTATCGTCCCCGCCCAGGGCTTCGAGCAGTTTGCTGACGTCCTCGCTCGTCTCCTCCCCATAGTAATGATCGAGCGCGGTGTTGATCTCGGCGGGATCGGCCAGGACCAGCTGGATGTCCTTCTTCACCACGAACCCCAGCTCGTCGATCTTGCTCGGATCCAGCGGGTCTTCGAACGCCACCTGCAGCGTGCCGCCCTCCAGCGCCACCGGCACACAGCGATACATCTTCGCCTTGTCCGCGGGGATCGTCTCAATCACACTGGGCGGAATCTCCCGGCCTTTGAGGGACACCACCTCCGCCCCCAGGTGATTCGACATCGCCTGAAGGATCGAATCCGCATCCAGGATCTCGAAGTCCTGCAGCAGCTGGAACACGGAGGTGCCGCTGCGCTTGAGTTCGGAGACCACCTCCTCGTATTGCAGGTCATCCACCAGCCCCTGCTCCCGCACGAGCGCCAGCAGCGGATTTGAGATTTCTTCGGCCATGGCTGAAAATTATTTCTTGTCGGCGCCCACGGCCTGCGCCAGCTCCAATTCCTGCAGTTTTTGCTGGATCGTGACCGGGTCCTGCGACTTCGTGATGACTTCGTCGCGCGAAATCATGCCCAATTGGTATTTGTCCAGGAGAAAGCTGTCCAGCGTCACCATGCCGTACTTCGCCCCGGTTTGAATGTCGGATTGCAGGCGGAACGTTTTATTATCGCGAATGAGGGCGGAAATCGAGGGCGTGTTGATCATGACTTCAAAAACCGCCACCCGACCGGGCTTGTCCACGCGCGGAATCAGCAATTGCGAAATCACCGCCTGCAAAACGGTTGAAAGCTGAATGCGGATGGTTTCCTGCTGGTTGATCGGGAACGCATTCACCAGCCGGTCAATGGTCTTGGCCGCACCGGTGGTATGCAGCGTGCCGAAGACGAGGTGTCCGGTTTCCGCCGCCGTCACCGCCGCCTCGATCGTCTCCAGATCCCGCATTTCTCCCACCAGAATGATGTCCGGGTCCTGACGCAGCGCGCGGCGCAATCCTTCGGCAAAATTCGGCACGTCCACGTGCACCTCGCGCTGGGTGACCACCGCTTTTTTGTGATGGTGGTAATACTCGATCGGGTCCTCGATGGTGATGATGTGGGCGTCATCCCGTTCTTCGTTGATGATATTGATCATCGACGCCAGCGTGGTGGTCTTGCCCGAGCCGGTGGGACCAGTGACCAGGACCAGCCCCCGGGGTTTGTACAGCAACTCCCGCGTGGACGGCGGAATGCCGATCTGCTCCATCGTGAGCAGCTTGTTCGGAATCTGCCGCAATACCAGGCCAAAATTGCCCTTTTCCTTGAAGGCGCTGACGCGAAACCGCGCCGCGTCGCCAAAGGCAAAGCCGAAGTCCGCGCCACCGCGTTCGCGGATTTGCTGGACGTGATCGTCGGACGTAATGCTGCGCATCAATTCTTCCGCATCCTCCGGGGTGCAGGGCGGTCCTTCCACGCGGTGCAAAATCCCGTGGACGCGGATGGTGGGCGGAATGCCGACACGGATGTGCAGGTCGGAAGAACCTTCAGACACCACCAGCTGCAACAAATCAGACATCGAGTAGGCCATGGGCTAAAAAGTCGTGAGCGTTTCCTGTTTCGTTAAGCGCGGTCGTCAGTTCTCATCACCCACGGTCGCGCGGATGACCTCGTCCGGCGTCGTCAATCCCGCCAGCACCTTGCGAATGCCGTCTTCGCGCAGGGTGCGCATCCCCATCTCACGCGCCCGGGACCGGAGCACCGCCGTTGGCACCTTGTCGTAAATCAGCTTGCGCGCCTCGTCATCAATGACAAAAATCTCAAAAATCCCCATCCGGCCGCGGCACCCTGTTCCGGAGCAGTTGTCGCAACCCTTGCCCTTGCGGAAGGTCGCGCCCCCGGCGGCCGTCGCATCAATGTCCAGTGCCTTCAGTTCGTTGTCCGGCGGGGTCCAGGGCGCGCCACATTTGGCGCAGACTTTGCGCACCAGCCGCTGGGCCATCAGGGCGCGGGTCGAAGAGGCCACCAGGAAGGGCTTGACCCCAATGTCAATCAGGCGGGTCACCGCGCCGGGCGCGTCGTTCGTGTGCAGGGTCGAAAACACCAGATGTCCCGTCAGGGACGCGTTGATGGCGATGGAGGCGGTCTCCAAATCGCGGATTTCCCCGATCATGATGATGTTGGGCGCCTGGCGCAGGATCGAGCGCAGCGCGGCGGAAAACGTCAGCCCCACGATTTCATTCACCTGCACTTGATTGATGCCCGCCAGCACGTACTCCACCGGGTCCTCCACCGTGATGATCTTCCGGTCGGGGCGATTGATGAAGTGCAGGCAGGAATACAACGTGGTGGTCTTGCCGGAGCCGGTGGGGCCGGTGACCAGAAACAATCCGTCCGGCAGGCTGATCAACTTTTCAATCAATTGCTGGTCATCCGCCAGATACCCCAGCTCCGCGAGCCCGACGCGCAATCCCTCCTTGTCCAAAATACGCATCACGATGGATTCACCGTGCTGCGTCGGCAGACAGGAAACGCGCAAATCAATCAGCTTCCCGCCGCCCACGGTGGTTTGAATCCGGCCGTCCTGGGGGATCCGGTGTTCGGCAATGGACATGTTGGACTGGATTTTCAGGCGCGCAATGATCGCCGGCTGCAGCCGTTTGGGCGGCCCCTTCACCTCGTGCATCATTCCGTCAATGCGGAAGCGCAGCCGGAACCGCTTCGCCAGCGGTTCCAAATGAATATCCGAGGCGCGCATCTTGAAGGCGTCAATGATGATCTGGTTCACCAGCTTGATCAGCGGCGCGTCTCCGTCCGCCGTGGCGCTGTCGCCGCCGGCGGTGATGTCCTGGGTGGGCGCGGCAATTTCCACCTCGCCCCGCGTGATCTCCTGGATCATCGTGTCCAGCGCCGTGTCCCCCCGGCCGCCATAGTACTTGTTCAAGGCCGCCTCGATGTCCACATCGGAAGCCACCTGCACCACCAGGTCCACGTGCAACAAGTGACTGAGCGTGTCAATGGTGGCAATGTCGGACGGATCGGCCAGCGCCACGGTCAGCGTGTTTTCATGTTTAAAAACGGGAATGACGCGGTACTTCTTGGCGATGTCCCGGCGCACCGTGGCGATGACGTCATCCGCAATCTGCATCGCGGACAGATTGACCACTTCCGCACCGAAGTGCGCGGCTTTGGCCTGAGTGACGTCTTCGGGGCGCACGATCTGGTTGGCGACCATGAAGTCCACCACGCCCACCCCGGACGCCTCCGCTTCCTGGCGGGCTTGCGCCACCTGATCCGGGGTCACGAACCCCAAATCCACCAGCATATCAATCAAATAGTCGTCTTTCTCAGCCACAAATAGTTTGGCGCCCCACGAGGTTCACACGTGAAGGCGGTCGGCAGATTAGTCTTGGCCGCCTTGCAGTGTCAAACCCGGAGCCCGGTCCGAAGGGGAAATCTTTTGGCCCGCCCCGGCGCCACCCGGCTGTCGACGGACTGCCCGGCCGCCGTTCCGACCGCAAACTTCGACCAGATGCCGTGGTCCGGTTTTCCAGAGGGAGCCGGCGCCGACGGCTCACCGGGGGAGGCCGGGATGATTTTTTCCTGGATTTTTTCTCGCTAACGGGTGTGGCACCGGCGCATGCTAGGCGCGTCATAAATGAAAACTCCTCGCTCATGCCGCAGAATGCCTGCGTCGCTCATTCTTGTGGTCACCCTGCTCCTCGGTTTCCTGGTCTCGGGTTGTCGCACCCCTTCTTGTTGCGCCCAGAGCCAGCCGCCGAAACGGGTACTCGTGGTAACCACCACGACCGGCTTCCGACACAGCTCGATTGAGACCGCGGAAAGGGTCATTGCCCGGCTCGGCGCACAAAGCGGTTCGTTCACGGTGGACTACGCCCGCGTCTCCCCCAACGCCCCCGAGTTGAAGGGAGCTGACGGCCAGCAGGACAAGGCCAAATACGAGGCGGCGGTCCAGGCGGTGCTTGCGGAAAAATTAAGCGTGACGGCGTTGCAAAATTACGATGCCGTCATTTTTGCCAATACCACCGGCGATCTCCCAATTCCCGACCTGGCGGGATTCCTGGCTTGGATCCGTGCCGGGAAGGCTTTCGTCGGCATGCACGCCGCCGCCGACACCTTTCACGGCTTTCCTGCATTCATCGAGATGCTCGGCGGCGAATTTAAGACGCATGGACGGCAGGTTTCGGTGGAGGCCATCAACCTCAACCCCGCCTGCGCCGCCTGCCGCCACCTGCCACCAACCTGGACGGTGTTCGATGAAATTTATCAATTCAAAAACTATGATCGGGACAAGGTGCGTGATCTGTTGTCCCTCGACAAACATCCCAACGACAAGACCCCCGGGCACTATCCCGTGGCCTGGGCAAAATTGTACGGCAAGGGCCGCGTATTTTACACCTCGCTGGGACACCGTGAAGACGTCTGGGAGCCCAACAGCCCTGCCCAGCCGGGGGGAATCAAAAATGCACCGGTGGTGGCCGAAGCCTACCAGAAGCACATTCTGGGGGGCATCCAATGGGCCCTGGGTCTGGCCCCGTGTGATTTGCAAAACTGAAGGGAAATTGCGCGCTCCGCTCGCAAGGTCGCGCCGCCCGGAGCCACGCATTTATTTCAGATTGAAACCGGCCGTCGAACCTCGGAAGCTATGCTTCGCCGGATTGGCAGTCGCCGCCTGCGCCAACGCAGACGGTGCGTGTTGAATGATCAGTTGATTTTTGCGTCCAATTTTGTGTCGAGTTCGAAATATTAATATCATGAAAACGAATCCAACGGTGAACCTCTCATTTCCTAAAGCCCGGTTCATGGGCCTCTCCATCTGTTTGCTTGTCGCCGCCCTCGCAGGAGCCACGGCGCAGGACCTGGTGCGCTACGAAGCCGTGCCCGGCGGCAGTTCGTGCGCGATTGATGGCACGTCCTCCATCCACGATTGGACCATGACCTCGAAGATCATCAGCGGCTACATCGAGGCCGACCCCGGATTTCCAGAATCCGCCCTGGCTGGAGGTGCGGCGGCCAGCCCCACTGTCGTGGCAAACCTCCCGGCCGCCACGTACCGCAGCGGAAATTCTGCGCAGGACAAAAACATGCAGAAAGCCGTCAAGGCCGACAAGCATCCACGCTTTGAGTACCGGCTGATCAGTTTGAAACCAAAATCCCAGCCGGGCGCCACCGGACCGTTGGAGTTTGACGCGACCGGCACGCTGGCCATTGCCGGCAAAACCGTCACCAATACCTTCCCGGTTACCATCGAAAAGAAGGAAGGCAAACTCACAATCGCCGGCAGCACTCCCATCAAACTGTCCGACTTCGACATTCAACCGCCCACCATCAATCTTGTGGTGACCACCATCAAGGTGGGCAACGATCTGAAAATCAAGTTCGAGTGGACCCTGGCCGAGAAGAAAAAAGCCTCTTGAGCTGAACAGCCAGTTCCTGTGCCGGGCGGCCCCGTTGACGGACCGCCCTGTTTTTTGCCGTCGTTCCCGAGGCCAGGCCCGCACCCGGCACGATGCGTTCTCACCCCGGTTGAACTGTGGACGTGGTTTGAATTGCCGGTGACGGCGCGAGATCATCCGCAGCAATACATGCCAGCGCCGGCGCAATCGCTTTCAATAGCAGCTGCGGAGACAACTGCTGCACGGTTCGCGGCGTTGCCACCACCAGCCCCGGACCTGATTCCACCGCCGCCAGCAAACAGTCGCGCCGTCCTATTCACTGTCGATTCGCGACCGCAGCCCGCAGGTGCGCAGTCACGCGACAACCACTTTCCAGGATTCGGACTGATCCCGCCGGCAAAAGTCCATCTTAACCTCTGATCCAATTTTAGGGGCCACCTCATCCTTCGGCGCAACACTTCAAACCCGAACGCTGCCGGTGTCATCTTGAGCAACCGTAACTCGGGTAAGAAACTTCACGCACGAGTCGAGCTTGATCCAACCAACCACGCTCTTAACATCGCAATCTCGCGCCCGAAGTAACGCGGCATCCCGCCAAAAGGGTATGAAAAGATCTGGCGGCGCGCCGGAGTCAGTCGGCCACCCGCGCCTGCCGCACAGCCCTTGCGTTCCCTCCTACCGCGGCACGCCATTTCGGAACAAGACGCTTTGACAGTGCCGGCCTGGGGCTTATCCTTGCCCCCGTGCGCATTGTCAGAGTTCCACTAGGTCGCCGCAGTTACGACATCAAGATCGCCTCCGGATTGATCAGCAAGCTCGGAGTCGAATGTGCGCGTCTGAAGCTGGGAAGGCGCTGCGCCCTCATCACCGATCCTCACGTGGGCCGCTGGTATGCCAAGCCCGCCTACAATTCACTTTCGCGCGCCGGCTTTGATCCGGCGCTCATCGTTGTGCCTGCCGGGGAAACCGCCAAGAGTCTGAAATCCGCGCAGAGTTGTTATCGTCGTCTGGCGGCGCACCGGCTCGAGCGCCACTCGTTTGTCGTCGCCCTGGGTGGCGGTGTGGTGGGTGATCTGGCCGGGTTTGTGGCGGCCACCTACCTGCGCGGGCTGCCGCTGGTGCAGGTGCCCACCACCCTCCTGGCGCAAGTGGACAGTTCAGTGGGGGGGAAAACCGGGGTGAATCTGCCGGCGGGGAAAAATCTGGTCGGGGCCTTTCATCAACCCCGGTTGGTGCTCTGTGATCTGGCGGTTCTGCACACCCTGCCCTTGCGCCAATTGCGCGCCGGTCTGGCCGAGGTGATCAAATACGGCATCATCTACGATGCGCGGTTCTTTCAGCGGCTGGAGCGGGATCTGCCCCAGATTTTGCAGCGGCGGGCTGCCACCCTGGCGCCCGTCATCGCCCGGTGCTGCGAGATCAAAGCGGCGGTGGTGAGCCAGGACGAAACCGAAAGCGGACTGCGTGCCATCCTGAATTTCGGCCACACCATCGGTCACGGGCTCGAAGCCATTTCGCACTATGGCGCGTATCTGCACGGCGAGGCGATTGCCATTGGCCAGGTCGCCGCCGCCAGATTGTCCGAGCAATTCAGCAGTCTGCCGGCGGCGGACACCGCCCGCATCACCGCGCTCCTCAAACGCGCGGGGCTGCCCACCACGGTGCGCTTGACGGCGCCCGCCCGCCGCCGATTGCTGGCGGCAATGCAACTGGACAAGAAAGTGCGCAACGGGGAAATCCGGTTCGTACTGGCCTCCCGCATCGGAAAGGCCGCCTGGGGGCGGCCCGTCCCCGCGCCGGATCTAGCAGCGCTGTTGACGTCTCATGCGTAATCCCCACCCGCCAGCCGCCGCTCCGCGCGGTTTTGAACCGCCCATCCCGCCCACGGGCCGGCCGGGCCACCGACCTCGTTACGTCCCATGAGCGCCGTCAGTGAAAGCATCGTGCGCGAATATTTTGAGCTGCACCAGTTTCTGGTGCGGCAACAACGCAAATACGTCACCCCTACCCAGCGCGAGACGGAGGACATTGATTTTTACGTGTTCAACCCCCTGGCGACGCCATGTGAAACCGCCCCGCCTTTCATCCTGACTTCCGCCGATTTGGCGGGCATCACACGCGCCATTGTGGTCGTCAAGGGCTGGCACACGGAGACGTTCAGCCCGGCGCGCCTGGCGGGAGCTCCCGGGATTTTTCGTTTCGTAAGCCCCAAGGTGTTCCAGCGCGCCGCCCGGACGTTCGGTTTGAACGGGACGCCCTGGAAAATTCTGATCGTGCCCACCCTGCCCCATTCCGCGGAGGCCCGGGAGAAAAGCATCCTCCTGCTCCGCAGCCGGGGGGTGGATGCGGTCATCCCGTTTCGCACCCTGCTCGCCGACCTGGTCCAGTCGGTGGGGGTGAACCGCAATTACCAGAAGTCCGATCTGCTGCAGACGATCCGGATTTTGAAGAACTACGATTTTTTCAAGGGCCCCCAGTTGGAGCTGTTCAAAACCACCCGGCGCGGGCGTCCGCGTGTTTGATGGCGGGGAGCATGGTCCGCCGGCCGCCCTGGCCGGTTTTAATTCCGAAGTTTTGCCAGCTCGTCCCGCACCAAGTTCATGAGCGGTTCAAGCACAGGGGCGTCAAACTGGAAACGGCACCCGGCGGCGGCAAACAGCTCGGGGAGCGGGCGTGAACCGCCCAGGCCGAGCGCGGCCCGGTAGGCGCGCAGCGCCTGCGGCCGGTCACGCCGGGCATTGGCCCACACCTGCAATGCGCCCAGTTGCGCGATGCCATACTCGATGTAGTAAAATGGGTGCAGAAAGATGTGCAACTGGCGATGCCACAGGTGCGTACGCGCCGCAGTCCAGCCGCTCCAATCCACGTCACCGCCAAAACGATCCATCAATTCATTCCAGGCGGCGCCGCGGCGGCCCCGGGTGTGTCCCGGGTGGGTGTAAAGCCAGTGTTGAAATGCGTCCACCGTGGCTACCCAGCCCAGCACACTGATGATGCTTTCCAGGTGTTCAATGCGCGCGCGCCGGATGGCCTCGCCCTGGTAAAACACGTCAATGCATTCATTGCCGAGCAACTCCATGCTCATGGAGGCGACCTCACAAAATTCAATCGGGGCGCTGCGGTAGGGGAGGAGGTCCTCGGACCGGGTTGCCAGGGCGTGAAAAGCGTGTCCCGCTTCGTGCAGCAGCACCTCCACGTCACGCTTTTGGCCGACGGCGTTCATGAAGATAAACGGCAGCCGGGCCTCGTTCAGGGTGGATTGGTAACCGCCGGGGGCCTTGCCTTTCCGGTTTGCCAAGTCAAGCAATCCGGCGCTGCGCAACTCCTGGAAACCGGCGGCCAGGTGCGGATCGAGCCGGTCAAAAATCTGTTGGGTGCGCGCCACCAGTTCCTCCACGCTGGAAAAGGGTTTCAAGGGAGGACGCTGCAAAGGGTCCACGGCCAGGTCCCAGGGGCGCAGTGTGGCCAGCCCGAGTTGTTGGCGGCGCTGCGCCTGGAGTTCCCGCAGGAGCGGCACAACCGTGCGGGCCACAGCCTCGTGAAAATCGAAACAGTGCTGCGGGGTATAATCGAAGCGGCCCCTGGCGCGAAACGCGTAATCGCGATAATTGGCGAAGCCGGCATTATGCGCGATCTGCTGGCGCAGTTCCACCAGCCGGTCCAACTGGGACTCAAAAGTCCCGGCCTCGGCCAGGCGGCGTTGCGCCACGAGTTCCCAGGCCTGCTGCCGCAGAGGCCGGTCCGGCTCCTCCAGAAATTTGCCCATGGCCACCAGCGTATGTTCCGCGCCTCGGAACGACACCGTAAGCGACCCGCTCAACTTTTGATACTGCTGTCCCAGCCTGGTTTCCTCGGTTTCCAACGCGACATTTTCCTCACGAAACAGCGCCACCCGGTTTTGCAGGTCGCGGAGCAGCACCGCGTAACGCGACGCCGGCAAATGCCGCCGCTGCGGGTGCTGAACACAGGCGCGTTCGAACTGGAACTGCCGCGCTTTGAGGTGCGGTTCGATCTGCTCCACAAAATGCAGGTAGCGCTGTTCGGCCTCCGGATGGTCCGTGTGGCAGGTCATCGCGATGTAGCGGCGCGCCCCTTCCTCGTCCAGGGCCGCGCTCAATTCACTCCATGCCCGCAGGACCGCTTCGAGTTCATGCGGGGTTTTCGCCTGCGCGCCGCGCCGCTCCAGCGCGGCAAACCACGGCGCAATTTGCTTCCAATCGGTGCAGCTGAAATCTGCGGGGATGAACTGGCGCGGTTGGAACGGGGGCAACCGACCAAAAGGCGTCAAATCCATGCTCCGAGCATACGCCGGCGCGGGGGCGGGCAAAAGGAATTCATGATCCCGGCGCGGAATCCGCCGCGCCGGGATCCGCCCGCCTGCGGCATTTGTCCGCATTAAACGACAGGAGCGCGAGGGCGAAGGCTACGCGACGTACCGGTACAGCAGCCGCCCCAGCCAGCGGTTGGCCCACAAGGGCAGATGCGCAAACACCATGGTCTGCCAGCCGGAGGTCCGATCCGGCGCGGCTTGCCAGCGGTTGGTGACCAGATTCAGGCAATGATACACCTGGGTGGTTTCCAACGCTCCCCAGCCGTTCTTAAAACGCTGCAACCCGTGGTTCTCGATGGAGGTGCGGCCGAGGTCCAGCGTGACACAGCCCAATCGCGCTGCGTGCCGAATGCCGGTCCACATCACCCCGTGGTTGGGGCGCAGGCTCTGAAACGCATGGTCCGAGGCTCCGAACTTGTAGGCGGCCTGCCGGCCGTAATGCAGAAACACGGCGCCGGCAACCGGACGGCATCCCAGTGAAGCCAGCACCACATAGCCCATGCCGTGCGCGAGGATTTCCTGATGAATATTGCGGAAAAACTTCCACGGTTGCGGAGGCGCGCCCTGTCGTCGTCGCGTCAGGCAATGCAGCGTGTAGTAGTGCTGGGACATTTCCAGGCTCGCGCCAACCGTGATCTGGAGCGGGCTCGATTGACAGTTCTTCAGGCAACGGCGAACCGCAGGCCGTAAAGCGGTCAGTTGGGCCGCATCCGTGGACTCCAGTGGAATGACATGGTTGTAGAAGCGGACCGAGGCGGCTTCGCCCGCGCGCTCCGCGAGTCCCAATCGCAGCTCGAGGCTGCGCCACCGGCGCTCCCCGGCGAGGGAACGGACCTGGCGCAGGAACGTCGAGCCGAGGGGAGCGTCTGGTCGAACGGATCGGGCCTGCAGGGCGGAGGGGTCGGGTCGGCCTTCGCCGGCCGGAAGCAGCAGTGCGCAACTGTCCGTAAACGGAAGCGAAACGGCCTTGAGGCCACCGCGGAGCCGGCGGACTTCCATGAGCGGAAGCAGCGCATCTTGGCCGCGGTCGGTCGGGAGGCTCAGATATAGCGGTTGAAAGCCGTAGGTGGCCTGCAGCACACGCGCCCAGGCGGCGGTATGGAAGACTGTCGCCTGGTCGTGCTTGGCCAGTTCCCTCTGCCAACGCGAATCGGTGATGGGGTTGAGGGAGAGGACCGTAGTCCATCTCCCCAAACCGTCCGCATTGGGAATGTCACCCGACTCAGGTGAGGTAGCCATCAGCCTCATGACGTGCAAAATACATGCCGTTGTAAGTTTCAGTTATCAACAAACTGCCGGTCATGACAGGAATTCAACCGCTCAAAGCCGTAGCAATTCGCCGTTTCCCTCACAACAATCCTGCCCGCCTCAGCAACTCGCGTTTCAGCCCCAGACTCAGCCATCGTCCCCATACGACCCGATGAAGGGCCCCCACGACCGGGAGACGCACTATTTCGTAATTGTCCGGCAGCAGGACAACCTGTCCGCCAAACCCCAGCTTGAACCAGTGATGGGTCAACTTGTCGGCCGCGGTCACCGCCGCCCCACTGACCACTTTGCGGGCCAACCCGGGATCGAATCCTTCCATGTCATAAAATTTGAGCCCCTGCTCACGGGCCCAATTCATGGCGGTCCACACCACCAGTTCGTTGGGGTGAAGTTTGGGATGTTTGCCGGACCAACCCGCGCGTTTCGAGACGAGAGTGTCACCGAAGGCGACGTCCAATTCGCCGGCCACCGTCTCCCCGTCCAGTTCAGCGAGGAACAACACAATATCATTGGTGGCGGCGAACACCCGCCACATCCGCTCGTAATATTCCAAACCGCGCGGGGTGAAGCCATGACGTTTCGCACTGGCGATCAAGAGCGCGTGAAAGGCGGGCAGATCCGCAGCCGATCCGCTGCGGACACGCAATCCGCTGGCTTCCGCCTTGCGGAGGGCCCGGCGACAACTGGAGTTCATGCGCGCCCGCAACGCCTCGGGCGGCTGTTGCAGGTCAATCAACACCGTGGCTGTGGGCGCGACTTGAAAGGGAGTGGCGGTGAATCCGTGCCCGGGCAATTCCCGCACAAAATCCGCGCATCCGCGCGGCGGTTGAACCGTCAGGTAGCGCAATCGCCGTTTCCCCGCGAGTTCCCACAACGCCTGCAACAGCGGCCGGGACAGGTGCTCCTGCCCGCTGGCAAACACCGGTCCGCGAGGCACATAGCCCACGCGCCCCACGCGCGCAACGTGACGATGCAGCAGTTGCAATCCCGCCACGATCCGGTCCGCCTGCACCACCGCAAGCCGGTCGGCTTCCCAATGCGCCAAGGACTTCAATTCCGCCCAGTAGGTCGTCTGCAAATGGTGGCTGTCCGGCACCGACTCCAGGAACCGATTCCATTCCTCCGCTGGGATGGTGGCACTGATTTCCATGGGAGCGGATGCGCGTTCAACATTCATGGTGCCGACGGGAAAGTGCTGTGCAAATGCGTTTGGATTCGACGCGCCCTCTGGGGATGGTGGCTGGGAGCACTCGCGACGCGTGTGGAGCCGGGTTGCCGGAGGGCCGGTCGTGACGCAAGGTGCGCGTCCCCGGTCAGGACCGCCCGGAATGCGTGCGCCGTCAGTCCCGTCCAACAGCCGGAGCGCCGGAGCGGCCATGTACGGTGGTAGTCCACAAATGTGGTCTCCGGGTCTGCTGGCCGGAACCGGCTCCGCTGACCAATGTCCCCATCGGGCAAGCTGGTCCGCGCCCAGGCGCGTTGCGTTCTGCACGGACGGGGCGGGAACCCCCGGCTCACCTGCTGGTGACTGGCCCCTGTGCCATGGGGCGGGTTTTGCGTCGGGAAAGGGGCGGGTTTAGATTTCGTCCACTCATTCATCATGTCCCGGATACGTTGCCGCTCTCATTCGAATCCGATGAAGTTCTACTAATTTGAGCTCATGACGCAATGCTATTTCCCTGACTCCGCACTAATTCTCGCTGCCCCGCAGCGCCACTGCGCCTCCGGTTTCCGGAGCCGGACAATCATCGGAAAGATATGCTCCGCTGCGGCCGCCGTCCGGATGGGCCCTATTCACCAGCCGGGCCTGACCCGCGCGCTGGAAAGAAATCTCGATCAGAAACACCGGGCGGGAGCGCGTGAATTCGGGCTGGGTTCCGCCCCGCACCCACGGACGCCTGGAGCCATCCAAGCTGCCGGGTTGAGCTTCTGCGCCCTGCCCGGAGCGGGACCTCCAATTTGCCGATCTTCAAACCCGTCGCACGCATCACTGCGCCAGCCGGCGCCGTGTCATCAGATCGTCTGACTCAAGAAACCGCCATCCACGCAAATGTCCGCGCCCGTCACAAAGCCGCTGGCCGCAGCGCTCGCCAGAAAAATGGCGGCCCCTGTCAATTCATGGGCTTCTCCGAAGCGACGCATGGGGGTGTGTCCCCAAATGGCCTGGGTGCGGGGCGTGGGCGAGCCATCGGCATGGAACAGCAAACCACGGTTTTGCTCGGCGGGAAAAAATCCCGGGGTGATGGAATTGACGCGCACACCCTGTGCGGCCCATTCCCGCGCCAGGAATTTCGTGAGACTGAGGACCGCCGCCTTGGCGGCGGAATAGGTCCCCACCCGCGACAGCGGCAGGTGCGCCGAGACGCTCGCGATGTTGATGATGCTGCCTTTGCCGCGCCGTCCCATGCCCGGACCGAATTCCTGACAAGGCAACAACACCCCGCCGACCAGATTCAAATCAAAGTTGGCCTGCCAATCCGTCAGTTGAATGGATTCAAACGGATGCTCCGGGGTGACGGTCACCTTGGGATCGTTGCCGCCCGCAGCGTTGAGCAAGATCGTCGGGGGCCCCAGTTGCGCCTCCAACTGCCCCCCGGCCTGACGCAAACTCTCCCGCGACAGGGCATCGCAGCGGAAGAAGGCCGCCGTGCCGCCCCCGGCTTGAATGGCGTCGGCCCGGGCCCGGCCCCGGGTTTCGTTGCGGCCCAAAACCGCCACGGCCGCCCCGGCCCGGGCGAGGCCTTCCGCCAGGGCGCCGCCCAGCACCCCGGTGCCCCCAATCACCACCGCAACTTCCCCGGTAAGATCGAAGAGTTTCATAATGGGTGTTGAGTATGAAGCAGTCCAACCAGACGGGGCGAGCAGTTATTGCGGCGAACCCTCCCGCGCCTCCGCACGCAGACACTGTCCGGCGCAGGCGCGGGCCGGACCGTTCGCTTAATGGCTCGCTTTTCGCGGGGCATTCTGTCTTGATGTGCGGGGCGACATCCCCGGCGTGCCCAAGCGCGTTCCGGGGCGCGGCGCATGACGGCGCAAAGTTGCCAAGGAATCACAAAATTATGAGCGCCACCCTGCCAACTCTCATCCTCAAACCGGGCGAAGCGTACCGCATCGTCGCCGGGCATCCCTGGGTTTACCGCAGTTCCATCCTGCGCCAGACCGCGACGCCAACGGATGGAGAACTGGCGCAGGTGAAGGATCATCGCCAGCGTCTGCTCGGCGTGGGGTGCTACAATTCCAAATCCAAAATCAGCGTGCGCGTGCTGGCCCCGGAACGAATCACCCTGGATCAGCCGTTCTTCGACGGGCGCCTTGCGGCGGCGCTGGCATTGCGCCAACGGCATCTGCCCCGCGCCACCTCCTTCCGCGTGGTGAATGCCGAAAGCGATTTTTTATCCGGCCTGATCGTGGACAAATACGAAGACGTGGTCGTCCTGCAAATTTCCGCCCTGGGCATGGAGCGTCACAAGGAAAAGATCGTGACGGCCGTGCGCCGGCTGCTGTCTCCCAAAATCATTCTGGAGCGCAGTGATGCGGCGGCGCGCAAATTTGAGGGCCTGCCTGAAGCCAACGGGGTGGTGTGGGCCGCAACCCCCGTGGACGCCGGCAACGTCTCCACGACGGTGACGTTGAACGGTCTGAAGTTTGCGGTGGATCTGCTGGGCGGCCACAAAACCGGAATGTACCTGGATCAACAGGCCAATTATCAGGCCGTCGGGGCGTTGGCCTCCGGGGCGGACGTGCTGGATTGCTTCAGTTTCCTCGGCGGGTTCGGGCTCCACGCGGCCCGGGCCGGCGCGCGGCGTGTCCACCTGCTGGACCAGAGCGAGGCTGTCGTGCAGGGGGCGCAGCGCAATGCCGGCTTGAACGGCCTGACGGACCGGGTCACGGCCGAAACCGCCAATGTGTTTGATTGGTTGAAGGCCCGGACCACCGTGCGGCCGCACGAGCGCGTGATTCCCCGTTACGATTTGATCGTGCTCGATCCGCCGTCCTTTACCCGAAATCGCGCCTCGGTGGGCGACGCGTTGCGCGGCTACAAGGAGATTCACCTCCGGGCGTTAAAGTTGCTGAAGCCCGGCGGTGTGCTGGCGACCTTCTGCTGCTCGCACCACGTGGGAGCAACGACGTTTCAAGACGTCATCCTGTCCGCCGCGTACGATACCCGGCACCTGCTGCGCCGCATCGCCACTTACGCCCAGGGCCTGGACCACCCCATTCTTCCCATGATTCCGGAAACGGAGTATTTGAAGGGCTTTGCGTTTGAACTGGTGCGCTGATCCGGCCGCGTCTGGAAAGTGGGATTGCCAGCCCGGACAACCTGTGCTCTAATGGTCGAGGTCGTCCACTGCAAGGTGGTTGCCCATCCAAAATTTATGTTAACCGAATCTGAACAGAATCTCGTGCTGGAGAAAACACGCGAGTTATGCACCACCATCCTGGCGCAACCCAACATCACCACCATCCGCCAGAGCATCGATTCGTTCCTCACGAGTGATGCGTCCCGCAATCAATACGAAAGCCTGATGCTGAAGGGACAGGAACTGCGCGAGAAACAGCACCGCGCCCTGCCGTTGAGCGGAGAGGAAATCGGCGAATTTGAGCGGCAACGGGAGGAGGTGTTGAGCAACCCGGTGACCCGCGGGTTTCTGGATGCGCAACAGGCCCTGCACGAGCTGCGCGCCACGGTCACGCAACATATCACCAAGACCCTGGAACTGCTGCGCCTGCCCACCGAGGAAGATTTTTCCCAATGTTGTGGCGGCGGTGGTGGTTGCGGTTGCGGCAATGGCGGCGGCGGTTGCGGTTGTGGCTGCGGCAATGGTGGCGGCAACGGCGGCGGTGGTTGCGGTTGCGGCGGCCATTGAGTTTGCTCCGTTTTCACGGCGCGAAGCGATCCCGCTTCGCGCCTTTTACTTTTCCGCCCCGACCGCGCCGACGCGGCTGGAAGGAAGACGCACCAAAACGGACATTGACATCCCCGCGCCGGGTCGAAATTGTTTGCGCATGAAGTTCAGCCGGCATCCCGTTTGGCGGCACGCATGGATCTGGGTGTGCGGAGCGCTTTTGTTGGCCGCAGCCGGGGTCACCCGGGCCGCGGTGACGGAAACAGCGCGCGGCTTGTTGCTCGTATGCAACAAAGGTGAGCACACCTTGAGCCTTGTGGATGTGGAGGCCGGAAAGCAAATCGCCGCCGTGGATGAAGAAGGCGTGACCGGGCACGAAGTCATCGCCTCGCCAGACGGACGATTTGCGTACGTGCCCATTTACGGAAATTCGGGAGTGGGCCACCCCGGCTCGGATGGGCAACTGCTGCGCGTCATTGACCTGAACCGCCGCGAGATCGTCCAGACACTGGATTTCGGCAAGGGGGTGCGACCGCATTGCGCACAGATTGGACCGAAGGATGGTTTGCTCTACATCACCACGGAGCTATTGAATGCCGTGACTGTGGTGGACCCCCGCACCTTGAAAATTGTGGGCACCATTCCCACGGGACAAGGCGAGTCGCACATGCTGGCCATCTCCCACGATGGGCAACGCGGTTACACCAGCAACGTCGGGCCTGGCACGGTATCCGTCCTGGATCTGGAAAGGCGTGAACTGCGCAAAATCATTTCCGTGGGCGGCGGGGCGCAACGCATCTGTGTCACGCGCGATGATCGCTGGGTGTTCACGGCGGACCAATCCCAACCGCGTCTGGCCTTGCTCGATGCCGCGTCCGCGTCGCTGAAGCAATGGGTCGAATTGCCCGGCATTGGATACAGCATGGCAACCACGCCGGATGGGCGCGGACTGGTGGTCACCCTGCCGCGCGCCAATCTGGTGGGCCTTCTGGATTTAACCACCCTGCAAATGACGCGCACCGTGTCAGTGCCACCCACCCCGCAAATGGTGGTCGTGCGGCCGGATGGCGGCGAGGCTTACATCTCCTGCGACGCCAGCCGCCAGGTCGCCGTTCTCAACCTCGCCGAGTGGAAAGTGACCAGGCTGATTGACGTCGGCCGCGGAGCTGATGGTCTGGCTTGGGCGCCCCGACAGTAACCCGGATTCCCAATGGGCTGGCGCGGGGATGCCGCCCAACCCCCATCCGCGTTTCGGGCGGCCTCAGATGTCCGCCGTCAACATTCCGCCGGCCCGCGGACGGTCAGGCAACTGTTAAGGCGGGGTCAAACGCAGAAATCGGTTCGCCCCGCCGGCGGGCAGGATCACTTGATACCGCCCATTGACCACCGTCGGAGTTGCGCCCACGGGAATCCATTGGGCGGACGCCCCCAACTCCGCAGTGCCTTCAAGGACACAATTGGCACAGGACAAGGACCATTCCACCACCACGTTCGTGCCCACGAGCTGGATGTTCAAATCCGTCGGGTCAAGCTCCACCTGCGTCAAACGCAGAAACCGGTTCGCCCCGCTGACGGGCAGGATCACTTGATACCGCCCATTGACCACCGTCGGGGTTACGCCCACGGGAATCCATTGGGCGGACGCCCCCAACTCCGCAGTGCCTTCAAGGACACAATTGGCACAGGACAAGGACCATTCCACCACCACGTTCGTGCCCACGAGCTGGATGTTCAAGTCCGTCGGGTCAAGCTCCGGTAACGCCAGACGCAAAAACCGCTGCGTCCCGGTGGCGGGCAGGAGCACCTGATAATGGCCATTCACCTCGCTGGGAGGCAATGCCACCCGGGTCCAATGCGCGGCGGCACCCAGCTGTGGTGATTCTTCCAGGACGCATTGACTGCATCCCAGCGGCCACTCGACCAGGACACTGTTGCCGACCGACCGGATGCGCAATGCGCCCCAGGCCATGGCCCGGAAGAACTCCGCGGCGTCCGTCGTGGGGCGCGGAGGTAGAAGCGTGCGCAGCGCCGTCGGCGTGACCAACGCGTCGGTGACCCATGGGGCGGGTTGGGAGGCAACCGACGTCCGCTCGATGAGATAATTCCGATGGGGAACGGCATAGAGCACCAGTTGCACCTGATTGCTGGCATCCCGCTGCAGATCTAAAATCGGTTCAGCGCCGATCACAAAAACCCGGCCGGATTGCGCCGCACCATCACCGGGCAGGCCACTTTGACGCTCGCCCGACAACAGTTCACCCGTCAACGCCACGACGGCCGATGCAGGGGCGGAGTGCGCCGTGAAGTTGAGCTGTCCCAGCGTGAAATCACCGAGCAGGAACGCGCCCGGCTGTGCGCCCAGGAGGATTTCCACCCGGTTTGAGGGCAGCAGGCTCAGACTGGAGGCGCCAATCTCGGGGCTAAGCCCGGAAAGCGCAAAATTGGTCAATCGCGAGGAACCCGGGTCATCCGGCAAGAGTCCCTGCACGGCCAGCACCAGCCGCAAGCTGGTCACATCCGCCCGCGAATGCAGCGTCAAGGCGACTCCACCAGCGCCATTCGAAAACACGGCGGTAGAGCCGATTTCCACCGAGAAGGACGGCAACACCTTCAGCACGTCCACTTGGAAACTCTGACTCGCCGTCAACGCAGGCGTGCCGTTGTCGGTCACGATGATCGTTATCGAATAATTCGTGCCACCCTGCGTTTCATCGGGACGCCAACTGAAGACGCCATCTTGCGGCGTGATGCTCGCGCCAGCGGGAGCGTTCGGCCCCAAACTGAAGGTGAGCTGCTGGGCAGGCAGATCGGCATCCGTCACGACATTGGTAAAGGTCAGTAGCTGGCCTTCGGGAATCACCACGTCAGTTATCGGGGCCAGTAGCGGCGCATGATTAATGGCCTTGACCACCACCAGAAAAGTTTGGGTCGAGGTCATCTGGGGTAACCCACCGTCACGAGCTATAACCGTGATGGCATTCGTTGTGCCGCCCTGGGTGGGACTGGTCACCCACGTCAAAGCCCCGCTGATCGGGTTGAGCACCACACCCGGCGGGGTGCCGCTGCCCAGCGAGAAACTGAGACCGTCCCCATCCGGATCCGTCGCCGCGAGAGTCAGACTCAGCGTCTGCCCCGCATCCACAATCCGATCGGCGATCGGAGCCAACACTGGCGGCTGGTTGGAAAACGCGATCGTAGTTTGCGCCTGCGGCACCGCCGGCGCGGCTTCCCGATTGCCGGCCCGATCCGTCGCCACGCTGTAGAAGGCATAGGACTTGCCCAGGCTGCCCTGGAACAAGGCGGCTCCGGCGCTTGATCCACCCAGCCATCGCTGGAACGGAGCACCGTCCTCGCTGTAATAAATGTCGTAATTTGCAATTCCACTTCCCACGTCCTGTCCGGACCACTGGACGGGAAACGCCGTTTTACTCTGCGGCGGCAAGGCCGCTACCGAACTGACCGGAGGCGTGACATCGGTCTGGTCCACCAGCGCATACACCAGGGTGTAGGTACCGGGACCGCCCATATCGAGCAGGTGCAGGATGTTTTCCCGAATGGGCCGGGTCCCCTGGCCGCGGAAGGTCCGGTCCGTCACCCAGGCGTTCTCCAGATTGATGGTCTGGCCGTCCGCGCGCGTGACGGCACTCAGGCGGTACTGCCCGTTGCCCGGGTCCGGAATGCGCAAATACCCCCAACCCGCCGGGAAGGCCGCACTGAGTTGCACTTCCAGATTTTGCGGGGACAGCACGCCGGTAATCACACCATTGGTGATTACCTCCACATGATTGCTGGAGCCGTCGCTCAGCCAGAGGGTGTCTGGAAAGTCCCGCAAATTCGGGATGTCATTGACCAGGAACGCATGTTGCCCGTTCACCTTGACCAGGCGGTTCATTTTGTGAATGCGCACCTCGTCAATCAACGACGTGCGCGGATTTCCGTGACTATCCAGGTGCTCGAAGGTGGCGCTGTAATCAATGAACAACCCCTGCAAGGTTGAGGTCAACAACCAGCGGCCGACACCAATCCCCCCCGCGGGAATCGTCCCAAAGTCCACCGTGAGCGAGGGCGTGAGATTTTGTCCCTGCACCTCGCTGGCGATGATTTGAAAATCAATCAGCAGCCCCTTCTCGTTTTCGACAATCTCCGGTTGCGCCGAAGTGATCCGGAAATTTTTGGCCTCACCCGCCCCGTTGTTTTTCACCATGATGGCCAGGTTGTAGGGAATGCTCGGTTCCACCACGTCCGTGAACGGATCATCGGAAAACACGTCCCGCTCATGGAAATAATCCAGAGTCAACCGGGCGGTGGGGTTCACGGTGATGGCCACCGGACTCAGGGGCATGGTCACCACCACTCCATTGAGCGAATAACGGAATTCGCCCGAGACAAAATACTCCGTGGGCGTCAGCGGGGCGGCGTCCACCGTGGGCACCAGAACCCAGCTGGCGGTGCCCTTGGCGCCGCCGGCCACGACCCCGCCCCCGGCCACATCGCTCAAGCCGCTCAACTCGGGCGCATCAATTCCAAACAGTTCGTTGCGGTCGTTCCCCTGCCCATCGGTCACGCGGACCGTGATCGCAATCCCCTCGATGGGTTCCGTTGTGCCGTTTTCAACCTCCAAAGTGGCTTTGAAGGCTTCGCGGCTAAGCACGGCTTCCTGATCCAGTTTGATTTTGACCCGGGCACAAACTCCGCCGCTTTCCGCCTCGGACCGGAACCGGGCGGTTTCCACAATGGCGTTGATGGGATCGGTGAATCCAGCGGCCACGGCCTCGCCATGATACTGCGCGGCCAGCATCATCTTCTCCTTGAGCACCACCAGGTCAATGAAGTCCAAGTTCGCCCCGGGCGGCGCGTCGGCAGGACGGGAAATATCCAGGGCAATCATGTCCAACGTGCGATTCCAACGATCCAGGAAGCGATGCAATTCCGCGAGCGGCACTCCCGGCGGCAGCACTCCCTCCAGCAAATCCTCTCGTTCCGCCGCAGTCACGTAGCGGTCGCCCGCCGAGCCTTCCACGGCTGCGGCCTGGAACCGGGCGTACCAATCTCCGGTGGCCGTATCAGCTGCAGGATTAAACCAAACTCCATCCGGCGCACCGGTCAATTCGTTGAAGGCGTCCAGCATGGCACGGACTCCCAGCTTGTAATGATCTATCAAATCATCGCTCCCGGATTGCCCGGTAACGCCATCAGAGGAATAAATCCGCGTCACGAGATTCGCTGCCGGGCTGCTGCCACCCGCGCCGCTGCCACCGCCGCCTGAGCTAACGCAGCGCACCAACGAGTAGAGACAGGAAGGCAGGCCGGCACCCGGAATCAAGCACCCGGCGGCACCCACTGCGCAATCCGCCACGGTACCCAACGTGATGCCATTTTCCCCCAACCCGGCACCACAGGCAAAACCGCTCGCAAAACAACCGATCGGCCCCGGAATACAACCCAGCGCGGTGAGGATCAGACACTTCGGATCGCACCCAAACTTGAACGCGATGGAGGGACTGGAGTAACTGGAGTTCACACCGCCGCCACCACTGCCACCGCCGCCGCCACCGCCCCA